>ENA-UZWU01003417-UZWU01003417.1-metagenome-genome-assembly--contig:-Day-4--1m-contig-3417_pt1 | contig 87297 bp, 78 predicted proteins | sample MGYA00260345_ERZ794905 | MGnify/ENA metagenome assembly ERZ794905
CTACATATTATTTTCTTTCTGTGCTATAAATTCTATTTTTGTAAGCCAAAATAAATTTATGATAACCCACGATCAAATAAAAGATCTTTTGGAACGCCTTGGCGCGTTAAGGAGGTATCTTTGACTTAGATGCCAAACGCATTTCTCTTCAAAATGATGAAGAAAAAACATACGCTCCAGATTTTTGGAACAACCCAAAAGCCGCTGAGACGCTTATGAAATCCATACGTGTTAACAAGAAATGGATTAAAGACTACGAGAAAGCACAAGAACAAATTGAAGATTTAGAAGTTCTTTATGATTTTTATAAAGAAGGCGAAGCTGACATTGTTGAAGTCGAAAATCTTTTTCAAACAACGGCGCAGCATATTGAAGATTTAGAATTTAAAAATATGCTTTCTGAAGAAGGCGATGCCCTTAGTGCAGTCCTTCAAATTACGGCTGGTGCTGGCGGTACAGAAAGTTGCGATTGGGCAAGCATGCTGATGCGGATGTATATCATGTACGCCGAAAAAAATGGGTTTAAAATCAAAGCACTCAACCTTCAAGATGGTGACGTGGCAGGTATAAAATCCGTAACACTACAATTTGAAGGCGACTTTGCTTTTGGTTGGCTTAAAGGCGAAAATGGTGTGCATCGTTTGGTACGCATCTCCCCTTTTGATAGTAATGCTAAACGACATACAAGTTTTGCCTCTGTTTATGTGTATCCCCTTGTAGATGATACTATTGAAATTGAGGTTAACCCAGCCGATATCGAAATTACCACAGCACGTTCCAGTGGTGCAGGCGGACAAAATGTCAATAAAGTGGAAACTAAAGTGCAACTCACTCATAAACCAACGGGCATTCAAATTTCATGCTCAGAAACCCGTTCACAGCATGACAACCGTGCCCGTGCTATGCAAATGCTAAAATCGCAGTTGTATGAAATTGAACTTAAAAAACAAATGGCACAACGTGATGATATTGAAGCGGGTAAAATGAAGATTGAATGGGGCAGTCAAATTCGTAACTATGTGATGCATCCCTACAAACTGGTAAAAGATGTTCGTACTGCCCATGAAACTGGAAATGTTGATGCTGTAATGAATGGCGATTTAATGCCCTTTTTAAAATCCTATCTGATGATGATGGGCCAAAATGACGATAAACCGCAAACCCTATGATAACAATATACCACAACCCTCGCTGTAGCAAGTCTCGTTTGGGTGTTCAAGCGCTTGAAGAACACGGAAAAGAGTTTGAAATTGTAAAATATTTAGACAAACCTTTAGCTTTTGATGAGTTAAAAATGATTATTGAAAAACTTGGTATTTCTCCGCTAGAATTGGTACGCCAAAATGAAGCCGTTTGGAAATCCAATTACAAAGGAAAAACACTTTCTAACGACGAACTTATTCAAGCGATGATAGACCATCCAAAGCTAATAGAACGCCCTATTGTGGTCTATGGCAACAAGGCTATAGTGGGCCACCCAACAGAAAAGATTTTTGAAATTTTATAGTATAAAAAAATTGGTTTAATATCCTTTAGGAAATAACTTATAAATGTCTGCTCGTTTTAAAAAGCGAACCAAAATAATAGTCTCATTTTCTTTAAAAAATCCCAGGCGATAATCCCCTATTCGAATTCTGTATGCAAAAAAGTGACCATGTAATTTTTTAACCCCCTTAAGTGAATCAAGGTTCTCAGCATCTTTCAAATTCTGAATAATATCTAAAATTCTTCTTTTAACTTTGGGGTCTTTAATTTTTTTAATGTCATTTAAAAAACTCTTTAAATAAACAACAGTCATTACTTGAGAGCTTTAAAAATTTCTTCTTCTGAAACCGTTTCATTTTGATTTGCTTGTTGCATTAATAATAGCAGTCCTAAATCTTCTCGTTCATCTTTTGATAAGGAATTTAATCGTTCTAACTCTTTTTGTTCTACAAAAAATGAAACCGCTTTCTCCATCAAAGCTTTAACACTAATGTTTTCAAAAACAGAAATAATTTTCAATTTTCGTAAAATAGTCTCATCAATATCAATATTCTTTCTCATAAGAAAACAATTTATTACAAATGTAATACAATATATATAATATATATCATATATATGATAAAAATTAAATTGACATTATTACAATAAAAAAATCCAAACCTTTTGGTTTGGATTTTTAACTCTTAATGTTCTATTTTTTTAGAACAAGTTAACGCCAATAGTGAGCGCAACACCTCTAATACTTAAGTCGTTATTGGATTCTTTTCTGGATTTTCCATCCAAATAAACCCCTTTTACAAAATAACCAAAGTCGGTATGGAAGGCCAATTTCTCTGAAATAAAAAATTTATAACCCAAGCTAAGCCGAGCGGTAGCACCAGGTTTAAAATCTGAACTTAACTTTAAAAGACCACCCCAAACTCACATTAAGGTAGGGCACATTCCGTTCATCAGTCCAATAGAAACGAACGTCACCATATAGTGGTGCGGAGTTAAAGCCAGGATTTTCATAGCGGTCCAGACCAAACCCTACCCCTAGCATTAAGCGGTGTGGAATAACAAAATAGCCCAAAACCACATTTAAACTTTTGGCAAAGGATTTACTTACGCTCAAATCTGTTCCACGGGATCCTGCATTTGGAATGTTGACCACCTGATGGGCCTCATAATTTTTAGCCAAACTAAATTATAGGATAGAAACCAACCCTGCGTTTTTGTTGTCCAAATCCTTAAAATCAGATTGACCAAAGCAATTGCTACAAAACAAAAAAATAAATTAATAAATTATTTTTCACAATAAAAGGTATATTTTTCATAACAAACTATTATTTTTTAATCATTCTATTCCCACGCCAAGTTCCACCACGTTTTGTTGTATTCATTTTTTTTGATTTTTAAATTAAACATATTAACTCTATTCTTCAAAAATCAAATTGGTGTAAATTATGGACTGCCAGTCCTTTACAGCACAATAAGGATTTAAATAAATTAAATACTAAAACAGTGAAAAAACAATCTTCATGGTGCAGAAATAGATTTGGGTATATTTTCTTGTTTAAAGATACAAAAAAACCAAGCATTTTAGCTTGGTTGAGATGATAAAAATGTTAACTTTTATTATTCTTTTAATTTGGCTTTTTTAGCAGCACGTTTTTCTTTATAGGCTTCAAAAGCTGAGCCAAATAACCAGTATGGAATGGCAAAAGTGAGTAAAAAAATCATCAACCAAAAACCTATGGTGAGGATGGTCATAAATGCTAAAAATCCTAAATACTGATCAAATTCGAACATAATATGTTTTTTTCAAATAAACTTAGTGCAAATATAGGGCAACATTTGGTGTTTTACAACGTAAATATTTAAAATTATTAACAGTTTTTTTAAGGGCAATCAGTCTTCCTAAAAAATAGCCCTGTTGCAAAATCAACTTCTTTGCTTCGGTCAATTCTATAGACCCCATTGTCTTCATATAGCTCTCCAAATCCTTGAAGATATCCCTGTTGTATTTTCTTAAAAACAACTTCTTGTACCATGTCCTGACCTTCTGTATTGTAATGATACTCCACCCAATACAAATGACCGTCAACTATTCCATGTTTTAAAATACCATAAGAGCTATCGGTTTCGCCATCATCCCAGCCATAAAGACCTTCAAATTGGTTGTTATTAATACGAAGTTCTAATTTAGAAACAGCTTTTCCATTGTTTTTGTCATAATATTCAAAGCATTGCCGCTTTGTATTTGAATCTATTTCTGAATGATTTAAATTCCAATCAATACCGCCCTGCCAATGTGCGCCAGGAAGTTCAACAAGAGTTATTCCATCTTCCTTGTGTTCCAGCCCATAGTGAATTACCCATGTTCCTGCAGTTGGCCTTTTATCTTTGTCATCATCGTTGTAAAGAGGGAATTCTCGTTTTAAATAGTTGGGATAAAATGTAAATCTATCATGACCTTGATACCCTATTTTGTTCTTAAATTTTGGAATATAGACCGTATTAACAAAATCATTGGCATCGTTGTTTAATATCCAAAGCTTTGCCGATAAATCTTCATTTGATGTGTCATAAATAACATATAGTTCTTTAAGACCATTTTTGTCTAAATCAGCGACTTGAACACTTTCTAAATGTCCCAAAACAGTGTGTTTTAAATAGTCCTTAGAAATTCTAAATCCTAATGGCGTTACCGTGGTATGTGTATAGTTTCCAAATTCAAAATTATAAACATTAAACGATACTTGTTCTGCTGCAAAAGTTTGATCAGTTGTATTTGACAAAAGTTTGTGACAATCATTGTAAGGCTCTAACATTTCAACTTTAAGAATAGAATCTAATAAAACATAACCATCAAAATCTTCGGCAAAGCCAATGCGCTCAGAAACCGTATCCAACGTTGCAGTCATTTCAACATAAACAGGCGAATAAGCCGTTGGGTATCGAAATTTTTGATATAATGAGTCTAAATGCTCAAATTTTTGATTTCCATTAATCCAATATACTTTTTGACTATTGCATGGGCTAAAACTATGAGCTTCATGTCCAATAACGACGTTACCCTTAAATACACGTTTAGGATTTTGTGTTTGAGAAGTTTTTTTGGTGTCACGACAAGACAGAATAAAAATAGATAGTGTGGCTAGTAGAGCAAAAAATTTGTAGTTCATTTTATTAGATTTAGGGACTCCAAAAGTAATAATTTTATCCAAAAACTGAAGACATCTAATAATGTTTTGATGGCTTTTTTAGTTCTTATTCTTTAAAAACACCTAAATTTGTAATATTAATAGCCATTTGTATGAAATTCAGAACAGAAAAAGATACCATGGGTGAGGTTCAAGTCCCTGCTGATAAACTCTGGGGCGCACAGACGGAGCGCTCTCGAAATAATTTTAAAATTGGAGCTGCTGGGTCTATGCCACTAGAAGTAGTCTATGGGTTTGCTTATCTTAAAAAAGCAGCGGCTTTTGCCAATCATGAATTAGGAGTTTTGTCTGAAGAAAAACGCAATTTAATTGCTCAAGTTTGTGATGAAATTTTAGACGGAAAACACAACGAACAATTTCCACTGGTCATTTGGCAAACAGGCTCAGGAACACAAAGCAATATGAATCTCAATGAGGTTATTGCCAACAGAGCGCATCAATTGGTTGGAAACACTATTGGCGAAGGCGAAAAAACCATTCAACCCAATGATGATGTGAATAAATCACAATCGTCTAATGATACATTCCCAACAGGAATGCATATTGCAGGGTATAAAAAAATTATAGAAGTTACAATCCCAGGTGTAGAACAACTTCGAAATACTTTACACCAAAAATCTATAGATTTTAAAGAGGTTGTAAAAATTGGACGGACGCACCTTATGGATGCAACTCCTCTGACCTTGGGACAAGAATTTTCAGGTTATGTTTCTCAGCTAGACCATGGACTTAAAGCACTAAAAAATACATTAGAACATCTTAGCGAACTGGCTTTGGGTGGAACGGCAGTAGGCACAGGTCTTAATACGCCAAAAGGATATGATGTGTTGGTCGCGAAATATATTGCAGAATTTACTGGTCTGCCATTTGTTACTGCTAAAAATAAATTTGAAGCTCTTGCCGCGCATGATGCTATTGTAGAATCGCATGGTGCATTAAAACAATTAGCCGTTGCACTCAATAAAATTGCTAATGATATTCGAATGATGGCCTCTGGACCACGTTCTGGAATTGGAGAAATTATTATCCCTGCCAATGAACCCGGAAGCTCAATTATGCCTGGAAAAGTGAACCCCACCCAATGTGAAGCATTGACCATGGTATGTGCGCAAGTCATGGGGAACGATGTGGCTGTAACTGTTGGTGCTACTCAAGGACATTATGAGTTAAATGTCTTTAAACCCATGTTAGCCGCCAACTTGTTACAATCGGCGCAACTGATTGGAGATGCTTGTTTAAGTTTTGAAAAACATTGTGCTTCTGGTATAGAACCAAATCATAAAGTTATTGAAGCATTACTCAACAATTCACTGATGCTCGTTACTGCATTAAATACAAAAATTGGATATTACAAAGCTGCCGAGATTGCCAATACCGCACACAAAAACGGTACAACACTTCGCGAGGAAGCCATCAATTTGGGATATGTTACTGCAGAAGAATATGATGCTTGGGTTAAACCCGAAGAAATGACTGGAGGGTTAAATTAAAACAATGCGTAAAGTTTTTATCAATATTCGAGAGCTGCTTCAAGTGCGCTCAGATTGCCCAAAAAAGGTGGCTGGAGAAGCGATGAAAACCCTTCCAAAAATAGACAATGCATTCTTGGCAATACAAGATGATTATATTGTTGATTTTGGTTCAATGACGGATTATAAAACGCAAAACAATGATGAACTTATTGATGCAACTGATAGATTAGTTTTACCATCTTGGTGCGATAGTCACTCACATGTGGTCTATGCTGGAAATCGCAGTCAAGAATTTGTAGATCGTATTAATGGATTGAGTTATAAAGAGATTGCGAAACGCGGCGGTGGCATATTAAATTCTGCTAAAACTCTTCAGAACGCTTCTGAAGATGAACTTTTTGAACAGTCGATGGCACGAATTCAAAATCTTATAGAATTAGGAACTGGAGCTTTAGAAATTAAATCGGGGTATGGATTAACGGCCGATGCGGAACTAAAAATACTTCGAATTATTCAGCGAATAAAACAAGAAACAAATCTGAAAATAAAATCTACATTTTTGGGTGCTCATGCTGTTCCAGAAGAATTTAAAACTAATAAATCAGGGTATATTGACTTGATTATCAATGAGATGCTTCCAAAAATCAGTCAAAAGAATTTAGCGGATTTTGTCGATGTATTTTGTGAAAAAGGATATTTCGATCTCGATGACTCCAATCAAATTTTATCTGCAGCGAAAACATACGACTTACAACCAAAAATTCATGTGAACCAATTTAATTCATTTGGTGGTGTCGCTCTTGGTGTACAACACAATGCCTTGTCTGTAGATCATTTGGAAGAGCTTTCTTACAGTGATATTGAAGCGCTTAAAAACTCTGAAACTATGCCTGTTGCTTTGCCAGGCTGTTCCTTTTTCTTAGGCATTCCCTATACCCCTGCACGAAAACTTATAAACGAAGGTTTAGCACTAGCTTTAGCTAGTGATTACAACCCTGGTTCTGCACCAAGTGGAAATATGAATTTTGTAGTGAGTTTGGCTTGTATCAAAATGAAAATGACACCCGAAGAAGCCATTAATGCCGCTACCATCAATGGTGCTTATGCAATGGGAAGTTCTGAACATTACGGCAGTATTTCTGTTGGAAAAAAAGCCAATCTTATTTTGACCAAAAAAATGGATTCCTACCACCAAATTCCATATGAATTTGGACATAATCCTGTGGAAAAAGTGATGCTTGAGGGTAATTTCTTTTAAGAACTACAAGATGAAACATTTTAAAATTTTAACGTCCAAAAAAGCAAAAACGCTAGTTCAAAAACGAGAAGGTGAAACAAAATTTTTTGAAGATGTTTCATTTGGAGACTCCAAAACATCTATCGATAATCAACTTGAAAAATCATCCGCTAAGTTCGTTCTTTTTGGCATTTCAGAAGATATAGGTGTACGTGCAAACTTTGGGAAGCCTGGAACAAAAAATGCTTGGAATTCGGTACTAAAAACGATTTTAAATATCCAATCTAATCGTTTTACAAACGCCAATCATCTTCTTATTTTAGGGCATTTTGATTTCGATAAAATAGATTTCAAAATGAGTGATGATAAGATTGAAAAAAAGCTCCGAAAAAAAGTAAACACAATAGATAATGAAGTTACCCATTTGGTACATTTGGTTAAAAAAAATGGAAAAATACCTATCGCCATTGGCGGTGGGCACAACAATGCGTATGGCTTGATTAAAGGCTGTGCATTGGCTTTAAAAAGTAAAGTAAACACCATAAATTTTGATGCACACACCGATTTTAGAGCATTGGAAGGCCGACACAGTGGAAATGGATTTAGTTACGCCATGGATGAAGGATTTTTGAATCGTTATTTTATTTTTGGAGTACATGAAAGTTATACTTCTGAATCTATTTATAACAGCATTGAAAATAATGAAGATATAGACTATATTTCTTTTGAAAGCATTGACGTTAGACAAGAAATTTCATTTAGAAAAGCTCTAGAAAAAGGACAAAATTTTATAAGCAAACAACCCTATGGACTAGAAGTCGATTGTGATGCTATAGCCCATTGTCCCAGTAGCGCCATGACCCCTATTGGATTTAATAATACAAAAGCAGCACAATTTGTGTTTGATTTAGGTAAAAATTCAAATGCAATCTATCTCCATATATGTGAAGCAGCACCAAAGTTAAATCCCAAAAAAAAGGATTTTAATGTCGGTAAAATGATTACTGCATTGATTGTTAATTTTATGGCTTCAAAAAGCGAATAAATCAATCTTCTTTTCGAAAACCATAACCCAGCTGTCCTAAAAAGTTTTGAGGCATTTTGATATCATCGCTATAGCCAAGACGTAAATTTTTATCTGGTTTTGGAACATAATTTGTTTTAAAAACATAATCCCATACGCTTAAACTGATGGCGAAATTTGCCCCATTTTTGAATGGTTCAGGAAGGGTGTGTGCATGATGATAAAGATGCATAATGGGGTTATTGAAAATATACTTTAATGGTCCATAGTCCAATTTAATATTAGCATGATTCAGGTGACCGATGGCAATTGCCAAAAAATGCACTACAAAAGCTTGTTCGGGCTGAAAACCACCCAAAAACATTAACGCTAAGACTTTTAGAGGTTTATACAAAATATTTTCCATCCAGTGATAACGTAAGTGTGCTGCAAAACCCATCTCTTTAACAGAGTGGTGTACCTTATGAAATTTCCATAAAAAGTCGTAACGATGTAATAATGTATGTGTAAACCACTGTACAAAATCCAACACCACAAAAAAGATCAGCAGTTGAACTACCGATGAGAAATTAGATAAATCTATAATAGAAAGGCTTGTCATTTTTAGGCCGAGCATGTCACTTGAGAGCTTAGAAATACATTTGTAAAAACCAATTATAAAAATGCTAAAAATGAAAAAGTTGAAAAACATATAAAAACCATCCAACCAAAAGTCTTTTCGAAGAATTTTTTGTTCTTTTCGCCAAGGAAACACAATTTCAAGTGCAAAAACTAAAATAGAAATCGCAATGAGGCCCCAAAAGTAATTGCGGTGCCATGGTACATCAAAGATTATGGAACGCCATGTCCATTTTACAGTACCCAAAAAAGCATTAAAAAAAAGTTCTAAATAGTCCATTTAATAGTCCAAAAGCGTATTGAGTGCAGTCTCAAAATTACGCTTTGCAAGATACTGCTGTTCTAGCGAACTTGCAAATGGAATTGGGGTATTTAAACTCCCTATACGCTGCACTGGTGCATCTAGATATTCAAATGCTTGTTCCATAATTTGTGCAGAGATATCACTCGCAATACCACCAAAAATAGAATCTTCTTGAAGAATAATCACACGACTTGTTTTTTTGACAGAATTCAAAACACAATCCATATCCAGAGGTTGAAGTGAACGCAAATCAATCAAATCAGCAGAAATATTAGGGTTATTATCTAGGGTTTCAAGTGCCCAATGTACGGCTGCGCCATAGGAAACAATCGTCACATCATTTCCTTCATTGAGTAGTGCTGCTTTTCTAAAAGGAATTGTATAATAATCTGTTGGAACATCCTCTCTAACACTACGATAAAGTGCTTTGTGTTCGAAAAAAAGTACAGGATTTGGATCTTCAATTGCTGTAGCCAAAAGTCCTTTAGCATCAAAAGGAAACGCAGGATATACTACTTTTAACCCAGGAGTCTTTGTAAACCAAGCTTCATTAGTTTGTGAATGAAAAGGCCCTGCTCCAACACCTGCACCACAAGGCATTCGGAGAACAATATTAGCCTCTTGCCCCCAGCGATAGTGTGATTTGGCTAAATAATTAACAATGGGATTGAAACCTGAGCTTACAAAATCGGCAAATTGTAACTCAACTACAGATTTTATGCCAGCGATAGACAAACCCATTGCGACTTCAACAATAGCAGATTCACATATGGGTGTATTACGAACACGGGCTTTGCCAAATTGTTCGACAAAACCGTCTGTAATTTTAAAAACACCTCCATATTCGGCAATGTCTTGACCCATAATAATAAGGTCCTCGTGTTGTTCCATCGATTGTTTTAGTCCTTCAGAAATGGCATCTACGAAGCGAAGTTCTTTTAAAGAGTTGTTTGGCTTAATCTCTTGGTAATCAAAAGTTTTGTAAACATCTTTAAGTTCTGTTTTTAAATCTGCAACGATAGCTTTTTCGGCAAAAGCTGAGTCCAAACCATTTTGAATTTCATTTGAAATTTCTGCTTTTAACCCTTTTATTTTTGATGCGGATAAAACATCTTGTTTTAGTAAAAATTCTTCAAAATTGGAAATAGGGTCTTTTGCTTCCCAAAAAGTCATTAAATCTTTTGGGACATATTTTGTACCACTCGCTTCCTCGTGGCCACGGCGGCGAAAGGTTTTAAATTCTAATAGAACTGGACGAGGATTTTTTCGAACGCTTTTGGCTATTTTATTGACTTTTGAATACACTTCCAAAACATTGTTACCTTCAATGATATGAGATTCCATTCCATAACCTTTTCCCCGATCAGCAATATGCTTGCATTTATATTGTTCATCTGTTGGCGTGGATAATCCATATCCGTTGTTTTCAATACAAAACAGTACAGGTAGATTCCACACAGAGGCCACATTGAGGGCTTCATGAAAATCCCCCTCACTAGTACCCCCTTCTCCAGAAAAAACGGCAGTTAGTTTGTCTTCATTTCTTAAAATATGAGATAACGCAATACCGTCAGCAACTCCAAGCTGTGGTCCTAAGTGCGATATCATTCCCACTATTTTATACTCCTGTGTTCCAAAATGAAAAGAACGATCACGACCCTTGGTAAAACCATTTGACTTTCCTTGCCACTGAGAAAAAAGACGCTGTAAAGGAATTTTTCTTGTGATAAAAACACCTAAATTTCGATGCATTGGAAGAATATACTCATCATTTTGCAATGCCATTGTAACCCCAACAGAAATGGCTTCTTGACCGATTCCTGAAAACCACTTGGAAATTTTTCCTTGACGCAAAAGAATCAACATTTTTTCTTCAATCATACGCGATTTGAGCATATTGAAATAGAGCTGTTGCTGTATCTTTTTAGAAACTTTAAATAGTGAATATGAAAAAATGGACTTCAAAGAATTTCGAAAACGTTTTAGTCAAATGTAAAAAATAAATATGAACTAACACATCAAATTTTAAAACACAACAAAATAACTTATTGATTTCATATATTTGTATAAAGTATTGTATTGATTATGAATAAAATCCCTAGTGTAAACCTTCAAGAATTTTTGTCCAAAGATTTACAACAAAAACAAAAATTTGTATCTGAAATTGGACATGCCTACGAGACCATTGGATTTGTAGCACTTAAAGGTCATTTTCTTGACGATTCGTTAGTAAACTCTTTATACGGCGAAGTGAAAAAGTTTTTTGATATGCCTTTAGAAAAGAAACAACAATATGAAGTTCCAGGAATTGGAGGACAACGCGGTTATGTTTCTTTTGGTAAAGAAAGTGCAAAAGGACGTAAAGAAGGTGATTTGAAAGAGTTTTGGCACTTTGGTCAGTATGTAGAAAATAACCCTGAATTAGAGGACGAATATCATTCAAATGTAGAAGTCAAAGAACTTACTGAATTTAATAGCATAGGAAAAGAAACCTACAAAATGTTAGAAAAAACAGCCAAATATGTTTTACGAGCATTGGCATTGTATTTAGAACTGGAAGAAACATATTTTGATGAACTTATCCATAATGGTAATAGTATTTTGAGGCCTATACACTATCCTCCTATAACACAAGAACCTGAAAAAGCAGTGCGTGCTGCTGCTCATGGCGATATCAATTTAATCACACTTTTGATGGGGGCTCAAGGTCGAGGACTTCAAGTACAAAACCACAATGGAGATTGGGTTGACGCCATTGCAGAAGAGGATGAATTAATGATAAATGTAGGTGATATGCTTTCTCGTCATACGAATAACAAACTAAAATCAACCATCCATAGAGTTATAAATCCGCCTCGAGAATTATGGAGCACATCACGCTACTCTATCCCGTTTTTTATGCATCCTATTAGTGCTATGAAATTAGATGTTTTAGAAAGTTGTATTGATGAAAAAAACCCAAAACAATTTGAAGATATCACTGCAGGTGAGTTTTTAAATCAACGCCTAAAAGAATTAGGGTTAACCAAAAAATAATGGACTTAAGAGACCAACTCCAAAATCTTTTCCCCGATCATAAAGAAACCGAAGTACAAAACAATTCCGAAAAAAAACATGGTTTATGGATGCAGGACTCCCCACTGGTTTGTAAATATGAAAAGCGCAAAGGTAAACCCATTACCATTATTGAGGGATATACTGGTGCGGATTCTGATTTCAAAACTTTAACTTCTAAATTGAAAAAAGAATTTAGTGTGGGAGGAAGTTTCAAAAAAGAAAGCATTATCATTCAAGGGAATTACAGAGATAAAATCATGGAATTTCTCAAAGATTTAGGATTTCATGTCAAACGTGTTGGAGGATAAACTGAAATGTATGAGCATCAAAACATCTGAATTAATATTAAATCCAGACGGAAGTATTTATCATCTCAATTTGAGACCAGAACACCTAGCGCCAATCATAATTACTGTTGGCGATCCTGACCGTGTAGACCATGTGTCGCGCTATTTTGATACAATAGAATTTAAAATTCAAAAACGAGAATTTAAAACCCACACTGGAGTGTATCATAACCAGCGAATTTCTGTAATTTCTACGGGGATTGGTTCTGATAATATTGATATTGTTTTAAATGAATTGGATGCATTAGTCAATATTGACTTTGAAACTCGAACTATAAAACCTGATTTGACATCTTTAAAGATTGTACGTATTGGTACTTCTGGAGCGCTTCAACCCGATATCCCTGTAGACTCTTTTTTGTTAAGTTCTTATGCAATAGACATCAATGGTTTATTGCAATCATATAAAATAAAAAAGATTCAAAATCCAGCTATTGAAACTGCATTTTGCAAACACACCGGTTGGGATTCTGAACGCGGGAAACCTGTTGTTGTTCAAAATTCAAAATCGCTTGAAACACAGCTTTTAAGCAACAATATTCAATATGGAATAACCGCCACTTGCGGAGGGTTTTATGGCCCTCAAGGTAGAATATTGCGATTGGAACCAAAAGACAACGTTTTTAAAGATAAATTGCAATCATTTCGTTTTGAAGACTTGAGAATTACCAATTTTGAAATGGAAACATCGGCGATTTATGGGTTGTCAAAATTATTGGGACACCAAGCATGCTCTATGAATGCCATTTTAGCTAACAGAGCTAATGGAACATTCAGTAAAACTCCTGAACAAACTGTGGATCAATTGATTAAATACACTTTAAAAAAATTAACTTGTTAATGAAAGAGGTTAGAATTGGTGGTGTGCCAGAACATTTTAACTATGCTTGGTATTTAGGTTTGAAAAGCAAAGCATTTAAAAGCAGAGGTATTAATTTACGATGGACAGACTGCCATGGAGGAACAGGAGAAATGGTTCAGGCTTTGGAAAACAACACCATAGATTTGGCTGTTGTACTTACCGAAGGTATTGTAAAAGCAATTACAGACGGCAACCAAAGTAAAATTGTGCAAACTTTTGTACAATCGCCGTTAATTTGGGGTATTCATGTGGCTGAAACATCGCCATACCTAGAACTCTCAGAGCTGAAAAACAAAAATGCTGCGATAAGTCGAAAAGGCTCTGGATCGCATTTAATGGCCTATATTAATGCGCAACAATTGAGTTGGGATACAGAACATGATTTGAAATTTAAAATTGTTAAAAATCTTGAAGGTGGTGTACATGCATTAACAGATAGCGAAGCTGATTATTTTATGTGGGAAAAATTTACCACAAAACCACTTGTCGATAACAAAACTTTTAGACGTATTGGGGAATGCCCTACACCCTGGCCTTGTTTTGTGATTGCAGCTAGAAATGAATTTATCAAAAACGACTCTGATGTATTGCGCTCAGTTTTGGAAATCATCAACGGAATTACAGAAGACTTTAAATCCATTCCAGAAATAGATCAAATTATATCCAAACGCTATGGACAAAAGCAAAAAGATGTACAAGCGTGGTTAAATAGTACAGAATGGTCGCAAAAAAATATTAATGATAACACAATTGAAGCAGTGCAACATCAATTGATGGCTTTGGACATCATAGATTTCAAACTACCCTATTCTGAATTGGTCAAATCAATCTAATTGCCAATTTATGGGGGATTTACGTTTTGATTTCAAAAATGTATTGCATTTACTAAAATGCTGATTTCCAAACCAATATCCTCGATTTGCACTCAGTGGCGAAGGATGACCACTTTCTAAAATCAAATGCTTCTTTGTATTTATAAGTTTTGCCTTTTTTCGCGCAAATCCTCCCCAAAGCATAAAAACAACATCAGAATTTTCGCTAGAAATTGCTTTAATTACATAATCTGTAAACTGTTCCCAACCCTTTTTTTGATGACTCCCCGCCTCTGCTGCTCTAACCGTTAAGGTTGCATTTAAGAGCAAAACTCCTTGAGAAGCCCAAGAACTCAAATCACCACTTTTTGGATAGGGAATTCCCAAATCCGTTTGTAATTCTTTGAAAATATTAACTAATGATGGCGGGTGTGTTATACCATCATTGACTGAAAACGATAATCCGTTGGCTTGGCCTACGCCATGATAGGGGTCTTGACCAATAATTACAACTTTTAAATCTGATAAAGCACATAAAGTAAAAGCATTAAACACTTGTTCTTTTGGAGGGTAGCACGCCTTACTTTCATATTCTTTTTTTACAAAATCTACTAAATCCAAAAAGTAAGGGGTTTTAAACTCTGGAGTTAAAATGGGTTTCCAACTGTCGTGTATATTGCGCATAGTTTACATCCTTTTGGGGTCTTAAATAAATGCTAAGAAAACAAATTTAAAGGATATTCTAAACATTAATACCTAAATTTGTATTCGATTTTGGAGTATGATAAAAATTTCTCAAAAGACCTTAGACGATTTAGAATTTGATGCGGTGGTTGCACATATTGCAGCATTTTCTGTTACTCAACTTGGAAAAGCCAAAGTTCAACAGCTTAAACCTTATGAAAATCAAAAAGATGCGGTTCATATGTTGGACTTGACACATGAATTTATATCATCTTTTGAAAATGAAAACCGCATTCCAAATCATGGTTTTGATGCGATCACAGAAGAATTAAAACTATTGAGAATTGAAAATAATTTTTTGGAGGTTGAACAATTTCGAAAAATTGCATCGCTGTCCATTACCACCAATGTACTTTTGAAGTTTTTCAAAAAATTTCAGGAATATTACCCCCTTCTTTTTGAACGTTCGGAACAACTTGAAAAAACATCTTTAATTTCTGATCAGATCAACAGTATTATTGATAAGCATGGTGAAATTCGAAATGATGCCTCAGAAACACTTTATAGTTTAAGAAAATCCATACAATCTGTACGAACAAAGATAAATACGAGTTTTAATGCAGCGCTTAGCCATTACAACAGCGCAGATTATTTGGATGAAATTCGTGAAACTGTGATGGAAAATAGGCGTGTTTTGGCCGTCAAGGCCATGTATCGCCGAAAAGTAAAAGGGAGTATATTAGGGGCTAGTAAAACAGGAAGTATTGTCTATATAGAACCTGACACTACACAAGGCTACCAACGTGATTTAAACAATTTGGAGTTTGAAGAAACCGAAGAAGTTAAACGCATACTTCTTGAATTGACGAACTTTGTTAGAGGATTTAAGCCCCTTTTGGAGCAATATCAGGATTATTTGACGCTAATGGACGTGCTTTACTCCAAGGCCAAATATGGGGAATCAATTAACGCCATCCGACCTCAAATCAGTGAAATACAAGAATTGTTTTTAAGAGACGCCTATCACCCTTTGCTTTTGGTGGCCAATAAAAAAGAAAAGAAAAAAACCTTCCCTCAAACCATTCAAATGGCTATCGATAGCAGAATTATTGTGATTTCTGGCCCCAATGCTGGAGGAAAAAGTATAACTCTAAAAACGGTTGGATTGCTACAAATGATGATGCAATCGGGGTTATTAATCCCTGTTCATGAATGTTCCAAAATGTGTTTTTTTGAAACCATTTTAAGTGATATCGGCGATAACCAATCCATTGAAAATCATTTGAGTACCTACAGTTACCGTCTCAAACAAATGAATAATTTTCTAAAAAAATGCACCAAACAAACCTTGTTTCTAATTGATGAATTTGGAACAGGAAGTGATCCAGAACTTGGCGGGGCTTTGGCTGAAACTTTTTTGGAGGTTTTTTATGAACGTGAAGCCTTTGGTATCATCACCACACACTATAGCAATTTAAAACTGTTGGCTAACGAATTACCTCATATTCAAAATGCGAACATGTTGTTTGATGAAAAAACACTTTTACCTATTTTCAAACTGGTAATTGGTCAAGCTGGAAGTTCATTTACGTTTGAAGTGGCACAAAAAAATGGTATTCCCTACAGTTTAATCAATCGTTCTAAAAAGAAAATAGAACGCGGTAAAATTCGTTTTGACAAAACCATCGCTAAACTCCAAAAAGAACGTTCTAAATTAGAAAAAACAGAACGGGCACTAAAACAAAATGAGGTTAAAAAAGGACTTGAAGCCGAAAAACTGGAAACAACCAACCAAAAAGCACAACAAAAATTGCAAAGCTATCAAGAACTCTATGACAGCAACCAACGGCTGATTTATTTGGGTAAAAAAATTCAAGATTTAGGCGATAAATTCCAACAAAACAAACGCAAACGGGAACTTATGGCGGAATTGTTTAAGCTGGTTCAAATCGGAAATTCCAAAAAAGAAAAGCTTTCCAACAAACAAAAAAGAGCCAAGCTCAAGGAGGAAAATCGCCTCCAAAAAGAAGTAGAACAAAAGGTCGCCAAAATCCGAAAAGAGAAAAAATCTGCCAAAGCCAAAGCCGCCCAAGCACCACCAAAACCTAAACATGATTTTAAGGTGGGTGAAAACGTCCGTATGGACGATGGTAGAGCCATTGGGACTATAGACAAAATCGAAAAAGGCAAAGCGATTGTCAATTATGGCTTGTTTACAACAACGGTGAGCCTGGAACGTTTGGAATTTGTAAAACCAAAGAAATAAAGCCATGGTTATATTTTTTGATGGCGTTTGTAATTTGTGTCAACATAGCGTAAGATACCTCCTTAAATACGATAAAAAAAAGGTCTTAAAGTTCGCTTCACTACAAGGGCAATATGCCAAAAAAATACTACCTCCAGAGGAGATTAAAAATTTAGAGAACCTCCTTTTTTACAATAAAAAAACACTTTACAAAAAGAGTGATGCCGTATTGGAACTGTGCAAAGTTTTAGGAGGATGGCACAAGCTCTTTTTGGTGGGCTATCTCCTCCCCAAATTTTTAAGAAATGGACTTTACAGTTTTATCGCCCAAAACCGCTACCGATGGTTTGGCCATCAAGAGCAATGTATGGTGCCTACAAAGGATATACAGGATAGGTTTTTGGAATAAAATAAATTTTACAGCAATTTGTTTAATTAAAATATCAACAGGTTAAACAAGGTGATTTTTTTTTGTTTAATTTTTTGATTCAATCTGTTTTTTTCAATAGATTTAGCATGATTTAAACCAAATCTAAATTCTTATCAGCTATGAACAATATAATGAAGCAAAGTTATGTTTTAAAGCTAGCCTTTTTATTATTACTAATTACTAAATGTAATGCACAGGAAAGTAAATTTAGAAGAAGTTCGGTACGAACTGAGGTTGGAATAGGTTTTAATGAGGGTAAAAGAGAAACAGGAACAGGTTTAATATATTCCATTGGTTGGCAAAAGAGTTATGGAAAAAAGAATAAACTTAGATTGAATCCCAATTTGATAATTGGAGGATTTTTACCAATTGGAATTACAGATACAAGAGACCAATTTTTCCGAATAACTTCTCTTGGTATAAACCTTCATTATGATTTGATTAACTATATGTCTGTTTCATTGGTTACTACTGGTGGAGCTTTTGTAAATTATTCGAGAGGATTATTTGGAACGGGAGGATTGCCCGAAAAAAACAACAATCAATCTGAATACTTTACATCATTTTATTTTGGGGGAAATATTTCAATTGGAATTAGACTAAATTCAAAAAACAATAAGTTAGCATATGAATTAAGACCAATAAATATACAATTTGGAAACAATTATTTCATGCTAGCTTACTTAATGCTTGGATTGGATTTTAAACTAAATAAATGAAATTAGGCATTAAGAACGATATTAAACATTTTTCAAAAAAAACAAAAAGACAAATTTTAAGTGAAATTTTTTAAAAATTTATACCGAACTAGTACAGCTGTATTTTTGTTTTTAATTTTTTTATGGTGCTTTCAATCAGTTTTTTCTTTTTCAAAAAACATATTTCTAATTGAAGCAAAGAAATACAGCTGGCGATATTGGTATCTTTTAGAATTGATAACAATTTTGACAGTATTTAAGATTTATCAAAATTATAAAACTGAATTATCTGTTTATTTGATTAAGGTTTTATGTACAATTATTGGTTTGCCATTTTTTACTCAAACTTTGTTTTCTATAAGGTTCATAAAAAACTTTTTATTTGAAAAGGATTTATGTTATGATCCATTTGAAAATATGAGGGTATTTTGGCTTCTTTTATTTTTTAAATTAGTGTTGTTATACATTTCTTATCATATGCTAAAAAGAATAATAGATAAAAATAAACTTCCTGTAGGTTTATTTTTTATTGTGTATTTTTTAACAGCAATAGGAATTTCGATTATTGGTCTTTAATAAAATCACTTCACCTCTTCCCAATGGTCGTCCCAGTCTTTGGGTTTTGGGGTATGGAGTTTGCCTTCTAATTTTGCAATAAGTGTAGATACTGTGGCATCGCCTGTAACATTAATCACCGTACGGCACATATCTAATGGACGATCTACAGCAAAAATAAGAGCCAATCCTATAGCGAGCTTATCGGCAGGAAAACCAACAGATTCTAAAACAATCACCAACATCACCATCCCCGCGCCGGGTACTGCTGCACTACCAATGGAGGCCAACAAAGCCGTAAGGACAATCATCAGTTGGTCGGTAAACGTCAAGTCAAAGTTTAGCGCTTGCGCAATAAATACGGCCGCTACCGCTTGATATAAACTCGTTCCGTCCATATTAATCGTTGCCCCTACAGGCAATACAAAACTGGACACTTCTTTGTCCACGCCCACATGTTCTTCAACACGTTCCATAGTTACAGGCAGTGTTGCTGCACTACTGCTGGTGGAAAACGCTAATAATTGCGCCGGACTAATTTGTTTTAAAAACCAAAACGGATTCTTTTTTATCACAACAGCGACCACAATCAAATAGAAACATACCATCAGTAACAATCCGCCAACCACTACTAAGGCATAAAATAAAAGCGCATACAACAGCTCTGGATCTCCAGAAGACACCACCACATTAGCCAATAATGCAAAGACCGCATAGGGTGCAGTAAGCATGATTAGGTCGACCATTTTAAGAACAACATCGTTTAAAGAATCAAAAACATCTTTTAGAGGTTTAGCACTTTTTTCACCAATTAATAACAATGAAATTCCTAAAAATATAGCCAAAAAGATGACTTGAAGCATGAGTTTGTTATTGCTGAGGGCAGAAAAAGCATTTTCGGGAATCATATCGACCACAAAGTCTAATGGTCCGCTCTGTTGTTGGCGAGTCGCTTCAGCAATTTTACCCTGAACACTACTATTGTTGGCATAAGTTTCTGTAAGCTTTGAAATGGTTGCGTCTGAAACCCCATCACCAGGATTAAAAATATTAACTAACGTCAGTCCAATGCTAATGGCAATCACCGTGGTTAATACATAAATTACTATGGTTTTTATGCCAATGGATGCAAATTTTGAAATGTCTTTTAAGTCTGAAATTCCTTTAATTAAGGACGCCAAAATAAGAGGTACAGCAATAAGTTTTAGGAGTTTAACAAAAATTGTACCTAAAGGTTTTACCCAAGCAGTAATGAATGCTGCACCGCCTTGAACTTGAAGCATGATAAAGCCAAAGACAATACCTAGGAGCATTCCTATTAGTATTTTCCAATGTAGGGCTATAGATTTCATAAAATTTAGAGTTTAGAAAGTCGATTGAGCAACATAAAATCCGCAATAACTAATGCCGCCATCGCTTCCACAATGGGAACAGCACGCGGTACGACGCATGGATCATGACGCCCTTTTCCATGCATTTCAACAGTATTTCCGTTTTTGTCGATGGTTTCTTGGGCTTGCATGACTGTGGCTACAGGTTTAAACGCCACATTAAAATAAATATCCATTCCGTTGCTAATTCCACCTTGAATACCACCAGAACGATTGGTTTTGGTTGAGCCATCGCTGTTAAACACATCATTATGTGCGCTACCTTTCATTTTTACGCCTTCAAAACCTGAACCATATTCAAAACCTTTTACAGCATTAATCGAAAGCATGGCTTTTCCTAATTGTGCATGGAGTCGGTCAAATACGGGCTCGCCTAAACCTACAGGAACATTTTTTATGACACAAGATACAGTTCCTCCTATGGTATCACCTTCTTTACGAATAGCCTTGATTTTTTCAATCATTTGTTCAGCTAAAATAGGATCTGGACAACGCACTGGGTTGGATTCAGTTTTAGAAAAATCTAATTCCTGATAATTTTTATCTAAAGAAATATCGCCAACAGCAGATGTATAGGCATTAATTTCGATCGTACTTAAAAATTGTTTGGCTATTGCACCAGCAACAACCCTACATGCGGTTTCTCGTGCCGAGCTACGTCCTCCACCTCTGTAGTCGCGTTGACCGTATTTTTTATTATAAGTAAAATCGGCGTGACTAGGACGAAATACATCTTTAATATGACTGTAGTCCTTAGATTTTTGATTAGCGTTTTTGATGATAAAGCCAATGGGGGTTCCCGTAGTTATGCCTTCAAAAATACCTGATAAAAACTCAACAGTATCAGGTTCTTTTCGTTGAGTTACAATTTTTGATTGTCCAGGTTTTCTGCGATCCATTTCCTGCTGAACTGCATCAAAATCAATAGAAATCCCTGCAGGACATCCGTCGATGACACCACCAATAGCCACTCCGTGTGACTCTCCAAAAGTTGTTAATTTAAATACGTTACCAAAAGAATTTCCAGCCATTTATATCAAATAATTTTCAGTGTTGGTAAAATTAATAAAACAAACTCTAGTAGACACTAAATTGAGATACAATTTTTTAGAGCAGTTTTATAAACTTTTTCGTAGGAAGGAACGATTTGATGAATATCAAACTTTGATGCTGTGGATTTTGCGCCTTTTTTAAAGGTTTCTAAATCATTTGGATTTTTTAAAATATGAATGGCATTTTGAGACATACTTTTGATATCTCCAACAGGACTCAAAAATCCAGAAACACCATTGATGTTTACTTCTGGCAATCCACCCGAATTGCTAGAAACAACGGGAACCCCAGAAGCCATAGCTTCCAAAGCAGATAGTCCAAAACTTTCGGTTTGTGAGGGTAAAAGAAATAAATCGCTAAAACACAAAATTTTATTGACCTCATTGCTATTACCCAAAAAAACAACCTTATTTTCAATATTAAGCTCCACACAAAGTTGTTCTGCTTTTTCGCGTTCGGGGCCTTCTCCGATCATCATTAATTTCGATGGAATTTCTTTTTGAATTGCATGAAAAATATGAATCACATCAGGAATGCGTTTTACAGATCGAAAATTACTGATATGAGCGATAACTCGTTCATCAGGCATGGCCAATAGATTTCGTTGACAGTTTTTGTTCGTCGGCTTGTGTTTGTCTAAATCAATAAAATTGGGAATTACTGTAATATCTTTTTTAGTATTGAATAGTCGCTGTGTGTCTTCTTTTAAACTTTGGGAAACAGACGTTACAGCATCTGATTTATTGATGCTAAACGTAACAGCAGTTTTATAAAAGGGATGACTACCAACAAGAGTAATATCTGTACCATGAAGGGTTGTTACAATTGGAAGATCAATGCCTTCTTCATGTAACATTTTTTTGGCCATATAGCCTGCATAGGCATGAGGAATGGCATAATGTACATGCAATACGTCAATTTGATGTGCTTTTACCATATCTACAATTTTACTAGATAAGGCCAATTCGTAGGGTTGGTAATGAAATAATGGATAATTTGGAACATGAACTTCATGAAAATGGACATTAGCGCCTAATAACTCTAAACGAACAGGCTGACTGTAGGTAATAAAATGGACCTCATGGCCTTTTTTAGACAATTCCAATCCAAGCTCAGTGGCGACTACACCACTACCGCCAAAGGTAGGATAACATACAATTCCAATTTTCATTTTAGTCAACTATGGCCTTGTAAATCAGGCGCTGTATTTCTGTTCGAATATTTTCTTTTAATAAGCGGTTGTTTTTGGAATCGGGGAATGTTCTGTTTGACAAAAATACATAAATAATTTCTTCTTCTGGATCGGCCCAAGCATAGGTGCCAGTAAAACCAGAATGCCCAAAACTTGTCATAGAGATACACCCACAAGTAGGGCCTTCGTCTTCAAGTTGAGGCTTATCAAATCCAACCCCTCGGCGATTTTCTTCTTCACAAAAGTAGCAAGTATTGAACGCATTAATTGTTTCTGATTTCAAAAAATGTGTACCGCCATAATATCCGTATTGAAGATACATTTGCATTAGTTTGGCCACATCATTAGCGTTGCTGAATAGCCCTGCATGACCGCCTACTCCATTTTGCATTGCAGCACCCATATCATGTACATAGCCATGAACAGTTTCAAATCTAAAATATGTATCTTTTTGTGTAGGAATTAATTGAGATTTATCAAATTTTTCTAAAGGATTATACGTTGAAAAGTTTGCACCAATAGCATTATAAAATCGTTGCTGAATGAGTGCGTCTAGTGAAACATCATAATAAGATTCTATATAATCTTTAAGAAAGTAGTAGGGTAAATCGCTGTAGCGGTATTTCTTTTCTTCCAAAAGTTCAGATTTAATTAAATGGTGATGAATTGTGTCAGTTACATCTTTTCTCAGAAATGAATTTTGTGAAATTTGAATGGGATATTTTTTTGATTTTTTAGAACTAAAAAACTTTGAGATAGGGGTATTAGTAATAGAATCCAAAGTTGATTTATAAAAAGGAATCCAAGGTTTTAGACGTGCAAAATGCGACAGCATTTCTTTAAGTGTAATATCTGATTTATTCGTTGTTTTGTATTTGGGTAATAGGTCTCCCAATCGGTCATCTAAATTCACAGAACCATGTTCTACCAACTCCATAAGTAAGGGTAGCGTAACTAAAATTTTGGTGAGTGAAGCTACGTCATATAAATCTTCAAAAGATACTTTGCGTTGTTTGGAATAGGTGTGATACCCAAAATTCTTGTTGTAAATCACCTTTCCTTTTCTGGCGACAAGCAATTGAATTCCAGGTGTCATTTCATCCTCAATTGCAAAATTGGCAACAGAATCGAGCTTTGAAAGTTTTAAGCTACTCATTCCAACACTTTCAGGATGTCCATAAGAAAGTCTATCGATTTTGGAAGTTTCAAAACCATGCCCAACTTTGTACATAGAATTTGAAAGACTTACAGGTAGTTTTCCTTTTGCAGCGAGTGCACCAAATAGTATTTGAGCGGTTAGTTCTTGTGCTACTCTACTGTTTTGATAGCCTACAACAACACTTTCAAAATTTAAAAATGACTTTATAGCATCCAAAGTATATGGCTTTGAAAATACATTCAAAACAACTTCGTTGGTTCTGGCTATTTCTTGCAACCATACGAGCTCTTTATTTGTAAACTTGTAGGACTTCCAAGGCGTTGAGTTTGATTTATGAAATCCAATAATCACTAAATTAAATTGCTTTAATTTTCGAATAAGCCCATCTAAATTATTGTCAACTACATGAGTTATTTTGGTGTACTTTTTTAATGTTTTTAGGAAAACTTCTCCAGAGCTGTCTCCCATTTCAACATAAGCTATATTCTTCAGCTCCAAATCCCTTATTGGAAGTGTGGAATTGCTGTTTTTTACCACAGTAATCACATTTTGCATCAATTTTGAATACAAAATATCATCTTTGGAACGATTTAAATCGGCAACCAAATTTTTAGTTTCTATAGGTTTGTAATTGTTAAGGCCAACTTTGTATTTGGCCATTAAAATCTTTTTTACAGAATGTGCTAATCGATCTTCTGAAATATGTCCTGAATGATACGATAGCATAATTTTTTTCATTCCTATTTCAACATTTTCGGACATCAGCAAAACATCATTCCCTGCCATAAAGGCTTGATAATCTATTTCGCCAGGATTACTAAAATTTGAAACGCCTTTCATATCTAAGGCATCTGTAAAAATTAAACCCTCAAAATTAAGCTTTGATTTTAAAAGGTCTGTTATAATAGGTTTTGATAATGAAGATGGAAAATTTGATCTTGACTCCAAACTTGGCACATTCAAATGGGCAACCATTACACTAGATAATCCATTAGCAATCAGTTTATTATATGGAAATAATTCTACTTCTTCTATCCGCTTTTTATCAAAATTTATTGTAGGTAAAGTTTTATGAGAATCTTTATCGGTATCGCCATGACCTGGGAAATGTTTAGCATTGGCCAAAACTCCTGTACTTTGTATGCCCTGCATAAATGCTAGTGCTTTTTGTGTCACGTTAAGTTTATCTTCTCCAAAAGAACGGTTACCAATAATGGGGTTTTTGGGGTTTGTATTAATATCAACAACAGGTGCAAAATTGAAATGAACACCCATACGTTTGCAGTGTTCTCCAATATATTGACCTGTTTTTTTAATTAAATTCAAATCTTTGATAGCACCCAAAGTCATATTCCATGGAAAAGCATAAGTTGAATCGAGCCGCATACTGAGTCCCCACTCTGCATCCATACCCACCAATAGAGGGATTTTGGAAGCGGCCTGTAATTCGTTATCCAATTTGCCCTGACGTACAGGACCTCCATTAGAATATATAATACCTCCAATATGTTGTTTTTTTATAAGCTCTAGAAGTTTGGGTTTTTGAAGTTTTTTTTCATCAGAAAACGCCTGAACCATAAAGAGTTGACCTACCTTTTCTTTCAAACTCATAGTGTTGTAAAGACTATCAACCCACTGTTTTTGAGCCAAACTATCGGAAAAAATCAAAGGAGATTGAGCAAACAACGAAATTGAAGAAAGCCATAATAAAATAAATAAGTGTCGCATAAATGGAGTTTACCTAATAACAATTAAATACTATGCCAAATTACTATTTTTTGCAGATTTTTCAATAAATAAAGCTGTTATAATTGAATAAATAGAATGATTTATTTAAAATTTATAATCCTTTGGCATACATGTTGTTTCGATATAATTTTTAAAATCAACATTATGAAAAAAATTGTATTTCTACTAAGCATCACATTTTATGGAGTTAATTTCGCTCAAACAAAAAACTTTATTGATCAACCTTATTTGGAAACTACCGCAAAGGTAGATACCCTTGTTACCCCAGATCAAATTTATTTGTCCATATATATTCATGAGGGAGAAGATCGCAACAGAACTTCCTTGGAAAAACAAGAACGAAAAGTGGCTGCTGTTTTAGAAAGTTTAGGGATAGATTTGAAAAAACAATTAAAGCTTGATAACCTAGCAAGCAACTACAGAAAATACTTTTTAAAACGTAAAAATGTTTTAAAATCTAAGTCCTATACTTTGGAAGTATATGACGCCATAACCGCCGGAAACGTTCTAATTGGATTGGAAGATGAAGGGATTTCAAATGTCCGTTTAATTAAAACATCATACTCAAAAATTGAATCCTTAAAGTTAAACCTAAAATCTAAAGCCATTTTAAAAGCAAAGGCACAAGCCGAATCACTTACAGCTCCTCTAAATCAACAACTTGGAAAAGCAATATATATTAATGATAAATTTTTCAGCAGACCTTATTACAACAATATGCAAGTGATGGCAAGAGCAGATTATGCTGTGGAAAAAACACTTGAAACTCCTATAGATATTGAATTTTCAAAAATAAAGGTAGAGACTGAAGTTGCTGTTCGATTTGAAATCCATTAGAAAAAACGACTATGCCAGCTTTCTTCGGCAGGGACTTCCCAGTGTTCCGAGTACTCTGCTTTGTTTTGCACTAAGTTGTTGAAAACAATTGTCTTTTTGGATACAGCTCTATTTTTAGCCATTGTTTTAAAATCTTTTAAGGGTTTGTATGCCACAAAATCACCTTGTTTATATGAGACATTCATTTTGTCCATCAAATTTACTGAATACTCTTTTTCCAATGTTTGAATAAAATGAACTGATGCATCAATAGAACAGCCTGTAGCGGTTTGTAAATTTTGATCCATTCCTATGATTATAAAACGTTTATATTTAATTTCAAAACCAGCATTGAGATCTTTACCATGTGCGGTCCATGAGGTAATAAATTCAGAAATTTTTTGAAAAATTTCGTTGTATTCAACATCAGAGAGCGAACGATTGCACTGGTATATCCATACTCTTGAGCTGTCTGGAAGTTCTTTAAAATTGACTAACATTTCTTTATAAATCTTCTGCGTTTGCAATAAGCTCAGCTATGTCCATGACTTCAATTTGTCCTTCGGCTTTATTTTTCACACCGTCGGTCATCATCGTATTACAAAATGGACATCCAGCCGCTATAATTTCTGGTTTAACCTCAATGGCTTGCTCTGTACGTTCAATATTTATTTCTTTGTTGCCAGTTTCAGCTTCTTTAAACATTTGAGCTCCACCTGCACCACAACACAATCCTTTTTTTCGACAATTTTTCATTTCTACCAACTCCGCATCAAGTTTTTTTATAAGTTCTCTTGGAGCCTCATAGACATTATTTGCCCGTCCCAAATAGCATGGATCATGAAACGTTATGCGTTTGCCTTTGAATTGGCCACCTTCAATCGTAAGTCGTCCTTCGTCCAATAGGCTTTTCAAAAACTGTGTATGGTGAACGACTTCATATGTTCCACCTAAAGATGGATATTCATTTTTTAAGGTGTTAAAACAATGAGGGCATGCGGTAACAATTTTTTTTATTTCATAAGCATTTAAAACTTCAATATTTGTTAGGGCTTGCATTTGAAATAAAAACTCATTCCCAGCACGTTTTGCGGGGTCGCCGGTACAACTTTCTTCGGCACCAAGTACGGCAAATTTCACATTTGCTTTGTGAAGAATACGTACAAAAGCTTTCGTGATTTTTTTTGCTCTATCATCAAAGCTTCCTGCGCATCCTACCCAAAACAAGACATCAGGAGATATTCCTTGTGCATGAAATTCGGCCATTGTTGGCACTTTTAGTTGATTACTCATTGTGTTGTATTTATTTATTATTTACTGTCATCAAAGACTTGTATGGTCACTTCTTTTTCAACCAAATCTGTAAATTTACCTTTGTAACGAGTTGCTTTTACTAAGTGGTTATCAATCCAATGATAATTTCCTCCTCTTGGTTTTCCCATCAATAAGGTATGATAATTGAATCCATGTTTTTTAAGCCAGTTTTGTGTAACCTCTCTATGGTCTTCAGTTCTTGATGTAAAAAAGCATATCATATGCCCTTCATTATACCATTTGTTACAGGTTTGCTTGGCATCTTCAAAAGGTAAACAAGTGGCCATGCGCTCTGGCTCTTCATTTGGCACATCTTCCGTTATGGTACCGTCAATATCAATTAAATAGTTTTTTACGCCGTCGGGCAAAACAGGGCTTATTAATTCTCCTTCTTCTACTTTTTGGTGCAATAGTGCATCTGCTTCTTCTCTTTTCATTTTTTAATTAAAGTTATTCTTTGTTCCAGTTTAGTCTATCCATTTGGTTATACGGCCATGGAGCGCCGTTATTTTCAATATTGGTCATCATTGTGTTGAGTTCTGTTGGTGCTGCGCTATTTTCCATCACAAGATAACGCCGCATATCCATGATGATTGATAGTGGGTTGATGCTAATTGGACAAGCTTCTACACAGGCATTACAGCTTGTGCAAGCCCACAATTCTTCATTAGTGATAAAATCACCAAGCAACTGTTTACCATCGGGTTTAAAAGTACCTTTGTTAGCATCAATATTCTGGCCAACATCTTGTAAACGATCTCGAGTGTCCATCATGATTTTACGAGGCGATAACTTTTTCCCTGTTTGATTTGCAGGACATTCACTAGTACATCGGCCACATTCTGTGCAAGTGTAGGCATTCAATAATTGAATTCTATTTAGATCAAAAACATCACTAGCACCAAATTTTTCTACCTCTGCAGCTGAATCTTCTGGGGTGGCATAGGGATCGGCATCTGGGTCCATCATCAATTTAACCTCTTTTGTTACAGATTCTAAATTGTCAAGTTGTCCGTTGGGTGTCAAACGACCATAATAGGTGTTTGGGAAGGCTAATAGAATATGTAAATGTTTGGAATAATATAAATAATTTAAAAAGATTAAAATTCCAGCAATATGCAACCACCACGCGGTTCTTTCAATAGCATGGACTGGCAATCCTTCAAACCATGGTGCTATAAATTGACTAATGACATTTCCTGAATTCATACTTTGAAATTGTACATCAGTTGCATTCATTATGATGAATAGAGCCATTAAAACAATTTCAAAATAAAGAATTAAATTTCCGTCTTGTTTTGGCCATCCTTTCATTTCAGAACTCATAAATCGTTTGAGTCGAATGACGTTTCTTCGAATCCAAAAAACAACAACGGCAACAAAAACTAGTGCTGCAAATATTTCAAACGTACCAATGAGTACTCCGTAAACAGGCCCAATTGAAGAAAATATACGGTGTGTACCAAAAAGTCCGTCAATAACAATTTCTAAGACTTCAATATTGATAACAATAAATCCAATGTAAACAATAATATGCAAAATACCCGCGATAGGTCTAGTTATCATTTTGCTTTGGCCGAGGGCAATCATTGCCATGTTTTTCCATCTTTGACGAGAGGAACCAGAAATTTCAACAGATTTTCCTAGCTTAATATTTCTTTTTAGTTTGTTGATGTTTCTGACGAAAAAACCGATGCCTATCAACAATAAAGCACCAAATACAAAATTTGAAACTAGCCCCATTGTTGTGTTTTATTTGGTTTTATTTTTTGAGTCTTCCATGGAATATGGTTTTGGTTTTTTACCAAATAATGAAAAATGGACATATCGTTTTGGATTTAATTTCATGTCCTCCAAGAGTGCTTCCATTTGTCCCAATGCGCCTTCTAAATTATTATACAATCCTTCGTCTTTCATGAGTCTACCTATTGAGCCTTCGCCTTTCTCAATATTCTTCAAAAGTTGGTCAAAATTTGAAATTGTAGATTGAAGTCCATTTATGGTTTGTTTTAAATCTGCTTCTGCTAAATTTGAACTTACTTCAGAAAGATTTTTAGAGATATCACTGAAATTGAATAACGTTGTTGTAATGGATGTTTTGTTGTCTTCAAGGAGTGCATTTAGTGCATTTGACGTCGATTCAAAAGAAGTAATGGTTTGTTTCAATTGCGAAAAGCTCCCTCTGATATTAGATTTTGTTTTTTCGTCAAAAACACTATTTATATTTGCTAACAGTACATCTGTACTTTCCATCACTTTTTCAATTTTCTGCTGTAAAGGTGTTAATCGTTGATTGACCAAATCTGTAAGACCAGGTTTTATTTTAGAACGAAGTACATCACCCGAACTTACATTTGCTGCTCCATCGTTGGCAGGGATAATCGCAATGGCTTTTCCACCAATTAGACCAGATTCGTACAGCTCAGCGGTGCTATTTTTAGAAAATTTAAAATTGCTATCAATAAGCATCAAAACTTCAAGTTTACCACTTCCATCTTCTGTGAATGATATATCCTGAACTTTACCTATTTTATGGCCATTTATCGTTACTACAGCAGAGGGTACAAGCCCTTCGACGTTGTCATAAACTGCGGTAATTTTTCGAGAACTGCTCAATAGGTTTTCACCTTTCAAATAATTAAAAATAAATATGAATAATAAAATCCCTAAGAGGACTAATATTGCTGTTTTTATTTCTTGTGTAATTTTCAATATTATATATTTTAGGTGCCTTACAAAACTAATAATTAATTTGTAATATCAAGGTGTATTCAATTTAGTTTTTAAAGCCTCTTTTAATGAAATTTTGGTGTTATTTTTATAGGCTACTACAAAAGCAGAGGTGTACCCCACCGCAATGGCTTCGTTTTTTAACTCTTTAGCCTTATTGTAGTCTGTTGTTTGTCCATAGAAATAACGATAAACCGATGAAGGCTTTGTTCTAGAAATTGGACTCAACCCCTTAAAGTTATATGATTTAGGAGCAACTTTGTTGGACGATGCCGCAATTTGAACTTTAAATATAATTTCAGGTATTGAACTTGTGTTTTCAAAAGAGATGCTTTCAGTGGACAATTCGGGGTTTAAACTTAACTTGTAATCCAAAACTGCATCAACAATACTTTTTGAAATTTCTTGTTTACCCCGTTCAGAATTTAAATAATCGCCTTCTTTTCTGTTTGTTATAAATCCTGTTTCAATCAAAACACTTGGCATGTATGTATTGTGAAGGACCCAAAATCCTGCTTGTTTAACACCTCTGTCTCTGCGCTTAAGTTTTTGAGCAAAATTATTTTGAATGGTTCTTGCCAGTAAAATACTCTGGTCCAAATAATCCTCTTGTAAAAGGGTTAATCCAATAAAAGACTCTGGAGAACTTGGATCAAAATCTTCGTAGTTTTGCTCGTAATCATCCTCCATAAAAATGACTTCATTCTCTTGTTGTGCTACCCGAAAATTTGATTCATTTCTGTGGAGTCCTAAAACAAAGGTTTCAGATCCATGTGCTTGTGGATTATGCGCATTACAGTGAATAGAAACAAACAAATCTGCGTCAGCCTTATTGGCAATTGCAGCACGCTGGCGGAGTTCTAAAAATACATCTCTTTTTCGAGTATAAATCACTTTTATGTCGTTTGATTTCTCGAGTTGTTTTCCAACCCGAAGAACAACATCTAAAGCAATATCTTTTTCATTATAACCAAAAGTAGTTATTTTACCTGGATCTTTACCACCATGCCCTGCGTCTAAAACCACAATAAAAGGTTTGGTATTATTTTTGGACTGAGCAATAGAAATCAATCCAAAAAAACATAAAAGGATTGTTAAAAATGATTTAATTTGCATATTAAAAATAACTGAATTGTAACTGAAACATTTAAAAATAACAAAACGAGGAAAATATCCTTAACTTTGATGTTTCAAAAATCAAGCCATACAACACAAAAATACAGCTAAAAGCATTGAAAACAACATTATTTCAACTACTTTTTATCTTAAGTTTTACAATGCTTACTAACAATGTTGGTGTAGCACAAGATCTTCCTAAAACCTCTACGGAAGTTCCTATTGCTTTGCCTGCTCCAGAAAAAACTATTTTGGATTCTGTACCACCTATTGAAACTCCACAAGTTCAGAAAGATTCCATAATCACAGATAGTATTGCAAAACCTAAGGGTGTTTTAGAAGGAATTATTGATTATAAAGCCAAAGATTACACCTCTGTAAATCAAAAAACAAAGCAAATTTACTTGTACAATGAGGCCGAAGTCCAATATCAAGATATGGACATAAAATCGGGGGTCATCATCATCGACTATGGAAAAGATTTGGTGTATGCAGGCCGACTTAAAGATTCTCTAGGAAATTACTCCCAATCCCCAGTTTTTAAACAAGGTAGCGATGTTGTTGAGCCAGATTCTATTGTTTTTAATATGAAAACAAAAAAAGCATTGATTTGGAATTCTAAAACAGAGCAACAAGGTGGGAGAATTATTTCTAAACTCACAAAAAAAGAAAACGACTCTGTATATTTTGTAAAACGAGCAAAATTTACAACTTCTGAGAATGAAGAAAATCCAGAATATTATTTTCTATTACGGAAAGCAAAAGTTGTCCCTGGAAAAAAAGTGGTTACTGGGCTCACGAATATGTTTATTGCAGACGTGCCGACCCCTATTGGTTTACCTTTTGCGTTTTTTCCACTAAGCAAAAAAAGAACGTCGGGTGTTATTTTTCCATCATTTGGTGAGCAAAACAACAGAGGGTATTTTCTGCAAAATGGCGGCTATTATTTTGCCTTGAGCGATTATATAGATTTGGCCACTCTTGGCGACTATTACACAAATGGAAGCTATGGGTTACGATTGGAAAGCAGCTATGCTGTTCGATACAAATTTAGAGGAAATCTTAGTTTTCGTTATGAAAACCTTATCAATAGTGAAAGAGGCTTTCCTGATTATTCAAAAAGTATAATTTACAATTTACGATGGAATCAAAGTCAAGACAGTAAATCTAATCCAAGTTCTCGATTTTCGGCATCTGTTAATTTGGGAAGTAGTACATATTATCAGGAATCTATAAATCAGCTGAATACTTCTAATTTTTTAAATAACACTCTTGCATCATCGGTTTCATATTCAAAAACTTTTCGTGGAGAACCTCAAGTGAATATTAGTGTGACTGCCACACACTCTCAAAATACAAATACTCAAACGATTAACATGACACTTCCAACATTTCAAGGAAGTGTAGACCGTGTTTTTCCTTTTGCACCAAAAACAGGGAGCAAGAAAGGGGTTTTTCAGAATATTAATTTTCAATATAATGTTCGTGGAGAAAATCGTATTAGAACTACAGACTCATTATTCTTTAAGAAAGAAATGTTTGATGATGCTAAAGCAGGTATGCAGCATACAATCCCAATAAGTACAAATTTTAAGCTGTTTAAATATTTCAGTATGAGTACAAGCACCAATCTAAATCACAGTTGGGCTTTTAACACTATAAAAAAAGAATATGATATTGATAATCAAGAAGTTGTAATAACAGATTTAAAAGGTTTTGATTCGTATACTACTTACAATTTTAGTACCAGCTTGGGGACTACTATTTATGGGCTTTTTAATTTTGGTGAAGATAAAAAAATACAAGCCATACGTCATGTAATGCGGCCATCGGTTAGTTATAATATTACGCCATCTTTTGAGCAATACTATGATACATATGAAGTCGTTAGTGCAGATGGCTTAACCACCAACCAGGTTGAATACAGTAGATTTGAGCAATCGCTTTTTGGTTCACCGAGCAATCGATATTCAAGTAGTATTGGATTATCATTAACAAATAACTTAGAAGCTAAAGTTAGAGACAAAGACAGTACCGCCACAGAACCCAAAAAAATATTTCTATTAAATTCACTTAATTTTTCTACCAGTTATAATATTGCGAGTGATTCTTTAAATTGGAATCCTGTAAGAATGACTGGTGGAACACAATTATTTGACAACAAAATGAGTTTGAATTTTGGTGCTACACTAGACCCCTATGCATTGGATAACAACAATAAAAAAATCAATACATTTAATGTTAATAATGGTGGTAGCTTGTTTCGTATTTCTAGCGCAAACCTAACCATGAGTTACAACCTTTCTAGTGATACTTTTAGTGGAGACGATAATTCAAATGATAATGATGCTGCAACACAGGAATCTCTAAGAAGTGGTGGTCGTGCAGATGATTTATTTGGAAAACCTCAAGATTTTGCAGACAGAAGACTTAATAACGATAGAAAAGATGATGAAGATCCAACTCCAACAGATTTATATAAGTATAAGATTCCTTGGAGTTTACGACTTGCATATGCTGTAAATTATAATAATTCTAAAAGACAAAGTGAGATTTCTTCGCACTCACTGATGTTTTCTGGAGATATAGAATTATCGCCGAGATGGAGTGTTGGTGCCTCTTCGGGATATGATTTTAAGAATAAAGGATTTACGTATACACAACTGCGTTTTGAAAGAGATTTGGAAAGTTGGCGTATGAATTTTTCGTGGATTCCTTTTAGTAGTCGAAGCTCATGGAATTTCTTTATTGGTATACGTTCTAGTATTCTAAGTGATATAAAATATGACAAGCAACGACAACGCGATAAAACACTGTAACACTTATTTGAATGAAAAAAATTATCACAACTGACAATGCGCCTGCCCCCATTGGCCCGTACAACCAAGCTGTACTTTTGGGAGACATTCTTTACACCTCAGGACAAATTGCAATAAATCCAAAAACAGGAAGACTGGAAATTGAGAACATTGAGTCCGAAACGACTTTAGTGATGGAGAATTTGAAAGCAATTTTAGAAGCTGCACAAATGACTTTCGAAAATGTTATAAAATCTTCTATTTTCGTTTCAGATATGCATAATTTTTCTAAAATAAATGAAATCTACGGAACGTATTTCAATAGTGAAACCGCACCAGCAAGAGAAACTGTAGAGGTCGCTAATTTGCCAAAATTTGTAAATGTAGAAATTAGCGTAATTGCTTCACGCTAGTGAAATTAAATTATACCGCTTTTATTTGACGTACATGATACTCAGCCAGACCTTCTATTGGGCGTCTTTGAAAATTACCAACAGTAAATCCATACTCTTGAGCAACTTCTTTTATTTCTCTTTGAAGGAAAAATGAAATTGATCCCGCAAAATGAACAGGAACCGTCTTAATTTCCTCTTTGAATTGCATAATCATTGTTTCAACAAAAGACCTCAACCCTTTTTTGATAACCTTTTGTACATAATCAGATTCTTTGTTTAAAATCAAAAACTCAGCAAAAGTTGCCAAATATGCATTTGGATTAGGTTTTTTATAAAGATTAACTTTAATAAAATCATCATCCATATTATAACGTGTTTTGAAAATTAATTTCAAATTGTGTGGCATAAAATTAAAGTAATAATCACGTAACAATTGGCGTCCAAAATAATTACCCGAAGCATCATCCATTATAGAATATCCTAAAGAGATGACACGTTGGTTTATATTAGCGCCATCAAAATAAGTGCAATTAGAACCTGTTCCTAATATACAGACTACAGCAGGATTGTGCTCAACACCAACTGTTGAGAAGATAGCAGCATAGGTGTCTTCTTTCACATCTACAACTGCGTTTATAAATATTGACTGTAGAACTTTCTTAAGCATTTTAGGAGCTTCTACAGTACCACATCCTGCACCATAGAAATAAACATAATCAACATCTAATTTATGATCAACAAGTACCTTATTATCATTTACAATTTCAAAAGCTTCATTTTCTGAAATTATTGCTGGATTTAATCCTTTGGTTCGTTGTTTTTCAAAAACTTGTTGGCCAGTTTTTGGATCAATTGCGATCCAATCGCATTTTGTAGAACCACTGTCTATTATAAAAATCATAATAATAATGTAAAAAAAATACTGCCCTATAAAAGAGCAGTATTTTTTTAAGATTTATAATGAGTTGATATGTTGAGCTAAGTCTACTAATTTTGATGAATACCCATATTCATTATCGTACCAAGAAATCAATTTTACAAAGTTATCATTCAGTCCAATACTAGCATTTGCATCAAAAGTACTTGTTTTTGGTTCAGATACAAAGTCCTGGGACACTACACCTTCTTCAGTGTATCCTAAAACTCCATTTAATTCGTTTTCAGATGCTTTTTTTAGAGCAGCTTTTACTTCTTCAAAAGTTGCGCTTTTTTCCAATCGACATGTCAAGTCAACAACAGAAACGTCTACTGTTGGTACTCTAAAGGCCATTCCTGTCAATTTACCGTTCAGTTCTGGTATTACTTTTCCAACGGCTTTTGCTGCTCCTGTAGACGCAGGTACAATATTATTAAGTGATGCACGACCAAGTCTGTAGTTTTTACGTGATGGTCCATCTACTGTAAATTGTGTTGCGGTAGCAGCATGAACTGTTGTCATAAGCCCTTCAACAATTCCAAAGTTGTCATTAATCACTTTGGCTAAAGGTGCCAAACAGTTTGTTGTACAAGAAGCGTTTGAGACAATTTTGTGATCAGCTGTGATTTCGTGGTGATTTACACCCATAACAAACATTGGAGCATCTGCAGATGGGGCAGAAATTGCAACTTTTTTAGCACCAGCAGTGATATGCTTTTGAGCACCTTCAAGTGTAGTGAAAATTCCTGTACAGTCCATAACTACATCGGCAGCAACAGCATCCCATTTGAGATCTTCTGGATTGCGCTCTGCAGTAACACGAATTTCATTACCGTTTACAACTAAATTACCGTTTTTAACCTCTATACTCCCCTTAAATTGTCCATGTACAGAATCATATTTAAGAAGATAGGCCAAATGTTCTACATCTAATAAATCATTAATTCCTACAACTTCTACATCAGGGCGTTCAGAAGCAATTCTAAAAGCGATTCTTCCAATTCTCCCAAATCCGTTGATTCCAATTTTTACGTTTGTCATTTTATGTTTTGTGTTTCTAGTTAGTAATTTATATACTCATTATATCAGAAACTCTTAGGAGTTCTGCGTCAATTTTTGAATGCCCTTTTACGGCTTTATCGATTGGGTATAGTTCTAGTTTATTGTTGATCGTTCCGACCATCACATTGTTTTTACCTTCCATTAAAGATTCTACGGCTTTAACACCCATTCGTGAAGCCAAAACACGATCGAAGCAAGATGGTGAACCACCACGTTGCATATGTCCCAAAACAGATACTCTTACATCATATCCTACAAGATTTTCTTCAACATAATCACGAAGTTCAAAAACGTTTTTACCTGTTTTATCGCCTTCGGCTACAACAACAATGCTAGATGATTTTCCTGTATGCTTACTTTTTTCTAAAGATTCTAATAAACGATCTAGTCCAAGATCTTCTTCTGGTACTAATATTTCTTCTGCACCAGAACCAACACCGGCATTAAGGGCAATATGTCCAACATCTCTACCCATTACTTCAACAAAAAATAAGCGTTTGTGTGAACTTGCAGTATCTCTAATTTTGTCAATAGCTTCTACTGCTGTGTTCAGTGCTGTGTCGTATCCTAGTGTAAAGTTTGTTCCAACAATGTCATTATCGATAGTGCCTGGAATTCCAATCACAGGGAAATTAAATTCTTCATTAAAAACCATTCCACCAGTAAAAGTCCCATCGCCTCCAATAAGCACAAGAGCTTCAACACCACTTTTTTGAAGTTGATCATAAGCTTGTTGTCTTCCTTCTTTTGTTCTAAAACGATCTGAACGAGCAGATTTTAAAAAGGTTCCCCCTTTATTAATGATATTATTAACACTTCTTGCATCAAGAGGTTTAAAATCACCATCTATCATACCTTCATATCCTCTGTAAATACCAATGCATTCTATGTTATGAAAAGCACAAGTGCGCACCACAGATCTAATGGCTGCATTCATACCAGGAGAATCACCTCCAGATGTTAAAACACCTATTTTTTTAATTGGATTTGCCATAATTGTATAGCTTTAGGCGGCTAAAGTAATAAACTTTCTAATGAATAATAAAAAGGAAACCGCATAATTTTTGTACTATTCAAAATTCAAACGTTTTCGTTAATAACTATTCTATTTTCAATGGGAAAACTTGAGCATTTAATAGCTTTGCCAGTCTTATTGTTTGAATTCCATATAATTTGGAAGTAAAGATTTGTCAGTTGTATTTTTGCTTTGAGTATCTTCTTTTTTGTTATTTTTTGAAAATAATTCTTTAAACAATTCTCTTAGATTATCGAATTCAATATTGTAGGATACTCCTAGTCCTTGAGTGTATCCTATTTGCTCACCAAAATTTTGAATACTATTTTCTCGGTTGAAAAATTTTAATGATAGTGTTCTGTCCTCGTTAAGTAACACTTGTACCTCAAAATCTCCAGCAACTGTGGTTTCACTAACACCACCTACTGGTACACCAACTTTACCATTAATCAGTACATTATCACTTATTTTTGTTGATAATGTAACTCCAACCCTACTGTCCGTTTCAAATTCAGGTGTATTTTTTCCAATATCTAAATCTAGACCCAACTTCACTTTATTTTCTTCATCAGAAAATATGTCATTCAAAACATTCGTTACACCATCAGAGACTAATTCAAACGCATCTTGAGAATCCAGAGCAAGTTTATTTCTAAAAGACCCTGTTGCAAGTAAAGACAATGCTTGAAAATCTCTTTTATCTTTATCACGAAGACGATCTTTTAATTCGCTATTTAGTGCAGAATTAATATTTGGGAAACGAAGATCAAACTCCAAATCTGGTTTTTCTAAGGCTCCTCTGAGGTTGGTAACAACCTCTACGGGTATGGTTTGATTGATTGGATTATCTAAAAGCACAGATGGATTTACGTTGATGCCATCATAAATCGCTTCAAGATTAATTTCAGCTTGAAGAGGATCGCCTTCCCAAACCAATGAACCATCTTTGACTAGTTTAAATTTTTTCTGAATTAATCGTCCCAAACTGTAGTTGTAATATCCTGAAAGTACTAGAAAATCGCCAAACATTAAGAATTTATCGTTGGTGTTGATTTGCGCCAGCATACTTCCATTTCCACGTCCACGAATTGAACTTCCTGTTTCTTTATCAATAACAATTTCAATTTCAGCATCATCTGTAACATCCATATTAAATTCCATCTCCACCCCTTCAATGTCATCTAATTTTATGGATCTCCCTTGAGTTTTTTTAAGTTTTTCTTTTGGACTTAAAAACTTTATGTACGAGTTTTCACTAATCATTTCACTATCATTCAGGGGGATTTTGAAAATCGTTCCTTTTGAAGTGGTTACATTAGCTTCTATAAAAAGCTGGTTCATAGGACCTGAAACGTTTATATTGCCTTCCACAAAACCAGTTCCATAATAAAGTGATTCTTCTGTTTCTTTGGTATTAAGTACTAAAAGTCGTTTTGAATCAATATCCAAATCTAACGCCCAATCGCTAAAATTTGTATGACTCATAGCGCCGTTCAAAACGCCCTCTGAAGAAAACTTTGTGTCTGTAAATTGAGCGGATTTGAATACAAAACTTTGAGATTTCAAGTCGACTCTTGTATTGTCTGCAAAAGCATAATCTATATTCAAATAGGGTACAGACATCCCTCCTTGATTTAATCTCAAAACACCATTAATTTGTGGTCGCTGCAATCGACCAGTAATCCTAGAATTGCCAGTCACTTTTCCTCTAATATTTGTGATAACACCATTACCAAAAGGTCCTATAGGATCTAGTAAAAAATCTTTAAATTTTAATTGTAAATCTAGATTTGAATTTTTCCCGGAAACATCTAAGTTACCTAGTGCAGAAAAGGTTTCATTTTTATCATCCTTTAAGGATATATTCACATCATAATTAGTAAGTGAAGTATTGCCTTTTATATCGGCCTTAAAGGCTCCTAAATTAAACTTATTGACCTCAAAATCATCAATTGTAAGTAATGATTTTGGTATATAAATTTTGTTTTGCTTTATAATATTTAAATCCCCGTTGATGGTTCCACCAAGTTGAAGACTATATATATCTGGTGTAACTTTTGCTAGATCAACATTACTGAACTTCAAGTTCAGACTGCCAGAAAGTGAATCTTGTGATTGAGCACTCAAAATAAGTTTTTCGTCCTTGTGTGACATGTCCATATCCAATATTGAAACTTTATTAAAATCAGCATCAAATACAAGTTTATTTTTTGAATTGTCTAGAGCATTCAATTTCCATGGTACAGATTTAAAATTAATAAATGATGGCTTTAAACCAACAACAGAATTATCTCCTTCTTTAGTATAAAATAAATTAAAATCAAACGTGTCTTCATTTTGTTTTCCACCTTTAAATTCTGATTTGATATAAAGGGTGTCGTTTACAGTCAAATTGATTAAACTAAAAGCATTGGCATCATAAAAAGGTGTATTCAAACTATCCAATTCAATATAGGTATTAAAAATAGGGTTATCGTTGATGAGCTGAACCTCAATTTTCTTAGCAAAATAATCCTCAATACTAATGTTTGGAGATTTAAATTTTAATGTGAATTTCTTTGGATTACTGTCCAATATTCCTCGAATATAAGTGTTGGCTCCAACTCGAAGATTGGGGTAAAAAACTTCAATAATTTTGTTGTAAATCTTGAAATTAAAATCCATCGATTGATTTGGTGTGATATTGTCTACGGAATATTGAGAATAAATTCCACTCAATGCATTTTTTAACATTTTAGGGATTTCTCTTATAATAAATTTACCTTTAAAAGTTCCTCTTATAATTTCGGGAGAGTTAACGGCAATTGTTCTAACTCCGTTGATATCAAAATCCGACAACACCTGAAAGTCTTTAAAATAATAGTCATCATTTTGATTTTTGTACGAAGTGTTATTAAACTTTAGAAAACCTCGTACGTTATCAATATTAGTGCCTTTCATGTCCATTGATACTTTTCCTTGAAAAACAGAAATTGAATCACGTGAAACTAGATTCAATTCATTTAGATTTGCATTTTGAATATCGGCAGAGAAATCATAAACATTTTCGTCTTCTGAAAAATTTACGAGTCCCTTAAAATCCATTTTTAAATTTTCATCTGAAACCGCAAGTGAACCATTGAAAATCTTATTTTCAACAAAACCTTCAATATTCAAATTCTTATAAACATATTTATTCACTTCAAAAATAGCGCAAGTTCCAGTAACATTGGATTGCAGCTTTTCCAAAGTAAACCCCTTTCCATGAAGTACAAAATCTGATGTGATTTGGCCAAAATTAGGTTGATTTATAAGGGTGCCTAAATCAAAATCTTTAAGTTGAATTGTACCTTTATATTGAGCATCATCAATGGATTCAATTTTTGAAAGGTTTAAATCGGCAACGACCGAACCAAGTTCTGTAGAAGCTTCAAAATTAGCGGTAATAGATGGTCCAATAATTTGTGTGTTTCCTTGTAATGTAAACACCCCAAGTGTCGAAAGATTTGTGGGGATATTTTCGCCTAAAATCCGAGGCAAGATGCGGTTCAAATCTGAATATTTTGAAGTCAAATGATCAATTTGACCTGTCATTTGAAAAGGTTTTGATTTGGAATCAATTAAATTTATTAAATTAAATTGACCATCGATAAATGTGTTTCTATTGGATTTAAGTTTAAAATCTTGAAGCGATAAATTATTGAGTGTCCCTGAAATTTTAGTGTCGAAAGTTACATTTTCGGAAGCTCCAAATTCTGGGAAAAATACATTAAGTTCACCAAGATTTACAGTACTTTCTTTGAAATTAGCATTCAGAGATACTTTATTTGAAAAATGTTTTAAATCTTCTCTTTTGTAATTAAACACCAAATTACCTTCCAATTTGGAATTCATTGTTTGAATTTTCAAATTTTGAAAATCCATTGAAGACAACGTATACTTAAAATCTGTTTGAAGCAAATGCATTTCTACTCCCCTTGGATCAGAAAAACTTAAGCCGTTTATTTGCGTGCTAACTTCTGGCCCAAGAATTAAAAAATCGGTAACATTGATGTCTAATTCTTGGAAATCTAGTATTCGTTTACTTTCTGCTTTATTTTCATCTGTAAGAAGAAAATGTGAATTAGAAATAGTAATATCTTCTGAAGATAATTCAAATGGCGTAGATGATTTCTTTTGTTCACCATCCTTAAAACTTTCCACGAAAATATCCAAATTTGAATCTTTCTCACCCATGTAGGTTTTGATATGAAAACGCAAGCCGTATAAATCAATATCACCAAATAAAAGCTTATTATCATTTAATTTTGCAAAATTCAGAATAGAACTATTTAATTCTTTCACAGCAATAAGAGTATCGTTATGATGGTCTCTTATGAGAATATTTTTGAGTTCTATATCTCCATTTAACTGAAGTCCAAGTTTTTCAACTCTTATGTCTGTACCATATTTAGAATTGATATTTTTTGTTGCGTAGGCTCCCAAAGACGTTTGAACACTAGGAATTAATAGAATCAACAAAAAAATGATAAATAGCATTACCATTGTTGCAAAAATCCTTTTAAATATGTTGAGTCGTGTTTTAATAAGCCAAAAGATAGCGTAAAATTATAAAATCTAAAAAACAAACAAAAAATTTAGAAGCAATTTTACACCATGCAACGCTCATTTTTTATTTCTTTGTAAAATCAAAGATTGACACTACAATTGTTTTGCCAAACTTGTACAAAGTAAATGAATAAAATGAAGTAAACCTTCAATGAACGAAGATAAAATATATATTTTAGGCATAGAATCATCTTGCGACGACACGGCAGCTTCTATTTTACATAATGGAAAAGTACTAAGTAATGTGATTGCCAACCAGTCCATACACAAAGCATACGGTGGTGTTGTTCCTGAACTTGCTTCGCGAGCACATCAACAAAATATTGTTCCAGTTGTTGATCAAGCATTAAAACAAGCAGGGATTTCGAAAAACGAACTTTCAGCAGTTGCTTTTACAAGAGGACCAGGTCTTATGGGGTCGCTTTTGGTAGGTACTTCATTTGCAAAATCCTTGGCCTTTGGGTTAAATATTCCCTTGATTGAAGTCAATCATATGCAGGCACATATTTTAGCTCATTTTATAGAAAAAGAGGGATACAAAAAACCACAATTTCCATTTTTAGCCATGACGATTTCTGGGGGACACACACAAATTGTTCGTGTTGATGATGCTTTCGAAATGACGGTTATAGGCGAAACTATTGATGATGCCGTAGGCGAGGCATTTGATAAGAGCGGTAAAATACTTGGACTTGGATATCCTGCTGGACCTGAAATAGATCAACGTGCAAAACTAGGAAATCCTAAAGCATTTCATTTTACAAAACCTAAAGTAAAAGGACTTAACTTTAGTTTTTCTGGTCTGAAAACAGCAATTTTATATTTTGTTAGAGATCAATCCAAACAAAACCCTAATTTTACTACAGAGCGTTTAGATGATATTTGTGCTTCTATTCAATATACAATTGTTGGTATTTTGATGGATAAATTAAAGGTTGCTGTAAAAAAAACTGGAATCAATCGAATTGCTATTGGAGGTGGAGTATCTGCAAATTCCGGAATACGAACAGCACTCAAAAATGCGGAACACAAACACGGTTGGGAAACTTTTATTCCTGCATTTGAATTTACAACAGATAATGCAGCTATGATTGCTATTGTTGGCTACTTAAAATATCTAAAAAATGATTTTGCACAACAAAATACAACCGCTACTGCACGATTAAAATTATAACTCTAGGAATGCAATTATTTTATAATTCAACATTAAAACCACATGATACTAATTTTTGTTTTGACAAAAATGAAAGTCGCCATATTGTTAAAGTGTTGCGTAAAAATATTGGAGATAAATTATTAATAACTAATGGATTAGGGTATTTTTTTGAAGCTGACATAATATTCAATAATCCTAATAAATGTGAAGTCAAAATCACAAAAGCCATTTCTGTTTCTGCAAAAGAATATAATATCCATTTGGCTGTAGCCCCCACAAAAACAAATGATCGCTATGAATGGTTTCTTGAAAAAGCAACAGAAATTGGCGTAGACACAATTACCCCTATCATTTGCAATCGAAGTGAACGAAAAGTGATTAAAATAGAACGATATGAGAAAATTTTACAATCTGCTGCAAAACAATCACTTCGTGCATTTTTTCCAACTTTAAATCCTGCTATTCGTTTTTCAGAATTTGTAAAAAACATAACAATTGAAACACGTTTTATCGCACATTGTTTAGGAAATAAAAAAGTACATTTGAAAGACATTATTCCAAATAAAAAGGACATTCTAATTTTGATTGGACCAGAAGGTGATTTCACTCCCGATGAAATAAAAATAGCACAAGAATCAGGTTTTAAAGCAGTAAGTTTGGGAAATGCTCGCTTGCGAACAGAAACCGCAGCAATAGTGGCTTGCCACACCATAGAACTTTGTAATGCGTAAATTTTTAATCATTATTTTATTTTTTTTTAATGTTCTTACAATTCAAGGACAGCAAATTGCAGTTTTAAAGTACGATGGCGGCGGCGATTGGTATAGCAATCCTACTGCTCTAAAAAATTTAATTCAATTTTGTAATAAAAATATTAATACTACTATTGAACCTCAACCTCAGGTTGTACACCCAGAAGACCCCATTCTTTTTGACTACCCTTTTATACATATGACAGGACATGGCAATGTGGTATTTTCAGATGAAGCATTAAAAAATTTGAAGACCTATTTAATGGGTGGTGGTTTTTTACATATTGACGACAATTATGGGATGAAACCCTATGTATTAACACAAATTCAAAAATTATTTCCAGAAAAAGAATTAAAAGAAATTCCTAGTGACCATCCTCTTTTCGGTATTCACTTTAAATTTCCGAATGGTTTACCAAAAATCCATGAACACGATGGACTTCCACCAAAAGCTCTTGGTTTGTTTCATGAGAACAAAGTTATTTTACTATTTACAACAGAAAGTGATCTTGGTGATGGCTGGGAAGATTCAGTAGTGCATAATGACCCCGAAGAGGTTCGATTGAAAGCTCTAAAAATGGGTGCAAATATCGTCAAATATGCATTTGAATTTTAATTTATAAAACCATGCAATTAGATCATTATTCATCAAAATTTGAAAAAAATCAATTTGCAATAATTTTGGTTACCGATAATGTAACACGTCCGGCCAATGTGGGGAGTATATTTCGAATTGCAGATGCCTTTGGAGTAGAAAGACTAATCTTAGGTGGCAGTACAATTGAGCTGAATAGAAAGGTTTGGAACACTTCTAGAGCCAGTGAAAAAGTAGTTAATTTTGAGCAAATTGAAAACTCTCAAGATGTCATCAAAAATTTAAAAAAAGAAGGATATTCTGTGATTTGTTTAGAGATTACTAAAAACAGTAAGAGTATCTTTGAAATTCAACTGGAAAATAACCAAAAAATTGTACTTGTAGTAGGAAGCGAACGTTATGGAATACAACATGAAATTCTAACATGTGCCGATAGTGTTTATCATATTCCAATGTATGGGCAAAATAGCAGTATGAATGTGGCTCAAGCAACATCCATTGCTCTTTATGAAATTACAAAATTGTTTTCAAATGCTTAATCTTAAACTTTTAAAAAATGAAGTACAGCATTTCATCAATGAGAATTTAAACACGCCTATTGACAAATTAGCATTAAAAGGCAGTCCATTTGATGAAATACAAACCTCGGAGCTTTTGAAGCAAATTCAATCAAAAAAAAAGTGTGAAAAGAAACTCCCAAATTGGTACAATACTCCAGGGGTTTATTTCCCAAATAAATTGAATATTGAACAAACGTCCTCAGAAATTTCAGCAAATTATAAAAGCAACTTACTTTCAGGTAAAACACTTTTGGATTTAACGGGTGGTTTTGGTGTTGATAGTTTATATTTTTCAAAAATAATTGACAACGTTGTACATTGTGAAATCAATGCTTTTTTATCTGAAATTGTACATCATAATTTTGAGGTTTTAGGCATAAAAAATGTAAAAACTATTACGGCTGATGGACTGGAGTTTTTAAAACAAAAAAGTGAAACTTTCGATTGGATTTACATTGACCCCTCAAGAAGAGATACAAAAAAAAATAAACGCTTTTTTATAGAAGATTGCACACCAAATGTTGCTGTACATTTAAATTTATTTTTCAAAAAAACTCAGAAAATTTTAATCAAATTATCGCCAATGCTAGATATTCAAGCAGCATTAAAAACATTGCCACATACAAAAGAAATTCATGTTGTAGCGATAAAAAATGAAGTAAAAGAGCTGTTGTTTATAATGGAAAAAGATTTCGATCAAGAACCAGTAATTAAAGCCGTTAATTTAGAGACAAATCAACCGTATTTTGAATTTAATTCTATTGATGAAATTAAAGCGATTGTTGATTATCAAAAGCCTTTGAAGTATTTATATGAGCCCAATGCAGCGGTTCTCAAATCTGGAGCTTTTAAAAGTTTAGCCTCAAAATTTGATTTAAGCAAATTAGCCCAGCACTCACATTTGTATACTTCATCAGAACATAAAAAAGAGTTTCCTGGAAAAATATATGTTATAGAAAAAGTGTTTCACTATCATAAAAAAAAGTTGAAATCCCATATTTCAGGCCAAAAGGCTAATGTAAAGACAAGAAACTTCTCAGAATCTGTAAGTCAATTAAAAAAGGAATTTAAAATCAAAGATGGTGGTGATAAATTTTTCATTTTCACCACATCTAAAGAACAAAAATGGCTTTTGGAGTGTAAAATTCAAAGCTAGTCTTAATTCATTAAAGTCTTAAAAAAAAATGTATTACTTGTTACCGCCCAAATACTATCATGCTTAAAACTTATAGCTCAGGTTGAAAAAACAACAGATTTAGTAGGCTACGGTGGTGGACAGTAAGAAGTATTCAAAACAGGGGGTCAAGATGAAAAAGCATGTGAGGAAATTTTTGCCGAAAACGCTGTTTCTGACAACTATAATGGACAACGCATTGAATTGGTAGATGAGATTTCAAGAATACTTTGATAGTTTTGAATCTATTTCTTTGTAAGCCTATGGAATCGTTCCATTAAAAATTGAAAATACAGATCCACAATCTGGAGTTTTAGTAACTTCAATTGAAAAGCGTGTTGGCAAAGGCTGAACTGTGTGGGAAAAAGAATTAGGAGAGCAATTCTATTTTAATTTAGAAGGTAAGATACAGTGTGTTGTACAATGGTCTAGAGACTTAGAGAAATAATATCTAGTAATAATAAACAGCACTACAAAAAACCCTCTGAAATCAGAGAGTTTTTTAATAGCATTAAGTAATAAAAAACTATATTCTTGTGGTTAATTTTTAAATTTTTTATTTTAGGAAATAATCTTGTGAATATCAAATAGTTAATTACAATATTCTTCAATATACTCATCTAGTTCTTCTTCTGAATTAATGACTAGTGTTTGAGTTTGTTGATTGTTTTCTGAATAATATTCTACAGTAATAGGAAATACAACTTCAAAATCAAATTCACAATCATCTGCATTATTACAATTTTCTGAGTACCATTCTTCGATATATTCTAACAGTGCTTCTTCGTTATTTATTGTAATAACATCACCATTTGAATTTAATAAGGTTATAGGATAAACTAAATCAAAACAATCATTTTCAAACCAATCATCGTCGTTGTCATCTTCAGAATCACAATCTTCTAAAAAGTCATTTTCATTAAAACCATCAAGACCTGCATAACAATCATTGGGATAAACCAAAACTATAGTCTCACCATAGGCGTTTGTGATTTCTACACACACTGGATCGTAAATTTCATAACATGAATTGTCCTCATCAAGGTCAAATTCACAATCATCTAATAAGCTACTAAAAGTTTCATCATTTTGAATTGTCATAACTTCAATAGTATCCGTGTCGTCATTAAACACCAAAATATCAAACGGATATAATATATCAACTATATAAGTCTCATCAGATTCAATTAATACATCAACTAATTCTTCTAGAGAATTTATTGTGATTGTAGTGTTGTTACTCATCTGAAAATCAATAGGGAATTCAAATTCAAAACAGAAATCTAATGCCATGTTTCCACTTGGATTTTGACTTTCATCTGCGTTGCCATTTGCATCAAATCGAGCCATTAACTCCGACATTGACATCATTAAGTAGGGGTTGTTGGTGTCCTCGTTCTGGCTAATATCTTCACTATTGTCACAAGTAAATAATGACAGCGTGAGAAATATGATAAACAGTAATGTGTAATTTAGTTTAAGTAATTTCATTTTTTTTATTGGTTTATAACTGATGTTTTTTATGAATGTCTAATTTGTTGAAAGAATACTAAATTTTAGAACAATGTACAAGATATATATTGTTTTAATTAACTATCCATAATTTTTGTTAAAATCCAAAAAAAATAAACTTCTGAAAACAAAATAACCCCCTGAATATCAGAGTATTATTGATGATATATTATCTATATTATTGATTTACATCTAATTTGTAGGTCCATAAAACATCGTTATACATATAGGTAATAGTATTTTCATCAGGGAAATTAATATAAATATCCTCTTGAGAAAGGTCTCCAGCACCACCTTGTTCGTATAACATCTCATAATAACCATCTTGAACTGAGTATGTTCCAAACCACGCTGGATCAGAACAATCATCGCCTATTGTAGGAGAATAAAAGTAGTCTGTAAATGTTCCATCTTCTCTAAACTCCATGTAAAGCCCTGGACAATAAAACTCATCATTGTAATACTTAATATCACCATCTGGCCACTCGCCAGAGTAGTAATTCCAATAATTTAATATTCTTGCTTCATCTTCTGTTCTTTCCTTACCATCGGTATTTGAGGTTCTTTGTGATACATTGTTTTGAAATACACCAGAGGGTTGACCACCGCTTAGTTGCATTATAAAAGTCCCTACATTGTCTCCATCCTTTTTAACAATTGCAGAAAGTTGACCATCTAGTTCTACAGAGCCATTAATAAAATATATTTCATTAAAATCTTTCGATGTTAAGCTTCCAACCACTCCTCCATTTTCAACAATAGAAAATGTCCATGTTCCATGATCATCACCAAAAAAAGAACCTGACCAAAGTCCTTCTGCTTGTGATGTGTCTTCTACATTAATTTCGTTGGTGTTATCACACGTAAAAAAAATAAATACAAAAACTATTAAAAGTAATTTTTTCATGTGGTTAATTTTTTTGATTCAATTCAAATTTATGAAAATTTGTGCAAGTTTTGGTCAGAATTGACTACTAAAGAGAAAGAACATAACCCTCCTAAAACAAAATAACCCTCTGAATATCAGAAGGTTATTAATAATAAATAAAAACAATAATTTATTCAACCAGACTCCAAGTTTGAGTAATATTACCATCCTCAAAAGGAGTCTGCATTTGATTATTACCAATAAAAGTTACTGGAAATGGTTCACCATTAATTTCATACATATTTGATCCAACATTTACCCAATTCACAGGTCCATACATATCTAAATCTGAACACAAACTACCATCACTTGGAAAACATTCCCATACGCTTTTTGTTACTTCAGTTAAAGTAAAAACAAAAGTGTCAGGAGATCCAGCATCATTTTCCATAAAACAACCTCTACAAGAATCTCCCCAATCTCCTCCAACAATTTCTTCATTTACTAAAACCCATGTTCCAATAATTGGATCATTAGGATTATTGTTGCTGTTGTTATCAGAATTTGAATTATCATTATCCCCTCCACTACAAGCAAAAAGAGTAAATACAAAAGTTAAAAAAAGTAATTTTTTCATGTGGTTAATTTTTTTTGATTTGAATTAATATATGAAAATTTGTGCAAACTATGTGCAAACTTTTGGTAATAATTGACTACTAAAAGAGAAAAAACATAACCCTGCTAAAACAAAATAACCCCCTGAACATCAGAAGGTTATTTATGATTGTGACAGGATTGTTTTATGATCATCAGAACTCCATGCTGAAGACAGTCCAAACAAAAAAACGCTCAAGCAAGCTTGGCGTTTTTCCTTATTGTACTATTTATTCGTGACCCAAACTTATAAAAGTTCGAACTTTTTGGAGGATTTTTCCAATGATTTAAAGTTGTTACTTACTAGTTAATAGTAACCTTTATGCATTATACACCTTGTAAATTACCAATTTTCTCGCACTTCTAAAAGCTTTTTATAATCATAAGAATCGTCTAAATCATGGCTATCAAAATCATCGATATACCTAACTGAACAAGCCTCACACAAATCTTCATCAATCAATATTTCACCCAATAAGTATAGTTTCTTTACAAACTTCGCCTTGCTATTATCTGGGTCAATCCACTTTTTTACATTGAATTCTTTATCACACAATCCGATATAAATGTAATCTAAATCATGCTCAAGGGAATCTTCTATTAAAATATAGTTTATATGAAAAACCTCGTCCTCAATCTCAATTATAGCATTAAAATCAAATGGCTTTGCTATACAAAAATCAACTTTTTCACCGGTAAGTGGATTATGATCTAAATCTCCAGCACCGTTGTTTTTAAAATATTTTAATTTCATAGTTGCTATATTTTATACATATAGAACCCTTTGATAGGACTCTTATTTTCGTTGTTGGTTATTTTATTTTGAATTCCATTTTCATTCCCAATTAAAATCAATGGATTTTCTTTATTTTTTAAAAATTCTGCTACGCCCTCTTTATTTGTATCAGCATTAATTACGTAATTATTACTTCCTAAATTAATCCTAATTGTAGAGGTATTACCATTAATATGAGTTTCGCCAATAGTATTAGCGTTAGAAAGCATCTTCCACAACTTAAGTATTTGAAATAAATCCTGTTTGCTCTTTAAAGCATTATTAGGTGTCATTTTTTTTATGTGCTTTTGATCTACCGTAAGGTATTTATTAATTATTTCTTGCATCAAATTATTCTTTGGAATTCACAAGTTCTGAAAAAGTGCCTGTATTGGCTGTGCCCTGGCCTATAACTAAGTTGACCTGTCCTAAATCGTCTGTTGGGACATAGTGTATTTCTGTAAACACAGGAACGCTGGTCTGAGAACCTTGCATTACATTAAACTTAAAATATACATTGGTATTAACAATTAAATCACCAGCACTGTTTCTAACCGTAGCTTGATAATTAAACCCCTGTGGTGCTTGGGCTTGTAGTTGCGTTAGTGATGCTATGGCTATGCATAGTATGGCGTAGAACTTTTTCATTGCTTATATTTAATTTTGAAATACTACTTTAAAATCGTCAATTTCGAAATCTCCGTCTGATGAGCTCTGTCCACTTCCGATATATTTGATGGCAATGTATGCATTTCCAGAAAAAGAACTTAGGTCTACAATTCCAGAGTCCACCCAGTTTTGATAATATTCAGTATCAGAAACAATATTTGCATTTAGAGTACTCCAAGATGATGACTCAATTGTGGCTTCTGTACCATCCCTGATAGACTCAGCAGTAAAAAAGCTAAAAAGAAGTAACGCATTGTTAAATTGATTTATTCAAATATAAGGGATTTAAGAAGAAAACAGAAAAGAAAAAATTATCCCCAAAGATAATTTATTATACTTGGAGATAATTTGTGATCGCGACAGGATTCGAACCTGTGACCGTCTGCTTAGAAGGCAGATGCTCTATCCAGCTGAGCTACGCGACCGTTCAAGGACATGATGTCCTGAAGTCGGGGTGGCAGGATTCGAACCTGCGACCTCCGCGTCCCAAACGCGGCGCGATAACCGGGCTACGCTACACCCCGTATTTGGTTATCTATTTAAGTACATCATCAAGCAACACGTTGTCGGGGTGGCAGGATTCGAACCTGCGACCTCCGCGTCCCAAACGCGGCGCGATAACCGGGCTACGCTACACCCCGTATTGAATTGATAAATGACTTGCGGAGAGACCGGGATTCGAACCCGGGCAACACTTACGCGTTGACAGATTAGCAATCTGCTCCATTACCACTCTGGCACCTCTCCTCTAATTTAATGAACTTATGCAATAAAATTGCGGATGCAAATGTAACTTTTCATTGTCAAGAACGCAAACTATTTTTTTAATTTTTTAAAACCGATTTTTTTCTATTCTGGGTACTCGATGCGAAGATGATACATATTGGCCAATTTGTGCTTCAAAACTTTTTTAATAGATTCTATTTCTTTGAAAGTAATATTTGCATTCAAAAACTGTGTGTCTTCAATTTGATTGGCTATAATTGCATCTACAAATGTGTTGATTTTGGTAGATGTTGGATCTTTCAAACTCTTAGATGCGGCCTCAACACTATCACACATCATCAAAATGGCGGTTTCTTTACTAAATGGTTTTGGACCATTATACATAAAATCTGAAGGATCAAATTCAGATGTTAATTCCATTTGTTTGTTGTAAAAGTAGCGCACATAACTTGTTCCATGATGGGTGCGGATAAAATCAATAACACGATCTGGCAACTTATTTTTCTTTGCTATTTCTATTCCACTAATTACATGATTTACAATAATTTGTGCACTTTCTTTTGGCGACAATTCATCTTGGGGATTAGTTCCTGTGGATTGATTTTCTGTAAAATATGTTGGATTGGACATTTTTCCTATGTCATGATATAATGCACCAACACGAACTAACATAGCATTAGCGCCAATTTCATTGGCTGTGGCTTCTGCAAGATTGGCCACATTTAGAGAATGATGAAACGTCCCTGGAGCTTTGTCAGAAAGTTCTTTAAGTAGTTTTGAATTTGTATCGGAAAGCTCCAATAAGGACACATCCGAAACCAATCCGAATAGTTTTTCGTAGGCATAAATTAATGGTTGTACAAATAATGTAGCTAAACCACATAGTACAAATAACAAAAAGTTTTCCCACTTTAAACCATCCATACTTCCTTCATGGATGACATAAAATGAAAAATATGATATGATATAAATCAATGTAATTTGTCCAACAGATATAAATAAATTAGCACGTTTATAAAGTTCAGATACTGTAAGGATCGTTACAATTCCTGCAATAATTTGAAGAAACATATATTCGTAATTATTAGCAACTACAAAACCCAAAAGCAGCACCGTAACCACGTGAGTAAAAAGCCCTAATCGAGCATCAAAAAAGGCTTTAAGGACCAATGGTAAAATACATAATGGAACGGCATATACATATGCGGAATTGTAATTTACAACTAAGGTTGTAAGCAATACCATTAGGGTTATATTGAAAAAGATAAATGTAACTTTCGTGTTATTGGTAAATATATCTTCTCTGTATTTCCTTAAAAAAAGCAAAAGCATCAAAAGCGCTAGAGCAACCAAAACAGTGTATGCCACTAAAATCCAAACATAATTGGCTTCGGTCCAAACCTGAGATTCATATTCGGATTCCAAAGACTTTAATACAGACAATTTATCCCCTTGAACAACTTCTCCTTTTGATATGATTAAGGTACCTTTATCGACTCGACCGCGCACTGGAACAATACGACCAACACGCTCTTTTAGAGCGCTTTCTGAAAGCGATGAATTATATGAAGCGTTGGGCTCTACAACATCAAAAAATAGAGATAAATATGCAGGTAAAAACTCTATGTATTCAGAGGCTTCAATTTTGGAAGTGATAAAGGGTTTTAGATCTGTTTGAATAAAAAATTGATTGTAAGCAACTGTTTTACTTTGCGTATTATCAATCAAAACCGAAATAATTTGTTCATTATCAAAATTATAACTCTCAGATAGAAGTCCTGTAGCATACAGCTCTGATAGAATATTTCTACCAAACTGAAATAGAGTATCGTTTAGTTTTTGATTTGTAACCTCAAAAAAACTACGCTCAAAAACGGTTTTATAATTATTAGAAATTTGTCTCAACTTAGCGGTATCAACTTCAAAAAATACTGGAGATTCTTTAGATATTTGTTGGCGTTCTTTTTCTAGTTCTAAACCAGATTTTTGAATAGCAAAATCAAAAGGCGCATATAAATTTTCGGATTGCCACGGTTTTCCTTTTTCAAAACTGTATCGAAACGTTCCACTTTTTGGAAATAAATAAACAATCAAAAATGTAGTTGCTGCAAATAAAAATATTTTATAAAGCAAATTGTGATTTCTGTAAAATTTATTTAAAACTGGATCCATTTGAATAATTTGTTTTAATTATAGCTATACCAATCAAACTATATCAAAAGTAATAAAAAGAACTTCAACGCAAGTGTAAAAATCAACAATCATCTCTAAATATATGCTAAATTTTATTTACATTAGCGAGAGTAAAATTTAAAACTATTTTTGATGAAAGAAGTTGTTATTGTTTCTGCAGTCCGCACCCCAATAGGTAGTTTTATGGGAAGTTTATCTTCAATAGACGCACCAAAACTTGGGGCTATTGCCATTAAAGGTGCATTAGAAAAAATTAATTTAAATCCTAGTTCAGTAGACGAAGTCCTAATGGGACACGTTGTACAGGCTGGTGCTGGCCAAGCTCCTGCAAGGCAAGCAGCTATATTTGCTGGAATTCCAAACACAGTACCTTGTACCACCGTCAATAAAGTATGTTCATCTGGAATGAAATCCATAATGCAAGCCGCACAAAGTATTGCGCTTGGTGATGCCGAAATTATTGTTGCTGGGGGTATGGAAAATATGAGTAAAATTCCACACTATTATCATGCAAGAATAGCGAAGAAATTTGGCCCTGCTCAAATGGAAGATGGCATGCAAAAAGATGGTCTTGTAGATGCTTACAATAAAGAAGCTATGGGTGTTTGTGCCGATGCCTGCGCCACAGAATATGATTTTTCTAGAGAAGATCAAGATGCATTTGCTGTTCAATCCTACAAGCGCTCTGCTGATGCTTGGAATGGTGGGAAATATGACAATGAGATTGTACCTGTAGAAGTTCCCCAACGCCGTGGCGAGCCCATTATAGTGACGACCGATGAAGAATTTACTAACGTTAAATTAGAAAAAATTCCAGCCCTAAGACCTGCGTTTACAAAAGATGGTACCGTAACAGCAGCCAATGCCTCGACCATCAATGATGGAGCTGCAGCACTAGTCCTTATGAGTAAAGACAAAGCCAAAGAACTTGGACTACAACCTCTGGCCACCATAAAAAGTTATGCCGATGCGGCACGCGAGCCCGAATGGTTTACAGTTGCGCCTGCAAAAGCCCTCCCCAAAGCTCTAGACAAAGCCAACATCAGCATCAATGATGTCGATTATTTTGAATTTAACGAAGCATTTTCAGTAGTCGGATTGGCCAATATGAAAATTTTGGGGCTCAACGATTCTAAAGTTAATGTTAATGGCGGTGCGGTTTCGCTTGGACATCCCCTGGGGTGCTCCGGTGCAAGAATTGTGGTCACTCTACTCAATGTTTTGGAACAAAATAATGGAAAAATTGGAGCGGCGGCCATTTGTAATGGCGGTGGCGGTGCCTCGGCACTGATCCTCAAACGAAACTAGTACTCAATGCAATACGGCCTGTGCAATCTTAGTATTGTCGCATTAAGAAACGAACCCTCAGACAAAAGCGAACTCACATCGCAAGTCCTTTATGGCGAATGGTTTAAAGTCCTTGAACAGCGTAAAAAATGGAGCCGAATTCGCCTCAGTTATGATGGCTACGAAGGATGGATTGACAATAAGCAATTTCTGTTGATTGATAAAGAAGATTATAAGAACTGCACTTCCAAAAAAGAGCAACTTTGTAGTGATTTAGTAAACTTTATTACCGATAGTGAACAACAGCTACAACCCATTGTTATGGGGAGTGTATTGAATGTACAACCCCTTCTCAACCATACTTTTGATGGAGAAACATTAGTTGGTCAAAAACAAAAAAATAACCTTATAGAAACCGCACTGCTCTACCTCAACACCCCATACCTTTGGGGAGGAAAAACCCCTTTTGGTATTGATTGTTCGGGATTTACACAAATGGTATATCGCCTCAATGGATTTCAACTCTTACGCGATGCTTCACAACAAGCCACTCAAGGGGATGCGCTTAGTTTTATTGAAGAAAGTTCGCCAGGTGATTTGGCGTTTTTTGATAATAACGAAGGGGATATTATTCATGTAGGAATTATTATGGAAAACCATCATATCATTCATGCGCATGGCAAAGTACGTATAGACCGTATTGACCATTCTGGAATTTATAATGTCGATACCAACACCCATTCCCATAAACTTCGGGTGATTAAAAGCATTGTTTAAGTTTTTTTTGTAAATTTAGGTATTATCCTAAATCTTTAATATCATGTTTTATAAAACCTGCAAATTTACCATACTTCTTTTTTTGGCTTTTTTTACCACATTTTTAAGTGGTCAAAACTCTAAATCTGATGAAATTTCAGAAAAAATCTATGAGTTTTCAAATTTTGATACCCTAGAACTAAGTCATGCGATTTCTGTAATTTTAGTGCAATCGGACACCTATAGAGTAGCCATCAGCTGCGAAGACAAATACAGAGATGATGTTGTGGTGTTACAAAACAATTCAATATTAAAAATCCGACTTAAAGGAAGAAAATCGTACAAAAACATCAATCTTTCGGCAGTGATTCATATGCCCTCTGTCAAAAAACTTGAAATGAGTGGAGCTTCAAAAGTGGTGTTTAGAAATTATAAAGGCAGCGATTTAGATCTAGAACTTTCTGGGGCAAGTAGCGTTAGAGGTATTATTTCTTTGAGTAATACACTAACGGTAGATTCTTCTGGAGCATCGGAAATAAAACTAGAAGGTACCGTAAAAAATGCTGAGGTTGAAATTTCTGGAGCGTCATCAATTAAATGTCTAGACCTATTGATTGCACAAAATTTGGACCTAGAGGCTTCTGGAGCGAGCAATGCCAAATTGATTGCCAATGGCCGAATAAAAGCCAAACTTAGTGGGGCAAGCTCTTTTAAATATGGTGGTGATGCTAAAAACATAAAAATCAATTCTTCTGGAGCATCAAGGTCGAAAGAGTTGTAAACTTTTTTTTATCAAATATATAAACGCAATATGCGGATATATACAAGTTAGCTGCAATATTGAATAAATGATTAACAAAAAGAAACACACTTTAATTCTACTTCAAACTGTAGAGAAACTTTTCAAAAGAATAAGAACATTTGTTGAAGTGAATAGCGATATTCTTGAATTGACCAAAAATGAGCCTTTTGAGTTATTAATCGAGGATAAATCAAAATATTCAGATTTTCAATTTTCTGTTTCTAATCCTACTCAAAATAATAGTAATAAAATAATCTTTGAAGCCGAATATAATCCTACCAACAGTGTTTCATTGGCAACGAAAAAAGTACCAACAGAAGAGAATTCAATTGTTACCTTATTGGAAAAATGGACTAACCTGATTAAGGCATATAACAAAACTGAACTATCAGCAGAAGAAAGTATTCTAAATGAATATGAGCAAGAATTTTACGCGAACTTTGAAATACTTGATGAAGATGCCGATACTAAACCATATGAACTTGAAAAACAAGTTATAATTCATACCTATTTTGTAAATGTAATTCATCTTCTAAAACAGAATGAAAAGGAAAATGCGGACTTGATTAAAGAAGCGGAGGAAATAAAGGATAATATTCCCTCAATGACCAAACGGACTACTGTAAAGAAAATCAGCGGATTTTTCGCTAAAGTTCGGAAAAAGAGTTTGCCATTGCTCAAAGAAGTTTTGGAATTAGGAAGAAAGGAAGTTATTAAAAGAGGGATTAAATTTCTGCTCGACAATTTTGGAGAGTGGATAACAATGATTGGATAAAAATACAGCAGCTAACAAGGTGTATAAAATCATAGTGGCTAAACGCCACTACGCTTCATACACAGAACGTTAGTTGTAATTTGAGCATAAAAAACTTATAATTTGATTATTTTACCAAATTTTGGTATATTTAATTAAAATTAAAACAGAATGAAAAATACATCAATATCGCTAGGAAATTATTTTGACCAGTTCGTACAAACCCAAGTTTCAGCTGGACGATATAAAAACGTTAGTGAAGTAATAAGAGCAGGACTTCGACTTCTGGAAAATGAGGAGAATAGAGTAATTCATTTAAGAAACGCTATTCAAGAAGGACTAAACAGCCCATTAGTGGAAGATTTTGACTTTGATGAAAATCTAAAAAGACTAAAAGCTGAAAAAAGAAAAAATGGCTAAAGTAATATTTAGACAAAAAGCCATTGATGACTTGAGTGACATTTGGGATTATACTTTTGAAAAATGGTCAGCCAAACAAGCTGACAAATATTATGCGACAATAAAGTTAGCGTGTAACGGAATTGGACAAGACCCTGATGTTGGTAATGAATATGACGGAATAAATAAAAACTTACTCGGACTAAAATCTGGAAAACATATTATATTTTATCAATCACTTTCAGAAGATAAAATTGAAGTTATAAGAATTTTACACGAGCAAATGGATTTGAAAAAAAGAATAACCGAATAAAAAACTACACCCAACAATGGCTATACTATAAGTAATTGCTAGTTCTCCCCCACTGGCACGAGCGTCCCGCTTGTGACTAGTAAGGTAATTCTAAACTAAAAATAGAGCGTTAAGTACTTAACCAAAAAAGCCCATATATGTATGGGCTTTTGGGTGTATAAATCTAAATGTTATTGTTGTAAGCGATCGGCCATATCTTTATATTCTTTGGCTTTAGCATCGTTGCCTGTAGCAGAGAAAATATTGGACAGAGTTTTTGCGGCTTGAACATTTGTAGGGTCAGCAACAAGAGCTTGTTCTAAATATGGAATGGCATCCAAATACAACTGGTTACGTTCCTCACGAAGTTCGTCATAGCGGCGGTCATCGGCAGCAGAAGTCCCCAAGTTATTCATTTCATCAATTATGGATTCCTCTTGTCCTAATATGAGTGCCGCAAGATTGATATAGGCATTGGTATACTTTGGATTAAGCTCAATGGCTTTGTCATAATATTTTTTTGCATTATCAAAATCTTTTGCATCAGCAGCAATCACACCCAAGTTATATTGTAGTTCTGCATTTTTGGGGTCTTTTTCTGTAGCAAATTCCAACAATTCTTTAAACTTGTCAATATTTCCCATTGCATAATGTACATTGGCTTCTGTAAGTATCAAATTTAAATCGTCAGGATTTTGAGCTCTTGCTTCTCGCATAGCTTCTAGCGCTTTGTCTGTTTCGCCACGTTCATTATAAATAAGCGCCATATTTTTTATAATCTCTGGATATTTAGATTTTGAGTTTTTGTCCGTAGGATTAGTATGGGATTTTGATTTTACAGAAACATCACGTAGCACTTCGCTATCAAAAGCTTCTTCTTTGTTAGTTTCTTTATTTACCGCAAAATATTGCTTTTCTATTCCTGTAAATCCAAGCGCTCTCAACTTTTCGTACATAGCTAAAGACTTGTCATAATCCTTTGCATTTACAGCCGATGAAGCTGCATAGTACAAATAGATAGTGTCTTTAGATGACAATTTATAAGCATTCGAAAAGTAATTCGATGCGGTTGTAAAATCACTTTTTTTAATAGAAGCACTTCCCTGATTAATCAAGTGATTGATAAGGTTTTGGAAGTGCATATTTTTTTCTTCTGAACTTACTGACGATCCTATTTTTGCAAAAGCATCAATGGATTTATTAACGTCTTCTAGCTCTGCAGCACCCCCTTTAAAAAGTAATTTACTCTTGTAAAAATAAAACTGCCCTTTTTGCTTTTCATCCATTGAAGATATTAGCACTTCTGCAGCAGCAAGAGCTGTAGTAGCTTGTTCAAAATTTGCTTTTCCAAGAGCTTTACTCACTGCACGTAGCTCTTTTTTTTGTGCATTTATAGACCATGTAAGGGCTAGTAGGAGTCCAAAAATTAGGTATTTTTTCATGATATATTTATTATAATTATTCTTCTGTTTGTGTGTTGTTTTCTGTGTTTTCTGAATTTTCAGTATTTGGTGTTTCTTCAGAAGTTGATCCTTCAGCATTTAAATCTTCTGCCTCCTCTTCTTCTTCTTTCATCACTTTCGCAACTGCGGCAATAGAATCGGATCCTTTGAGATTGATGAGTTTTACACCTTGTGTTGCTCTACCCATTACTCTTAAATCCTCTACCGCCATACGAATGGCAATCCCAGATTTGTTGATGATCATCAAATCATCTTCATCAGTTACATTTTTGATGGAAACTAAACTTCCCGTTTTGTCAGTAATAGAAATTGTTTTTACACCCTTTCCGCCACGATTTGTGATACGATAATCTTCTAAACTTGAGCGTTTTCCATAACCATTTTCTGAAACCACTAAAATATTACTTTCCATATCATCTACAGATATCATGCCAATGACTTCATCGGCGTTATGCGCCAGAGTAATTCCACGTACTCCAGAAGCGCCTCTTCCCATTGGGCGAGTCTTAGCTTCCTCAAAACGAATGGCCTTTCCTGACTTCAGTGCCAACATCACTTGACTTTCTCCAGTGGTGAGTTTGGCTTCAAGGAGTTCATCGCTTTCTTTAATCGTAATGGCATTAATTCCATTGGTTCTTGGACGAGAATATTGCTCCAATGAGGTTTTCTTTACCTGGCCTCGTTTGGTCGCCATAATCACGTAATGGGCATTAATGTATTCTTCATCTTTTAAGTTTTGAGTACAAATAAATGCTTTTACTTTATCGTCTTGCTCAATGTTGATGAGGTTTTGAATGGCTCTTCCTTTTGATGTCTTACTGCCTTCAGGAATTTCATAAACACGCATCCAGAAACATTTTCCTTTTTGTGTAAAGAATAACATGTACTGGTGATTCGTTCCTACAAAAAGATGTTCTAGGAAATCCTCATTTCTAGTGGTCGATGCTTTTTGTCCTACTCCTCCTCTATTTTGAGTTCTATACTCCGTTAAAGACGTACGCTTGATATAGCCTGCATGAGAAATAGTAATTACCACTTGCTCATTAGGAATCATGTCTTCAATAGACAAATCTCCTCCTGCATACTCAATCGTAGAACGACGTTCATCGCCATACTTTTCTTTGACGACCACAAGCTCATCTTTGATGATTTGCATTCGACGATCTTTTTTGTCTAAAATATCCTTAAGGTCTTCAATGGTTTTCATCAAACCCTCATACTCAGAACGCAGCTTGTCTTGCTCAAGGCCTGTAAGTTGACGCAGACGCATCTCTACAATAGCTTTGGCTTGAATTTCACTCAACTCAAAACGTTTGATAAGTTTTTGTCGTGCTTCATCTGGATTTGAGGAGCCTCTAATAATTGAAATTACTTCGTCAATATTATCCGAAGCAATAATAAGTCCTTCTAAAATATGAGCGCGCTCTTCTGCTTTGCGCAATTCGTAAGTCGTTCGGCGCACAACAACTTCATGACGATGCTCTACAAAATGATGAATCATATCTTTTAGATTCAACATCTCTGGACGACCATTGACCAACGCAATATTATTTACACTAAATGAAGACTGAAGTGCTGTGTATTTAAAAAGTTTATTAAGTACAATGTTTGGAATAGCATCTCTTTTTAAGACATAGACGATACGCATGCCATTACGATCTGATTCGTCGCGAATTGTTGAAATTCCTTCTAATTTTTTATAATTAACAAGGTCGGCCGTTTTCTTAATCATATCAGCCTTATTGACTTGATATGGGATTTCAGTAACTATAATACACTCTCTTCCATTAACTTCTTCAATATTGGCTTTTGCACGAATGACAACACGTCCTCGACCAGTTTTAAAAGCTTCTCTAACCCCATCGTAGCCATAAATTATTCCACCTGTTGGAAAATCTGGAGCTTTAACGTGAGTAATCAATTCATCAATTTCAATAGCAGTATTATCAATGTAGGCCGTAATTCCATCTACAACTTCGGAAAGGTTGTGTGGTGGCATATTGGTTGCCATACCTACTGCAATACCTGAAGCTCCATTGACAAGCAAACCTGGTATTCGAGTGGGAAGTACTGTTGGCTCCTGAAGAGTATCGTCAAAGTTTAACTTATGGTCAACAGTTTCTTTATCAATATCAGCAAGCATATCTTCAGATATTTTGCGCATTCTTGCCTCTGTGTATCGCATTGCTGCTGGACTATCGCCATCAATCGATCCAAAATTCCCTTGCCCATCAACAAGCATATAACGCAAACTCCACTCTTGGGCCATTCGTACCATCGCATCATAAACCGATGTATCGCCGTGAGGGTGGTATTTACCAAGTACTTCTCCCACAATTCTTGCTGATTTTTTGTGCGCAGAATTAGACCGCACACCCAACTCATGCATTCCATACAAAACACGGCGATGAACGGGCTTTAGGCCATCACGAACGTCGGGTAATGCTCTTGAAACAATAACGGACATCGAATAATCGATGTAGGCCGATTTCATTTCATCTTCAATATTAATCGGGATTAATTTTTCTCCTTCTATCATAGGTTGATTTTATTGCAATTATTATATTCAAGCTAATATAAAACAATCGTTCATTTTTACGCTAATAATTATGGGTTTTTTTGGGGTATTTTATCAACAATTTATAGAAGAAAAGGGTTAATAAATAGAATGTGAAAAATTTTGATTTTTAAATGTTTTTAATATCATTTGTAGTATTAATTTTTAATTGAGTTATAGTTTTTGAATTATGACTTATAAAATTCGTATTTTTATACAAAATATTTTCTATGGATGACAACTTTTCACCCCGAGTTAAAGATGTGATTTCTTTCAGTAAAGAAGAAGCATTACGTCTAGGACATGATTTTATTGGAACCGAGCATTTGATGCTTGGACTGCTTCGTGATGGCCACGGCAAAGCAGTAGAAATTCTCAATGCACTTGATATTGATTTGAGTCAGCTGCGCCGTAAAGTAGAAATTCTAAGCCCTGCAAACCCCAATATAAGCACTTCAACAAACGAGAAAAAAAATCTTCATCTCACTCGACAAGCTGAACGTGCCCTAAAAACAACCTTTTTGGAGGCCAAACTTTTTCAAAGCAAATCCATCAACACGGCGCATTTGCTTTTGTGTGTTCTAAGAAACGAAAACGACCCTACCACCAAATTACTCAACAAATTGAGAGTAAATTATGATAATGTTAAAGAGCAATTTAAAAACATGATCACAAGCAGTGATGGTGATTTTATTGATACACCAAAAGGTGAATCTTTTTCCGAAGAAGAAACAAATGAAAAAAATGAAAACACTGATGCTTTTGGTCAAACGAGCTCAACAAAATCAAACAAGAAATCTAAAACCCCTGTTTTAGACAATTTTGGGCGTGATCTTACTGCTATGGCTGAAGAAGGAAAACTTGATCCTGTTGTTGGTAGAGACAAAGAAATTCAGCGTGTATCACAAATACTAAGCCGAAGAAAAAAGAACAATCCTCTTCTTATTGGAGAGCCAGGTGTTGGTAAATCCGCAATTGCAGAAGGTCTTGCCAACAGAATTATAAAACGAAAAGTATCAAGAATTTTATTTAACAAGCGAGTAGTAACTCTGGACTTGGCAAGTTTGGTAGCAGGCACGAAATACAGAGGTCAATTTGAAGAACGCATGAAAGCCGTAATGAATGAACTCGAAAAAAATGATGATGTCATTTTATTCATTGATGAAATTCATACCATTGTTGGTGCTGGAGGCGCAACAGGAAGTCTTGATGCATCAAACATGTTTAAACCTGCATTGGCACGAGGAGAAATTCAATGTGTTGGCGCTACAACTCTTGATGAATACCGCCAGCATATTGAAAAAGATGGTGCGCTAGAGCGACGCTTTCAAAAAGTGATTATTGAACCAACATCAGTTGATGAAACGATTGAAATACTTAATAACATAAAAAATAAATACGAAGATCATCACAATGTTGATTACACAGACCAAGCTATAGAAGCTTGTGTTAAACTCACAAGCCGCTACATGTCTGATAGATTTTTACCAGATAAGGCAATAGATGCTTTGGATGAAGCAGGATCACGAGTACATATCACAAATATTGATGTTCCTGATCAAATTGTGGAATTAGAAACAGAACTTGAAGCGGTTCGTGCAACAAAAAATTCTGTCGTCAAAAAACAAAAATATGAAGAAGCTGCAAAGCTCAGAGACGATGAAAAAAGACTAGAAAAGAGTTTAGCTGAAGCTCAAGTAAAATGGGAAGAAGAATCCAAACTCAATAGAGAAATTGTTACAGATGAAAACGTCGCCGAGGTCGTTTCGATGATGACAGGAATTCCTGTAAATCGAATTGCACAAACAGAAGGCAACAAGCTTTCTTTATTACCAGAACTAATTAATGGGAAAGTTATTGGTCAAGATGAGGCTGTTTCTAAGGTTGTAAAAGCCATTCAAAGGAATCGTGCTGGACTTAAAGACCCAAATAAGCCAATTGGTTCATTTATATTTTTGGGACAAACAGGGGTTGGCAAAACACAATTAGCCAAAGTTTTGGCTGGCGAGTTGTTCGACAGCACCGATGCATTAATCCGAATAGACATGAGCGAATACATGGAAAAATTTGCCATTTCGCGTCTTGTTGGAGCACCTCCAGGATACGTTGGATATGAAGAAGGTGGACAACTTACAGAAAAAGTAAGACGAAAACCTTATGCTGTAATTCTTTTAGATGAAATTGAAAAAGCACACCCTGATGTGTTTAATATGCTTTTACAAGTTTTAGACGATGGATTTTTGACTGATAGTTTAGGACGAAAAATTGACTTTAGCAATACCATTATTATTATGACTTCCAACATTGGAGCTCGAAAACTAAAGGATTTTGGAACCGGAGTTGGCTTTGGAACTGCGGCCCAAAAACAACAAGAAACAGCTAATGCCCGTGGCGTTATTGAAAATGCATTAAAAAAAGCTTTCGCCCCTGAATTTTTAAATAGAATTGATGATGTGGTGGTATTTAATACCCTTGAAAAAGAAGATATTGATAAAATTATTGATATTGAACTTGAGAAACTTCTAAATCGAATTTCAGAACTTGGATACAAGCTGAAATTGAGTAAAAAAGCAAGAAACTTTATTGCCGAAAAAGGATTTGATAAACAATATGGCGCACGACCACTAAAGCGTGCTATTCAAAAATATGTAGAAGATGCCATTGCTGAAGAAATAATCAAGTCAAATGTTCAAGAAGGCGACAGCATCACGATGGACATTGGCAAAAATGACACTGAACTAAATGTAAAAATTTCAAGTCCTAAAAAATCAGAAGAACAATAAAATAAACTACAATTTTTGTAATTAAACCCTTGCACGTTGCAGGGTTTTTTTATGCTGTAATTCTCTCAAAAAGCACTTCGTTATAGAAGTTTAATGACTGCAAAAAATGTATTGTTTTTTTGATATCTAAATAAAGTGGTTTATCATTTTCAGTAAACAAAACTTCTTCTCTGAAAGAAGTTAAAAACTGCTCCAAAAAAGACGATGTTTTTAATGTTCTCAATTGTAAGGCCTGTGATGCATTCATCAATTCAATTGCAAGAATTCGTTCAACATTATCAACAAGTTCAAAAGCTTGTGTGGCAGCATTGGCACCCATACTTACATGATCTTCCTGACCATTGGAAGATACTATAGAATCCACACTGGCTGGTGTGGCCAATTGTTTGTTAGCGCTAGCAATACTTGCCGCTGTATACTGAGGTATCATATAGCCAGAATTTAATCCTGGTGAATTCACTAAAAATGAAGGCAAACCGCGCTGTCCAGATATCAATTGATAGGTTCTTCGCTCTGAAATACTTCCAAGTTCAGACATGGCTATTTTTAAGAAATCTAGACTCAAAGCTAAAGGTTGTCCATGAAAATTTCCTCCTGAAATAATTTTATCGGCTTGTGAAAATATATTTGGGTTATCAGAAACAGAATTAACTTCTGTTAAAACTATCGAAGAAATATGTTCCAATGCATCTTTTGTAGCGCCATGAACTTGTGGCATACAACGGAAAGAATATGGATCTTGGACATGGATTTTTTCTTGTTTCATCAAAGGACTATCTTCTAAAAACTGACGTATACGCTGAGCGGTAAGTATTTGACCTTTGTGTGGACGCACCAACTGAACTAATGGATCAAAAGGTTCAATTCGACCATCAAAAGCATCCAAAGATAACGCCCCAATTAAATCTGAATAATAGGAAATTTTATACGATTTTAATAAACAATGTACGGCATAAGCAGACATAAATTGTGTTCCATTTAGTAATGCTAAACCTTCCTTTGATTGCAGTTTTATCGGATTTAAACTATGCGCCTTCAATACGTCTTGTGTAGGTTTTTGGACGCCGTTGTGCCAAACTTCACCTTCCCCAATCACACACAAAGCAACATGTGCCAAAGGTGCCAAATCTCCTGAAGCTCCCAAAGAGCCTTGAGTATAAACTACTGGCAAAAGATCGAGGTTGTAAAAATCAACAAGACGCTGGACAGTTGAAAGTTGCACACCACTATTCCCATTTGATAAAGATTTGATTTTTAGTAAAAGCATCAATTTGATGATATGCTGAGGCACCAATTTTCCAGTACCACACGCATGAGAACGTACCAAATTTTCTTGAAGTTGAACCAATTGATCGGAATTAATCGAAACATCACACAAAGCGCCAAAACCAGTATTAATACCATAAATTGGCACCTCAGAATTTTGCATTTTTTGATTTAAATATGACCTACAACTGACAATTTTTTCTTTTACTTCAGTTGATAATTCAATATGAGATTGATTGATAGTTAAATCATTGAGTACAGGTAAGCTTAATGGATGTGTTGTAATTTTATGCATAATTGTTCTAATGGAGACCTTCAAAAGTGCATTATTCAATGAAAATTTCCAAATAATTGATACAATTAATTTATTATGGCTAATTTTGAAAAGACTATAATTTCAGTTTCACTTTAGAGAAAAACATGTTTAAAACGACCAATAAAAGAACTGGAAATTCTTCTATTTTAGAAAACTTAGTTGGTAATTGGAATTTGGAACGTTTTTATGACAATGGAGCCAAAGTCCTTGGCACAGCAAATTTTACAAAAATCAAAGCTAATGAGTTTGAATATTCCGAAACAGGAGTAATGATTTTAGCCGATGGAAAAGAAATGATGTGTACTAGAAAATATATTTATAAACCAAGTCTGTCTGGTTTTGAGGTTTATTTTTTTGAAAACCCTGAAAAACTATTTCAAAAAATTAATTTGACAAAAGAAAAAAATGGAAGTCTTAGTGCTAAAGCTACCCATTTTTGTGTAAAAGATGTTTACGCTTCTTCATACAAATTTTTCAGCGATAGACACTTTGAAATCACTCATGTGGTTTGTGGCCCAAAAAAAGAATACACTTCAAAGGGTATTTTTAAAAAAAATAAAGAAGTGCCAAAAAAAAATGTAATTTCGTAAAACATTTTAATCCTAAAATCATTAGTTATGAATAAAACCTTATTTTACACAATTAGTATTGCCATAATTTTAGTTGGTTGTCAAAAACCAAAAGACCACGTTGAACTCACTGGAAAAATTACCAACCCAAGTTCTGATAAAATTACAATTACTAACCCAGAAAATGGCTACAAAAAAGAAATAGCCATTAACGAAGATGGTTCATTTTCGGACACCCTTAAAGTTGAAGAAGGGCGCTATCGGTTTTTTGATGGTAATGAAGTTGGTACAATATTTCTAAAAAATGGCAACTCAACTTCTTTTACACTAGACACTAAGGAATTTGATGAAACTTTAAAATTTAGAGGCGATGATGCTGAAAAAAGCAATGTTTTAATTGCCTATGCTTTACTTCAAGAAAAATATCTTACTAATGATTTATTTGACAAAAACCCAAAAGCCTTTCAAAATGCTTTTAGGGCTTTAGGAAAGGATTTCCAAAATTTAAAATCCAGCTTCACATCAATAGACACCTCATATTTTGAGATTGATAATACCAATTTCAAAAAAATGAAAGTAGCTTACACGAAGTTTTATGAAGATCGACAAGCATTGAGAAGAGAATTGGCAAAAGGCACTCCATCTCCAACTTTTGAGAATTTTGAAAATTTTAAAGGTGGTACTTCATCTTTAAAAGACTTTAGAGGAAAGTATGTCTATATAGATGTTTGGGCAACATGGTGTGGACCCTGTAAAGTTGAAATCCCATTTTTGAAAGAACTAGAACAAAGATTTCATGGGCGCAACATTGAGTTTATCAGTATTTCTGTTGATGATGAAAGACGAAGTGGAACTATGGAAAAAGCACACAAAGCATGGAAAACTATGGTCGCTGAGAAAAATTTATCAGGAGTTCAACTTTTTACTGGTAGTGGATGGAAAGCCGATTTTATTCAAGCCTATAAAATCGATGGTATTCCAAGATTTATTCTTATTGACCCCGATGGCAATATTGTAGATCCTGATGCACCAAGGCCCTCTAGTGCAAGAATTACAGAGCTTTTAGAAGAATTGGGCGTTTAGTTCAAAAAATCTGTTAGTATAATTTTATTTACATTTTCGTGTGAAGCATGTGCTACTGCTTTACCGTTTTTAATGATTAAAAGCTGTGGCGACTGATGAACAACATCAAACTGATGTGCAACGGCATTTGAAATTTCACGATAGCTAAGTAAATCCAAAAAATAAACCGTAAAATCAACTTCTGAAAAACTATAGCCTGATTTAAATTCGTTTAGTACAAAACGACTTACACTACAACGTGTGGAATGTTTAAAAATAAGTTGTGGCTTCAAAAAAGAGGCTTCAACTATAGTATTGAGTTGATCAATATTTTCAAGTTTTGGTCCAGGCCAATTGTTTGAATTATTGCTTAAAAAGGAATCAAATAATCCCATAATTTTTCTTTACATTTTTAAAATTATGACTAAACGTCAGTTTTTTAGTTAAAACAGTGTCAATTTGTCGTGTGTTTTCAAATGGTAAGGTAATTGAATAATCAAATACAAAAATAACCCATTATGAACTTTGACAATTATACAATAAAAACACAACAAGCGCTACAACACGCGCAACAAATTGCTCAAGAATTTGAACATCAACAAATTGAAAATGAACACCTTTACAAAGGAATGCAAGCCGTTGATCAAAACGTAATTCCATATTTACTAAAAAAACTTGATGTCAATTCAATACTTTTAAATCAAATTATTGATAAAGAAATAGAACGTTTTCCAAAAGTAAGCGGCTCGGATCAAATGTTGTCGAAAACCTTAGTTAAAACATTGGGAGATGCGGTTGCTATTTCAAAAAAAACAGTAGGAGAATACGTTTCCATTGAAGATATTTTCCTTGCTTTATTTAAATCTAAAAGTAAAATCTCACAAATTCTAAAAGATCAAGGTGTTACTGAAAAAGACTTGGAAGCTTGTATAACAGAGCTAAGAAAAGGGCAAACTGTAACCTCCAAAAGTCAAGAAGATACCTACAATGCCTTAAATAAATATGCCAAAAATCTCAACCAAATGGCACGCGATAATCGTTTGGATCCTGTGATTGGGCGCGATGAAGAAATTCGAAGAATTCTACAAATATTATCGAGAAGAACAAAAAATAATCCCATATTGGTTGGTGAACCAGGTACTGGAAAAACAGCAATTGCAGAAGGCCTTGCACACCGAATAATAACATGCGATGTTCCAGAAAATTTAAAAGACAAACAAGTTTTCGCTTTGGATATGGGAGCACTTATTGCAGGTGCAAAATACAAAGGCGAATTTGAAGAGCGTCTTAAATCTGTAATCAAAGAAGTGACGCAAGACTCTGGTGATGTGGTGCTATTTATAGATGAAATCCATACACTTGTTGGAGCCGGTGGTGGCGAAGGTGCTATGGATGCAGCAAATATTTTAAAACCAGCACTGGCACGTGGCGAACTTCGAGCTATAGGGGCGACTACGCTAGACGAATATCAAAAGTATTTTGAAAAAGATAAAGCCTTAGAACGCCGTTTTCAAAAAGTTATGGTTGACGAACCCGACGAAGAAAGTGCAATTTCGATTTTGAGAGGGATTAAAGAAAAATATGAAACCCACCACAAAGTTCGTATCAAAGATGAAGCGATTATTGGAGCTGTAAAGCTATCAACAAGGTATATAAGTAATCGTTTTTTACCCGACAAAGCCATTGATTTGATGGACGAGGCCGCTTCAAAATTACGAATGGAAATCAATTCTAAGCCTGAAGAACTGGATGTGTTGGATCGAAAGATAATGCAATTAGAAATTGAAATTGAAGCTATAAAACGTGAAAAGGATGATGTTAAACTTAAAGCACTAAGTGCAGATTTAGCCAACATCAAAGAAGAAAGAAATACTTTAGAAGCACAATGGCGCAGCGAAAAAGAAATGGTAGATTCAATTCAAGGTGCAAAATCTGACATTGAAATATTGAAAATAGAAGCAGAACGTGCTGAGCGTGATGGCGATTATGGAAAAGTTGCAGAATTGCGCTATGGGAAAATAAAAGATGCACAAGCTCATCTTGAAAACTTACAACAAAAGCTAATTAAAAATCAAAAATCTGCACTTATCAAAGAGGAAGTAACCTACGAAGATATTGCAGAAGTGATTGCGAAATGGACGGGTATTCCAGTCACTAAAATGATTGAGACTGAACGAGAAAAACTTTTAAAATTAGAACAAGAACTTCATAAGAGAGTGGTTGGTCAAGAAGAAGCTGTTGCTGCAGTTAGTGACACTGTGAGACGCAGCAGAGCTGGTCTACAAAATCCAAAAAAACCAACAGGAACATTTTTATTTTTAGGAAGTACAGGAGTTGGAAAAACAGAGCTAGCAAAAACTTTAGCCGCTTATTTATTTGATGATGAAAATGCGCTCACAAGAATAGATATGAGTGAATATCAAGAACGACACGCTGTTAGCAGACTAATTGGAGCACCTCCAGGATACGTGGGTTACGATGAAGGCGGCCAACTTACTGAAGCGGTAAAAAGAAAACCCTACTCTGTAGTATTGTTAGATGAAATTGAAAAAGCACATCCCGATACATTTAATATTTTATTGCAAGTGCTAGATGAAGGGCGACTGACAGACAATAAAGGTCGTGTAGCAGATTTCAAAAACACAATTATAATAATGACTTCAAATATTGGAAGTAATGTTATTCAGAATAAATTTGAAGAACATGGCAATGATTCTTCAGCAATGGAATCTGCAAAAACAGAGGTTATTGCACTACTGAAGAAAATGGTACGCCCAGAGTTTTTAAATCGAATTGATGATACCATTTTATTTAGTCCATTAAGCAAAGAACACATAGAATCCATTGTTGAACTACAATTGAAACATTTAGCAAAAACTTTACAAGAACAGGGTGTTATTTTTGATTCAAGCCCAGAGGCGATAAGTTATCTAGCAAAAAAAGGGTATCAACCCGAATACGGTGCAAGACCAGTAAAAAGAGTCATCCAAAAAGAAGTGCTGAATGCTTTGAGTAAAGAACTTCTTTCAGGCACAATTAATTCAAACAGTATTATTTTGATGGATGCTTTTGATAATGGTTTGGTATTTAGAAATCAAAATGAAAAAATTCCAAAAGAACTGTAACAAATTATGATTTTAATCGTTTAAAAGTTGTTGGTTGGTTAGTTAGAAAAGCGGTGCTTTGTATAGAAATATACTAGTTCTGCTTTTTTCTATTGAAAAAAAAGTTGAAAAAGCATTGAGATACACACTAAATATTTGATTAGTTTTGAACTGAAATGAAAAAACCTGTAAACATACTCAATAGAAAAGCACGTTTTTCTTACGAAATATTAGATACGTATACGGCTGGTATTGTCCTAACTGGAACAGAAATTAAATCTATTAGGGCAAGCAAAGCGTCTATTGCAGAAAGTTTTTGTGAATTTAACGAACATGGAGAGTTATTTGTTATTAATATGACAATACAAGAATATGATTATGGCAATCATTTTAATCATAGACCAAAAGCAGAACGCAAACTTTTACTCCACAAAAAAGAATTAAGAAAACTCCAAAAAGAAGTCAAAAACACAGGTTTGACCATTATCCCACTGAAACTTTTTATTAATGACAATGGCTTTGCTAAACTTCAAATTGCTCTTGCCAAAGGAAAAAAACTTTTTGATAAACGAGACACTATAAAAGATCGAGAAAACAAAAGAAACTTGGACCGTATCAAAAAGAATTTTAAATCCTAAAACATCATAAACACCATGAATAAATTTTTTCAAATTTTATTCCTATTAATAACAACGATTGTACAAAGTCAAATTACTGGAATTGTCAAGGACACTAGCGGACAACCTCTCCCCTATGTGAATATTTTTATTGAAAATACTTATAAGGGAACAACTTCTAATGAAGATGGGTATTTTGAATTAAACATCTCAAAAACAGGAAATCATACGGTTGTTTTTCAATTTTTAGGCTATAAAACATTACAAAAAAAATTAGAAATTAGTCAATTCCCCCACGCCATTGATGTGGTTTTAGAAGAAGAAAATATCAACCTCAACGAAGTTGTTATTGATGCCAAAGAAAATCCTGCAAACCAAATCATAAAAGCTGCAATTGCAAAACGACAACTGCACTTAGAAAAACTCAATGCATATACTGCAGATTTTTATTCAAAAGGAATTATTCGAATTGTAGATGCGCCTGAAAATTTTATGGGGCAAGATGTTGGTGATTTTGATGGTGCTCTGGACTCAACTCGAACGGGTATTTTGTATCTCTCCGAAACCATGTCCAAAATAAAATATTTAAAACCAGAACTTTTTGAAAGTGTTACAGCTTCGAAAGTTAGTGGCAATTCTACTGGCATCAGCTTTAATTCTGCAATGGATGTCGATTTTAATTTATATAACAATACTGTCAATATAAATAATGATATTATTTCTCCTATTGCCGATTATGCCTTTAATTATTACAAATACAAATTAGAAGGAGAGTTTTATGATGATGAAGGCCACTTAATCCATAAAATAAACATCATACCAAAACGAGAAAATGATCGTGTTTTTTCGGGAAGTATTTATATTGTAGAAGATACTTGGGCACTTTATGGTATTGACATACAGGTCAAAGGTAGTCAGATTCAAGTTCTAGCTGCAGATACGATTCGGATTCGTCAAAACTTAACATATGACAAAAGCGAAGACCAATGGTTGGTTCGCGCACAAACCATCGATTTTGATTACAGTTTTCTTGGATTTAAGGGCGATGGAAGTTTTGTAGCGAACTATACAAATTATATTCTTGATCCTGAATCTACAGATCGAAACAATAAAAATGAAATTTTAGTTTTTGAAAAAGATGCCAATAAAAAAGAAGTTGAATTTTGGAACAATAAACGACCAGTCCCACTTACCACTGAAGAATTAAAAGACTACATCCGTCGCGATAGTTTAGAAACTTTAAGAAGTTCAAAAACCTATCTAGACTCTATTGATACAGAAAATAATAAGTTTAAAATAATTAATTTACTGACAGGTTATTCTTTTAAAAATTCGTTCAAAAAAAGAAGCTTTAGGATTTCAGGACCTTTGGAGGGTGTGCATTTCAATACGGTGCAAGGCTATAATGTTTCTTTAGATGCAAATTTTACAAAACGTTATAACAACTATAAAAATTTTGTTTCTATTGATGGAGATCTAAATTATAGTGTAGAAACGAAACGCTTACGTGGTACTTTGGGCGGACGCTATAAATTTAATGCCATAAACAATGCTACGGCATGGGCAAATTTTGGTGTAAAAACACAGCAATTTAATCGGTCAAATCCCATATCAAATCTTCATAACGATATTAGCAGTTTGTTTTTTGAAAATAATTTCATGAAAATTTATGACAAACAATTTGCCGAAATTGGATATGCTCAAGAAATTTTTAATGGTTTACGATTTTCAAGTCAAATTGCTTATGAAAATCGAAAAGTATTGTTTAACACTTCCGATGAAGTGATTAACCCTCAAGATAATATAAAATATACGAGTAATAATCCTTTAGCGCCAAATGATTTTGGCTCTGCACCATTTACAAATCATGATTTAATTCTATTGGATTTAGGAATCGGAATACGTTTTGGAGAAAAATACATGAGCTATCCAGACCTGAAATTTAATATAAGTAATTCGGATTACCCACAACTGTATTTCAACTATTCAAAAGGCTTCAGTGCTAGTGTATCAGATTACAATTTCGATCATTTTAATGTACGCCTTAGACAAAATATAAATTTAAAAACTACTGGTATTCTAAAATATAATCTTTCTACAGGAACATTTTTTGAAAACAAGGATTTAGCTTTTACAGATTATAAACATTTTAATGGCAACCTAACTCATGTAAACACTAAAGGAAATTACCTTTCAAGTTTCAAAAACATGGGGTATTATGATTTTAGTACTTCAAATAATTATTTTGAGTACCATCTTGAACATGATTTTAAAGGGTATATTTTAGGTAAAATTCCTTGGGTTAATACTTTAAACTTAAATTTAGTTATTGGAGCTCACGGCATAGGAATCAAAAATGAAAGTCCTTATAAAGAATTCAATATTGGGCTGGGTAATATAGGATGGAAAAAATATCGTTTTTTACGGGTTGATTATGTACGTTCATATGTAAATGGTGCGATAGATGATGCCTTAATGTTTGGACTTAGCTTCTAAGATTTGTTCTCTAGCATAGGGACAAATTTGAAATGCCCTAATTCATGTTTTTCAAAGTTTTTTGGACTTGTTCTTACAAAAAGAGTCATCACTTGTTCTTGTTCACCAACTGGAATAACCAATCGCCCTCCCACTTTCAACTGTGCCAGTAAAGGTTTTGGCACGAAAGGAGCTCCAGCAGTAACAATAATACGATCAAAAGGGGCTTCTTCATTTAGGCCTTGATAGCCGTCACCAAAAATTAAACGTTTGGCAACATAACCAATTTTAGGTAAAAATAAACTGGTTTTTTTGAATAACTCCAATTGTCTTTCAATGCTAAAAACCTCTGCGCCTAAAAGACACAAAACCGCAGTTTGATAGCCACTTCCAGTGCCAATCTCCAAGACTTTATGTTGCGCCTCAACTTCCAATAACTCGGTTTGAAAAGCAACGGTATACGGCTGAGAAATGGTTTGTCCTGCTGCAATTGGAAATGCTTTGTCCTGATAGGCATGGTCTAAAAAACTAGAATCCATAAACAAATGTCGAGGGACTTTCCCAATAGCTTCCAAAACCAGTTCATTTTTAATACCTTTTTTAATTAATGTATCAACTAATTTTTGACGAAGACCTTTGTGTTTATATGAATCAATCAAAGCGTAGAAATTTATAATTACTAATTTAAGTAAAGATAATTGAGATTAAAATCAAAACAAGAAAAGAATTTCAAAAATTAAGGTTTTAACTCAAATTTGAGAGTTATACCATTAAAATATTTAATTTTGTTGAAAATTAATTAAGATGCTAAAAGTAGGTGTGCTAGGTGCTGGTCATTTAGGAAAAATTCATTTAAAACTTCTTCAACAATCTAAAAAATACGACTTAGTTGGTTTTTTTGACCCTGATATCGCCAACGGACAAAGAGTCGCAGAAGAATTTAATTACCACTATTTTGAAAATTTAGATGACTTAATTGATGCTGTAGACGTTGTAGATATTGTAACGCCTACCCTTTCCCACTACAATTGCGCCATAAAAGCCATTACAAAAGGAAAGCATATTTTTATTGAAAAACCAATTACTAATAGTGTTGAAGAAGCCGAACAAATACGACTATTGGTGTCTGAAAATAATTTGCGTGGGCAGGTTGGTCATGTAGAACGATTCAATCCAGCTTTCAAGGCCATAAAATCAGAAATTAAATCTCCAATGTTTATTGAAACACATCGTTTGGCAGAATTTAACCCTCGTGGAACAGATGTTCCTGTAGTTTTGGATCTTATGATTCATGACATCGATATTATTTTGAGTGTTGTAAACTCTCCTGTGCGAAACATCAATGCGAGTGGTGTTTCAGTCATCAGTGAAACTCCAGATATTGCCAATGCACGTATCGAATTTGAAAATGGTTGTGTGGCAAATTTGACCGCAAGCAGAATTTCTCTTAAAAATATGCGTAAAAGCCGATTTTTTCAAAAAGATGCCTACATCAGTGTTGATTTTTTAGATAAAAAAGTAGAAGTTGTAAAAATGAAAAATGCCCCAAAACACCCTGGGGATTTTGATATGATTTTACAAAACGCAGAAGGTATTAAAAAACAAATTTATTTTGAAAACCCAGAAATAGCACCTAACAATGCTATTTTGGACGAACTTGAAACTTTTGCAGAAGCAATTACAACAAATACAACACCAATAGTAACGCTACGAGATGGTACAAATGCCCTAAAAGTAGCTTATCAAATTATAGATTGTTTTAAAGATTAAACTATGAAAAATATAGCAGTTATTGGAGCAGGGACCATGGGAAATGGCATAGCACACACTTTTGCTCAAAATGGATATAACGTACAATTAATTGATGTCAATGAGACTGCATTATCCAATGCCATAAAAACCATATCTAAGAATTTGGATAGAATGATCCAAAAAGAAGTAATTACTGAAGACAAAAAAAACCAAACTCTAGATAACATCACCACATTTTCTAATATCATTGAAGGCGTTGAATATGCTAGCCTTGTTGTTGAAGCAGCAACTGAAAATGAAGTCCTTAAGCTAAGTATTTTTAAAACTTTAGATGGAGCCTGCCCAGAAGATACCATTTTGGCCACCAATACTTCATCAATATCAATTACCAAAATTGCCTCAGTAACTTCACGACCTAATCAAGTCATTGGAATGCACTTTATGAATCCAGTGCCAATTATGCCCTTAGTAGAAATCATAAATGGTTATAATACAGCTAAAGAAGTTACTGATTTTATTGTAGAGCTGACCAAAAAAATTGGAAAAACTCCTGTAATCACCAACGACTTTCCGGGTTTTGTAGCCAATCGAATTTTGATGCCAATGATAAATGAAGCGATTGAAACGCTGCAGTGTGGCGTGAGTGGTGTTGTAGAAATCGATACCATCATGAAATTAGGCATGGCGCATCCAATGGGACCCTTAGAACTTGCAGATTTTATTGGGCTAGACGTTTGCTTGTCTATTCTTGAAGTGATGTATGACGGATTTAAAAATCCAAAATATGCTCCTAATCCATTGCTTGTTAATATGGTTAGAGCAGGAAAACTTGGTAAAAAAACCGGCGAAGGATTTTATAACTATTCCACAGAGAGAAAAGCGATAGTTCCTTCAACTCAGTTTCTTTAATATTGTACACCCCAAAAATCTAGATACCTATGGCACACATCAAACCATTTTGTGCAGTTCGCCCAAATGCAAATATTGCGTCTGAGTTTAGTAGTTTGTCTGTTCAATCTTACTCAAAAGAAGAATTTGATGACCTTCTTAAAAAGAACCCCTATTCGTTTGTTCAAATTCTTAAATCAAGTTTAATTAAACATGAAGATAAATCTCAAGAAGAACGCTATAAAAGTGTAAAAAAAACCTATCAAAATTTTAAAAATAAAGGCCATTTAATTCAAGACTCATTCCCTGCATTTTATATTTACGAAATTGAAGACCAAAAAAATACATATTGTGGAATAATTGCTGCAGCGAGCGTTAAAGATTATAAAAATAACGTTATCAAAAAGCATGAAAATACAATTGAAAGTCGAGAGAAAACATTCAAAAACTACTTGAAAACTACTGGCTTCAATGCAGAACCTGTACTCTTGACTTACAAAAATTCTAATACTATTTCGAGTGTTATTGATGAACTTAAAAACAGTAAACCTACATTAGAATTCTTTATTAAATCAGAAGAAAAACACCGACTCTGGAAAATTGAAAACAAGAACAACTTAAAGAAAATTCAAAGTTTATTTGAAAAAATCCCGTCATTATACATTGCAGACGGGCATCACAGATCTGCATCATCTGCTCTGTTGTCAAAGGAAAACAAGGATTTAAAAAATAAATCGAAAGCTTCAGATTATTTTATGGCATTTTTAATTCCAGAAAATGAACTTAAAATCCAAGAATATAATAGAGTTGTTACAGATTTAAATGGATACTCTAATAAAGAATTTTTAGACGCTCTAAAACAATATTTTAATATCTCCCCACAAGAAAATGGAAAAATACCAGATAAAAAGCATTCCTTTACGATGTACTTAAAGGGCCAATTTTATTGTGTATCTTTGCAAGACAATAGCGTTTTCAAAAATTCTCCACTCTATCAGCTCGATACGCACATCTTGCAAGAACTCATTTTAAAGCCGATTTTGGGTATTACAGATATTAGAAATAATATACGCCTTGACTATTCTTATGAAAATGATGATATGCAGTGGATTAAAAAAAATATAGACAATAACACTTATGCTATAGGTTTTGGATTACAACCAATAAAGATTGAACAGCTAAAATCTATTGCAAACGCACAACTCATAATGCCACCAAAGAGCACCTATATTTTCCCGAAACTTAGAAGTGGTATAACGATTTACGAACTTTAACAATGGGAATTAAAGAACGCTTAGTAGAATTAAAATCTTTGTTACCAAAAACGGTATCACTAGTAGCAGTTTCAAAAACAAAACCTGTAACTGATTTGATGCAAGCATATGATGCAGGACAACGTATTTTTGGGGAAAATAAAGTTCAAGAAATGGCCGAAAAATACCAACAAATGCCCAAAGATATTCAATGGCACATGATTGGACATTTGCAACGCAATAAGGTCAAATATATGGCTGAATTTGTAGAGTTGATACATGGTGTGGATAGTTTAAAGTTATTAACTGAAATTGATAAACAAGCCAAAAAACACAGCCGAGTTATCAACTGTCTTTTACAAATTAAAATTGCAACAGAGGATACAAAATTTGGGCTAACAAAAGAAGATGCAATTGCTCTACTCAATTCAGATCAATTTCAAGATTTAAAACATATTCATATTTCAGGTGTTATGGGCATGGCAAGTTTTACAAATGACGCAAAACAAGTAAAAACGGAGTTCGAAAATTTAAAAAATACGTTCGATGCACTAAAAAAAATTCAACCTGAAATGGAAATTATCTCAATGGGGATGAGTGGCGATTATCAACTTGCCATTAGTTGTGGTAGTACCATGATTCGTGTTGGAAGTCATATTTTTGGCGCAAGAAATTAAACCTAAAAAAAGAAGATTTACGCAATTATAGACATAGAAACCACTGGTGGTAAGTATAACGAAGAAGGAATTACAGAAATTGCCATCTATAGACATGATGGTCATAAAATTACAGATCAATTTATTAGTCTTGTAAATCCAGAACGGCCAATACAACCCTATGTGGTAAGTCTCACAGGAATTTCTAGTAAAATGCTTCGCAATGCACCAAAATTTTATGAAGTTGCAAAACGTGTTATCGAAATTACAGAAGGTTGTATTATTGTAGCCCACAATGCAAAATTTGATTATCGGATTTTAAAACTTGAATTTAGTCGACTTGGCTACAGTTTTGAATGTGAAAATCTTTGTACTGTTGAACTTTCAAAACAGTTAATTCCTGATCTTCCCTCCTACAGTTTAGGAAAACTGGTGCGTTCTTTGGGGATTCCAATTAGCGATAGACATCGTGCTTCAGGTGATGCACTAGCTACAACAAAATTATTTGAATTATTACTTAACAAAGACATTGAAAAAACCATTGTAAAAACTTATGTACGCCTAGAACCAAAGCGACAGTTGGAACCGAAATTAACCGAAATAATTCAGTCTTTGCCCTCTGTAACCGGAGTTTACTACATGCACAACGAAGATGGTGATATCATCTATATTGGAAAAAGTAAAAATATCAAAAATAGAATCAATCAACATTTTGTGGGACAAGCTCCAAAATCAAAAAAAATACAACTCGAAGTCGCTAGCGTAACCTATGAAAAAACAGGCAGTGAATTGCTTGCACTTCTAAAAGAAAGCGCAGAAATAAAGCACCACAAACCAAAATTTAATCGTGCGTTGCGCCGTACTATTTTTACTCATGGTTTGTTTAGTTTTACAGATGAAAAGGGTTACCTTAACTTAAAAATTGAAAAAATTAAAGGAAATGTAAAACCTATTACCACGTTTTCAAATATTCAAAGTGGAAAGAGTTTTATGAATAAAGTCGTTGAAAAATATAATTTATGTCAAAAACTATGTGGATTATATAAATCAAAAAATGGGTGTTTTAGCTATACTATAAAAGAATGTGAGGGCGCATGTGTTGGCGAAGAAATAACTAAAAATTACAATTCAAAAGTACAACAACTTATAGAAAAGCATAGTTTTAAAACAAAAAATATGATTGTTGTTGATTATGGTAGAGCTGTTGACGAGCGTAGTGCAATTTGGATAGAAGATGGAATTTTAAGAGGATTTACTTATTTTAATTTAAATTTTCAAATTACAAATATTGATGTTTTATCTACGCTTATTACACCATTAGAACACAATAAAGATGCACAACACATTATACAAAGTTATTTGAGGCGAAATAAAAGATTAAAAGTCATTTCAATAGAAGACTAAACTTTTTTAGTACTTTTGAATTATGTCTGATCAAAAGCCAACAGGAACTTGGAAAAATAAACTTCATGAAATCATTTATGAAGCCGATACTCCAGCAGGAAAATTATTTGATATTGTTTTACTTTTTGTAATTCTTCTGAGCATTATTCTTGTCATGCTCGAAAGTGTAGACAATATTGGAACAACATATTTTAGTGTTTTAGATCGTCTGGAGTGGGTAATTACTGTACTATTCACATTGGAATACATTGCCAGAATTATATGTGTAAAAAACCCTAGGGCCTATATTTTTAGCTTTTATGGTGTTATTGATTTTCTGTCAACAATTCCAAAATACCTTTCATTATTTATTGTTGGAACACATTCATTAGTCATCATTCGTGCACTGCGTTTGTTACGTGTATTTCGTATATTAAAACTCACAAGATATATTGGTGAAAGCACCAATTTTGGCAGAGCACTCAAACGCAGCCGAGTAAAAATTGCTGTTTTTCTATCATTTGTTTTGGTTTTGTGTGTAATTTTAGGAACTGTTATGTATCTGGTAGAAGGCAACAAAGACAGTGGATTTACAAGCATTCCAAGGAGTGTGTATTGGGCTATTGTAACGCTCACGACCGTTGGATATGGCGATATTGCACCTATGAGTTCATTAGGCCAATTTATTGCTTCATTAATCATGATATTAGGTTATGGAATTATAGCAATACCTACTGGAATAGTAACTTCTGAAATGACAAGGTCTCAACGCAATAACATTCCAAAAAACACCCAGTCGTGTACCAATTGTATGGAATCTTACCATTCAGATAATGCTCATTTTTGTCATAAATGTGGAGAGCGTTTAAATCATGAGTAATACATTAATTTCCATTGTAGGGCCTACTGGAATAGGCAAAACAGCATTGAGTTTGAAAATTGCGAAACATTTTCAAACCGAAATCATTTCTGCAGATTCTCGTCAATTTTTCAAAGAAATTCCTATTGGCACGGCAGCACCAACACCTGAAGAACTTCAAACAATAAAACATCATTTTATTCATCATAAATCAATTACTGAAGCTTATAGTGTTGGCGATTTTGAAAAAGAAGCCATTGATTGCATCACTTCAATTCACAAAAAACACCCTACTGTTGTAATGGTTGGAGGATCTGGACTTTATGTGAATGCTGTGCTTAATGGTTTGGATGAATTTCCAAAAGTTGATCCAAAAATTAGAGAAAAATTGAATAATGAGCTATCAAATAATGGCTTGGGGAAACTTCAAGAAGAATTGAAAATTTTAGACTTAAAATCTTATAATAGTATTGATTTGAATAATTCACACAGAGTGATTCGTGCTTTGGAAATCTGTAAAGGAACGGGGCAGACCTATAGTAGCTTTTTAAACAAAAACAAAATCAAACGGAATTTTAAAACTATAAATATTGGTCTTTCCGCAGAACGTTCAGTTATTTATGATAGAATTAATAAACGTGTAGACCTAATGCTACAACAAGGACTTTTGGAAGAAGTAAAATCTGTTTCTAAATACAAAGACTTGAATGCACTAAATACGGTAGGCTACAAAGAACTATTTCAATATCTCGAAAATAATTGTAGCTTAGAATTTGCCGTAGGTGAAATCAAAAAAAATACAAGACGTTTTGCCAAAAGACAGCAAACTTGGTTTAAAAAGCAAGAACACACAAAATGGTTTGATTTCAATGAAACGTATCCAAAAATTATTGAATATATAGAAGCTGAACTCTAGCTACTCATTGATGACCAAACGAAACCCTTCTCCGTGAATATTTAGGATTTCAACTTTTGGATCGTGTTTTAAATACTTTCTAAGTTTGGCAATATAAACATCCATACTCCTTGAAGTAAAATAATTATCATCTCGCCAAATTTTAGTCAGTGCAATTTCTCTGGGCATAAGATCATTAATATGAAGCGCCAAAAGTCGAAGCAACTGATTTTCTTTTGGTGAGAGCTTAATTTGTGTGTCGTCGTTATGTGTTAAAAACCTAAGTTTTGAATTGAGCTTAAAGCTCCCTATTTCAAATTCATATTGATCACTATCAGCTACACTTTCAACCGTTTTTCTTTGAATAATGGCTTGAATTTTAAGAAGTAAAACCTCGCTGTCAAACGGTTTATTTAAATAGTCATCTGCGCCAACTTTATACCCTTTTAGTACGTCTTCTTTTAATGCTTTTGCCGTTAAGAAAATGATCGGTATATCCTTATCTTTTTCTCTAATTTCTTGAGCCAGAGTAAATCCATCTTTATATGGCATCATAACATCTAAAATACAGAGATGAAAGTCAGACCTTTTAAATTTCTCGTAACCCTCCATACCATTTTTGGCAAGAACAACGTCGTAGTTGTTGATGGTTAAGTACTCTCTTAGAACGGTACCAAAATTTGGATCGTCTTCAACTAATAAAATGCGTTTTGTGGTTTCCATGTCATTATGCTATTAATGGTAATTTTATAATAAAGGTACTACCTTTTCCTTTTTCACTTTCAACAGTGACTGTTCCTTGATGATTCTCTACTATTCTTTTGACATTGGAGAGTCCAAGTCCATGTCCTTTTACGTTGTGTACATCCCCCGTGTGTTCTCTATAAAATTCTTCAAAAATACGTTTTTGAACCGCTTTGCTCATTCCTATTCCTTGGTCTTTTACTAGCATCAAAATATTATTACCTACATTTTCTGTAGTGATGTCTATTTTTGGAGAATTATCTGAATATTTAACCGCATTATCCAGAACATTTACTATTACATTGGTTAAATATGTACTGTTGGCAAGAATTGATAATTTTGAAGCCTTAAAATGAGTTTTTATATATCCCTTTCTATCCTCAACAATTAGTTCTACATGAGTAATTGCATCAAGAATAAGATCATGTAATTTTAAACGATCTTTACTGATTATCAATTGTTTTTTCTGCAATTGTGAAATACGTAAAACATTCTCTACTTGTGCATTCATTCTTTTATTTTCTTCTTTGATCATCGAAAGGTAATTTTTAACCTTATCTGCGTGTTGAAAAATTTTGGGATTTTTTATAGCATCCAAAGCAAGATTGATCGTAGCAATTGGCGTTTTAAATTCATGAGTCATATTGTTGATAAAATCAGATTTCATCTGCGATATTTTTCGTTGCTGAATCAATTGATACAACGCACTAGTATAGGCAATGATAATAATAATTGTAAAAAGAATTGACAAAGAAGTCATCCCAATAATGGAAGACATTATGAAGCGTTTTCGACTTGGAAAATTAATATATAATCCATATTCACTTTCTTCATTTTCATCCAAAAAAATAGGGACTCCAATCGTTGGAACAAGTGATGCCTCGAAACTTTTGGACTGAATAGTCGTTGGATCAGTATTTTTTAAAATGGCGTATTCATATGCAATATCAATGTTATTCTCTTTTAATTTATTATCCAAAAGACGTTTAATCATTTTGGTTGACACACGATCTTCAATAGGTGTGTTTTGAATTTCTGCCTTGTACTGTGCTTCAAAAGTTGCTTTTTGAAGACGATCCATATTCAAAACTTTAGTTAAGGAATATTCCAAGTTTGACATATTTTCACCATTTATTCCAGTAGTGTATGTTTCCTGAACTGTTTTCCCTTTGATTTTTTTAAAATTTACACTATCAGCACCGTTATTTTGAGTATTTGGTATGGTATAATTTTCTTCTTTTACACCTGTATCATAAACTACAATTTGATTGATGTTTTTATTTTGTTTATACACCCGTATGCTTCGAATGGCGCTTGTGTCTGGCTCCTGCCCTCGTGCAATCATAGCATTGAGTGCAATCACGTATTTGTTGTATTCTATATCTGTAACTTGATTGGACGTGTAACTAAGAACTTTTTTTACGTTAAACGCAAATTGGTCTTCCTTTGTTTCTAGTGAATAATTGATGTAGTAGGCCTGAACAAAAATAATCCCAATAAGCGATAGACTCATTAGTATAACCAATATTGAAAATAACTTCTTGTTCATGAAGTAAAATTACATTTTTTGAGAACGCTTTAAGTTAGTTTTAACTAATTATTAACCAAAATGTTAAAATTTATAATTAAAAATGAATTTTTAAGAATTTTTAAGGATTTTTTCATTGATCTTTTCATTGATTTTAATAACCTCTATTTTGGTCTTATTGATATCAATATTTTGAATTACATAATCAGATTTTTCAATTTTTTTTGCATCAGACCATTGATTTTGTATAATAGAAAGCACCTCATCATAAGACTTGTTATCTCGCAACATTACACGATCTCCTCGAGTTTGTTGTGGTGCAGTAATAGTTAATATAAAATCAAATTGATCTTGAGCACCAATTTCAAATAAAATAGCAACCTCTTTTACGACATAAGGGTGAGATTGAAGTGACTTCCAGGTGTTAAAATGTGCAGTAACTTCTGGATGAACAATAGCATTGAGCGCCTTCAGTTTTTCTTTATCTTTGAAGACAATTTGGGCAATATATGAGCGGTTTAGACCATTTTTGAAATATGATTTTTCTCCAAATAGTTCAATAATCTTTGATTTTATTTTTTTAGAGCTTTGCATCAACACTTTTGCCTCATCATCAGCATTATAAACAGGCACTCCAAGAGCTGTAAATATTTTTGAAACCGTTGTTTTGCCGCTTCCAATACCACCAGTAAGTCCTAAAATTTTAGTCATTTTTTTTCGTAATTACATATTCAAGACTATTGATTTGAAGTTCAGCCGTTTTTGCTGATTTTGGATACAATACCAATTTTGGAATCATCACATTAGAGGATAGATCTAATGAATTGTAATCGCACTCAATTCGAAAATTATTGCGGTCAATAGAATTATAGGCGCTCAAACTTGTGTAAAAAACAACTGGAATTTCTTTAGGAAAAATTGAAAGTGTTAGATTTTTAGGCAAATTTACCAATTGTACAGGAACAGCTATTTTTCCTTCAGTAAATTTATCTACCTTTCCTGTAAGCAGTACTTTTGTTTTTGAAAATTTTAAATACGCAGGATAATTTGAAACATCTAAATCTACAGTGGTTTCAATATCTTTTTGCACATCATTTAATGTTATATTCTTTGTCGATACTTTATTGATATTTTCCAAATATTTTTTTGGTCCAACAATAGCAATAGAATCAGGGTGAGATTTTAGAGGAGTTTCCAAATCATAACCAATAACAAAATTGGGCTCAACATTTATAAAAACAGGAACTTTTTTCACAAATTGAGTAGCATAATTAAAAGTTAATGAAGTCGGACGAATTGACTCCAATGTTGTATTAGCACCAAAAAACTGTGCTAATTTAGAGCGGTGCTCACTTTCGTTCCAATAGTAGGCTTTGTCATCCTTTTGAAGTGTCGTAAAGTCTATTTTCAGAAGTAGTTTTTGAAATGCAATTTTTAAGAGATTAAATCCATTGGTTGTTATTGTAACGTCTACTTTTGGAAGCGGATCTTGAACGAGTAATTCTTGTGGTGGTAGTTTTAAAGGCTGAAGCTCAAACTGTAAAGTATGCATTCTTGGACTAGATAATTTTGAAAGCATAGAAATAAAAAATGCTAAAACCAAAAACAACAAAAAAACATTAAGCCGTTTTGCACGAATCTTTTGTCTTAAATATTCAATAAATTTCCTCATCAAAATGTTTTAAAAAATAAATTTGGAAATAATTCCATTTCAGATTTTCGCGAACAGATCAATTTAATTTTCGCTTTTAAAAACCCCCAACCATATCCAAAAAATTGAATTAAAATAGCTGGAATGGTCAAAATAGCGGCTATTATATCGAGAGTTGATTTGAATGCTAAAACTAATGCTATTGCAAAATAAAAGGCATAAATAAACAGTCCAAATTCTATCCCCATTAGAAATAAAATTAAACTTAAAAATAATCCAAACATAAAAATTGTTGGGAACCAATACGTAATTTTTTTGGTATGAGGGTGCCATTTATTAAGAATTGGGCGAACTTGACCAAACTTGTAGACTTGAACAAAAAACCGTTCAAATGATATGCGACGCTTGTGATATACAAAGGCTTGTGGAATAAGACATAACTTATAACCCATCGCTTTTAGTCGAATAGACAAATCTGGGTCCTCTCCGGGATGGATATTGCCAAAACCACCAGATGCATAAAAGGCCTCTTTTGAAATCCCCATATTAAAACTTCGTGGTTCATAGCCTTCTATTTCTTTTTCTCCACCTCTTATTCCGCCAGTTGTCCATACAGAAGTCATCGAAAAATTAATAGCCTTTTGAAGTTCTGTAAAATGATCTTGTGCGGCATCTGGACCACCAAAACAATCCACATAACTTGAATTTAAAAAGGATATAACTTCTGTTAAATACTGTTTTGGTAAGATACAATCGGAGTCCAAAATGATAAAATAATTGCCTTTGGCGCGTTCCATACCATAATTTCTGGAATGGCCTGGCCCTGTATTGTTTTTATAAAAATAACTGATATTAAGCTGATGAGAAAAGTGTTCTGTAATCAATCTTGAATCTAGACTAGAGCCGTCTTCTACAATTACAATTTCGAAAGTCTTTGGTGCGTCTAGTGCACAAAAACTATCTAACAACTCACGGACCTCCTCGGGGCGGTTATAGACAGGTATAATAAAAGAAAAATCACTTGCAATCATGTACACAAATTTACACAATGCTTTTGAATTATTCGTTTTAAAATAGGGTATAAAAAAACCCCGCCGAAGCGAGGTTTTTAAATGTATTAATCAAAAAAATTAATTTTTAAGAATGCGTACGGTTTCAACAGTGTTATCTATAGAAACTTGTACAAAAGAGGTACCAGTTTGCATTTCAGATAAATCTACAGT
>ENA-UZWU01001620-UZWU01001620.1-metagenome-genome-assembly--contig:-Day-4--1m-contig-1620_pt1 | contig 83786 bp, 75 predicted proteins | sample MGYA00260345_ERZ794905 | MGnify/ENA metagenome assembly ERZ794905
CCTTTGGCTACTTTGAAAAAGCGATTGTTAATTTCCACCAGCATTTGTCAGAAAGCTTGGATTCATAGCTTGGATTCATAGCTTGTGTGCAAAGACTGTTTTAAACAACCGTCACACCGTGTATTGTGAAGATCTGATAAGAGGTCTGACAGAAAAATAACAATAAAGGTACAGAGCATGAAATTAGCGTTAACCCATACTGGTCGAAGCTTACTGGCGTTCTATTTTCTCTTGCCGGGCATCATGAAATTTGTCTCATGGGATATGCATGTGGCACTGATGGAAACCCACGGAATGGTTATGGTGCCTGTATTGCTGGCGGTTGCAGGGGGCGTTCAAATTGCAGCGAGCATCTGTCTTTTCCTCAATAAACAGGTTGTTATCTGCGCGCTGGGTTTAGCGGCCATGGTCTTGCTTATCAACCTTAATCTCCATGACTTTTGGAATCTGTATGAGGGCGTTGATACGAAGCATGAGACGCAGAATTTCTTTAAAAACATGGGCATATTTGCCGGTCTGTTACTGCTAGCCGCGGCAAATATGGATCAGTCTAGTAATGAGGAAAGTTAAGAAACAATCTGTTAGAAATCGCAATGACATCAGAAGAGCGGGATAGATTTTCCGCTCTAAAGGGAATTCGGGGTCAACCATTGCGCCTTACCATTCGGCAATGGAACCATCTCTATGACGCCATAATGGGTTTTTCCAATCACCCGCGCTCTTGGACGCCTCTATAACCGCTTGTTCATTAATCTCAACGCCCAAGCCGGGTTTTGGCAATGGCTTAATATGCCCGTCGACCATGGCAAAATCCTCTTTATTCACCACATAGTCGAGTAACTCGGCACCCTGATTGTAATGAATACCCATAGACTGCTCTTGCAGCACCGCATTGTGGGAGACAAAATCCACCGCCAAACAGGCTGCTAGAGCAATGGGTCCCAGAGGACAGTGGGGCGCCAGTGCCACATCATAGGCCTCTGCCATAGAGGCAATTTTAAGACACTCGGTAATACCGCCGGCATGGGAAACATCCGGCTGAACAATACCCAGACCGCCAGCTTCAAAAACCGATTTAAAGTCAAAGCGGCTATACATACGTTCGCCAGCAGCCAGTACTATGCTGGTTTGGTGGGACAAGATTGCATACTGTTCAGACTGCTCTGCCAGAACGGGCTCCTCCACAAACAGCGGATGATAGGGTTCCAGCTCCTTTAAGAGCACCTTCGCCATGGGCACAGAGACTCTGCCGTGGAAGTCCAAACCGAAATCGATACTGCTGCCAAAGTTTTCACGAATGGTGGCAACTCGGGCAATAACCTGTTCAACAGCCCTATAGCTGTCGATCATTTTAAGTTTGCCACAGCCATTTAATTTAAAGGTATCCCAGCCTTGAGCCTTCAGTTCTTTCATCTGTCGGCTTTCGTCTTGAGGGTCATCGCCACCCACCCAAGAGTAGGTTTTCATGCTGTCGCGAACAGTGCCGCCGAGCAAGTCATAAACCGGCACGCCGAGATCTTTGCCTTTGATATCCCAAAGTGCCTGATCAATACCGGCAATGGCAGACATCAAAATCGGCCCGCCACGATAGAAGCCACCGCGGTAGAGTGTTTGCCAAATATCATTAATTTGTCGCGGGTCTCTACCGATCAAGTAGGGTGCTAATTCATTTACCGCCGCGGCAACCGTTTGCGCACGACCTTCAATAACAGGCTCTCCCCATCCCACTATGCCCTCGTCAGTATCTATGGCTAAAAACAGCCAGCGCGGCGCAACGGGGTATAGGCGTAGTTGGGTAATTTTCATCGGGCTTTATATCTCTTATGTGGCACAGAACTCGTGCGGCTATTTTTATTATTGCGCCAATTCTAAACTAAATAGTCAGGTAAAGGCGCTTTTAGTTTTAAAACAGAATTCACTGGCAGAGGCTAGGGTATTTACGGCATTATTGGCTATCGATTACTCGCCAAAACAATAAGAAGATTTGCCAATGCCTGAGCAGATACAACCATTTTATACAGTCCATAGTGATCACTGCAGTCTGGTATTAGATTGCCGTAGCTCCGGGAGTCATCATGATAGACATGGTCCGGCCATATTGTATTGGGGCCCGCGCCTAGGGGCTGACACCACCCCAGAGATACTTGCACTAATGGCTACGCGGCAAGAGGCTCAGGCCTGTATGCCAGAGGAAGCGCCGATTGCCCTATCCCCCGAACTGGGGGCCGGATTTCAGGGCAACGCCGGCATTCAGCTCCATCGGGATGGGCGCCAGTGGGCCAGCTACAGCAAGATTGACTCGGTGACTGAAGATCAAAATGGCGCCCTGAAAATTGTTTCAATCTGTTTGGCTAGCGAAATTAAAGTCACCCATAGACTGGCTCTGGACAAACATTCAGATGTGCTGACAGCCACTACCGAGCTGACCAATATTGGCAGCCAGTGTCTCTGGGTCGATCAGTGCAATGCACCGACTATTCCAGTGCCTATGCACTACAACAAAATACTGGGTTTTGCCGGCCGCTGGGGCAATGAATTTCAGCGTCAGCCGGTGGATCGTTTTATCGGTACCTACCTCCGTGAGAATCGATCCGGACGAAGCTCACACGATGCATTTCCCGGGGTTATTCTGCATACCGAACAGACCAATGAAGGTGCCGGAGCCGCTTACGGATTGCATCTGGGTTGGAGTGGCAATAATCAGATCCGTGTAGAAGAGCAGTTTGTCGGCCGCGCCTACGCCCAGATGGGTGAGTTATTTTTTCCTGGGGAACTGAGTCTTGAACCCAATCAATCCTACTGTTCACCGACTCTCTATGGCGTCAGCAGCGAGAATGGATTGTCGGCACTGTCGCAATCTTTTCATCGCTATATTCGCGCCAAATTTCGCAATTCCTCACGCGCCGAAAAACCTCGCCCGGTGCATTTTAATACTTGGGAAGCAATGTATTTTGATCTGTCCCTCGAGCGTCTTTGCAGCCTTGCGGATAAAGCGGCGGCCGTGGGTGTTGAGCGTTTTGTACTGGATGATGGCTGGTTTAAAAATCGCCGCTCTGACAGCGCCGGGCTAGGTGACTGGTTTGTCGATAAGAGTATTTTCCCTCAGGGGCTAAGCCCACTGATCGATTATGTGCAGGCCAAGGGTATGGAATTTGGTCTCTGGGTCGAGCCTGAAATGGTCAATCCAGACAGTGATCTCTATCGCGCTCATCCGGACTGGATTTTGCGTGCCGAGACGGGTTTAGGGGAGGTACCTCTGCTGCTGGCGAGAAATCAGTTGGTGCTGGATTTAACGCGGGCCGAGGTTCGGGAGTACCTGTTTAACTGTATTGACGGCTTGCTGAGTCAAAACGCTATCAGTTATTTAAAGTGGGATATGAACCGTGCTGTCAATCAGCCCGGCGGCGCCGACGGACGTGCTGTACCTCATTATCAGACCCTAGCCCTGTATCAACTCTTGGCCCGTATTCGCGATGCCCATCCAACTGTTGAAATTGAAAGCTGCGCGTCAGGGGGTGGTCGAGCGGACTTGGGAATCCTCAGTCACACAGACAGAATATGGACCTCCGATACCAATGATGCCCTGGACCGTTTGCGTATCCAAAATGGCTTCTCGCTATTTTTCCCAGCGGAAATAATGGGTGCCCATGTAGGGCCAAAAGACTGCCATATCACCGGGCGCAGTATTGCTATGGCAACCCGTGCCGGTGTCGCCCTGTTCGGTCATATGGGCATAGAGGCGAATCTTCTGACCATGGATGAAGCTGAAAAAACTGAGCTGAGGACGGCGGTGGCTCTGCATAAACAGCATCGTCAATTAATTCACAGCGGTGATCTGGTGCGCCTAGATTGTGCGGCGAATGAGAATAGTTTCGGTATGATTTCTACGGACCGGGAGCAGGGGCTATTTTCCTATGCGTTGCTCGACAGTCACCGTAATAGCGCGCCGGGTAGGCTGTGCTTTCGAGGGTTGGATCCAGAGATGCAGTATAAGATTAATATCATCTGGCCACTGATTCCGAGCAGCATTTCGACGTCTATTCTCGATGTGATTAATGGGGCCGTTATTAGTGGCGATGCCCTGGCAAACTTTGGGGTGCAGCTACCGATTATGCTGCCCCAAAGTTTGCTAATTTTTTATCTTCAAAAGCACTAGGGCTATTGATAAGTAACCGCTCAGGGCTGTCTCTAAACAGCCGGTTGAACTGCCTCATTCGATGCAACCGGCTTTTCCAGACCGATAAACTCGGCCCGATTACCCAGAATAAAGCGATTGATTAGCAGCGCTATGCTGACGCAGACAAAAAATGTAATAAACGTCATATGGATATAGTGCAACGGCATCCAAATCCAGATAAAGCTGGCGTACATCAGTACACCAAAAATCACCGCGGCAATGGCAGCGCGATAATCTACATTGCGGAATAATAATCCCACGGTGAAACACGCCAGTATCGGCATACTAATCAGACCCCAGAGTTCCTGAAGCAAATTAATAATGCTGTCAGACTGAGCGTAAACCGGCACCATTATCACTGCGATCACCACAAATATAGCTGTAGCTATGCCGCTAAGTAATCGTACATTGGGGGTTTTATTGATGTAGCCTTCATGAATATCACAGACATACATGGCCGCAGAAGAGTTGACCATACTGTTAAAGGAACTCAGTACTGCCGCCGCAATGGCCGCCGCAAATACACCTGATAACCAGCCTGGCAGCAAGTCACCAACAATACGACCATAGGCTTGATCACCTATATCACCATAGAGTTTAAAGGCCACAATACCGGGGATAACCACCATGCTTGGGATAAAAATCACGCGGATAAAGGCGGCGGCATAGACGCCTTTTTGTGCTTCTTTAACCGTGGGCGCCGCCATGGCGCGCTGGGTGATGGTCTGGTTGGTACTCCAGTAAAAAATTTGAATCAGGAACATGCCCGTGAGCAGTGTGTGCCAGGGCACCGGTGATGCGCTGTCGCCAATTAGTGTCAGTCTATCGGCGGGAATACCGCTAAAGTCAAAATCAATCGCCACCAGCGACAGCACCACAATCAATAGACCCATAGCCAACACCAGAACACCGCCGTAGGTGTCAGAAACCGCAACTGCCCGGAGACCGCCGAGCACTGAATAGGCTGCGCCGAGCAGGGCAAAGGCGATAGCGATGGTCAGCAGATCCGCTTCAATGCCGGTCATAGAGATCATAAACAGCGCGCCGGTATAGATCACAGCAGGCTGGAAAACAAAAATATTAATAAACAAAAACATAGTCGAGACCAGAGCGCGGATATGCTTACTGTCGTAGCGTTTTTCCAATAGCTCGGTCGTGGTGGTGCAATTGTTTCTGTAATACACCGGCAAGAACACTTTGGCCAACACCATCAGGCCAACAAAACCCGCCAGTTCCCAGATAGCTAACAGCATCATCTGGTTGCCATTCATTCCAACTAGCTGGTCGGTGCTGAGATTGGTAAGAGTGATAGAGCCCGCGACAAATATCCACGTCAGACCGCCACCGGCAAGAAAGTACTCTTTGTTTGAATCGGCGGAATGTCGGTTCTGCCCAGCGCACTTGATATAAGTGATGAGTGCGATAGCACCTAGGACAATACAGAATACGACTAGCTGAATAGTTTGTTCACTCAAGGGAAAATCCTCTTTTTTTATTTTTTATTTTTTATTTNNTTATTTATTATTTTTTTTCTACAGTTTTTAGATCTTCCAGACCGTCACTCCATGGGGCTCTATAGTTGTACTGCCCAGCACAACACTGACGTTTGGATCTAAGGGAAGTACTTGCTGATGCTGAGAATAGTTAAAGGCAAACATTAGATTGCCGCGCTGGCTGATACGAATATCTTCGTTAAACCTGTAGGTTTGAATATCGGCCTGCTGACACTGCTGCTGGAAGAAATCTAACAGAAAAGCTCTATTGGTCAACGAGGCCATATAGGTAAAGCGCTGGTTACGCACTATGGCCGCTTCACCATTTTCGTAGCTTGCGATGATTTCATTATCGTTAGAGCCACTCGCATCTAGCTGCTCACGCCAGATACCACTCTCATAGATATGACTATGCCAATTTAGTGGCTCCTGGCAGTCGGCGCGCAATGTCTCCACTGAGAGCACTCGAATAGGAATTAACTGCTGCAATAAGCCGGGGGGCAGGCTGGTGGGGTAGGCAAACTCTGAGGTTTTTGCACCAGCTCTGGGCCCAAAGATAAATTGCCCGTTACAGGCACGGCACTTATCGACAAAGGCTTGATCCACAATGGGCAGGCTCGGCGCGATAATTAATCTGTAGCCTGAGAAATCGGCGTCAACGGAAATAAAGTCGATATTAACCCCGAGCTCACGCAGGGCGCTGTAGTAGGAAAGCTGCACACTATTAAAGTCATAGGCCTCTCCCTGTCGCTCTATATCGCTGACCCAGAGTCCCTCTGCGCCAGTAATAATGGCCACTGAGGCCTGCTGCAATGGCTGGTTCTGTATATCCAGCTGCGCTACTTCGGCCATTGCCTTTTCAGCTTCTGGCCAGGCTTCGGACTTAGAATTATCGGGTCGCAGTAGTCCGGCATGCATCTGTTCCTGAGCAAATGGCGCCTGACGCCAGCGGAAGTAGCAGACGCAGTCGGCACCATGGGCAAAGGCTTCCAAAGTCCAAAATCGAATCATACCCGGTGCTGGACGCGGATTATTATTCGCCCAGTTGACCGGTCCAGGCTGCTGCTCCATCACCCAGAAGCCGCGATTTAATAAGCCGCGGGTTTGGTCGTGATAGTAGGTGGAAAAGTCTGGGTGACCGGTGCGCATATAGCGGCGCAGTTCTTCTGCAGGTGCATCTGTCATCAACAGGTCGGTGCGCCCCAGGGGGTAGTTATCGTAGCTGGTAAAATCTAGTGGCGCGGCAAGGGCAAAGTTATCCACTGCCGTCTCATTCATGGGAATAAAGTTATGGGTGATAAATTTCCCCGGCGCATGCTGGCGAATCATCTCAACCATAGGGTTGTGATAGTTAATCACCTGATCTGAGGAAAAGCGTCGATAAGCGAGTCGGTGTGCCGGACTGGTTTCAGTGACCGCGCCTATGGGCAGTTCGATCTCAGTAAAGTCTCGATATTCCATGGACCAAAATACATTGCCCCAGTTTCGATTAAGCTGATCAATATTCACATAGCGCCTGCGGCACCAGTCTTGAAAGGCTTGCCCGGCAAGCTCGGAACCACTGAGAGCCGTGTCATGGCAGCAGAGCTCGTTATCAGTTTGCCAGCCTACTACCGCGTCATTACTTCCGTAGCGGCGTGCCAGAGCCTCGGTGATACGCAGTGATTCTCGCAGATAGATTGGGCTTGAAAAATCATAGTGACGGCGCGAGCCAAACCCGCGGGTGCGTCCAGTGTCTGGGTCGACTGGCAGTATTTCTGGGAACAGATCACTCAGCCATTTCGGCGGTGTAGCCGTGGGGGTGCCCATAACCACTTTGAGACCGGCACTGGCCAGGGTTGCCACAGACTTGTCCAGCCAAGCAAAATCATACTCTCCTGGATTGGGCTCTAAGCGCGACCAGGCAAACTCGCCGATGCGCACATAGGTCAGACCCAGATCAGCCATCATTTTGGCATCTTCGTCCCACTGAGACTCAGGCCAGTGCTCTGGGTAGTAACAAACTCCGAACATATGTTTTATGTGCTCTTTAATTAGGTGCTTTTTAATCAGGTGCTTTTTAATCAGGTAATTTTTAATGAGGTACCTTTTAACCAGGTACCTTTTAATCATGTGCTATTTTATTTTTTATAAAAATTCAGGCCGCTGGCCCAGAGATGCTTAAAGCCTTTCCAGGCCTCTCGAAATTGATAATCGGCACCTTTATATTGCTCGCTGCTCTCACGGGTCGGCAGATAGCCACAGCCAGCTGGATCCGCTTTTACATGACAGTCGAGGAATGCCAAGCTCATATGCTCTAACACTCTGTTAATGATCTCGGTATCCCAGACCGGGTCGAAGTAATGACCCAGTTCAAAGTCTGTTGCAAAGGACGCTGCTGGCGCTGGGTGAGGCCCTATATTGTGCCGTGCATTTTCAAATACCAGCAGATAATTATGTTCGGATCCGGTGCGTTCATGGAGTCTTTTAACACCGTTTTCAAAGCCCGAGGTATTGTCTTGGTCGCCGGCCAAGTAAAAGGTCGGTACAGTGATTTTTGCCATGGCGTCAACGTCGTGAATGCTGGCTTCACCGCCCCAGGGTGCGAGCAGTTGCACGGCTTTCCAGCGCGGATCCAGTTGCTCGCGGCCACCGTGACAGGAGTTCAACGCGAAGGGTAGGGTCATAGCAATGACTGAGGAAACACCGGCATCTTTAAAAAACTCGGACTTAAAGTCATAGCAACCGCCGACCGTATTAAGCGCTCCAAAGCCGCCCATAGAATGGCCGATAATCGCGGCTCGATCGGTGTCTACAATAGCCTCTACTGGAGAGGCTTGGTCGGCGAAATAATCGAGTAAAAACTGCTGATCCCGAGCGCGGTTATACAGTGTGTCGGTAAAACCTGCAGCTCGATCCTCGGGCTTTTGAATATCGGCATTGGTGGAGCCGGTATGATCTATGCCCACCACCACATAGCCGTGACTAGCCAAGTGCTCACCCAGGTAAAACATCTGTGTGCGATAGCCGGTAAAGCCATGGGATAAGAGAATTAGCGGAAAACGCCCTTCACTAAGCGCTGCAGCATCGCGGTAGGCTTCACCTTGGAGCTCAAAGGGGTTTTGCATGCGCGTAACATTTTTGTAGGTAGCTGCCAAGAGATGCTCTTCTTCAAGCTTGGGTGGAGTCGCTGGATACCAGACTTCCAATACCAGTTGGCGTTCAATATTGAGAATAAAGTTGGCGGTGTTTAAGCGCTTGGGGTCAGTTGCAGTCATTGTTGTCACGCCCACGGTATAGCTGCCGGGAAATGCCAGTTCTGGGGTTACTGCAGGTTGCTGGGTATAAAGTTTTTCGGCGTTTTTTATTTCCTCGCTGACGGCATTGCCCGATAGCGCTCCAGAGAGTAATACAACAATTCCTAGCCATTTAATCGACAAGCTGTGCCCCTTTTATTATTTTTATTTTCGTGTTTTTTTATCAGCATTGTTGTTGTTGCCGAATCACGATATGGTTGCCCCATATTAAAGCATAGAAACGTCGGTAAATAGGTCGAGGTCGGCGCCAACTGGCAAAAATAATAATTTTTTATCAATATAAGAGGTCGTCCAATGGGCGAAAGTGCAAATTACCCCAGTCTCTCGGGACGCTGTGTATTTATTACCGGCGGTGCTACCGGAATTGGGGCGGCTATGGTAGAAGCCTTTGCCTTGCAGAATTCGAAAGTGGCTTTTGTCGACGTGGATTTGGCCGCTGCAAAAAGTCTCTGCGATGGACTGGAATTGAAAACTGGCAGACGTCCTTGGTTTCAGCAAATCGATGTCACTGATGTGCCGGCACTGCAAGGTTCTATTAAAAGCGCTGTCTCTGAGCTGGGACCATTGCAAGCGCTGGTTAATAATGCCGCCAATGACCAGCGTCATTCTCCTGAAGACGTGACCTCAGAGAGTTGGCGTGACTGTATGGCGATTAATCTGGATGCGACATTTTTTGCCGCTCAGGCGGCGGCTAAAATTATGACTGCGGCGACTAATCAGGATGCGAATCAGGGCGGTTCAATTATTAATTTCAGTTCTATCAATGCCCTGCTTGGGCCGGCCAATATGCCCGGCTATGTGGCGGCCAAAGCTGGCATAGTAGGTTTAAGCAAGGCTCTGGCGGCAGACTATGGTGAGGCGGAAATTCGGGTCAATGCGATTTTGCCCGGTTGGGTGGTTACCGAACGCCAGTTAGATACCTGGCTGACACCAGAAGCGGAAGCGGATTGGATGGAGCAGGTCTCGCTCAAGCAGCGACTGTTGCCCGAAGAAGTGGCCAACCTGGCGTTATTTTTGGCGGCGGACGATAGCCGCATGATCACCGGGCAGAGCTTTACCATTGATGGTGGCAGGACCTGAATTCATGACTGAATCACTGTTTATTGCCGGAGACTGGGGAACCACCCATTTACGTCTCTATCTGTGTCAGCACCATCACAGGCAGCCGCTAAGGATTATAGCCACGCAGATGGGGCCAGGGGTGGCTCAATTAAAGAGCCAGGATGAGAGTAATTTCGAGCAGATATTTTTTGATTTAGCCGGCCACTGGTTCGATAAGCATGGGTCCATGCCGGTGATTCTATCGGGCATGGTGGGATCCAATATTGGCTGGCATGCTGTCCCCTATATAGACTGTCCTGCTAGTGCCAAACAGATTGTCGCGGGCCGCACTGCGTTTAACGCTAGGGGCATAGAGTTTTCGATTATCTCGGGATTGCGGACTACCAACCCATTAGGCACTCCTGACCTTATGCGGGGGGAAGAACTGCAGTTATTAGGATGGATGGGTGCCGTCGATGGCCCTGAAAATACCCTTAAAAGTGCGCAGTTAGTTGTGCTGCCTGGGACTCACAATAAATGGGCGCTGGTGAGAGGTGGCAAGATTGAGACATTTGTTACTGCGCTGACCGGTGAACTCTATTCCCTATTACAAAATCACAGCGTGCTAATTGCCAATACCGAATCTGCAGATTTCTCTGATGATATATTTATGCAGGGCGTTAAGCTCGCCACAACACTGGAATCGGGGCAGCTGCTTCAGGCGCTATTTGCCACGCGCAGTCGTCAGGTTTTGGGCGAATTGTCTGAGCTCCATGCCTCATCATATTTGTCTGGTCTATTGATTGGCTCTGATGTGGTTGGGTCTCTTGCCCTGATGGAAAAAAAGATAGTGGGTAAACAGATAGTGGATAAACAGATAGTGGATAAACAGATAGCTGCTATCTCGTCTATTGTTGTGATCGGTGACTCAGCGCTGAGCCGCTGCTATCAACTTGCAATGGAATCTGTGGGTATTAAAGCCGAACTCCGAGATGCGACTGAAATTGCTGTCTCCGGTTATGAGGCTATTTACCAGGCTCTTTATCCTTCCCCAAACCTCTCTTGAGAGACATACAGTTATGAACGAAAAGCTTGAAAGTTGGTTTGCCCAAATGCCCGTGGTGGCGATCTTGCGCGGTGTTCGCCCAGAGCAAGTGGTGGCCATTGGTGAGGCTCTCTATAAAGCGGGTATCGGCATTATTGAAGTGCCATTAAATTCTCCAGAGCCAATGGAGAGCATAAAAAGCTTAGTCGATGCGCTCGGCGATCACTGCGTGATTGGTGCCGGCACTGTATTGACCGAGGCTGATGCCGAAGGAGTTGCCGCTGCTGGCGGTCAAATCGCGGTGAGCCCGAATACCGACCCAGCAGTGATCACCCGCAGTCTTGCCCTGGGCATGGTGCCAATGCCGGGTTGGGCAACGGTGACTGAGGCCTTGGTTGCCTATCAGGCCGGCGCCCGCTATTTAAAACTATTTCCTGCAGCAACCTATGGTCCGGAACATGTCAAAGGGGCTAGCGCGGTTTTGCCGACAGATTGCAAAGTGCTTGCGGTGGGCGGTGTGGGCGCAAATTCAGCCGCGGCTTGGTTGAGCGCTGGTGTCGATGGTTTTGGTATTGGTTCAGAACTTTATAAGCCGGGTGATAGTGCCGAACAGGTTTATCAACGTGCAGTGGCGGTGGTGGCCGTATTTAAGACTGCTAGAGAGGGATAAAAAGAATGGCCAAATCGGTAGTTAATGCGACATTAATTGAAAGCCTCAAGGTTAAAAATGCTTTGGGCGAGGGCATTATCTGGGACGCGGCTAGCGCTTGTGTTTGGTGGACCGATATCGATGGCAGCAAACTTTATCGCTATCAGTCCGAGGATAAACAGCTCGATCACTGGACTACACCTGAACGCTTGGGGTCTTTTGCCCTAGTGAGTGACAGCGAATTTTTGATCTGTGGCTTTGCCAGTGGTTTTGCTTACTTCAATCCCCACAGTGGAGAGCTGCAGTGGCTGGAAAAAATTGAGCAAAATAATCCGGGCACCCGACTCAATGATGGTCGCGCCGATCGACAGGGGCGCTTCTGGGCGGGCAGCATGGTGGAGTCTGGTGATCGGGGCGCAGGTGCCTTGTATTGTCTTGATCAACAGTTGCAGGTGGCCAGTAAAGTCTCTGGATTAACGATTTCAAATGGGCTCTGCTGGAGTCCAGACTCGACGGTTATGTACCATACGGATACGCCATCTCGCCGCATTCATGCCTATGATTTTGACGCTGCTACTGGTGCCATTGCCAATCAACGCTGCTTAGTGCGCACCGAAAAAGGCTGCTTCCCCGATGGCTCTTCAGTGGATGCCGAAGGCTATATTTGGAATGCTCAGTGGGGTGCCAGTCAAGTGGTTCGCTACAGTCCTGAAGGAGAAGTTGATTTTGTGTTGCCGCTGCCGGTTAGCCAGCCAACCTGTGTCGCTTTCGGCGGGCCTAAGCTCGATCGGCTTTTTGTTACCAGTGCAACCCAGGGGTTTGACGAACAGACTCTGTCAGCTGAGCCGGAGGCGGGCAATGTCTTGGTGTTTCAAGCGAATATTAGCGGTATTGCCGATGCGCGGTTTACCGCGAGCTAACGGCTTTTATTCGGCTGCCGTTTAATCAGTGGCTTTAATAAGGTTTATAGCCGATACCTGAGAGTCGCGGTTTATGTCGCTCAAATGGGATTTTAAACACTAAGTGACAAGCATGGGAGATATACTGCTCGCTCTGGTCGATACTGCTATCGACGTGTAAAAGAACAGGAAAATGTAACCCTATGAACTATTTTCGCCCCCTGTATCCATTTCTGTTTGGATGGGCTCTTATCCTCAATAGCCCAACATTTTCTGATATAGGCCTTATCAATGGGCTGGGGCAGTTAGTGCTTTTTGCCTTAGTCGTTTGCCTGCCGATCTGGCGCACTGAGCGCATGAGTTATGTGGACATCGGCTGGCCCTGGGGTTTGGTTTTATTGGGCTTGATAAGTTATTGGCTCAGTGATGGCTATTGGCTGCGCTCCTTAGTGGTCAGTGGAATTGTGATTTTGATTGGCCTGCGAATGGGTATGGGCGCCTTAAAAATGTGGCGCATGGGGCTGTTGAAAAAAGAGTTTCCCCGCTATCAGTATCAGCGCAGACGCTGGGAGAAGGACGGTAAAACCAATATTCAATTGGCGCTGCAGGTGGATGCCATTTCTCAGGGTTTGGCCAATGCCTCCTTTTTGGCGCTTCCGGTGCTGATTATCGCGTCCAATAAAAGTCTTGAATTCTCGCCATTCGAAGTCGCTGGCCTAGTGATCTGGGTGCTGGCATTTGCTATGGAAACTGTGGCAGATATGCAGAAGCTAGCATTTCTGCAGGATATGAAAAAACAGGGTAAACAGCGTCAAGTCTGTAATGTGGGTCTGTGGCGCTACTGTCGTCACCCTAACTATTTTGCCGAGTGGATGGTGTGGAATGGCCTGGTGGTCGCAGCAATACCCTCTTGGTTGGCTTTACAAAATACTGAAAGCACTTTGATCTGGGGCCTACTTGGGGCAGGGTTACTGTTTACCTCGAGAATGATGTACAGCACGTTGGTCTATGTCACGGGGGCGGTACCCTCGGAGTATTACTCAGCGCAGAAGCGCCCTGGCTATGCAGAGTATCAGCAGCATACTAATCGCTTTTTTCCTGGGCCGCGGCGGGGAAGTTAGTCTAGTCACCAAGCTGGGTGGCTTTGTTGGAATCACACGGCATGCTGTCATTCTGAGTGCAGCCGAAGGATCTTTTTGTTGGGTTCGGGCAAACCCATGCAGACCCTTCGCGATCGGTCCCATGTGTTTGGCCTTTTCAGCGTTCGCGCAACTCGCTGTCGCTCAAACAAGGCGCTCTCTCAATCTGAAAATGACAAACCCATAAACGGGCCCTGATTGATCGCAAAGGGTCTACATGGCTTCGCTGAAATATTTCGGGGACTGAGGGATGACACTCAGTCCTGTCATCCTGAGAGCGCGCAGCGAACCGAAGGATCTCATGCAGAATTGCAGCGTAAAATATGAAAGGCAGTACACCGGGGAGATTCCTCGGCTACGCTCGGGATGACACGCTAGGCTGTCATAAGGGATTGTCAGCAACAGGGTGCTGATAAAGCTTAAATACAGGCGCAAAAAAACCGCGGCCAAGGCTGCGGTTTTTTATTTCACTGTCGCAGATTTTGTCCTTTGAGCTAACCCACTAGCGCTACCGAGATAATACTCACGGACTATATCAAGCGTTTCTTCGCGCCTATCGACCCCTTTTACGCAATCAGTTGTGAATAGGTAGTAACTGCTGCGCTACTTTTCTCCGCTATCCTTTTTCTGTTAGAGGTCGCGGTTGATGTACCTGGTAAGAAAATACTCAAGCGAGCTGCTATAAGTAAGTTACTTATTTGAAGCAGCAAAGTATATTAGCCGACGTGGCAGGGGCCGGCGAGATCGATTGGCCTACTCCCAAAGTTGTTAATACGGTAGGTACCGGTTTTTAACCAGTGAGGTAGTAAAGGCAGTGATTCAGCAAATGGTAATAACGGAAACGGATAGCCGCGGTGTAGCCACCGTTACTCTTAATAACGCCGATAAGCACAATGCCTTCGATGACCAGTTGATCGCCCAGATAAGCGCGACCTTTGACGCTCTAGAGGCCGACCTTGGGGTGCGCATAGTTATTTTACAGGCCACTGGCCGCAGCTTTTCCGCCGGTGCCGACCTCGCTTGGATGCGACGTATGGCCGACTATAGCTATGACGAAAACCATCGGGACGCAACCTTGATGGCGGCGATGTTTCGACGTATCAATACTCTATCTAAGCCGACCATTGCCCGAGTTCATGGCGCAGCCTTTGGTGGCGGTGTAGGTCTGGCCGCTGTCTGTGATTTAGTATTCGCTGCGCCTGCCGCGAGTTTCTGTCTTTCCGAGGTTAAGCTGGGTCTTATTCCAGCAGTGATCAGTCCCTTTGTCGTTGCTGCGATTGGACCCCGTGCGGCGCGGCGTTACTGCATGACCGCGGAACGTTTTTCCGCTACCACTGCACTGGAGCTAGGGCTGGTGAGCGAGCTCTGCGAGGAGGCTGAGCTGGATAATCGTATTCAATCAATGGTCGAAAAATTACTGATTAATGGCCCAGCGGCCACGGCGGCGTCCAAGCAGCTGGTTGCCGATGTGGCAGGCGCGCCAATAAACGACGAGCTAGTCGCGGAAACTAGCCGCCGCATAGCTGAGATTCGCGGCAGCGATGAGGGCCGTGAAGGCTTAAATGCTTTTCTTGAAAAACGCAGTGCATCTTGGATAGGGGACTAATCATATGGCAATTCCACAGGCGGTAAAATTAGTCGAGGTCGGTCCCAGAGATGGTCTGCAAAATGAGTCGGCGCCGGTTTCGACGGCGGATAAAGTAAACCTTATTCGGGGCTTGATCGACGCTGGGGTTAGCTATATTGAAGCCGGCAGTTTTGTTAACCCCCGCAGTGTGCCGCAAATGGCTGACAGTGATCAGGTGTTTGCCGGTCTAAAGTCGAATCCGGGGCTAAACCTGCCGTCACTAACATTGGCGGCGTTGACGCCCAATCTAAAAGGGTTCGAGCGGGCGATGCAGGCTGGGGTGACCGAAGTGGCCGTTTTTGCCTCCGCCTCTGAAGGTTTTTCGGCGAAAAATATCAACTGTACTATCGCTGAAAGTCTGGCTCGTTTTCAACCGCTTATGCAGGCGGCTCTGGATCAGGGGGTGGCGGTGCGCGGCTATATCTCCTGCGTTGTTGGCTGTCCCTACGATGGTGAGGTGACACCTCAGCAAGTGGATCTGGTGTCGCGGGCGCTATTTGATATGGGCTGCTACGAAGTTTCCCTTGGCGATACCATAGGGGTAGGCACTGCAGGGCACTTTAAACGGCTTTTGGATTATCTGTTGTTACACACATCTGCCGATAAATTGGCCGTGCACTGTCATGACACCTATGGTCAGGCACTGGCGAATATCTGCACGTCATTGGAATACGGCATCGCGACAGTTGATGCCTCGGTGGCGGGTCTCGGTGGCTGCCCCTATGCCCTCAATGCAACCGGTAATGTTGCCAGCGAAGATGTGGTTTATATGCTTGGGGGTATGGGTATCTCCACGGGCATCGATCTGGACAGATTGATTGAGGTGGGGCAGTCAATTTCTGAACTGCTGGGCAAGCCGAGCAATTCAAATGTTGGGCGGGCAAGATCAACGAGTTAGTGGCTGATTTAATTAAAACCTTGCAAAACACCGCGGAATTATCGATAAACACCGGGCTAGAAATATGCTTAGTTTAAAACACACATTATAAAAATAAGAGAGAGATTATGTTTAGTCACATTATGATCGGTGCCAATGACATCGAGACATCAAAAAAATTCTACGATGCCGTGCTCGGCGAGTTGGGCTTTGGGCCGGGTACAGTTGATCCAAAGGGTCGCTGTTTCTATATGACCGAGACCGGTATCTTTGCTCTGAGTGTACCAATCGATGGCCAGCCAGCCACTCATGGTAATGGCAGCACTATCGGCTTTAATGTCTCTAGCACAGAGCAGGGGGATGCCTGGCATGCTGCGGGTCTGGCGAATGGCGGCAGCGCCTGCGAAGATGCTCCAGGTGTTCGCGCTGGCGGTGCTCTGGGTGATATGTACTTGGCTTATCTGCGTGATCCCGCCGGCAATAAAGTCTGTGCTTTGATGCGCATGTAATTTGCTGCAATAACGGGTGCGCGGTACCTTTGATTGGCTCTTATCTTTCTAAGCTCTTAACCTTTTAAGCTCTATTTAAGAGATAAGAGTCTTAGATTGTCTATCAGGTATTTCGCGCACCAATTTTGGCACTAAAAAGCCCGGCAGGAGAGTTTGTAACTGCCCATAGAGTTGCTTGGCAGTGGTTTCATCGAGATCAAAATGCTGCGCCCCGGCAACCGGATCGCAGAGGTGTAGGTAGTAAGGCGTTACGCCGCAGTCAAATAACCGTTCACTCAATTCCGCCAAAGTCTCAGCACTGTCATTAATTCCGCGCAATAGCACCGACTGATTTAACACCTGCATACCCGCGCCAGTTAATTTTTGTATCGCCTCGGCGACGTCGTCGTCAATCTCATTAGCGTGATTAATATGCAGCACCACAATGGGTTTGAGTCTGGTGGCTGTGGCCCAGTTTAAAAAACCTTGATCTATACGAGCCGGAATCACTACTGGTAGTCTGGTGTGTATACGCAGCCTTTTGATATGGGCAATATCGGCTATTTCGGAGGTTAGCCAGCTGAGAAAGGTGTCATTGGCTGCCAGAGGATCTCCGCCGCTATAAATCACCTCATTAATCGATTTGTCGTTGCGAATATAGTCGAGTGCGGTCTGCCATTGCTGTTTGCTCTGGCGGTTTTCATCGTAGGGAAAGTGGCGGCGGAAACAGTAACGGCAGTTGATTGCGCAGGCTGGGCTAATAACCAGCAGCAGTCGATTGGCGTATTTATGTACAATGCCCGCAATAGGATTGTGCTTGCTCTCTTCGAGGGGATCCTGATTGTAGTCTGGGCTGGGTACCATCTCGGCGGCAACCGGCAGCACCTGAAGTAGCAATGGGTCTCTGGGGTTTCCCGGTTGCATGCGCTGGATAAACGGCCGAGGAACCTTGAGGGCAAACTCTGCGGCCGCCTGCTGGCTGGTAGAGAGCTGCTCTGTTGTCAGATCTAGGCAGCTCAGCAGCTGATCTATAGAGGTGACCGCCTGACTCAGTTGCACTTTCCAATCGGGGCTAATACTGATCGGCTGCACAGGACTTAGGTTGCTATTATTTGTCGGCATGCTTGTGGTAGGTCCTTGAACCATATTTTAGAATTTTAGTTTTGAATTATAGCTTTTTATAAAGAATTCGAGTTTACGCGATTGGCGCGTGGCTACATAGTGAGTTTCCAGTAAAGGTGTTGATGTGTCTTTAGATGAAGAGTTTATGGGTCGTGCGATGGAGCTTGCGCATCAGGCTGCTGCAGTGGGAGAAGTCCCAGTTGGCGCGCTGGTGGTTAAAGAGGGTAGAGTGATTGGTGAGGGTTACAACCAACCTATTACCAGCTGCGATCCCACCGGCCATGCTGAAATTATTGCTTTGCGCAATGCCGCACAAACCCTCGGCAACTATCGTCTCAGTGGCTGTGATCTCTATGTCACTATTGAACCCTGCACTATGTGTGTCGGCGCCATGGTCCACGCCCGTATAGGCAAGATTTTTTTTGGTGCCAAAGAGCCTCGCGCTGGTGCGCTGGAAAGCCAGCTGCGACTGATGGATGAATCTCATTACAATCATTCAATCGAATGGCAGGGGGGTGTTTTGGCTGAGCACTGCGGGGCAATTATGAGTGGCTTTTTTCGCGCTAAGCGAGCGGCAGAGAAAGCCCTGAAATCCCAAAGCTCTTGATTAAACAGGCTCTTGATTCAACAGGCTCTTGACTCAACCGGCTCTCTAGTAAACCTGCTCTTTAGTAAACCTGCTCTAGAGTGACGAGGGTGCAGAATCTTCCCATTCACTAATTGGCTGCTGGTCGTCTACATTTTGCTGTTCCAGTTGCTGGGACAGTTCATGCAATTCTAAATAGCGCGTGTAGTAGCGAATATTATCCACATAAATCACCGGTTCATTGCCCCGAGCATAGCCGTACTTGAGTGAGGGGTAATATTGTTTATTGCTCAGCTTGGGTAAGTGCTGCCGCACATGCTCCCATTGATCTGGATCCTGGCCATTGCGCTGGGTAAGAATGCGCGCATCTTCCATATGCCCAAAACCAACATTGTAGGCCGCCAGAGCCAGCAGCGTGCGGTCGGGTTCGTTAATCCGCTTTGGCAGGCGAGAACGGAGTTTCGACAGATAGGCGGCGCCGCCAGTCAGGCTTTGTTGAGGGTCGAGGCGATTGTTTATTTTCATTTCCCGAGCGGTCGTCAGTGTCAGCATCATCAAGCCGCGCACCCCTGTTGGCGAGCGTGCTTTCGGATTCCAATGAGATTCTTGATAGGCCACTGCGGCCAACAAATGCCAGTCGAAACCAAATTGCTCTGCGGCCTGCTTAAACAGCGGTTCATAACTGGGTAGCCTGCTGTTAACTAACTGACCAAATCGCTGAGAGCCGGCCACAGAAAAATTGTCTGCCTGTTCCAGTAGGTCATTTTTCAAGGCCGCCAATTCGCCGCTGGCGCTATAGTCGCGAAGAAAGCGGTTGGCTGCAGCGAGCAGGGTGCCGTCGCCATGGCGTGGGAATGCCCAGCCAACAGGCTGAGAATCGGAAATATCGATGGCTCTGCGCACTTGGGGGTAGATATGCCGGCTTACCAGATAGGCCAGTGAGTCCACTACGGTATAGGCGATTTCACGGTCGTGAACCATGCCCAGTAATTCACTCATTTCGACGTTTGTGTCTTCACGCCAATTAAATTCCGGGTATTGCCGGGCCCAGTGTTTGACCTGTTCGCTATGGGAAGACCCTTTGACAATTAATAACTCACCATCGAGGTCCGCGAAAGATCGTGGGCGCACAGAGCCCCGGCGATACACTAAATATTGTGTGACCTCGAGGTAGGGGTCGCTGAAGTGCAGCGACTTGCGGCGGCTCTCAGTAATGGTGATATTAGAGCCGGCAAAATTGCCTTCGGGACCTCCCACTGAGAGCAGCAAGGCTTGCAGGTTAGGCTTAGAGCGCACCACTAGCTCCACGCCGAGGCTTTCGGCAAAGGCTTTGGCAAGCAGGTACTCAAGGCCGTTTTTACCCCTGCCGTCTTCATAGTAGGTGGTTGGGCCGTCCACTGTGAGCATCTGCAGGGTGCCACTGAGCTGAACCTGTTCGAGGTCGCTGATGCGAGTGCTGCTACTAAAATAGATTAAAAATAATGCAGCGATAAAGGCCAAAGTAATACGTGTGCCAGTGCGTCTTGCGCTGACAGGCAATCGAGTTAAAAGCTTTTTAAAAAGTCCGAGCAAAGTGCTCTCCAAAATATCCCGATATGACTGCTCTAAATAGCCGCTGTAGATGACTGTTTGCGCATCACAGACGATATTCGTTGCAAAATGTCTGTCGCTAAAAGAATTGTACAGGCTTTGCTCAATTCTATCTGCCTACCGACAGATTTTTCAGCTAGAATAGCGCGCTTTCTCATTCGAAAGTTTTGCGAGCACTGCCTCTATGATGATCCTCACCGGCGCACCTTCTCTGTCTGCCTTTAGACGTAAAAAACTCCTTTCAACTCTGCAGCAAACTGTGCCCTCTACGGTGTCAGTTTACGCCGAATATGTGCATTTTGCGGAGCTTAGCCAGCCGCTTTCCGAAAATAGGGTGGAAACGCTTCAGGCACTGCTGACCTATGGTCCGCGAGAGGAAAAGACGTCTGCGGTGGGGCAGCTTATTTTAGTGGTGCCAAGACCTGGAACGATTTCGCCCTGGTCGAGCAAGGCCACGGATATAGCTCACAATTGCGGTTTGGATCAGGTTGTTAGAGTGGAGCGTGGCACTGCCTACTATGTGCAGGGCGAAGAACTGTTCACTGCCCAGCAGTTGGCTGACCTAAGTGCTGAACTGCATGACCGTATGGTTGAAACCGTGCTTGAAGAGCTGCAGCAGGCAGAGGTTTTGTTTAGTCACCAAGAGCCAGCGCCAGTGACCAGTGTCGATACATTGGGCGGTGGTGTTGATGCGCTGCGAAAAGCCAACGTTGAGCTGGGTCTGGCTCTGGCCGAAGATGAAATAGACTATCTGGTTGAGAGCTTTAAGGGGCTTGAGCGCAACCCCACCGATGTGGAGTTGATGATGTTTGCTCAGGCCAACTCAGAGCACTGCCGTCACAAAATATTTAATGCCAGCTGGACCCTCGATGGTGAAGATCAGGAGCACTCTCTGTTTGGCATGATTCGCAATACCTATAAGGTCAACGGTGAGAATGTTCTCTCCGCTTACTCGGACAATGCCGCGGTAGTGGTCGGCACTGAGGGTGGCCGCTTCTATCCAGATCCGGCGACTAAGCTCTATGGCTATAGCCAAGAGCCGGTGCATCTGCTGATGAAGGTAGAGACTCATAATCACCCAACTGCGATCTCTCCCTATGCCGGTGCCGGCACAGGTTCCGGTGGTGAAATCCGCGATGAAGGTGCAGTGGGACGCGGTTCAAAGCCCAAGGTGGGTCTGGTGGGCTTTAGTGTCTCCAACCTTAATATTCCAAACTATAAGCAGTCTTGGGAGGAGGCGTACGGCAAGCCTGAGCGCATTGTCTCGGCATTGGATATTATGCTTGAGGGGCCAATCGGTGGCGCTGCTTTTAATAATGAATTTGGTCGCCCGAATATCTGTGGCTATATGCGCAGCTTTGAAGTGGATTTTGACAATCAGCGTCGCGGCTATCACAAGCCAATTATGATCGCTGGCGGTTACGGCAATATCCGCGCCGACCATGTCGACAAGCCCGAATTTAAACCCGGAGCTCAGTTGATCGTGCTCGGTGGACCAGCCATGTTGATTGGTCTCGGGGGTGGAGCTGCATCCTCTATGGCAACCGGTTCCAGTTCCGCGGATCTCGACTTTGCCTCGGTACAGCGCATGAACCCAGAAGTTGAGCGTCGCTGTCAGGAGGTGATCGATCAGTGCTGGCAGCAGGGTGACAACAACCCTATTGCCTTTATTCACGATGTAGGTGCTGGCGGTCTCTCTAACGCCCTGCCTGAGTTGGTTAAAGATGGCGGCACTGGCGGCCACTTCCAGTTGCGCAAGGTGCCCAACGATGAGCCGGGCATGGCGCCGGTGGCAATCTGGTGCAACGAAGCTCAAGAGCGCTATGTGCTGGCAATCGAACCTCGTGATCTAACGCGCTTTTTGGAAATCTGTCACCGTGAGCGCTGTCCAGTGGCCGTGGTCGGGGAAGCTGTTGAAGATAAAGCCATTATTGTCAGCGATAGCTATTTTAAAAATGATCCGGTGGATCTGCCGATGTCGGTACTGTTTGGCAAGGCGCCAAAGATGCACCGTGTTGCCGAGCGTGAGCAAGCTGAGGGCAAGCCTTTTGACACCGCTAAGCTCAATATTGAAGACGCGGTATTTCAGGTGCTGCGTCATCCCACGGTAGCCAGTAAAAATTATTTAATCACCATTGGTGACCGTACGGTTGGGGGCATGGTGGCTCGCGATCAGATGGTGGGTCCCTGGCAGGTTCCGGTAGCGGACTGTGCTGTGACTACCGTGACTTACGACAGCACTGCTGGTGAAGCCATGGCCATGGGCGAGCGCACACCGTTGGCGTTGATTAATGCGCCGGCTTCAGGGCGTATGGCAATTGGTGAAGCGATTACCAATATAGCGGCTGCGCGAATTGGTCAGATGCAGGATATTAAGCTCTCGGCTAACTGGATGAGTGCGGCGGGTCACCCGGGTGAAGATGAAAAGCTCTATCGTGCGGTGCAGGCGGTGGGTATGGAGCTCTGTCCTGCTCTGGGTATTACTATTCCAGTGGGCAAGGACTCCATGTCCATGCGCACCACCTGGACTGATGGCGATGAAGACAAGGCAGTGACCTCTCCTATGTCGCTTATTATCACCGCCTTTTCGCCCGTTCTCGATGTGCGTAAAACCCTTACCCCGCAACTGCGGACCGATGTTGGCGAAACTCAGTTGTTACTACTTGACTTGGGTGCTGGTGCCATGCGCATGGGTGGCTCGATTCTCGCTCAAGTGAATCAGCAGATGGGTGATACGGCACCGGATTTAGATGATCCCGCGCTATTGAAAAATTTCTTTGATGCCATGCAGATATCAATCGAGCAGGGGGATATTATCGCCTATCACGATCGCTCTGATGGCGGGCTGCTAGCCACATTGGTTGAGATGTCATTTGCCGGTCGTGTGGGTATTTCTGTAGATGTCTTTGGCCTCGGTGAGGACCCAATCGCGGCGCTGTTTAATGAAGAGCTAGGTGCGGTGATTCAAGTGTCGGCCGAGCACACTAATGCGGTGGCTGAGCGCTTTAGCGATGCAGATGTCGATGTGCATCTGCTAGGCGGTTTAAATAATCACCAGACTGTTGAGATTATCAATAAGAAAAGTCCTCTATTTAAGCGCTCGCGAGCAGATTTGCAGCGCACTTGGAGTGAGACCTCTTATCGTATGGCAGCGCTGCGTGACAATGCGGACTGCGCCTGGGAAGAGTTCGATAATATTGCCAGTGATGATCCGGGTCTGTCGGTGAACCTGAGTTATGACCCCAGCGACGATATAGCTGCACCCTATATAAATTCTGGTGTTAGGCCCGCTGTGGCGATTTTGCGAGAGCAGGGCGTCAACAGTCATCTGGAGATGGCCGCGGCATTTGATCGCGCTGGCTTTGATGCAGTGGATGTCCATATGAGTGATCTGCTGGCCGGCCGTCGACAGTTGAGTGACTTTGGCGGTGTAATTGCCTGTGGCGGTTTCTCCTATGGTGATGTTTTGGGTGCCGGTGAAGGCTGGGCCAAAACAGTGTTATTTAATGAGCAGATTCGCGACCAGTTTCAGACCTTTTTCCAGCGTCCGGATAGCTTTAGTCTCGGTGTTTGCAATGGTTGTCAGATGCTCAGCAACCTCAAGACATTGATTCCCGGTGCCGAGCTATGGCCGCGTTTTGTGCGCAATCACTCGGAGCAGTTTGAGGCGCGTTTCTCGTTAGTGCGGGTTGAAGAGTCGCCCTCTATATTCTTGCAGGGTATGGCGGGATCCCATATGCCGATTGCTATTTCTCACGGCGAGGGGCGTGCGGAGTTCTCTTCACAGAAGGCTATGGATCGCTTGCTGGCAAGCAATCAGGTAGCCATGCGTTTCCTTAATAATCAGGGCCAAATTGCGGCCACTTATCCGGCCAATCCCAATGGTTCACCAGATGGTATTACCGGTGTTTCCAGCAGCGACGGCCGCGCCACATTGATGATGCCGCACCCTGAGCGAGTGTATCGCACAGTGCAGAATTCTTGGCATCCAGATGACTGGGGTGAAGATGGTGCCTGGATGCGTATCTTCAGAAACGCACGGAAATTTGTCGATTAATCTAATAGACTAGCCAAACTAGATAGCCAGGAGGCTGTGCAATGTCAAAGCTACCCAATGAAGCTGAGTTGTTTAAAAAGGCACTTCAGGTCGGTGCGGTGTATGCCAAGAAGCGGGCCTACGGCGAGATAGAAGAGACTGACTCGGTGAAGCTCAAGGTTGAGTTTATCTATAAGGTGTTGGTGGAAGATAAGCTTATTCAGCCATTGGCGAAAGAGAATATTAGCGATCCGAATATGCGCCATAAGTTGGCACTGTGGTTATCGCGGCAGTTGCCGGAGGGGCATGCACTGTTAAAAGAGTGATGGTCGCTTTGCCTGTCATCCCAGTAATTCTGCCCTATGTTATCTCGACAGAGCGCAGCGAGGAGAAGAGCGATTTCACTGCCGGATGTCTAAGATCTCTCACATGCGTTCGAGATGACAAGGTTCTTTTCTGAGGCTACGGCAGCCCCTGTTTATGCCATCTCGACAACTGAGATTTAAGTCATATCGACAATCCCTATCTATGTCATCTCGATAATCAAAATCTATACCATCTCGATAATCCCTATCCAAGTCATCTCGACAACCCCTATCTATGTCATCTCGACAGAGCGCAGCGACGAGAGATCTCACCACCTGACTCCTGCCCCTTCACATTCGTTCGAGCTAACAAAGCGTTATCGCCCCCGGGATGACTACCAACAAACGCTCATAACATCCCCATAGCTGTGCTATTATTCCGCCCGAGTTGACCAGGCAGTCGCTGTGTTGATTTCTCTGATGTTCGCTTGCGATCATTAAGGGTGCAACGCGGAGGAAAGTCCGGGCTCCACAGGGTAGAGTGCCAGGTAACACCTGGGAGGCGAAAGCCTACGGCCAGTGCAGCAGAGAGAAGACCGCCGATGGTTCGTTCGCGAACACAGGTAAGGGTGAAAGGGTGCGGTAAGAGCGCACCGCGCTGCTGGTAACAGTAGCGGCAAGGTAAACCCCACTCGGAGCAAGACCAAATAGGTTTCCATATGGCGCGTCCCGCGTTGGGAACGGGTAGGTTGCTTGAGGCAAACGGCGACGTTTGTCCCAGATGAATGACTGTCCACGACAGAACCCGGCTTATCGGTCAACTCAACTTTTTTTAGCAGTAAAAGAAAAGGGCTATCGAGATATCGTTAGCCCTTTTTTTATCGCGTTTCGATCTAAAAAAATAAAATTTTAAGCGCAATTGTTCTTAGAAAACCATAAAACTAGAAGTTACTTTAACTTGCGGCGTTACCTCTATGTTTTATATTGTTAAATATTTCCCTCTATCGGCGGCCGCCGAACCAATCTTGTAACAACCATGGAACTTACTGATTTTATTCACTTTTTTGCTCTTTACAGTGCTTGACTTTGATCTGTGGGGGCAATAATCTGCATATATGGGTAAAAGTGGCGAAAAGTGGTTAATTTTGGTGATTTTGTAGCCGCATATAACGAAAAAGGGATAAAAGTGTTTAGAGGTAGTGATCCAATCAATATGGACGCAAAGGGCCGGATGGCAATTCCGACTCGCTACCGCTCCCTGCTCGACGATATTTGCTCGAATGACCTCGTGATAACCATTGATATGAAGTCTACCTGTTTGACGCTGTCCCCGCTCCCTGAATGGAAAAAATTTGAGGAAAAGGTTGCTGCATTGCCTGCGATGGATGAGTTGGGTGAGATGCTGAGTCGTTTTGTGGTGGGTCAGGCTAAAGATTTACAGGTCGATGGCAGTGGGCGAATTCTTATTCCCACCGAATTGCGCGGTTACGCCGAGCTAGAGAAAAAACTGGTTTTGGTAGGTCGTACTCAGCGCCTAGAAATCTGGTCTGAAGATAACTGGAATGCTGAGCGAGAGAAGTCTCAGGAAAATTATCGCGGCATGCTGATGGATAAAGACAGCATGTCAGACGCTTTAAAAAACCTCTCTTGGTAGTCGAGAGTAATTGAGGGCAATGGAAGCGATGACTGAAGCAACGACAGAGCATACAACGGTGCTACTGCATGAAGCTGTGGATGCATTGGTTGTTGACCCGGGTGGTTTCTATGTCGACGGCACCTTTGGTCGCGGCGGCCATACCGCCGAGCTGCTGTCAAAGTTGTCGGACGAGGCGTTAGTGGTCGCTATAGATAAAGACCCTCAGGCTATTGCCGAGGGCGAGCGACGTTTTAGTGAGGATCCAAGGCTGCAGCTAGTGCATGGCAGTTTTGCAGATCTCAGCGAGATTGTGGCGCAGATGGGCAAGTCTGGAGAGTTATCCGGCGTACTGCTTGATCTGGGGGTGTCGTCCCCGCAGCTGGATCAGGCTGAGCGAGGATTTAGTTTTATGCGCGATGGGCCACTGGATATGCGTATGGATACTAGTAAGGGCCTGTCGGCAGCTGAGTGGATTGCCAGTGCCGATGAGCAGGAAATTGCACGCGTTATTAAAGAGTATGGCGAAGAGCGTTTTGCTCGGCGTATGGCCAGTGCGGTGGTTGCAGAGCGAGCTAAAACGCCGATAACGCGTACCGTGCAGCTCGCAGGTATTTTAGCTGCGGCGCACCCGGCATGGGAGCGCGGTAAGCATCCTGCAACCAAAGCATTTCAGGCGATTCGCATATTTATTAATCGCGAGCTGGATGATCTTGAGGTTTTGTTGGAGCAAATAATAGATACATTAAAGGTGGGTGGTCGGCTCGTCGTTATTAGCTTTCACTCATTGGAAGATCGTCGTGTTAAGCGTTTTATTCGCGACCAGGATCAAGGTATCAAGTTGCCAAAAAATCTGCCCATTAGAGATATTGATCGCGGTGTAAGGCTGATCAAGGTGGGTAAGGCGGTTAAGCCTGCAGGTACCGAAGTAGATGGCAATGTTAGGTCGCGTAGCGCGGTAATGCGCATTGCTGAGCGGGTTGCCTAAGTGGCGGGTTCGCTGCGCATTGCGCTGTTGTGGGTTGTGGTTGTGGTCAGTGCGTTGGCCGTGGCATTTGTGAGTCATCTGTGTCGCGAAAAGTACTCGCAGCTGACAGCCATGGAGCGCGAGGCAAACCAGTTACAGGTAGATTACGGCAAATACCTTCTTGAGCAGAGCGCCTGGGGGTCATTGCAAAGAATTGAAAATATGGCGGCGAACAATTTACAGATGCGCAGTCCGCAGCCAGAAGAAATATTAATGATCAAGCGTCAGTAGTCGCTTTATCGGAAGTCGTTATAAAGGGATTGGACAGGGCTTAAAAGCTCTCAACACAATTAAAAGGTAAGGCACAAACGTGGCCAAAAAATCGCTACAGACAGTTATACCGCGCTGGCGTTACTATTTTGTAATGCTTGCTTTGGTCTCTCTGCCGATTGTGGTTTTAGCCAAGATAGCCCAGCTGCAAATCATGCCCGATGAAGAGCATGGTGTCGATTTCCTACAAACCCAGGGCGATGCTCGGGCCATCCGCCAGGAGGCCATCCCAGCCTATCGCGGGTTGATCACTGATAGAAATGGCGAGCCCTTGGCGGTTAGTACGCCAGTCACCACATTGATTGCCAACCCCCAGCATATCAAGCAGTTTGCCAAGCCACAGCAGATTGTGCAGCTGGCCCAGGCACTTAATATTTCAGAGGCTCAGCTTAAAGCCCGCCTTAAGCGCTACCGCAATAAATCGTTTATGCATCTGGCACGTCAGCTGCCAACCGCAGAGGCGGAAGCCATTATTAGCCTGCAAATTCCTGGTGTCAGTGGGCGTCAAGAGTACAAGCGCTTCTATCCGGCTGGTGAGGTAACGGCACAGTTAGTCGGCTTTACTGATATTAATGACGATGGTCAGGAGGGCATGGAGCTGGCCTACAATGCCTGGTTGACGGGCGAGCCTGGGGCCAAGAAGGTGGTTAAAGATCTGGCTGGCCGAGTGATTAAAGATATCGCACTGGTTAAGCCTGCGCATGCTGGCGATTCACTGCGTCTAAGCATTGATCTGCGCGTGCAGTATGCAGCGTATCGCGCACTCAAAGCCTCAGTGCAAAAGCATCAGGCCAAGTCGGGTTCGATCGTGGTTTTAGATGTGGACACAGGCGAAGTGCTGGCCATGGCTAATCAGCCATCATTTAATCCCAATGACCGCTCCAACTTGCAGGCAGGGGCAGTTCGCAATCGCGCCATCACTGACATGATGGAGCCGGGCTCCACCGTTAAGCCTTTTACTATATTGGCAGCGCTTGAGAGTGGTAAGTTTCAGACAGATACATTGGTTGATACCAACCCAGGTTATCTCAAGGTGTCGTACAAAACATTTGTTGATCCATCCAATTATGGTGTTTTGGATTTGGCTGGTGTGCTTCAAAAATCTAGTCAGGTGGGCACGACCAAATTAGCGCTGGCCTTAAACCCAGATTCTACTCGTCAAGTATTTGAGCGCATGGGCTTTGGTGAGCCTGTAGGCAGTGGATTTCCCGGTGAGACGCTGGGTAATCTGCCCGGTCATCGCAACTGGGATCCAGTCACTCAGGCCACATTTGCCTTTGGTTATGGGTTGAGTGTGTCCTCAATACAGTTGGCTCGAGCCTATGCCGTATTGGCTAATAATGGCTATCGCAAAGAGGTCTCTCTAGTCGCTATTGACGAGCAACCCGAAGGCGTCAAGGTCATAGATGCGGATATGGTTAAGACGGTTCGCAATATGCTGCAGGCAGCCAGTAGTGATAAGGGTACCGGCAAGAGAGCTATGATTGATGGTTACTCTGTGGGCGGAAAAACCGGCACCTTACATAAGGTTAAGGCTGGCGGTGGCTATGATGAAAATCGTTACATGTCGGCCTTTGCGGGACTGTCTCCTATTGAGAATCCGCGCCTAGTTACTATTGTGGTGATTGACGAGCCCCGCGACGGTGATTATTTTGGTGGCCTAGTGGCTGCGCCAGTATTTTCAGAGGTCACAGGTAATGCTTTGCGCCTGCTGCAGGTCACTCCGGACCAGCTCGATACCAACCGCACAGTAGCCAGTTTACTGCGAGCACCCAAAAAGCGAGGGGACTCATGATGAGTCTATCGCAACAGTGCACCATCACCCTGTCGACGTTGATTGCAAACTTTGTTGAGGCGGCTAATTGTCCGGTCGTGGATATCACAGGTATTGCGCTGGATAGTCGACAGGTTGAGGCCGGTGATCTGTTTATCGCTATTAAAGGAGCTGAGGCCGATGGTAGTGCCTTTATCCCGCAGGCGGTCGAGCGCGGCGCGGTGGCCATACTGGCTGAAAAAGGCCAGACCATAGACAGCTCAGTTAATGGCACCGTACCTGTTGTTGGTATCAAAAATCTCTCTGAATATGTATCAGATATTGCCGGTGTTTTTTATGGCCATCCCTCGCGCCAAATGGCCCTGACGGCAATAACCGGCACCAATGGTAAAACCACCTGCTCACGTCTTTATGCAGAGTTGGTAGAAAAGTTAAGCAGCAGTCCCGCTGCATTTATTGGAACCCTGGGTTACGGCATGGCAGGATCTCAGGCTGGTTCTGATATTCCTGCGCTGGGCGAAACTGGGCTGACTACACCTGATGCGGTGGCAATGCAGCGCATTCTAGCCGAGCTTGAAAGCAGAGGTGCGCGCACTGCCGCACTGGAGGTCTCCTCGCACAGTCTGGTGCAGCGTAGAGTGGCTGGCTTGCATGTCGACACCGCGGTCTTTACCAACCTTAGTCGAGATCATCTTGACTACCATGGAGATCTGGCCAGTTACGCCGCGGCCAAATCACGGTTATTTACCATGACCGGCCTAAAAAACGCCGTTATCAATATTGATGACAGTGTTGGTCGCATGATTTTAGAAAATCTGGATCCGCAGATTCGTGCCATTACCTACAGTATGGAAGGTCAGGATATTGGCCGCACTGCTGATATTGACTGCCGTACCATCGGCCTCTCTCCAGAGGGCCTGAGGGCGGCCATCCATACCCCTTGGGGCGATGGTGAGCTGAGATCGCCGCTGCTGGGCAAGTTTAATCTTGCCAATTTGCTCGCTGTTATTGGTGCGGCTATTGCTCAGGGTTTTGTGCTGGCCGATATTTTGCAGGTGTTGCCAGAATTGCGCGCCGTGCCTGGCCGCATGGAGTTGGTGGATGCTAATGCTGCTCCTTCAGTAGTTGTTGATTATGCCCATACCCCGGATGCACTGGAAAAAGCACTGCAGGCACTGCGTGTTCACTGTCAGGGTGAATTGTGGGTGGTATTTGGCTGTGGTGGCGATCGCGATATTGGCAAACGAGCCGAGATGGGGTCTGTTGCTCAGACCTGCGCTGATCAGGTGATTATTACCAGCGACAATCCACGCAGCGAAGATCCGCAGCAGATTATTGACCATATTATTCAGAGTACCAGTCGTGAGGTAGTCGTCGAGCCAGACCGGCGTGCGGCTATTCGTCAGGCAATTCTTAGAGCGGATAAAAATGATGTGGTGTTGATAGCAGGGAAGGGCCACGAGGATTACCAGATTTTAGGTGCGCAGCGTCTGCCCTTTAGTGATCAGGGGGAAGCAAGATTAGCGCTGCGTGCGCGAGAAGCGCTGGCGATAAAGGGGAGCCTAGCATGATGCCTCAGCTGCGCCTCACCGATGCCGCCGTGCGTTTTGGCGGCACCCTGATCAATCCAGATTGCCATTTCGACAATGTGACTATTGATAGTCGCGCAATTAGTGAAGGTGACCTATTTGTGGCCCTCACAGGAGAGCGTTTTGATGCCCATCTATTTTTAAAAGATGTGGCAAAAAAAGCCTCAGGCCTGGTGGTCTCAAAGCCTGATAAGACCTTGCCGCTGCCGCAGTGGGTCGTAGCAGATACAACTCAGGCGCTTGGCGACCTGGCTAAATTACGCCGCGATAATTTTGCTGGCGCGCTGATTGCGGTTACCGGCAGCACGGGTAAAACCTCAGTCAAAGAAGCAATCGCTGCTATTTTGCGCCACTGTGGCTCGGTTCATGCCACTGCGGGCAACCTCAATAACCATATAGGTGTGCCGCTGACCCTACTGTCCATGGACAGTGAGGCCGATCTGGCGGTAATTGAAATGGGCGCCAGTGCCGGTGGAGAAATTGCTTACCTCTGTGATATTGCTAAACCAGATATTGCCCTGATCAATAATGTACAAAATTCTCATATTGAGGGTTTTGGTAGCGTTGAGGGTATCGCCTCTGCCAAAGGAGAGATATACAGCGGCCTACAGGCTTCTGGCACCGCAATACTCAATCTCGATCAGTCTTGGTGTGAGCAGTGGCGAGCATTGATTGCTGATAAAAGTCTAATAACCTACTCAGTTCAAAATAGAGATGCAGATCTGTCTGCAAGCGCTATTCAGCTACTTAGCAATGGCTGTTACCAGTTTGTACTCTGTGTTGCGGCTATGGCTGATCAGCCTGCCTATAAGCAGCAGATTGAACTATCTGTTCCCGGGGCACATCAGGTTAATAACGCGCTTGCCGCAGCGGCCTGCGCCATAGCGGCGGGTGCCAATGGGCAGCAGATTGCCGCAGGTTTGGCATCGGTTAACGCCGTTGCCGGACGTTTGGAAATCAAAACGGCACCTGATGGCGCAGTAGTGATTGATGATAGTTACAACGCCAGCCCCAGCTCTTTTGAGGTTGCTATTGACGTGCTGGCCAAGTACCCCGGCCGCCGTGTGCTGGTTATGGGTGATATGGGTGAATTGGGTGATGACGCAGTCAGCCTTCACTATCAGGTTGGTGACTATGCCCAACAGGCCGGTATAGATGCGTTCTATAGCTTAGGTGATTTAAGCGCCAATGCCAGTCAGGCATTTGGCGGTACTCATTTTGAAGATCGTGATCTATTGGCTGGGGCCCTGGCCCATGAGCTGCAGTCCGCGCCAGTGACTTTTTTAGTAAAAGGGTCGCGCAGCGCCGAAATGGAAAATACCGTTGATATGTTACTCACCAGAGGAAATGCCTAATGTTGGTATGGCTAGCAGATTATCTAAGTCAGTTTTATAGCCCGTTTGCGGTCTTTCAATATCTGACACTGCGCGGCATTCTCGCGGTAATAACCGCTCTGGTTATCTCCTGGGTTGCTGGTCCAGTGGTTATTCGCCAGCTTAACCGCCTGCAGATGGGGCAAGCCATCCGCAGTGATGGGCCTCAGAGCCATCTCAGTAAGGCAGGTACGCCAACGATGGGCGGTGCACTGATACTGCTGTCTATTTTTATCAGTACTTTACTCTGGGGTGACCTGAATAACCGCTATGTATGGATCGTTTTAGGGACCACATTCGCATTTGGTCTTGTCGGCTGGGTCGATGACTATCGCAAAGTGGTTGAGAAGAACCCACGTGGACTGCCAGCGCGATGGAAGTACCTGTGGCAATCAGTATTTGGTTTCGCCGCTGCCGCTGTGCTTTATGGCACGGCGCAGAGCCCAGCGGAAATAGAGCTGATACTTCCCTTCTTTAAAGATTTTGCACTTTATATGGGGCCGTTTTATATCCTTTTTACCTACTTGGTTATTGTTGGCACTAGCAATGCAGTCAATCTTACCGATGGCCTCGATGGCCTAGCCATTTTGCCCACCGTGCTCGTCAGCGGTGCGCTTGGCATATTTGCTTATCTCACCGGCAATATTCAGTTTGCCACCTATTTGAATATTCCCTATATCAGCGGCGCGGGCGAATTGCTAATTTTCACCGCTGCCCTGTGCGGTGCTGGCCTGGGCTTTTTATGGTTCAACACCTATCCCGCCATGGTCTTTATGGGGGATGTAGGTGCGCTGGCTCTGGGTGCAGCACTGGGCGTGGTCGCCGTAATTGTGCGCCAGGAAATAGTCCTATTTATTATGGGCGGTGTGTTTGTTATCGAGACGCTATCAGTTATTTTGCAGGTCGCCTCATTTAAGTTGACTGGCAAACGCATCTTTCGCATGGCGCCACTGCATCACCATTACGAATTAAAAGGCTGGCCAGAGCCGCGCGTGATTGTGCGCTTCTGGATCATCACCGTTGTACTGGTCTTGGTTGGCCTGGCAACACTGAAACTGCGTTAAACAATATGGAAGCAGCAATGACAGATGTAATCGCGACTAACCGCAACACAGCGATCCTTGGCATGGGTGCCACGGGACTGTCTGTCGCGCGCTTTTTATCGTCGATTGGTAAGTCATTTGTATTTGCTGACAGCCGCGCCGCGCCGCCGCGTCTGCAAGAAGTTATACAAAAGTATCCAGATACTCCGCTGGTACTGGGTGCTTTTGATGAGCAACTATTTACCAATCTAGATCAGGTTATTGTGAGTCCCGGCATCTCTCTTCAAGAGCCAGCACTCATTGCGGCTCGTGAGGCTGGTGTTACTTTGACTGGCGATATTGAGTTGTTCCTTGAACATGCCAAAGCGCCGGTGATTGCCATTACGGGTTCCAATGGCAAGAGCACAGTGACGACTCTGCTGGGCGAGATGGCCACAGCCAGTGAGTTCAGTGTAGGTATTGGCGGTAATCTGGGTACGCCGATGCTAGATCTGCTTGATGATAAGCACCAGCTATATGTACTTGAGCTTTCCAGCTTCCAGTTGGAGCTGCTCAATGACGCGCGCGGTGCGATAGCCACATTACTCAATATCAGTCCTGACCATATGGACCGCTATGCCGGTTTACAGCAATACCATGCAGCAAAACACCGTATTTTCCGTGGTGCTGGCAAGGTTGTTATCAATCGCGAAGACCCATTGACCCGACCTCTATTGCCGAGCAAAACCGCAATGATCAGTTTTGGTCTCAACCAGCCCGACCTAGGGGATTTTGGCCTATTGCAGGGTCCAGTTAATGGCTATTTGGCAATGGGCGCTAAACGTTTAATGGCGGTTAAAGATGTCGCGATAAAAGGTACCCATAACTTAGCTAATGCGCTGGCGGCACTGGCGCTGGGGCATACGGTTGAGCTGCCCATGCAGGTCATGCTGGATACATTAAAAACCTACAAAGGTCTGCCACATCGCTGTGAAAATATTGCCGAGATAAATGGTGCGCTATATATCGACGATTCCAAAGGAACTAATGTAGGTGCAACACTTGCAGCGATTAGAGGCTTTGGTGAGGCCGACCGAAGAAATCTGATTTTAATTGCCGGTGGTCAGAGCAAGGGGCAGGATTTCTCGGAGCTGCAAGCCGCGGCCAGCGACTTTGTAAAGCACAGTATTTTATTTGGCCAAGATGCTGCGCAGATTGCCGAAACATTAAACACCGTGGTAGATACGCGCACGGTTGAGTCGCTTGACGCCGCAGTAGAGCAGGCCCATCAGCTGGCAGCGGCAGGGGATATCGTTTTGCTGTCACCTGCCTGCGCCAGCTTCGATATGTTTAGTGGCTTTGAAGAGCGTGGTCGCAGTTTTCAAAAAGCTGTACACAGGTTGGGAGGCAGCAATGAATATTAGTCTGCCACTACAATATTTGCCGGTTAAGCGCAGGCAATGGTATGTCGATATGCCACTGCTACTGCCGGTGTTAGCACTTATTTCTATCGGCCTGATTATGATCGCCTCAGCCTCATTTAGCTTTGCCGATTATCGCTACAATAATGAGTTTTATTTTGTCGCTCGTCATCTTGCCTACATGGTGGTTGGGGCTGGCGCACTCTGTGTAGGCTTTTTTGTTCCACCGGCAATTTGGGCCCAGTATGGCCGCCTGTGGATTCTACTGTCAGTGCTGTTATTAGTTTTGGTGTTAGTGCCGGGCATAGGTCGCGAAGTTAACGGCGCGCGACGCTGGTTAAATGTCGGCGGCTTTACCTTGCAGGTATCGGAGCTGGTAAAAGTCGCTACGGTGGTTTTCCTGGCTGCCCACTTACAGCAGCACCGCGATACCCTAGCCCATAATTGGCGAGAGTTTGCCAAGCTATTGGCTGTTATTGCACTGCTCTCGATACTGCTTATTTTGGAGCCCGACTTTGGCTCTGTGGTGGTTTTGGCCGCTACCTTTATGGCGATGCTATTTTTGGGCGGCACTAACCTGCGTCAGTATATGCTGGTGGTATTAGTCGCCGGTGCTCTGCTGTACTGGATGGCTGAAGCGGCACCCTATCGGGTGGCACGACTCACAACCTACCTGGATCCTTGGTCGGATCAATTTAATGCTGGTTATCAGCTCACTCAATCACTGATCGCCTTTGGTCGCGGTGAATGGCTTGGCGTAGGCCTAGGCCAGTCGGTACAGAAAATGATGTATCTCCCCGAAGCCCACACTGACTTTGTCTTTGCTATTTATGCTGAAGAGTTTGGCTTTATGGGTGTTATAGCGCTGCTCGGTCTCTACGTACTGATGGTGCTAAGAATTTTGCAACTGGCCAAAATAGCGATTGGCGAAAAGTACTGGTATGGCGCCTTCATCCTGCTTGGTTTTGGCTTGCTGATTAGCGGTCAGACCTTTATCAATCTTGGCGTTAATGCTGGATTGCTGCCCACCAAAGGGCTGACTCTGCCCTTCGTTAGCTATGGTGGCAGCAGTTTAATGGTGTGCTGCGCCATGGTAGGCATGATGTTGCGGATCAGTCACGAGCTACACACGGACAGTCCACCAGTGCGGAGGCCTCGCTATGAGCGATAACCTGCGTGTAATGATTATGGCTGGGGGTACCGGAGGACATGTATTTCCGGCACTGGCTGTTGCCGAGCATCTGCGTATTGCAGATGCCAGAATTTCCTGGTTGGGCACGCGCCGCGGAATTGAGTCCGAACTGGTGCCAAGCCAGGATATCGACATTAACTATATGGATATCGAAGGTATTCGTGGTCGCGGTGTGGGTGCACTTTTGAAAGCGCCCATATTATTGTGGCGTTCTATTCGTCAGGCACTGTCCGTATTAGCGGAATTTAAGCCTCAGGTGGTTTTGGGTATGGGTGGTTTTGCCTCAGGTCCAGGCGCAGTTGCGGCCAGACTTAAAGGTATTCCGGTGGTTATTCACGAGCAAAACTCTGTCGCTGGTACCACTAATCGACTGTCTGCTCGTATTGCCACCCGCGTTATGCAGGGCTTCCCAGATACATTAAAAGGTGGCGAATGGTGCGGTAATCCAGTACGCCCGGCAATTGCCAATTTAGCGCCACCGCAAAAACGCCTTGCTGAGCGCAAAGGTGCCACCAAACTACTTATTTTAGGCGGTAGTCGCGGCGCATTGGCCATTAACAGCATACTGCCAAAGGCGTTGGCTCGGATAGATAGTAGCGTTCGCCCCGAGGTGATTCATCAGACTGGCAAGGCTCATTTGCAAGCCACAGTCGATGACTACCAAAAGCTTGGGTTCAATGTGAAAAATGGCAAGATTAATGTGGTCGCCTTTATCGATGCCATGGAAGATGCCTACGGCTGGGCTGACTTTGTAATCTGTCGCGCAGGCGCGCTAACGGTTGCTGAGCTAACCTCGGCAGGCCTGGGCTCCTTATTGATTCCATTTCCCTTTGCTATCGATGATCACCAAACTTCCAATGGCCAACTCTTGGTTGATCAGGGTGCGGCCACGATGTTGCAGCAGTCTCAGCTTACGCCAGAAATACTGGCCAACGAGATAAATAGTATTTGTAATCGACCCGAACAGCGACTCAATATGGCCATGTGCGCCCGTGAATTAGCCAAGAATGATGCGGCTCAAGCAGTCGCTAAGGTGTGCTTGGAGGTGGCCAATGGTCAATAGTGTTAACTTCCAGCCGCCAGAGATGCGACGTATTCGCCGTATTCACTTTGTTGGTATTGGTGGCAGCGGTATGTGCGGTATTGCCGAGGTGCTGTTAAATCAGGGCTATGAAATTTCTGGTTCTGATATAAGCGCCAATGCCAGTGTTAAACGTCTTACCAATGCAGGTGTCATAGTATTTATTGGCCACAGTGAAGCTAATATCGACGGAGCAGATGTGATTGTTAAGTCCTCTGCGGTCACTGTCGAAAACCCAGAGATTGCCAGCGCCCGAGAGCGCGGTATTCCAGTGGTGCGTCGTGCTGAAATGCTCGCCGAGCTGATGCGCTACCGCCATGGTATTGCCATAGCCGGTACCCATGGCAAAACCACAACCACCAGTTTAATTACCGCAATATTGGCCGAAGCTGGCCGCGATCCGACCTTCGTCGTCGGTGGCAGGGTCAATAGTGTTGGCACCAATGCAAAGTTGGGTGGTAGCCGCTATCTGGTTGCTGAAGCCGATGAGAGTGATGCCTCGTTCCTTCATTTGCAGCCGATGGTATCGGTGGTGACCAATATTGAAGCAGACCATATGGAAACCTATGGCTTTGACTTTGAGGTTATGAAAAAGACCTACATCGAGTTTTTACACAATCTACCCTTTTACGGACTGGCGGTGATGTGCATCGATGATGAGGTTATTCGCGGTCTGCTGGTTGATGTGGCACGGCCATTGCTGACCTATGGTTTTAGTGATGATGCGGCCTACCGTATCAGTAATCTGCGCGCCGAAAAGCGCAAATGCCACTTTGTGATTGATCGACCAGATGGTTTGTCCTCATTGAATATCAGTTTAAATATCCCCGGTCGACACAATGCTTTGAATGCAGCGGCAGCGATTGCCGTGGCCAGCGACGAAGGGATTTCTGATCAAGCCATTATTGATGGTCTGTATAAGTTTGGTGGCGTGGGTCGGCGCTTTGAAGTGATTGGTGATTATCCCGTAGAGGGCGGTAACGCCATGCTGGTCGATGACTATGGCCATCACCCCACGGAAGTTAAGGCGACTATTCAGGCGGTTCGTGATGGCTGGCCTGAGAAGCGACTGGTTATGGTTTTCCAGCCTCATAGATACACCAGAACCCGGGATCTCTACGAAGATTTTGTGCAGGTGCTGTCCGAGGTCGATGTGCTGCTGGTACTGGATGTGTATGCGGCAGGTGAGGACGCAATCCCCGGTGCAGGCAGCAAAAATATTTGCGGCAGCATTCGTCAGCGCGGCGGTATTGATCCAATTTATGTGGAGTTCATTGAAGAGATTCCACAGCTGCTCGGTGAGCTAGTGCGCGGCGACGATTTGGTTATGACTCAGGGTGCTGGCAGTGTCAGCAAACTAGTGGCCATGCTGGCTGAGAGCAAGCTCCAGCGCCAGTCGGAGATAAAACAATGACGGCTTCTACGATGAGTAAATTTGGCCGCGTCGGTCTGCTCTATGGTGGTACTTCCTCCGAGCGCGAAGTGTCACTTATGAGTGGCACCGCGGTGCACAAAGCGCTACAAGATCTGGGTGTCGATGTGGTTGCTATTGATGCGCAAGATGACCTGTTACAGACATTGCCCAGCTACAACCTCGACCGAGTATTTATTGCCTTGCACGGCCCAGGTGGTGAAGACGGCACCTTGCAGGGTGCACTGGAATATTTAGGTCTGCCCTATACCGGCAGCGGCGTGTTGGCGTCGGCTCTGGCAATGGACAAATTGCGCTGCAAGCAAATGTGGCAGGGCATTGGGCTGGCCACTACTGATTTTGCCGTACTTGAGCTGCAGTCAGACTGGGCCGTTATTATGCAGTCGCTGGGTGGTAAAGCTATGGTCAAGCCGGCCTGTGAAGGTTCGAGTATAGGCATGAGTCGCGCTGAAACCCCCGAACAGCTCCAGCAGGCCTGGCAGCATGCAGCTGAGTTTGATATGACCGTGATTGCCGAACCTCTCCTAGAGGGCGCGGAATACACCGTTGCTATTTTGGGCGATCAGGCCCTGCCGTCTATTCGCATCCGCACAAACGAGGTTTTTTACGACTATCAGGCCAAGTATTTTTCTGATGATACCCAATATCAATGTCCCAGTGATCTCTCTTCTGAGCGTGAGTCTGAAATACGCAAGCTGTCCATGGATGCGTTTAATACATTGGGTTGCAGTGGCTGGGGACGCGTCGATCTGATGATGGATAGCAAGGAGCAATTTCAGCTTTTGGAAGTTAACACCTCCCCCGGTATGACCAGTCATAGCCTAGTGCCCATGGCGGCCAAGGCTGCAGGTCTGAATTTTGAGCAGCTGGTGCTGGCGATATTAGAGGAGTCCCTCTAATGGCGACACAGAATCGTCGCGGTGCCAATCGCAAACGGAATAGCATGAATAACGCTGCCGAGAGTACTGGTACTAACTGGCTGGAGAATATTTCGCGACTATTGATGACGTTATTGTTTGCCGTGGTGATCTATGGTGGCAGTCTGATCTATCAGCAGGTCGATAAGCCACTGACACAGATAATGATCGGTGGCGATTTTAATTATCTGCAACAGCAAGAGCTGACTGGGTTAGTTAATCATCAGATCGATGGCGGCTTTTTAAGTGTCAATCTGAGTAATTTAAGTCAGGTGCTCGAGGCTCATCCCTGGGTTGATCAGGTGAGTATTAGACGCCAGTGGCCATCCACTCTGAAAGTGGAGGTGTTAGAAGAAGTGCCCATAGCGCGCTGGGGTAAAGAGGGGTTTCTCAACCGACTCGGCGAAGAGCTCGTGATTGCAGACAACAGTAAGTTGGATGCACTGCCAGTACTACGCGCCAAATACGGTACCTCGCGAGAGATGATGCAGGAGTATCAGTCGATGGCGGAGCTGCTGATTCCCACTGGCATAAAGCTGGTTGAGTTGCAGCGTGACAGCCTCGGTTCCTGGCGTGTAGATACCGCATCCGGCATACGTTTGGTGCTAGGCCGTGATCAGATTGCAGAAAAAATTAGGCGGTTTGCTCTGGTGTGGAAATTCGGACTGAATCAACAATTAAACAGTATTAAAACTATAGATCTGCGTTACCCCAATGGATTAGCCGTGGCTTGGAAAGACGGTGTGTTGATTGGCGCGCAGCACGACACTGAGGCAAATACAGCTCAATCTGTGCAGGGATAAGCAAGGGCTGCTGAGGAAAAATTATGGCTAATGCAAATGAAGAGAACATGATCGTCGCGCTGGATATTGGCACCTCAAAGGTGGTGGCAATTGTCGGTGCAGTAGGCGCCAATGGTGATCTGGAAATAGTCGGTACGGGGATGCATGAATCCTCCGGTCTTAAGAAAGGTGTGGTGGTCAATATCGAAGCCACTGTGACCTCGATTCAGCGTGCTGTTGAAGAGGCTGAGCTGATGGCTGGCTGTTCAATTCACTCAGTCTACGCAGGCATTGCTGGCAGCCATATTCGCAGCCTTAACTCCCACGGTATTGTTGCTATCCGCGACCGCGAAGTACAGCAGCTGGATGTTGAAAGAGTCATTGATGCAGCCCGCGCCGTGGCTATTCCCGCAGATCAGGAAATCCTTCATGTGCTGCCGCAGGAATACATTATTGACGACCAAGAGGGGGTTCATGAGCCTGTTGGTATGTCTGGGGTGCGCCTTGAAGCCAAGGTTCACCTTGTCACCTGCGCTGCAAATGCCGCACAGAATATTAAAAAGTCCATCCGCCGCTGTGGTCTGGATGTAGATGATGTTGTTTTAGAGCAGTTGGCATCAAGCTATGCGGTACTTACCGAAGATGAAAAGCAGCTCGGCGTCGCTCTGGTCGATCTAGGTGGTGGCACCACAGATATTGCCATCTTTACTGAGGGCGCCATTCGTCACACTGGTGTGATTCCTATCGCCGGTGATCAGGTGACCAACGATATTGCTATGGCGCTGCGCACACCCACGCCGCACGCCGAAGAACTGAAGATTAAATACGCCTGCGCACTGGCGAAACTGGCCCGCCCGGAAGAGACGGTCAAGGTGCCTAGTGTTGGCGATCGCGAACCGCGAGATATGTCCCGTCAGTTGTTGGCCGAAGTGGTTGAGCCGCGTTACGACGAGTTATTTACTCTGGTTCAGGCAGAACTTCGCCGCAGTGGTTTCGAAGAACTGATTGCTGCTGGAGTGGTACTGACTGGTGGTACATCAAAAATGGAAGGTGTGACCGAGCTGGCGGAAGAAATATTCCATATGCCAGTACGCATCGGTACACCAGTCAATGTAAAAGGCCTGTCGGATATCGTTAACAATCCAATTTATTCGACAGGAGTTGGTCTGTTGCACTTCGGTGTTCAGGAGCAACGCAGGGAAGGTCTTGGCGATACCGGCAAGGCAAACAAGGAAAGTACCTGGGATAAGGTTAAAGGGTTTTTTCAGGGTGGACTGTAAGGGTCACATAACGTGGCTATAAAATTTAATTGTGAGGCGCAAATAAGGGGTTACCTATGTTCGAATTAGTAGACAGCATTCCGAAGAATGCAGAAATCAAAGTAGTCGGCGTTGGCGGGGGCGGCGGTAATGCAGTTCGCCATATGATGGCGAGCAATATTGATGGGGTGCATTTTATCTGTGCCAACACCGATGCTCAGTCACTCAATGACTTAGAAAACGCCACCATATTGCAGCTTGGCGGCACATTGACCAAAGGTCTTGGTGCAGGTGCCAACCCAGAAGTGGGTCGTCAGGCCGCCCTTGAAGACAAAGAGCGTATCGCTCAGGTGCTCGAAGGCGCAGATATGGTATTTATTACTGCCGGTATGGGCGGCGGCACTGGCACTGGTGGTGCTCCAGTGATTGCAGAAGTTGCCAAGCAGATGGGTATTTTGACCGTCGGTGTAGTGACGCGTCCATTCTCTTTTGAAGGCCGCAAGCGTATGGCAATTGCTGATGCGGGTATTGCCGCGCTTAAAGAGCGCGTCGATTCATTGATTATTGTGCCCAATGAAAAGTTGATGCAGGTACTGGGCAAAGAAATGACCGTGATCAATGCCTTTAAACAGGCTAATGATGTGCTTTTCGGTGCAGTTCAGGGTATTACGGACCTGATAATGCTCGATGGCCTGATCAACGTCGATTTCGCCGATGTTCGCACTGTTATGGCAGAGATGGGTATGGCCATGATGGGTACAGGTGAAGCCAGTGGTACAGATCGTGCCAAAGTTGCCGCCGAAGGTGCGATTAAGTGTCCTCTACTGGAAGACATTAACCTTCAGGGTGCTAAAGGTATTCTGGTTAATATCACCAGTGGTTATGACCTTACACTGGGTGAGTTTGAAGATGTGGGCGACACCATTCGCAGCTTTGCGGACGAAGATGCCACTATCATTGTCGGCAGCGTGTTTGAACCCGAGTTAGAAGATCAGCTGCGTGTCACTGTGGTTGCCACAGGTCTTCGCGGTGTTGCCGCTAAAACAGGGCCTCGCGGCGTAGTTGTTGACAATGCTCCCGCGCGCAGAACAGCCAGTGGGGATATAGACTACGGTCGTCTGGATAAGCCGACAATAAACCGTCGCAGCACAGCAGCGGCCGATGGTTCAACGGCGCGTAAAATGGATATCAATGCCGATCCAGAGATGGATTATTTAGATGTACCAGCATTCTTGCGTAAGCAAGCTGACTAATTACCCTGTTAGTCAATGCCTGTTAGTCAATGGTAGTAGGCCCTCTATTGCCACGCCTCAGATTATAAAATCTTGGTGATAGAGGGCTTGTCTGTTAGAATTTATACCTTACTCAGCTAAGGTGTAGCCATGATTAGGCAGCGCACGTTAAAAAATGTAATACGTGCTACTGGCGTGGGATTACACACCGGTGAAAAAGTCTACCTGACTCTGCATCCCGCCGAGCCTGACACAGGCATAGTATTCCGTCGTACCGATCTCGATCCCGTGGTCGAAATTGCCGCCACGGCAGAGAATGTTGGCGACACTACCCTCTCTACAACCCTTGTCAATGGTGATGCTCGCGTCTCTACCATTGAACATTTACTATCCGCTCTAGCCGGTCTGGGAATCGACAATATTGTGATTGATGTGTCGGCCCCAGAAATCCCTATTATGGATGGCAGCGCTGGCCCATTTGTGTTTTTACTGCAATCCGCAGGAATCTTCGAGCAGGATGCACCTAAGAAATTTATCCGTATTAAGCGCCCCGTTACCGTAACACAGGACGATAAAAGCGCTACATTCAGGCCTTTCGAAGGATTTAAAGTCAATTTTGCTATTGACTTTGATCATCCAGTGTTCAAACATCAGGCCCTAAATGCGAGCATCGATTTTTCGAGCACCTCATTTGTTAAAGAAGTTAGCAGAGCCAGGACCTTTGGCTTTATGCGAGAATTTGAATATCTCCGCTCAAAGGGTTTAGCGCGGGGCGGCAGTTTAGAAAACGCCATCGTTGTTGATGAATTTCAAATTTTGAACGAAGACGGTTTGCGTTATGACGATGAATTCGTCAAACACAAGATCCTGGACGCCATTGGTGACCTCTATTTGCTAGGAAATAGCCTGATAGGGGAATTTGATGCGTACAAATCCGGGCACGGGCTCAATAATGCGTCATTACGCGCATTAATCGCCGATACGGATGCCTGGGAAGTAGTCACTTTTATTGATAATCCGGAAGATGTGCCGATATCGTACATGCAACCGAATTAATGTTTTGATAGTTTTTGAGTGAGATAAGGTATTAACCTGCAGTGAAAATCATTCTTATCAGTAGTCGAGCAGAAAAGGTTAGAACACTTAGCCTTAATAGCTGGGCCAAAGGCATATTGTCAGTGCTACTACTGGGGTTACCAGTGGCTGCTGGCACTCTGCTGGGCGTTAAGATTGCTGATGGACGTTGGGAGCTGTTGTTTGATAACAGTATTGGTGAAATGCAGCACCAGCTAGTTATCCAGCAAGAGGAAGTGGATGCTGGTCGTGATCAAGTGGCTAGTTCTCTCTCTGCAATGACGGTCAAATTAGCTCAGATGCGCTCTCGACTGGTTCGATTAGACGCGCTCGGCGAGCAACTTACCCAGCTAGCTAGCCTTGAAGACGGTGAGTTCGATTTTTCCGTAGCGCCAGGTTTAGGTGGTCCTGATACCCAGTTGGTTAAAGAGACTGCGAGTGCGATAGATATTCAAGAAGAGTTGGCAACCCTATTTGCGCGACTCGACAGCAATCTAGATAGCCGCGAGTCACAGCTGCAAGTACTGCAGTCTATGCTGGCCGACAACCGCATTAAAAGTGAACGCATGGTCGCTGGCCGTCCAATCGTCAAAGGCTGGATGTCCTCAAAATACGGCATGCGTACCGACCCATTCCATGGTAAACAGCGCTGGCATGCCGGTGTTGATTTCGCCGGTAGGCAGGGTGCAGACGTTATTGCTGTTGCCTCAGGTGTTGTTACCTGGTCGGGTGATCGCAGCGGTTATGGAAAAATGGTTGAAATCAACCACAGTGACGGATTTGTTACCCGTTACGCGCACAATGAAAAGAACATAGCCAAATTGGGCGCCATTGTGAAAAAAGGCGAACTTATCGCCACTATGGGCAGTTCAGGCCGCTCTACAGGCCCTCATGTTCATTTCGAAGTCTACAAAAACGGTCGCACAGTCGATCCAGCTTCCTACATCAAACGCACCAGCCGCTAAATCTCGATTGAAATCTGTTTGATCGTCTGGGGAGTGGGGTAGCTCTCCGTTTCTTTCGTTTATATTTATGGAAAAGCACAATGTTTGGCAACATCCTGAGAAAAGTGTTCGGCACTAGTAATGACCGTGAACTGCGCGGCATGCGCAAAATCGTCACTAAAATAAATGCCTTAGAAGAGGGCCTCAAAGCGTTAAATGATGCAGATCTTAGGGCGCAAACAGGCATCCTAAGAGAGCGATTGGCTCAGGGTGAAACCCTGGATAAAGTACTGCCAGACGCCTTTGCCGTGGTGCGCGAGACAGCCAGCCGCGTTATGGGTATGCGTCATTTTGACGTGCAAATGATCGGTGGTATTACCTTGCACAGTGGCAAGATTGCCGAGATGCGCACCGGTGAGGGTAAAACGCTGGTTGCTACTCTGGCGGCCTATCTCAATGCTCTGCCTGCTGCAGGCGTGCATGTTATTACCGTCAATGATTATCTGGCGCGACGCGATGCCCAGTGGATGGCGCCGCTGTATCAGGCGCTGGGTATGTCCGTCGGTGTGGTTCAGTCCTATCAGGGCCCAGACAGCCCGAACTCATTCCGTCTCAACCCAGACGATGGCGGCGAATTGCAGCCTAGCAGTCGACAAGACGCCTACGCAGCCGATATCACCTATGGCACTAATAATGAATTTGGTTTTGACTACCTGCGTGACAATATGGCCCTGCGTCTGGAAGATAAGTCCCAGCGTGGTCTGGCTTTTGCCATTATCGATGAGGTGGATTCTATCCTTATCGATGAAGCCAGAACGCCCCTAGTGATCTCAGGTGCCGCTCAGGATAGTTCAGCACTCTATCAAACTATTAATGCACTGACGCTTAAGCTGACAGCACAGATTGAATCTGAAGATGTTGAAGGCGCCGAAGCTGGTGCTGAAGCGGACGAAATTCCCGGCGACTTTGTGGTTGATGAAAAGACTCGCGGTGTCGAGTTGACCGAGAGTGGCCATCAAAAAGTGGAAGAAATTTTAATTGGCGAAGGCCTGCTTGAGCAGGACCAAAGCCTGTATATGGCCAGTAATCTTGGTTTGTTACATCATGTGCACTCAGCCCTCAGAGCTCAGCATCTGTTTAATAAAGATGTGGAATATATTGTGCAGGGCGGCCAGGCGGTGCTGATTGATGAGCACACAGGGCGCACCATGGCCGGCAGACGTCTATCGGAAGGCCTGCATCAAGCGATTGAAGCCAAAGAGGGGTTAGAGATACAGCAAGAGAGCCAGACCCTGGCTTCGACCACGTTTCAGAACTACTTCCGCCTCTATCAAAAGCTAGCCGGTATGACCGGTACCGCGGACACAGAAGCCTATGAATTCCAGCAGATTTATGGTCTGCAGGTCATGGTTATTCCAACCAACGTCGATGTTCTGCGCGTTGACCTCAATGATTTAGTGTTCCTAAGTCAAGAAGAAAAATTTGAAGCGGTCATTGATGATATTAATGAAATCGTTGCAAAAGGTGCCCCTGTGTTGGTCGGCACGGCGTCGGTAGAGACATCCGAGCTACTATCGGGCATGCTTAAAAAAGCCAAAATTAAACACAGTGTTCTCAACGCCAAGCAGCATGAGCTTGAAGCTAATATTATTGTCAATGCCGGGCGCCCCGGTGCTGTTACCATCGCGACTAATATGGCGGGTCGTGGTACAGATATTGTACTGGGCGGTAATATCGAAGCAGAGCTTAAAGAACTCAAAGAGAAGGGCAAGGACAGCGATAAAAAGGTCGCCGAGATTAAGGCTGACTGGACTGAGCGCCATGCCAAAGTTATCGAAGCTGGCGGGCTGCATATTGTTGCCACAGAGCGTCATGAGTCACGTCGTATCGATAATCAGCTGCGCGGCCGTTCAGGACGCCAGGGTGACCCAGGTGTCTCGCGTTTCTATCTCTCTTTAGAAGATCCACTGATGCGTCTATTTGCCTCAGACCGGGTCAAAAACCTAATGCGCTCTATGGGTATGGAGCATGGTGAGGCTATTGAGCATCGCATGGTTACCAATGCCATTGTTAAAGCGCAGCGCAAAGTCGAAGGCCGTAACTTTGATATTCGTAAGCATCTTCTTGAATATGATGATGTGGCCAATGATCAACGCCAAGTTATCTATCAGCAGCGCAACGACCTTCTGCAAGATGGCGATATCTCCGATGTAATTACCAATGTGCGTGAAGATGTGATGTATCAGTGCATCAGCAATTTTATACCACCGCAGAGCCTTGAAGAGCAATGGGATATTAGTGGCTTAGAAAAAGCCCTGGCTAATGAATTTACCACCGAAGTACCGGTACAGGGATGGCTTGATGAAGACACACGCCTAGACGAAGAGACATTGCGCAGCCGCATTATTGACTTGGTGCAGGCCAATTACGCCACGCGCTATGCTCATGTTGGCGAGCAGATGCGTGAAGTTGAACGGCAGATAATGCTGCAGGTATTAGACAACCTATGGAAAGAGCATCTGGCCAGTATGGATCAGTTGCGACAGGGTATCGGCCTGCGCGCCTACGCCCAGAAAAACCCCAAACAGGAATACAAGCGCGAATCATTTGCCCTATTTGAAAGCTTGCTCGACAATATTAAATACGAGACCATTCGCTATCTCAGCCATATTGAAGTTGCGACTCGAGAAGATATGGATCGATTAGAGCAGCAGCGCCGAGAAGAGCAAAAAGGGCGCGAATACCAGCATGCTAAAGTAGCCGGTATCGACACGGAGAGCGAAACTACTGAGCCCGCTCAACAGCCACAGCGCCGCGGCCCCAAGGTAGGGCGCAATGATCTCTGCACCTGTGGGTCCGGGAAAAAATACAAACATTGTTGCGGTAAAATTTAGTTTAAAGATAGAAGGCAATAACGATGGCAACAGGCAACGGAACGCTACCCACCCTGCACCCAATCGCTGGCTTTAAGCTAGGTACTGCTAGTGCAGGTATTAAAACGCCGGGTCGCAAAGACCTGGTGGTGATGGAAATTGTCGAAGGCAGCGCAGTGGCTGGATTATTTACTCAAAATGCCTTTTGCGCCGCACCAGTCGCCGTTGCCAAACAGCACCTGGCCAGCGTCAGCCCGAAATATTTATTGGTCAATACAGGCAATGCCAATGCCGGTACCGGCGAGCAGGGCATGACTGATGCATTGCAAAGCTGTGATGCCCTGGCAGCAGCCACCTCATCCAAAAAAGAGCAGGTACTGCCATTTTCCACGGGCGTGATTGGCGAACCATTGCCAATGGACAGGCTTATAGGTGGCATGCCAGCAGCGATCGCGGCGCTGAATGAAAAGGGTTGGGCCGATGCCGCTGAGGGTATATTAACCACCGATACCAGAGCCAAGGGCGCATCATTGCAATACGGTACAGACAGTAAAATAACCATTACCGGCATTGCCAAAGGGTCGGGCATGATCAAGCCCAATATGGCCACTATGCTGGGTTACGTGGCCACCGATGCTGCTGTAGATGCAGAGCTATTGCATCGCGCACTCAGGCTAGCCAATGAAAAATCCTTTAACCGCATCACTGTTGATAGCGACACCTCAACCAATGACGCGGTGATTTTGGTTGCCACAGGTAGCAGTGGTGTCACCATTGACGAAGCGTCTTTTGATCAGTTTGTCAGCCAGCTTAAGACTGTTTTTATCGACTTGGCTCAAGCCATTATTCGCGATGGTGAAGGTGCCGGTAAGTTTGTCTCAGTAGTGATAGAAGGCGCCGTAGACACAGATGAAGCCTTGGCAGTGGCCTATACCATTGCCGAATCACCACTGGTTAAAACAGCGCTGGCAGCCTCAGATCCCAATTGGGGTCGAATACTTGCGGCCATTGGTAGAGCAGGGGTAACCAACCTCGATGTCAATGCTGTACAGGTGCATTTAAATTCAGTGTTAATTGCTGAGAATGGCGCCAGAGCCTCCAGTTACACTGAAGAGGTGGGGCAGGCCGCTATGCAGCCAGAAGAGATTGAAATACGCGTTTCGCTAAATCGCGGTCAGGTTCAAGAAACCGTCTGGACCACCGACCTCACCTACGAATATGTGCGGATTAACGCCGAGTACAGAACCTAGATAGCCGATGCAATCGATAAAGCGTATCCATGTGGTGGCCGCAGTTATCCATGGTGACTTAGGTCAAATCTTAATTGCACGCCGACCAAAGCACCTGCATCAGGGCGGTCTGTGGGAATTTCCTGGCGGAAAAATCGAAGCCGATGAAAGTGCCTATCAGGGGTTGGTGAGAGAGCTTAATGAAGAGCTAGCGATCAATGTCACCACAGCAACCCCCTATATGCAGGTCTCTCACGACTACAGGGATAAGCACGTGTTATTAGATATCTGGCAGGTGACCGCTTTTACAGGTGAGCCAATAGGTGTTGAGGGGCAGGAGTGCCGTTGGGTGCCGCTGACCGAATTATTGGGGAAAACTAGCAGCTATGAATTTCCTGAAGCGAATAAGCCTATTTTACAAAAATTGGCCGCTAGCCTTCCTCATAACCCTGCATAATAGCCTCAGAATCCAGCGCCGGTTCACCGGCAATCGCAAAACTCTCCGTCGCCCAGTCGCCAAAATCAATTTGCTGGCAACGCTTGGAACAAAATGGCCGATAGATATTCTCTTCAATCCACTCAACATCTGTTTTACAGGTGCCGCATTGCACTGTCGCAATCTTTGGCTTTTTACTCATTGCTTACCCGCCTTAGCTAAAAACTGTTGGTGAAGTTGCAGTACTCGGCTGGCAATACTGTCCTCACTCAGTGAATTATCAAACACAATATCTGCTCTATTGCATTTATCCTCACGCGACATCTGCGCGTTAATAATACTTAGAATTTGCTCTGGCGTATTGCCGTCGCGCGCGGTGGCCCGCTCAATCTGCAGGTCAACTGGTACATCGACCAATAGCACAGTGCTCACCAGCTGGTGCTGGTCAGTTTCAAATAATAGGGGGGATTCCAGAATGACGTACGGACAGCTGGCCGACGAGGCCTGCAACTGGTTAAAAATCCAATCGCGTATTAGCGGATGCAGTAGTGCTTCGAGCCAGGTTTTTTGCTGGGCATCAGCAAAAATAATACTGCGAAGCGCAGCGCGATTTAAGGTGCCATCAGCAAGAATAAGCTCAGGGCCAAAATGTTCCTCAATCGCCTTTAGCGCTGGCATACCAGGTTCAACCACAGCACGTGAAGCATAGTCGGCGTCAACAGAATCGATACCCAACGCCATAAAAGCTTTAGCAACAGTGCTTTTACCACTGCCAATACCGCCAGTAAGGCCAACAATTAACGGGGCATTTATAGAACTCGTTTCGACCACTGATCTTTACTCAGGCTGGATAAAGGGACTTGTCTAAAGATTAAATATCGCTAAATAACCAGACAGAATCTTATCACCCCAGACAAACGCAATCCAACCCGCCATGGCTAAAAACGGCCCAAAGGCAATAGTGGCTTCACGTTCGCGGCCCGCAAAAATAATACCGACAATTCCTACCACAGCACCCACAGCTGTTGAGAGTAAAATCACCATTGGCAACATCTGCCAGCCCATCCAGGCACCCAGCGCAGCCAGCAACTTAAAGTCGCCGTAACCCATGCCCTCCTTGCCAGTAATCATCTTAAAGGCCCAGAACACCAACCAAAGCGACAGGTAGCCAGCAATAGCCCCAATCACGGCTTCACTCAGAGGCACAAAGGTGCCGCTCAAATTAGCAAATAGGCCAATCCATAACAGTGGCAGGGTAATCTGATCGGGCAAGAGTTTTTCATGCAGATCGATGCCCGTGAGCACCAGTAGAGAGTAAGATAGAATCAAACTAAAAAATGTGATCGCACTGAGACCATACTGAAAGACAAAAAATGCTGCAATTAATCCTGACAGCAGTTCTACTAAAGGGTACTGAATTGAAATAGGTGCGGCGCAGGCCCCGCAGCGGCCGCGCAAAAATAGATAACTTAAAACGGGAATATTATGCTGAGGCTTAATTGATACGCCACAGTTTGGACAGCGCGAGGCAGGTTTAGAGAGGGACACTGGTTCAGTAGAAATAGGTTCCAAGCCAAGAAAGTCTCTAGAATCCCGTTGCCAGCCATCGTTGAGCTGTTGCGGCAAACGCAAAATAACCACATTTAAAAAGCTGCCAATCAGCAAGCCAAAAATTAAACCTACCGCAGCCAGTGCCGCTGGTGATAAACCTGTTTCAAAGATCATCTTTACAAATCCCTGTGGTTGCCCAGAATATAGCTGCGAGTATACGCAAGTGGCTCCCTAAACAACATTGCCCAACTGGAAGATAGGCAGGTACATAGCAATCAATAGGCCGCCCACCAGCGCACCCAACACCGACATAATCATTGGTTCCAGCAGACTGGTTAAATTATCGACGGAGTTATCGACCGCCTCTTCATAATGGGTAGCCGCTTTTTCCAGCATTTCATCGAGAGCACCAGATTCCTCGCCAATCGCCGCCATCTGCTGGAGTAACATGGGAAACATATTGCGGTTCTTAATCGCCTGCTGTAGCTGGATACCGGTCATCACCTCTTCACTAATCTTTATAATGGCATCAGCATAGAGCCGGTTGCCTGCCGCACCAGCCACAGATTCAAGAGCATCGACAATAGGCACACCAGCAGAAAAGGTGGTCGATAAGGTGCGCGCAAAACGCGCAATAATAGAGTTGTACACAATTAACCCAACAATAGGGATTTTGAGTATGGCGCGATCGACCCCATAGGTAAATTTCTCAGAGCGAAACCGGGCCTCACGAAAAGCAATTAACCCAGCGCCAATACAGAATAATAAAAATACCCAAGATTCCCGTATAGCATCGGAAAGATTTAATACAAAAAGGGTAAAGGCCGGCAGGTCAGCACCAAAGCCACTAAAGGTCTCGGCAAAAATAGGTACTACCTTAATCAATAGAATCGCCGTAACCACCAGCGCGATCACCATAACCGCAATAGGATAGGTCAGTGCCTTTTTGATTTTAGCCTTTAGCTGCTCGGTCTTTTCTTTATAGGTAGCGACTCTGTCGAGCATAGTTTCAAGCGCACCAGCGGTCTCACCCGACTCCACCAGACTGCAAAATAGATCATCAAACTGCCTTGGATGTTTGCGCAGTGCGGCGGCAAAGCCACCACCAGCAGATACATTGTCGCGAATTTCATAGATCAAATCGCGCATCAGGGATTTATCCACCCCGTCGGCCACAATCTCAAAGCTCTGCACCAGTGGCAGGCCAGCCTTCATCATGGTCGCAAGCTGGCGGGTAAAGACGGCGATATCAGCTGGGACAATCTTCTTGTCGCGGCTAAACAGTGGCTTTGCTTTCTTTTTAATCGAGGTAGAAATAATGCCCTGTTTGCGCAGTTGTCTTTTTGCGCCAGCCAGATTATCAGAGCGCAGTTCACCCTCTACTTTTTCCCCTTTGCGGTTTTTACCCTTATAGATAAATATCAATGTATCGGCAGTCATGGCCATGATTCAATTCCCTATGTAATACACTAACCAAAGCTTAGTCTTTGGTAATCCTATTTGCTTCTTCAATGCTAATTTGTCCCTTGGCCGCCTTGCGCAATGCAGATACTCGTATTGTTCTAAACCCCTCACCAAGCGCAGCTTCCAGAATATTGAGTGAGCTACCGCCCTCCATAATAATTTTTGAAAGTGCAGGCGATATTCTCAATGTCTCGTAAATGCCCACCCGACCCTTATAGCCATTGGTACACTGAGTGCAGCCAACCGGTTTAAAAATATTGAAGTCTTTCTTATCTATACCTATATCATCAAAGCCCTCTTCGTTGAGCACATTGTCAGGAATATCAATAAACGGCTCGCGGCATGCAGAGCAGAGCTTACGCCCCAGACGCTGAGCAATAATTAAATTAACCGAGGTTGCCACGTTAAAAGCGGGCACACCCATATTCAGTAGTCGAGTTAAAGTCTCAGGGGCACTATTGGTATGTAGAGTCGACAATACCAGGTGGCCAGTTTGCGCCGCCTTAATGGCAATCTCGGCGGTTTCAAGATCACGTATCTCGCCCACCATTACAATATCCGGATCCTGGCGCAAGAACGCGCGCAATGCCTCAGCAAAGCTGAGACCCGCCCGCATATTGATCTGCGTCTGATTAATGCCATCCATATTTATTTCAATCGGATCTTCCGCCGTAGAGATATTGCGCTCGGCGGTATTGAGAATATTAAGTCCGGTATAAAGCGATACAGTTTTACCACTACCGGTTGGACCAGTAATCAAGATCATTCCTTGGGGTCGTGCCAGGGCATCCATATATATGGCTTTTTGATCTTCTTCATATCCTAGGGCACTAATACCCAGCTGGGCACTAGAGGCATCCAAAATACGTAACACGACCTTTTCACCAAACTGCAGCGGCAGCGTATTTACTCGAAAATCAATCGACTTGTTTTTTGATAATTTAAGTTTTACCCGGCCATCTTGAGGAATACGTCGCTCCGAGATATCCATACGTGACATCACCTTTAAGCGTGCAGCTAAGCGCCGAGCGAGATTAGTTGGTGGCCTGGCTATTTCACGTAAGATACCGTCAACACGAAAGCGCACCCGATAGCTTTTTTCATAGGGTTCGAAATGAATATCCGAAGCCCCTAGCTTAATCGCATCAATCAGCATTTTATTAATAAAGCGCACGATGGGCGCCTCATCGTCACCGCCAGTTTCACTAGCGCCACTGACATCCTCGTCAACCGCCTCCATATCCAGATCATCGAGGTGTACGTCATCAATGGTACCCAGTACCTCGCCCATATCCTGATCGGCACTCTTTGCCAGCCACTTATCAAGTGCTCCAGTAATGCTGGAATACAGTGCAAGTACAGGCTCAACAGCAACACCAGTCTGAAACTGAATCTCATTTAAAGCGCGATGATTAGTGGGGTCGGCAATAGCTACAAACAACCGGTTACCTCGCTGTACCAGTGGCATAACCTGATGCTTCTTTAGCAGCTTGCTATCGATTAGGTCTTTGGGAACGCTATCCTGATGATGTTGTTCAAGCGCATAGATGGGAATACCAAATTCTTTGGCGGCGGAGTTGCCAATAGCCTTATCGGAGACTAGGTTTTTTTCACAGAGGTACTGAACGAGGGAGATTTTCGCCATTTTTGCAGACGTGGTCGCAGCCTTGAGATCCTGCGGTTCGATCAGGTGATCATCAACCAATCGTTTGGGTAAACCATGCAAGGCTATTGGAGCCATATTCATAGGTATTGACCTTCCTGTCTAAACCAACTTATTGGGATATTCTACGTGGGGTTCTAAAGAGATGGCGTGAAAACCAGCACGGAATAAAAAATATAATGTGATAGGTTTAATATTTATTTTAAAAACAGTCGTCATCCTTTAGATGGTTAATAGCAATGGAAAATATTAGTAGTACTAATATTAATGTTGTCAGTTAACTGGAATTAACAGGGCACAAAAAAATAGTATTTTCTGTGCTTTTATTGGAGATTTAAAAATGAAAAAACGTCCATCGGGTTTTACCCTTGTCGAATTAATGATCGTAGTGGCTATTATTGGTATTTTGGCTTCTGTTGCGCTTCCTGCTTATCAGAACTATACATTGCGTGCAGACTTTACTGAGACTCGTATTGGAACTGGCCCACTTAAAACTGCAGTGGAAATTTGCGCTCAGACACAAGGTTTGCCGAATGTAGGAGTATGTGATGCCGGCGCTAACTTGATTCCTGTGGATATTACTGCGGGACAAGGTATTGTTGGTTTAGCTTTGACGGGGACCGCTCCCGAAGCTGCGGCAAATGCTGGTGTAGCTGGAAAAACATTTATCATAACGGCTACGGCTCCTACAGACTCTCCTAACACTAAGACGACGTTCACCTTAACTGGGACATTATTAGCCAATGGTGGTATTGATTGGAATGCTGGAGTATGTTCAAACGCTGCTCTTTGTTAGAAGTAATGAATAAAAAAGGCTCCTTAATTGGAGCCTTTTTTTATCGATGCTGTCAGATCAACCGCATCGACAAATCCACCGCCCGAATATGCTTAGTCAAACTCCCCGAAGAAATATAATTAACAGCTGAGCTAATATACTGCTGCACAGTTTCCTCCGTAATATTCCCCGATACCTCAATTTTGGTATCACCGAAATCAAGTTCAGCTAATTGCACAATATCTTCCGGTGAAAAATTATCCAGCATCACTACATCGGCTTTTGCGGCCAGTGCCTGGTCCAGTTCATCTAGGCTTTCTACCTCAACCTCGACTAACTTATCGGCAGCTATTGTACGTGCCTGAGCGACAGCTTGGCCTATGCCACCACAGGCGGCAATATGATTTTCTTTAATTAAAAATGCATCGTATAGCCCAAGGCGATGATTGTCGCAACCGCCCACAGTCACTGCATATTTTTGCGCAAGTCGCAGGCCGGGAATAGTTTTGCGGGTATCCAGTATGCGCACATCGGAGTTGATGGCGAGAGCGGCATATTGTCTGGCCAGTGTTGCGGTGGCTGAAAGCGTCTGTAAAAAATTAAGGGCAGCGCGCTCGCCAGTCAGTAAGACTCTAGCATTGCCGCTAAGGGTAAATAGTCGCTGGTTGGGGCTAACCTCATCGCCTTCGTCGATATGCCATTCAATACTGGTATTGGGATCTAACTGGCGAAACACCTCATCGACCCAGGGGCGGCCGCAGATCACGGCCTGATCGCGGCAAATAACCACGGCCTGCGCATCCTTTTCCGCGGGTATCAGTAGGGCGGTAATATCGCCGTGGCCAATATCTTCTTGTAGAGCGCGTGCAACGCATTGGGGAATATCTGCGGCGGTTTCATGGGGCAGGTTATTGCTAGTCATGGTGGTGGTTTAAGCTCAATGACAAAAATCAGCGCAAAGTATAGCGCAATAATGGGATTGGGTTTTAGAGGGCGATCTGTTTCAATACTCGCAGGAGTTTTTACACCTTGGAATTACTGGGAGGGAAAGCCACAGTATTAGATAATTCCCATCTCTTTGATAAAGCGATTAAAGCGGCCATCGATGATAGCAAAGGCTTATCCGTAGCCAATTAAATTGGATGCCAAATGAATATTACTCAGGGCTGGTTGAGTGCAGGTACCAGGCTCGAATCGCCCAATACAGATAAACGACCTAACAGCGCCGATATAAGCCTACTGGTTATTCACAATATCAGTTTGCCGCCAGAACAGTTTGGTGGCCCCTATATTGGTCAGTTATTTTCCAACTGTCTGGATGCATCACAGCATCCTTACTTTGTTGATATTTGCCACCTCAAGGTGTCTTCTCATCTATTAATTGACCGCGAGGGCGCGATTACGCAGTTTGTACCCTTTGACCAAAGAGCCTGGCATGCAGGTGTCTCTGATTTTGAGGGACGCAGCAACTGCAATGATTTTTCCATTGGTATTGAGATGGAGGGTAGCGACAATATTGCCTACACCGACATCCAGTACTCGGTACTGGCCAAGGTCACTGCGCTGTTACTCGCCCACTACCCAGCAATTACCTCTGAGCGTATTGTCGGTCACAGCGATATAGCGCCGGGCCGCAAAACAGATCCAGGGCCAGCCTTTGATTGGCCGCGTTACAGAAAGGACCTAGTATGAATTTTCTAACATTACTGTTAGCTATTATCATCGTTGAAGGCTACGGAGAGCTGGCGTTTATTCAGCGAGATGAATGGGTTCGAAAATGGCATCAAGGTCTGGCTAGGCTGAGCTTTTTAAAACGTTCTTCTAACCTAAAAATAGCTGCTTTTATCCTTATTCCCGCAGTTGTTCTGCACCTTGTACTCGCCGCATTAGCGCAAAACCACCTAGGCTCCTTTGTCTTTGTATTGGAGCTTGCGGTGTTGCTCTATGCGATGGGTCGAGGAAACTTGGATACTCAGATAAGTCTGTTGAGCTCGGATCTGGAACGCAAAGATTTACAGGCTGCTTTTCATGCGGCGACGTTATTTAATACCGGCTACCGCGAGGGCAATGCGAACAGCAGTGATGATCTGCGCGATGAGGTTTTTGCCGCCTTGCCGTACCGTATTTTTGAACGCAGTTTCGCGGTGGTTTTCTGGTTCTTTTTTCTCGGTGCACCTGTAGCCCTGTGCTATCGGTTATTGGCACTTTATGGCGACCTTGATCTAGAGAACAGTGCAGCCGATATTGAAGAGGAATCAGACAATCAGAGCCTGGCGGACAAGCTGCTGTGGTTATTGGAATGGATCCCGGTGAGATTATTGGGTTTCACCATTGGGTTGGTGGGCAGTTTTTCTCATACGATGGCGCATTTGCGCGAATTGATATTCTGCTCTGATACAGGTGCGGCCGAGCTGCTGCGCCGCAGTGTTAACGGTGCCCTAGGTGAGTCTGCGAGTAATAATGTTGAAGGCGCAGCCTTAAGTAAGGCGGCTATTAATGCCGTCACTTCGCTATTTCGCCGCGCCATGACAGCCTGGCTAGTGGGTATAGCGATACTGGTTATTCTTAGCTAGCTGGATGCTGCTGTTTTTTCATTCCAAGGTGCTACTTTAAGCAGTAAAAGCATGCCGGGAATTGCCAATAGGGTGCACAGATAAAAGAAATTTTCCCAGCCCACGCCCTCAACAATAATACCGGTTGCCGAACTGGCCACTGTGCGCGGCACCGCAGTCAATGCCGTAAATAAAGCAAATTGAGTGGCTGCAAATGCAGGGTGGGTAGAGCGGGCAATAAAGGCTATAAAGGCGGCTGTGCCCAAGCCAACCCCAAGGTATTCAAAACCAATAACCAGTGCTAATAAACCAATACCTTCGCCAACTCGGGCCAGCACAGCAAAGCCCAGAATAGAGATAATCTGCACCAATCCAAATAGCCACAGGGCTCGATTAATGCCAATTTTTAGCATCAGAATGCCGCCCAAAATGCCGCCGATAATCATTGGCCACAGAGCAGCATGCTTGGCGACCAGACCAATTTCGGTTTTAGTAAAACCCATATCCAAATAGAAGGGTGTAGCCAGCGCGGTTGCCATGCTGTCACCCAGTTTATACAGCAGCATAAAGGTTAGTATTAGGGCTGCCTGTTGCACCCCTTGGCGTGAAAAAAACTCTTTAAAGGGTTCAACGACAGCAGATTTGAGGTTGGTCGGATGACGCTCGGACTGAGCGGGCTCATCAATACTCAGCGTGAGTCCAATACCGGTGACCATAAAGGCCGCGGTAATCATAAAAACCGATTGCCAGGGCAATGTGTCGGCCAGTATTAGCGACAGTGAGCCTGGCACCAGTCCGGCAATGCGGTAGGCATTAACATGAATCGAGTTGCCCAGCCCCAGCTCTTTATCGGGCAGAATTTGGCGCCGATAGGCATCCAAAACAATATCTTGAGTGGCACTGAGGAAAGCAATCAGCAGACATAGCCAGGCAATAGGCCAGAGCTGTGTTGTGGGGTTAAAAAATCCCAGAGCAGCAATGGCGGTAAGCAGCGCAACCTGAGTGCTCAGCATCCAGCTGCGACGCAGCCCCGGTCTAAAGGTAAACAGTGCGAGTTGATAGCGGTCGAGCAGCGGTGACCAGAGAAATTTCCACGTATAGGGCAATCCTATAAGCGCAAAGAAACCAATCTCTTTAAGACCCACGCCTTCAGTGCGCAGCCAGGCAGGCACCAGTGAGATAAGTAAATACAGCGGCATACCAGAGGCAAATCCGGTAAAGATACAGATCAGCATACGACGATTGAGTAGTGCTTCTTTAATACTGGGAGAACTCATTTATTGTCCTTGCATGGCGTCTTTTGCCTTAATGGCTGCCACCTATACTGTTTCAGACTGATACGGTCATCTTTAACCACCACACCCTCTCCTTGCAAACGCTTTTTTTGGCGATCAAAGCCCGAGCTCTCTGTGGGCATGCTAATCTTACCACTGGCATTGATCACTCGATGCCATGGCAGCTGCGTCTCACAGGGGAGTTTGCTCAGAGTTCTGCCGACTAACCGCGCGGCTCTTGGCAGTCCAGCCAGTTCGGCAACCTGTCCATAGGTGACGACAGCGCCAGAGGGAATAGCCGCTAACACAGCATAAATCCGTTGCTCTGGTTCAATCTCATTCATTGACCAAGCCTACGCTATTCCGCCAGATGTTGAAATAGTGGAAACTACCCCAATTAAAAGACATTAGCTAACCGAGGTAGTAAGTATGCGTATTCTATTTTTATTGTTCATTGTTATGCCCGTACTCGAGATGTGGCTACTGATTACGGTGGGCAGTCAAATAGGCGCTATGGCGACCATAGCATTAGTGCTACTGACCGCTGTTGTCGGTGCTGGGCTACTTCGAGAGCAGGGATTTGCTACATTATGGCGCGGTCAGCGCAAGCTCCAAGAAGGTCAGCTGCCTGCGCAAGAAATTGTCGAGGGCATTGTGTTAGCTGTCTCTGGTGCGCTGCTGCTAACACCGGGGTTTTTTACTGATGCGATTGGTTTTGCCGGATTAATCCCACCGATCAGAGCGCTTTTCGTGCGTGCAGTACTCAGTAAAATGGTGGTCGCGCCGATGATGGGGCAGGCCGCAGACTTTAAACATCAGCAAGGTATTCACGACGCCGATATTATCGAGGGCGAAGCCTGGGATAATAAAAAAAACTAGGATCTAATATAATCGCAGTATATTTTTTTTCAGCCCTTGAAAAATAAAACCCCAGCCACAATATGGTACCCAATTGCGGAAAACTGTAGTTCGCAAGTGACTGTAGACTATTGAAGAGACAATAACTGGAGAGACATAATATGAAAGTTCGCCCATTACACGACCGAGTAATCGTTCGTCGCGAAGAAGAAGAGCAGACCACTGCTGGTGGTATCTTGTTACCTGGATCTGCCCAGGAAAAACCAAATCAAGGTGAGGTAGTTGCAGTAGGCAGCGGCCGCATCTTAGACAACGGCGAAGTTCGCCCAGTTGATGTAAAGATTGGTGACATTGTTGTATTTGGCCAGTATGCCGGCAATGACAAAATCGACATCGATGGCGAAGAGCTAATTATCCTCAGTGAGAGTGACATCAAAGCCGTACTCGACGCTTAATTTTTGAAATGAATTTGGAAGGAAATGAATCATGACAGCTAAAGAAGTGAAATTTGGCAACAGCGCCCGTCAGGGTATGCTTGAAGGCGTAAATGTTCTCGCCAACGCAGTTAAAGTAACACTTGGTCCTAAAGGCCGTAACGTAGTATTGGATAAATCATTCGGTGCACCCACTGTCACTAAAGACGGAGTTTCTGTCGCCAAAGAAATTGAATTGGCAGACAAGTTTGAAAACATGGGCGCGCAGATGGTTAAAGAAGTAGCCTCTAAAGCATCTGATGATGCGGGTGACGGTACCACTACAGCAACAGTTCTTGCTCAAACCATTGTCAACGAAGGCCTCAAGTCAGTGGCTGCTGGTATGAACCCTATGGATCTGAAGCGCGGCATTGATAAAGCAGTTGTTGCTGCTGTTGCAGAAATCGCAGCAATCGCCAAGCCTTGCTCAGAAAACAAAGAAATTGCTCAGGTAGGCACTATCTCAGCTAACAGCGACGGGCACATTGGTGACATTATTGCTGAAGCAATGGGTAAAGTAGGTAAAGAAGGCGTTATCACCGTTGAAGAAGGCCAGGGCCTTGAAAACGAGCTGGATATCGTTGAAGGCATGCAGTTTGACCGCGGTTATCTGTCTCCTTACTTTATCAATAATCAAGAGAGTATGAGTGCAGACCAAGATAGCCCATTAATCTTATTGGCTGACAAGAAAATCTCTAATATTCGTGAATTGCTGCCACTGCTTGAAGCTGTTGCTAAAGCGGGCAAGCCACTGCTGATTATTGCTGAAGACGTTGAAGGCGAAGCCCTGGCGACTCTAGTAGTGAATAACCTGCGTGGCATTGTTAAGGTTTCTGCCTGTAAAGCACCTGGTTTTGGTGATCGTCGCAAAGCAATGCTTGAAGACATCGCTATCTTGACTGGCGGTACAGTTATCTCTGAGGAAGTTGGTTTGGATCTTGAAAGTGCAACTATCGAGCACCTGGGTACAGCCAAACGCGTCAGCATGACCAAAGAAGCCACTACACTGGTAGACGGCGCTGGTGAAGCGGCTGCAATCGAAGCTCGCGTTAAGCAGATTCGTGCCCAGATCGAAGATACTAGTTCTGATTACGACCGTGAGAAGCTGCAAGAGCGTGTTGCCAAGTTGGCCGGCGGTGTTGCGGTAATCAAGGTTGGCGCTACTACAGAAATCGAAATGAAAGAGAAGAAAGCCCGCGTTGAAGATGCATTGCATGCAACTCGTGCAGCGGTTGAAGAAGGTGTTGTACCTGGCGGCGGTGTTGCTCTAATCCGTGTTCTCCAGAAGATCAAAGACACGACTGGCGACAATGACGACCAAACTGTCGGTGTAGGTATTGCACTGCGTGCAATGGAAGCGCCTCTGCGTCAGATCGTAGAAAACGCGGGTGAAGAAGGCTCAGTGGTTGTTGATAAGGTTAAAAGTGGCAAAGGTAACTTCGGTTACAACGCTGGCTCTGGCGAATACGGCGATATGATCGATATGGGTATTCTCGATCCTGCCAAGGTAACGCGAACTGCGTTGCAGGCAGCAGCCTCTATCGCTGGTTTGATGATTACTACCGAAGCCATGGTTGCAGATGCAGCTGTTGAAGGCGGTGGTGCTGCTCCAGCTATGCCAGATATGGGTGGTATGGGCGGAATGGGTGGCATGGGCGGCATGATGTAAGTCGTACCCTGTAACATTAAAAAGCCCCGTATTTTTGATATGGGGCTTTTTTTTGCCTCGGACTGTCACCCTGAACGAAGTGAAGGGTCTCTTGATTGGCGGCTCCGACAATACTCCAGTGGCCCTTGTGATTGACTCCATGGTTGTGCTGATTTACAGCGCTCATGCAACTCGCGCTGCTCAAACAGGCACTCGCTTTCTCTGGAAATCAGACCAACCATAAGCGGAGACTGATTGATCGCGAGGGCCTTTGCAGTATTGTTTGATGGTTATTATTGAGTTCTGGGTTCTCAAGCTCGCGCTCATTCTGAACGGAGTGAAGGGTCTAGAGATATTTCGCTGCGCTCAATATGACGGATGGGAACTAGCGATTTGGGCAGCTTACGGACTGTTCTGCCGTTATTTTTGTTGTTTAAAACTAAAAACTCGCTTTGTAGCCCCTTGGGTTGTTGCTATTTTACTGGGATTGCAGAACAATTACGGTGTTAAAAATCATCGACCCGTAAGGGCACATATTCTAAAAGGAGTCATATTATGACCGCTGAATTTCTGAACCTAATCTTCCGCTGGAGTCACCTGCTATTTGGTATAACCTGGATCGGCATGCTTTATTACTTTAACTTTGTTCAGGGTGGCTACTTTAAAGCTGCGTCTGCTGAAGGTTTGGCTGACGCCAAAGCTAAATTGGCGCCTAGCGCGCTGTGGTGGTTCCGCTGGGGCGCTATGTTCACCTTTATCACTGGTGTGGTTTTGCTGGGTATGGTCCATGGTAATGGCCAGTTAAATAACTACATCATCGTGGGCGCTACTATGGGCACATTGATGGCTGCTAACGTTTGGATGGTTATCTGGCCCGCTCAGAAAATTGCTCTAGGCATTGTTGAGGGTGGGGATAAAGCCGCTGCAGGTGCCAAGGCGCTGCTGGCTTCACGTACCAACACATTGTTCTCTGCACCTATGGCATTCGGCATGCTCGCTGGCCCGCACTACCCAGGTTATGGCTATGGCTCGGTTGTTGGTGGTACAGGCTTAATAGTTACTCTGGTCATTGTTCTAGCGATAGAAATCAATGGCTTAAAGGGCAAGCAGGGTCCATTGACTACCGTTAACGGCGTTATTGGTTCAAGCTTGGTTCTAACAGCTGTAATGATTGCTTTGCTAAATAATCTCTAAGCTTATTTGGTTTTATAAAAACCGGTGCTTTCTAGTGCCGGTTTTTTTATGCCCATTTTTATACCCAGGGGACTGTAACGGCGTATAATCTCACCTAGATTATTTGATCTAAATGGATACATGAATAGCTATGGATAAAAAACGTATGAACCCAATCGTTGCTCAGCGCGACGATATGATTGGTCGCCCAAACTCAGATCCAGCAGCATCCAACGGCAGTCCGCGCAAAGAAAAGAATGGCGGCAATGGCGGGGGTGCAGGTGGCATGTCTGGTGGTTGGAAGTTTCTTGTTCTTATCGCCTTTTTTGGCCTTGTGGGTGCCGGCGGGTTTGGTCTGCTGCAATATCAGGAACTGAGTGGCAAACATCAGGCATTACAGGTCCGCTTTGAAGCACTGGAATCACGTCTGAGTAGCACCGATGAATCAGTGTCCCAATCTGGAGCAGCACTGCAGGTTAAGCTCAGCCGTCAGAGTGATGAAATTAAAAAGCACTGGAGTGAAATCAAAAAGCTTTGGGGTGTCACCAATGACATCAATAAGGGCAAGATCGAAAAGAACCTTAAAGATATCGCCTTTTTAGCCAGCAAGCGCAAAGCGCTAGAAACCTCAGTGGCAAATGACAGTAAAAGCCTTAAAACGCTGAGCGGTAACTACTTGGGGCTCAGCGCTGATGTGGATGCAGCCAATGAGCGTATTCGTAGCTATGCCGACGACCTTAACCGCCTGAACAGCTCGCTGTCGCGAATTGATCGCGAACTAAAAAATAATGCAGAGGCGGTTGAGTCCATGGAAGCATTCCGTCGTCAAATTAACCAAAAAATATATGCTCTGGAGCAAAAGAGCTCTGCGCCCGCACCCGCGCCCACTCCCACTCCCGCGCCAACAACATTAACTAACTAAATTCGGTTAAAGGTATTATGACCATTATTCGCCAAAAAGATGTTATTCAAAGTGTTGCAGATGCCCTGCAATACATTTCTTACTACCACCCAGTAGATTTTATAAAAGCGGTTAAAGAGGCCTATGACCGTGAAGAGTCTCAGTCAGCCAAAGATGCAATGGCACAAATACTGATTAACTCGCGCATGTGCGCCATGGGCCATCGTCCTATTTGCCAAGATACTGGCATTGTTACTGTATTTGTAAAAGTGGGCATGCAGGTGCAGTGGGAAGGTGATATGAGCCTTACCGATATGGTTAATCAGGGTGTGCGCGAAGCCTACATGCTGCCGGATAATATTTTACGCGCCTCGATCCTGGCGGATCCTGACGGCGCGCGCACGAATACCGGCGACAATACGCCAGCCGTTATTCATTACGAGATTGTTCCCGGCGACAAGGTGTCCATTGATGTCGCGGCTAAAGGCGGCGGCTCAGAAGCCAAATCAAAATTTGCCATGCTTAATCCCTCAGATTCAGTAGTCGATTGGGTACTTAAAATGGTACCCACCATGGGCGCTGGCTGGTGCCCACCTGGTATCCTCGGTATTGGCCTTGGGGGCACAGCAGAAAAAGCCATGCTAATGGCCAAAGAGGCACTGCTCGAACATATCGATATTCATGAACTGCAGGCCAAGGGAGCAGAGAACCGCAATGAAGAATTGCGTTTAGAAATATTCGATAAGGTCAATGGGCTGGGCATTGGTGCTCAGGGATTGGGCGGCCTAACCACCGTGCTGGATATTAAGATTAAGGATTACCCATCCCATGCGGCTAACAAAGCTGTGGCGATTATTCCCAACTGCGCAGCTACCCGCCATGCACATTTTGAACTGGATGGATCAGGGCCAGCCAAGCTTGATCCACCTAACTTAGAAGATTGGCCAGATATCACCTGGGAACAGGATGAGTCCGTGGGTCGCGTCAATCTCGACACAGTGACTCAGGCAGATATTGAACAGTGGAAGCCAGGCGATACATTATTGTTATCCGGCAAGATGCTGACTGGCCGCGATGCCGCGCATAAAAAGATGACTGATATCCTCGCTAGTGGCGAGGAGCTACCCGTGGACCTAACCGGTCGCTTTATCTATTACGTGGGCCCGGTGGATCCCATTGGTGAAGAGGCAGTGGGGCCCGCTGGTCCGACTACGGCCACACGGATGGATAAATTTACCCGCACCATGCTGGAAGAAACTGGTTTGATGGGCATGATTGGTAAAGCCGAGCGCGGTCAAATCGGCATAGATGCGATTAGAGACAGCAAAGCGGTTTATCTTATTGCCGTAGGTGGTGCCGCCTATTTGGTTTCCAAAGCAATTGTTAATGCCGAAGTGATTGCATTTCCAGAGCTGGGCATGGAAGCAATTTATGAATTTGAAGTTAAGGATATGCCCGTCACCGTCGCTGTGGATACCGAGGGTGAATCTGTGCATCGCATAGGGCCAGAAATTTGGCAGGCAAAAATTGAAGAAAAAGCACTTAAGCTTAGTGAGTAATGGGCCAGTTAAAAGCGTATGGGTAATAGATCAGTTTTTTTAACCGCTTATTGAAACAAATGGAGCTGTTGCCTACACTGACCAGATCGGACATCGTTAATTTGATGCATGATGCGAAGGCCCCGAGGGGGGTTAAATTTATTTAAAGGGAAATACTATGAAATCTGTTTATTCTGTCATTGGCACATTGATGATTTTAGCATCTGGTGCCGCTGTTGCTGCGGATAGCTGGTACTTAGGTGGAACATTAGGATACTACGATCTGGATAGCAAACACGCTGTTACAGATGATTATCAGGGCTCTCAGGCAGGCCTGCAAATTGGCAAGCAGTTTGGTGACAATATGGCACTTGAGTTAGGCCATGGCGTCAATATTGGCCATGATGACTTTGATGTCACCAGTCTTACCGGACTGCTATGGATGGGTAGCGAAGCTGCAAGCTGGCGCCCCTATGCACTGATTGGTATCAATCAATATAACTTTGACGATGCCAGCAACTTGGTGGCAGGGCATGCTGATAAGTCGATACAGATTGTGGCTGGTTTGGGTCTGGGTACCATGGTTAACGACAATGTCCAGTTCCGTGCAGATATTCGCAGCATACTTGGTCATGATGAAGATGGCGAAGATGTGGGTATGCAACTGTCTCTGAACCATATGTTTGGTAAAAAATCTGTGCCAGCACCTGTTGCTGCACCGGAGCCTGCGCCAGCACCAGTGGTTCAAGAGGAGCCAGAAGTTCGCACCATTACTATTCGTCTAAATGTTGAATTCGAATTTGATAAAGACACAGTGCTGGCTATCTATGGTGATCAACTTGAAACCATTGCCGCAGCCATGAGTACTTACGAGGATATCGAACTAGTGCTAGAAGGTCATACCGATAGCCGCGGTTCTGATGACTACAATGCCGACTTGTCTGACCGCCGTGCCAAAGCGGTTAAAGCAAAACTGGCTGTTGACTATGGCATAGCCACTTCTCGTATCTCTGCTATTGGTTACGGTGAAAGCCGACCTATTGATAGCAACGACACCGATGATGGTCGCGCGCGCAATCGTCGCGTTGTTGGCGAAATGTCTTTTTCTGAAGTAGTGGTTGACTGATCAAAACTTAGAAGTAGTCAAAAGCAGTATTGAAACGGCGCCTATTGGCGCCGTTTTTTTTAACCTATAATAAATCCAAGAAATCGAGACAGGGATAGATACCTTGAGTACTACATTCTACTGGCATGACTATGAAACCTTTGGTGTAGACCCCTCCAAAGATCGACCCTCACAGTTTGCAGGTTTGCGTACCGACGAAAATCTCAATGTGATTGGCAAGCCATTGGTGATCTATTGCCAGCCGCAAAAAGATATTTTACCAGCGCCACAGGCCTGCCTGATTACTGGCATTACCCCTCAGCACGCACTAGAGCACGGGCTGCCAGAGCCGCAGTTTATCGAGGCCATTCATCAGCAGTTGGCCCTACCCGGTACCTGTGGTGTCGGGTATAACAGTATTCGCTTTGATGACGAAGTCAGTCGCTATACTCTGTATCGAAATTTTTATGATCCCTACCAGCGGGAATGGAAAAACGGCAATTCCCGCTGGGATATTATCGATATGATGCGCCTTACGCGAGCGTTGCGCCCAGACGGTATCGAATGGCCAGACCATGAGCCGGGTCGCCCTAGCTTTAAGTTAGAGCACCTTACCGCCGCTAATGGCATCGAACATGCGGCAGCCCATGACGCGCTATCAGATGTAACCGCCACCATTGCCATGGCCAAGTTGGTAAAACAAAAGCAGCCGCGCCTTTTTGATTATGTGGTGAATAACCGCGGTAAAAAAGCCATTGCCGAAATGCTTAATCTACAGGAAAGAAAACCGTTTTTTCATATTTCTGGCATGCTCGACAAAGCTCATATGTACGGCGCCGTTATGATGCCACTGGCCAAACATCCAACCAATAACAATGGCGTTATCTGTTTTGATTTGTCCGCGGACCCTGAAGCGCTCATTAGTTTGGATGCTGAAGAAATTCAACGTCGTGTATTTACCGCCGCGGCCGACTTGCCCGAGGGCACTGAGCGTATTCCGCTTAAAGTCGTGCATATTAATAAGGCGCCAGTGGTGACGACCCATAAGCTAATTGATGAAAAAGCCGCCGCGCGGCTGGATATTAATATGCAGCGCTGTGAGGCAAATTGGCAGCGACTTAATGCGGTTAATCTGCAAACCAAACTGCAACAGGTATTTGCCGAACGGGAATTTCCCGCTAAAGTCGAAGCAGAGCAGCAGCTCTATGAGGGCTTCTTACCCAATAGTGATAAAGGCCTGCTGGACGAGGTGCGTCGCGCTAGCGCCGCCGATTTTACCGCGCACAGTTTTCATTTTGCCGACAAGCGTTACAATCAGATGCTGTTTAACTATCGTGCCCGCTACTTTGCCGACTCATTGTCGGCCGATGAGCAGCAAACCTGGCTGGAAAGCTGTAAATGGCGGTTAACAGATAAGACATCTGGTTATCTAACCCTGCAGCAACAGGCCACTGAGATTGAAGAGCTGCTGGCTGACAGTAGCCTAACCGATGATAAACGCGCTGTATTAGAGGCACTCAAGGCCTGGGCGGTAACGGTTACAGAAGAATTTTCGCTAGAGAAACAGGGCTAAAAGGGCTAAAATCTGCCAAATCAATTTGCCCCGAGGCATGAGCTTGAATTTTACCGGCGCGCATATACTTTCAATCAACCAATTCCAACGTCAGGATGTCGAACGCCTGTTCGCCGTGGCCGACCAGATGGAACCCTACGCTCTGCGCAAAAGAGTTACGCGCGTCCTGGAAGGCGCCATTCTGGGCAATATGTTTTTTGAAGCCAGTACCCGAACCCGCGTGAGTTTTGGCTCTGCCTTTAATTTATTGGGCGGCGAAGTTCGCGAAACCGCCGGCTTTGAAAACTCAGCACTGGTAAAAGGCGAGTCACTGCAAGATACTGCCCGCGTGCTGTCCGGCTTTAGCGACGTTATTTGTATGCGCCATCCGCAAGAGGGATCAGTAGCCGACTTTGCGTCAGCCAGTCGGGTGCCAGTGCTAAATGGCGGCGATGGAGCCAATGAACACCCCACGCAAGCACTGCTCGACCTCTACACCATTCGTCAGGAAATTGCCGCCAAAGGACAAACTATCGACGGCCTTAAAGTGGCCATGATTGGTGATCTGCGCCATGGTCGCACCGTACATTCGCTGAGCAAGCTACTGTCGTTATACAGCAGTATTCAAGTTACCTTAGTATCACCCGAAGAGCTCACCTTACCCGAGTCAATTGTTGAGGATATGCGCAGTGCCGGAGTGCAGGTAACAGTCTCTCATGAGCTGACCAGCAGTATTGCCGATGTGGATATTGTCTACTCCACCAGAATTCAAGAAGAGCGTTTCTCCAGTAAAGAAGAAGCGGATTTATACCGTGGCAAGTTCCGTCTTAATCAGGCTATTTATACCGAATACTGCCAACCCAACACCGTCATAATGCATCCATTGCCGAGAGATTCTCGGGCCGATGCAAACGAGCTAGACAGTGATCTTGACGATAACCCCAACCTAGCAATTTTCCGTCAGGCCGACAACGGGGTTCTAGTCCGTATGGCACTGTTTGCACTAGTCTTGGATGTAGCTGATAAAGTCGATGAGTTTTCCTATGACGTACGCTGGTACAACTCAAGACAGGTTTAATGCCGCTAATAATAAAAAAGATAATTAAACCATGAATGAATTTGATGATATTCGTCCCTATAACGATGCGGAAGTCCCAGCTGTAATAGCGCGACTGATTGCCGACCCCGAATTTATAGATCTTCTGCTAAGTCGCAAAGTGCCTCTACTGGCCAAGTTATGCCCCTGGTTTTTACGGCCTTTTGTCCGTCTGGGGCTGCGTAAACTAACCCGTGATATGCGCACTGTGAATGACTTGCAAGTGCATATGAGCGAAGCGTTAGCCAAGGTACTTGATGCCACTACCGATGGTTACAGCTTTGGTGGCCTAGATAATCTAGATCCGTGCAAAGCCGCTTTATATATAAGCAACCATCGCGATATTGCCCTTGACCCCGCGCTAGTCTGTCAGGGTCTATTCGCGGCTGGCAAAGATAGCGTGCGTATAGCCATTGGCGATAACTTGCTAAGCAAGTCCTTTGCCGCAGACCTTATGCGCGTCAATCGCAGCTTTATTGTTAAGCGCTCGGCAACCGCAAGACGCGAAAAGCTCGAAGCTCTAAAGCAACTTTCCCGCTATATTCGCCACAGCATCAGTCAAGAGAAGGTGTCTATCTGGATCGCTCAGGCAGAAGGGCGTGCCAAAAATGGCCGCGACCGCACCGAAACGGCACTGCTAAAAATGCTCGCACTGTCGAAAGGCGAAGGGCAAGATTTTGCTACAGCCACCGGTGAATTAAATCTTATCCCAGTGTCCATCTCCTATGAGTATGATCCCTGTGATGCAGACAAGGCCCGCGAACTTTATTCAGCCCAGCAGGGCACTGCCTATGTTAAAAAAGAATTTGAAGATCTCGACACCATTCAAAAAGGTATCTTGGGTTACAAGGGCCGTGTTCATGTGAACTTTGGTCAACCAGTGGGTGAGGGTTTTGAAAATGCCGATGCTCTGGCCGCCGAAGTGGATCGCCAGATATTTAGCCATTACCAGCTATTTCCGACCAATATTATTGCCTGGCAGATGCAGGGCAATAGCGAGGGCATAGAGGTATTGCAACAGCAGTGGCCAGACGAAGACTGGTTAAAAGCCCAGACCTCTTTCCAGTCACATATTGATCAAATACCTGCCGACCATCGTCAAATAGTTATTGATGCCTACGCAGCGCCCGTGGACAATCAGATAGCTTATCAATCTAAATAAGGATATTTATTTTTGTTAGATGCAGACGTTCGCGAGACTATCCAGCAGGGCTATCGCGAGTTTTTAAAATCGCGCGAACTCAGTCCGCGACTCGGTCAAAAGCAGATGGTTGCGGCCATTGCTAATAGCCTTAGCAACGATGACCCAGATAAACGTCTAGCGGTGATTGAAGCCGGCACAGGTACAGGTAAAACCGTAGGCTATTTAATTGCCGCGTTGCCTATCGCCAGAGCATTGAAAAAAACTGTGGTAGTCGCCACTGGCACCATTGCGTTGCAAGAGCAGCTAATCCATAAAGACCTACCCGAACTATTAGAATCCTGTGGCTGGGATTACAGTTGCGCCCTCGTAAAAGGCCGCGGTCGCTACGCCTGCAATCTGCGTATGGAACAGTGTTTGGATGCGGTTAAGTCGAAAGACGCCGGACTGTTTTTATTTGAAGACGAACAGCAATTTAACCCCAATGCCGCTACTGAAAATCTGTTTAGGGAAATGTCAGCAGCCTTAGATGACGGTGCCTGGGATGGCGATAGAGACTCCTGGCCAACCCGTATTCAGGATACCGAGTGGCGCGCACTGACCGTAGATCGACGCCAGTGCACCGGCAGACGCTGTCGCTTTGTCAATCAGTGCCCGTTCTTTAAAGCGCGCAATGACCTTGAGGAAAGCGAGTGCATTGTCGCCAACCATGACTTGGTAATGGCCGACCTTGCGCTGGGTGGTGGTGCGATATTACCTCCGCCTGAAGACTGCATTTATATTTTCGACGAAGGCCACCGTTTGGGCGATACCGCCATTCGTCACTTTGGTGCCGAGTGTAAAATTAATAGCACACTAACTTGGCTAGAGCGTTTGCCTAAACAGATCAAAGGTCAGGCGCCACTTTTTGAAAAAGACACTGCACTGTCAGAACAGTTGCCGCGCATTGAGAGAGAGGCAGGCAAGTTGACCGAACTGGTCTCAATGGCCTACCCACTGTTAAAAGAGCATTTAGATTTATCCGACCATGCCGATGGGCGTTACCGTTTTGCTCATGGCGATGTCGGGGCTGTTATTCGTGATCTGGCCAAACAAATCACCATGCAAACCAGTGGCTGGTTAGGTCGCTTAGAAGTACTTGAAGACACATTGAGTGAAGCTCTCAGTGACAAAGAGTATCCGGTGCCTGTGCCCGATATTGAGCTATTTTATCAGCAGGCCGGTAACTGGCTATCTGGTGCAGAGCGTCTATTAGCCCTGTGGGACAGGCTGCATAAAGAACTAAAAAAGGGCGAGATGCCTATGGCCTGCTGGTTAAAGTTGGATGAAAATGCTAGCGGCAATATTGATATCTCCATTAATGCTAGCCCCATACAGGCCGCCGAATTGCTCAAAGACCGCTTGTGGGGCAGTTGCTATGGCGCGGTGCTCACCTCAGCAACCTTAAAATCTCTGGGTAACTTTAATACCTTGCAGCGCGAAACCGGCGTGCCAAATTCGGCGCACTTTTTATCAGTAGCTGGTGCCTTTAATTATGGCGAGGCAGCGGCAGTGCGCGTGCCATCGGGCGCGGTCGAGGGCAATAGTATTGAAGATCACAGCCAATATATTATTGATAATCTCGAGTCCATGGTCGAAGACAGAACCGGTACCCTGGTGTTGTTTTCATCCAAGCGGCAGATGGAGCAGGTCTACGACGAACTGCCCAATCACCTAGCCAAAATTATTTTAATTCAGGGTCAGTACTCCAACCGTGAAATGGTTCGCCTGCATAAGGAGCGAATCGATCAGGGTAAAACCAGTGTATTGCTAGGATTGGCAAGCTTTGCCGAAGGAGTGGATTTACCCGGCGACTACTGCAAACATGTGGTGATTGCCAAATTGCCTTTTGCGGTGCCCGATGACCCATTACACGAAGCTCTATCAGAATGGATTGAAGCTCGTGGCGGCAACTCATTCTTTGATATCTCATTGCCAATCGCCTCATTACGCCTGATTCAGGCCTGCGGGAGATTACTGCGTACTGAGTCAGATACCGGCACGGTATCAATTCTAGATAAACGCCTAATCACCAAGCGCTATGGCACTCAGCTTCTCGATGCATTACCGCCCTTTAGGCGCGAGCTGGGGTAATCGGGATGCCAGTCAATGATTGATCATTATCGCAAGCTGGCAGATCTGCTGATAGATGTCGAGAGAGAACTGCGCGTGATGCAGCTATGGGAACTGCATAGTCCCTCGCCACAGGCCTTAGCCAGCGTCGAACCCTTTGCCGTGGATCAGCTGTCGTTTAGCCAATGGCTACAGTTTATTTTTTTACCGCGAATGTATGATCTTATTGAAAGTGCCGCATCCCTGCCAGAAAACAGCAGTATTGCACCAATGGCAGAGGAGTTTTTTAAAGCGCAGAGTACAGAAGCCGCGGCCATTATTTTAAAACTGGCCGCGATAGATCAATTGATCAATGCTTCTTAACAAGCTCTAGCTTGTTTTAGACTTCTTAGGTTTCTTGGTGTAAGTCTTTTTCTTTTTGATGGGGCTAGAACCATCAGTGCTTGGTTTACCACCATAAGACTTCTTGTTACCTGACGCTCTTTTATCAGTAGAGTCCTTTGCGTAACTGCCACCGGCTTTTTTCTTAAAGGATTTCTTGGGCGGCATTTGGCTATCCGCTGTGCGCTTTTTTGCAACATCGCGGCTGATGGTTTTCTTGTCGCCAGAGAAATCTTTCTTGTCTTTTTTGTCCTTCTTTTTGCCATAGGCACCGCCAGCAGGTGCCGCACCACCGTTGTATACGCTAATGCGCATAGGCTTGGCACAGACACGTGCCTTTTGCAGATGGGTCAGCATTTCTGAAGGCATACCCTCAGGCAAGTCGACAGTGCTGTACTCGTCATGGAGTTTAATCTCGCCAATATACTGGCTGCTAATATCTGCTTCATTGGCAATAGCGCCGACAATATTGCTGGGGGAAATGCCGTCGTTATGGCCCACTTCCAAACGGTAAGTAACCATAGCGACATTAGGATCACGGCCCTCATTACCACGGCTCTCGCTTCCACGCGGTTCACGCTTTGGACGATCATCACGGTCCCTTCGCTCATTTCGACCCTTATCGCGGCCGCGGTTATCTCGTTCGCGCGGTGCTCTATCACTGCGTGATAGTGAAGGTGTCGCAATAGCATCCAAGCGAGGAAATAGCGGACGGTCTTTTTGATTTTCAAAGGCTAGCGCAGTAGCGACATCAGTAATATCGAGCTCGTTTTCAGTGACAAGCTTTTCAATTAAAGAACGGAATTTATCCAGCTTAGGATTTTCCATCGTCTTCATTAATTGATCGGTAAACTGCTGAATACGCAGGCCACTTACCTCTTCGTTGCTTGGCATGGTCAGAGGTTTAATGCTTTGGCGCGTTGATTTTTCAATCGAGCGCAGCAGACGATTTTCTTTTGGAGTGATAAACAAGATAGCCTTGCCATCACGACCCGCACGGCCCGTTCGACCAATACGATGGACATAGGACTCATTGTCGTAAGGGATATCAAAATTGATTACATGGCTGATGCGCTCAACATCTAAACCACGGGCAGCAACATCAGTGGCCACAACAATATCAATCTGGCCTTTCTTTAAACGATTAATGGTGCGTTCACGCAGTGCCTGACTTAAGTCACCATTCAGCGCAGATGAACTAAAACCACGAGCTTCTAGTCTCTCAGCAATATCGACGGTAGACGATTTGGTGCGCACAAAAATAATCATGCCATCAAAGGTTTCAACTTCGAGGAAACGGGTAAGGGCATCCATCTTCTGGTGGCTCTTAACCGTGACATACTGCTGTTCAATACGCTCGACCGTTTTGGTTTTAGCTTCAATGCTAACCGTTTCAGCATCACCGAGATACTTGGTCGTAACGCGGCGAATGGCAGGCGGCATAGTGGCACTGAACAGCGCACGCTGACAGTTACTTGGCGTTTGCGCCAGAATAGTTTCAACATCATCAATAAAGCCCATGCGCAACATTTCGTCGGCTTCATCAAGAATAAGCCCGCGCACCTGGCTAAGATCAAGGCTGCGACGACGTAAATGGTCAAGCATACGGCCGGGCGTACCCACAACGACCTGAGCGCCGCGCTTTAAACCGCGCAGCTGTCCAGCAATATCGGCGCCGCCGTAAATAGGCAGAACATGGAACCCCTTAATGTGTTTTGCATAGCTCTGGAATGCCTCAGCTACCTGAATCGCCAGCTCGCGGGTCGGCGTAAGCACCAAAATTTGCGGTGTTTTTTGTTTCTCATCCAGTTGGCTCAAAAACGGCAGCGCAAAGGCTGCAGTCTTGCCAGTTCCAGTCTGAGCGGTACCTAGCAGGTTTTTACCCGCCAGCAGAATAGGAATGCTCTGCGCCTGAACAGGGGAGGGTTGCTCGTAGCCGAGTTGCTTAATAGCTTTGAGAACGGGGGCGGAAAGGTCCAGTGATTCGAAGTCAACGGATGACATTAATTTACCTGTGGCTTGGGGAGTTTAGGCCCCGGATTGAGAGGCGGCGGAGTATACGCCTAAGTGACTAATTTTTATAGGGGTTTTGGGTTTATTTTTACGCTTGGGGTGCAGCGTTTAATTGAATAAAAATGGCCATTTCGCATACCGAACAATCTATATCGCGAAATTTCGTTAGTCGGTCTGCGTAACTGCGCTCCTTAATCAAAACGACCAATAACGTCGATCGCAAGGTCGTTGATCTTTAGATTTAAATCAATATGAATATTTGCTAGTAGCCCAATTCAGTGAGTGATCTCCGCAACAATTTCCGTTTTAACTGAATTGGCGATAAAGCATTGCTAATGCATCTTCTCAAGCTGTTCAAAGCTTGGCTGCTGCGCAGTTTAAGATAGCACCTTTGGACGCGGAGTCACCTTAGTCAGAGGTAGTTTACCCTCAGTATCTTTCGCCATAATTCCAATTGGGTTATCAGTAAAGGCTTGGCTTTCGGCGCGATTTCCAAATAACGCATCGCTTGATGCTCGGACATGGCTAACCCCTTTTTATTGTATTTGGTAAAGATAGCAGCGTAATAATACTTTGTGGCACAAAATAGCAGTAGGTATCATCAGCTAGATAAATTTCCCATATACCCTGTCCCAACTATTCATAACCTTAAAACTCAGGTTAAATAACCTTATAAAATTAAACAAACACCCCGCAGGAAGACCCCATGAGTGAGTTACACCTTGTTCGTCACGCCCAAGCCTCGTTTGGCGCCGCTAATTACGATCAGCTCTCAGAGCTAGGCCATAAGCAGTCGCGCTGGTTAGGCGACTATATGGGTATGCGTGGTATGAAGTTTGATGCCTTGGTGGTGGGCGATATGGTGCGCCATCACGAAACAATGAATGGTATCTGCGTAGGTATGGACATCGATGGGCGCAGCCGTTTGGTATTGCCGGGGCTTAATGAATATAACTTCCAAGCCATGATAGCGTCCTACAGTAATACCAATGGCGATGACCCTATTTTTCAAACCATTGCTGATAATCCAAACGATAACCGACATCATTTCCGTTTGCTGCGCAAGGTACTGACCCTATGGACGCAAGATAAAATCGAAAATGTACCTGAAACCTGGGGCGAGTTTAAAGGCAGGGTATTAGATGCCCAGCAGCAAATTCAAGCTATGGCTGGCACGAGTAATAGTATTTTAGCCATTGGCTCTGGTGGGTCTATTAGTGCATTTGTGGGATTAGTATTGGGTATTCCCGATGAGAATATTTTTGATTTAAACCTGCAGTATAAGAACACCGCGATTAGCCATTTCTTTTTTAACACCAAAAAGATGAATATGACTGGGTTTAATAGTATTCCGCATTTGGATACTAATGAGATGAAGCAGTATGTGACCTATGGCTGATAGGGTTTTGTCGAGGGCAGTAAAAATTTACTTGCCTTTATAGACATTAGATCTATGGCCAACTTTGACTACTTGGACCACAAGAGCGGCGTCTTGTATCTCATAGATGATGCGATAAAGCCCAACTCGGACTCTATATTGTTGTTGGCTAGAAAGTTTTACACAACCTTCAGCTCTAGGATCCTTTGCTAGCAGGTCAATCTGCGTAAGAATTCGCTGAATATCTTTTTTGGGTATATTCCTTAAATCTTTAGCGACTGACTTTTTGAACCTGAGCTTATAGTTTGCCATTTTTCTTCAAATCATTGAGTAGAGTTTCATAGCTAATCTCTGGCTCATTTACTCTATCGGAGATAGCCTGAAGGTCTTCTTGGTCTTCTGTCAGATGCAGTCTGACGGCTTCATTTACTAGGTCTGATACTGAAAGTTGCGTTGAAGCGGCTTTAAGCCGCAGTGCCTGATGGATCGAGGGATCAAAGTAAACAGTAGATCTCTTGGATAAATTACTCATAACTTAAACTCCTTATGAAAGGAAGCATTATAACGTTATAACATCAAAACGTCACGGAGCCCGACTACAAGATCCCGAGCTCCCACTACCTCTAGACTATTGGGTCTGCACAAACGCGATAAAGTCCTCAATATCAGCATGGCTAATACACAAACAGCCTGCCATACCATCAAATATAGCTTTCCTATATAACTCATCACTGTGTTGGAGTGCACACACAAACGTAGATTGCCTAAGCGCCCAATCCCGCTCAATCTGGCCGGCGCATTGATTTACATCCGTTTAAATCTGGGTTAGCTATTTCTGTTAGATGTCTGTGGGATAGCACTTCCGATAGTGGTTTGAATCGATAGAGGTGGTCTCTTTAAGCGATGAGAATCCTAGCGATGAGAATGGCGCACTGCAGAGAGTTTTATGGCTGATTTGTTCTGGTTTAAGCTTGCGGCAGCCATGATCAATCCTTATGCGATTGGTCTTGGTTAGCTCTCAGTTGGTACTGGTTACAATTGCTGGGAACGAATTTTTAGATTAGACAACCTGTAAGAAACCTTTCAAAAAGAAGATAACTTAACTTAATCTGATTAGATAAAACTTGAGCCTTAAGGTGATAGCTTAACCATAATCGAAAACAAAAAAGTAAGAGCCAAGATATAACCCTATCTGTAGTTCATAGGTTATCAAAATGACCAATGCGTCGCCATTTTGGTAGGTACCGAACGCCCAGTGCGGTAAACTCCTCGGCTACCAGAGCGGCAAGCCAGCTTTGACCTAACAAACATTAAACATTGAGGGGAAAAGATGAACACAGAATTCGATATGACTGGCAAAATCGCCATGGTAACCGGTGCATCAAGCGGCTTTGGCGTGCATTTTGCAAAAATCCTCTCGGCACGCGGTGCCAAGGTAGTTGTGGCGGCGCGCCGTGTTGACCGTCTTGCGTCGCTGGTCGCTGAGATTAAGGCCTCTGGTGGCGAAGCTATGGCTGTGCCTATGGATGTAACCAGTGCTGCCTCTATTATTGAGGCCTTCGATCTGGCGGAAGCGGGCATGGGTACTGTCACTGTAGTAGCTAATAATGCCGGTGTTGCTGATGCTAAAAGCGCGCTTAAGATTAATGAGGCGAGCTGGGATCAGATGATTGATACCAATCTAAAGGGCGTATTTATTGTGGCTCAGGAAGCGGCTAAGCGCATGATTGCGGCGGGGGTTGGTGGTGCTATCATTAATACGGCGTCTATTTTGGGTCTGCGGGTCGCCTTTGGTCAGTCAAGTTACTCTGCGTCCAAGGCGGCGGTGGTTCAGCTGACTAAGTCTCTTGCGCTGGAATGGGCGGGCAAAGGGATTCGGGTTAATGCGCTGTGCCCTGGCTACTTTTTAACGGAGATGACGGAGGCTACGTTTGCCTCACCTGAGGGTCAGGCGTACCTAACGTCGTCGCCTGCTCGTCGTGCGGGCAATATGGACGAGATGACTGGTCCGTTTTTACTATTGGCCAGTGATGCGGGTTCTTATTTGCACGGTGTTGCACTGCCGGTAGACGGCGGCCAATGTATTGGTACTATGTAAACCTGTTTCACGGTCACGGATGGAGAGGATATGAGCCTACAAGATAATCGTCGCGAATATGACTACGGGAAGCTGTCCCGTGAGTCATTGCTGGATAACCCATTTGAGCAATTTAAGCTGTGGATGGCACAGGCGATTGAGGCTGATATTCAAGACCCCACTGCCATGAGTGTTGCGACGGTGAATGCCGAGGGCAAACCTTGGCAGCGTATGGTGTTGCTTAAAGACTTCGATGAACGCGGGTTTGTGTTCTACACCAATCTTGGTAGCCGCAAGGCAGCCGAGATCAAGGGCAATGCCCAGGTTAGTTTGCATTTCCCCTGGTTGCAGTTAGACCGGCAGGTGATTGTGGGTGGCTGTGCGGAGCGGCTGTCGACCGTGGATGTGCTGAAGTATTTTTTGAGTCGCCCTAAGGCTAGCCAGTTGGCGGCTTGGGCGTCCAAGCAGAGCAGTCGGGTTAATTCTCGTCAGGCGCTGGAAACTCAGTTTGAGCAGGTGAAAGAAAAGTTCTCTAAGGGTGAGATTCCACTGCCGGATTTTTGGGGTGGTTATCTAGTGGTACCCCAGGAGATTGAGTTTTGGCAGGGCGGTGAAAATCGCCTGCATGATCGCTTTTGTTTTAAGCGTGAAAACGATCAGTGGGACATTGCGCGGTTATCACCCTGATTTATTAAGGCACAGTCTTTAAGATATCGAACGCCGAGTTTTGTAACCCGATTACTTAGACCATAAACTGGAACGTGGCTAGTAGAGCAGATAATGTGGCCTTTAGCTAAGGTCAATAATGAGATACCAGCCTCTATTTTCTTTAGAGGCTTCACATCTATACCACCGTATTTATCGAACAAATTGTCCATTTTATTTCTTCTTGTCAGCGTACTAATCACTTTTGGATTTACTCCTGTCGTTAAGCCTCAATGTCTTAATCTTTGTTATTCTGCGGGACACGCGAACTAGCGAATTGCAGGTGGATTTAACATTCCCGCGCGTGGAGGTGATGTGGTATTTTTAAATCGGCTTAGGGCGCTAGTACTTAATGGCGGTAATAATAAAGCACCGGTCTCCGGCGGGTGTATTTACATTGGCATCGTCGTCAATGGATTTACCAATCAGTGCCTGGGCCATAGGTGAGTCAATACTGATCCAGTTTTGTGCTGGGTCTATTTCATCCGATCCTACCAGTCTAAAAGTTTGCTCGTCGCCGCTGTCTTGATCTTCTACGGTCACCCAGGCGGCAAAAAACACTTTGGAGGGGTCTCTGGGTTTGTCTTCGACAATGGTGGCGTCTTCCAGGCGTTTGGTTAGATAGCGCGCGCGGCTATCAATTTCCCGCAGGCGGCGTTTGCCGTAGATATAGTCGCCGTTTTCTGAGCGGTCGCCATTCTTGGCGGCTTCGTGCACCACTTGGGTGACCTGAGGCCGTTCGACTTTCCACAGTTGACGCAGTTCGGCGCGCATTTTTGCAGCCCCTTCGCCGGTGATATAGGGAGAACTTTTGGGCCTGGGTGGACGATAGCGCCCCATGGCTAGGCGTCGTCCACTAGGTTAAATACATTCTGATAGAAGGCTAATTCCGATTCCATAGCGCGAATAATATTATTGGCTTTTCTAAAACCATGGCCTTCGTCGGGGAACGCCACATAGGCGACCTGAATACCTTTGTCTTCGAGTAGTTTCACCATCATCTCGGCTTGATTGGGCGGCACGACTTTGTCCTCTAACCCCTGTAAGAATATCACTGGGCAGTTAAGGCCCTCGGCATGATGTATGGGTGAGCGCTCTAAATAAATATCTCTGCGCTCAGGGTAGGGGCCGATTAGGCTATCCAGATAGCGTGACTCAAATTTATGGGTATCGGTGGCCAGTGTTTCTAGGTCACCTATGCCATAGAGGCTGGCTCCGGCTTTAAAGGTATCGGTAAAGGTGAGTGCGGAGAGTACGGTGTAGCCACCGGCACTGCCGCCACGAATTAGGCAGCGCTCGGGGTCTATTTTCTGTTGCTCGGCTAAATAGCCAATTGCGCTCTGGGTGTCTTCAACATCGGCAATACCCCAGGCGCCCACCAGTGCTTGGCGATAGGTGCGGCCAAAGCCAACGCTACCGCGGTAGTTAATATCGACGACGGCAAAGCCTCTATTGGTCCAGTATTGAATCTTTAGGTTAAGACTGCTGCTAGCGGCGCCTGTGGGGCCGCCATGGCACATGGCTATCACCGGTGGTAGCGCATTATCTTGGCCGCGATACTTTGCGCTGGTGGGTGGGTAATAAAATGCATGCACCTGCTGGTTATTGTCGCTTGGAAATAAAATAGACTGTGGTTGCGCTAGATCGGTCTGATCTATCTCTAGGGTAAAGGGTGCATAAACTGAGGCTATATTGGCCTGCGAGTTTATACCGACAATTTGATTAACCAAGGCTGCAGCGCCCGCGACCAAATACAGCGAACCCTGATGGCAGGCAACGGACTGCATAGCGGTGTATTGGTGCTTGGCTGTGGTCAGTGTGCCGGTGGCAATATCGATAAAACCACTGTGCGTTAGGCCATTGTTGGCCCAAACACAGGCAATGGTATTGACATCAATAAAGTCAAAGGTAGTCATGCCCAGTTGCCATAATGGAGTGGCAAATTCTGCCTCCATTTCTAGTACTGGAATGCTTTTCCCATTTTCCAGGCAGTAAATATTCCACCAGTTATTTTTATCAGATACATAGTAAAGTCTATTGTCTGGTGACCAATGGGGCTGAAAAATAGCTTGGTTATTGTCGACGCCAGCGACCAGCGTTTTATCCGTAAGATCGCCATCGGTAATAGAAGCCTGCCAAAGTTGGGTGGCGTCCCAAGGCATATTGGGATGTTTCCACTCTATCCAGCAAAGTTGATTCTGGTCTGGGCTCAGCCGCGGGTAGGCATAAAAGTCAGCGCCAGAAACGAGTTTTTCAATGGTTGAGTTTTCACTGTTAAGTGAAATGGCCGCTAAATAATTTTCAGGTTCTAGATTGCCGCTAGGCTCTTCATTATGTGTGGCGCTATGTTCTTCACACACAGCAATTAGGCGCTGATTTTGGCGGTCCAGCACTAGGTCGGCAAAGCGCCATGGACCTTCGTCTGTTATCGCTTGAGGTGTGCTTTTACTCTTTAGTGATAGTTTGTAAATGCGCTGATCAGCGGCATTTACAAAGTACAGGTTATTATTGTCTAGGGCATAGGCCATGCCGCCGTATTCATGCACCTTGCTGTAATGGCTAAAGGGAGCCGGCAGTAAATCAACGATTTCACCATTGCTGTCGCGGCGCATAATTACGCTGCGGCCCGCTTCCCAGGGGCGGCCTTCTACCCAGTACAGGGCATCGCCATAGGACTGTAAAAAATTAAGACTGGGTGCTGCGCGGGTTATCAGTTCGGCGCTAATGCTCGACGGCCAGCTGCCATAGGGTTTTTTACTGCGTACCATATTAGCCGCCTGCCAGTTTTACAGTATGGCCGAGTTTTTCTAACTCGGTTTTGAGTTTTTCGCGATGGTCACCCTGAATTTCAATCACGCCATCTTTAACGGTGCCACCGGTTGAGCATTTTTGTTTGAGCTGTTTGGCCAATGTTTTAAGATCTGCCTCTGCCAGACCAATGCCAGACACCGTAGTGACCCCTTTGCCTTTACGACCCTTGGTTTCACGACGAATACGCACAGTACCATTGGTCTCTATGGCTTGGGGTGACTGGGTTTCTACAATACGCCCGGCATCGGTTGAATAAACCAGCCGCGATTCTTTATTGGCCATGGGGGATCTCGGTTAATTAACTAAAACAATCTTACCAATATGCTGGCTGGATTCCATTAATGCATGTCCTTCACTTGCCTGCCTCAGAGGAAAGCTACGGTGAACCATGGGCTTAAATTTACCCTCTGCAATTAATGGCCATACCTGTGATTCAACACCAGCGGCAATGCGCGCTTTGTTCTCTAGGGGTTGGGCGCGCAATGTGGAGCCGGTTAAGACCAGCTGTTTAAGCATTAGGGGCAGCAAATCAACCTGCACATTGGAGCCACGTAAAAAGGCAATACTAATAATTCGGGCTTTAGGCGCGCAGGCACTAAAGTTTTTCCGCACATAGTCACCACCGACCATATCCAGTACGACATTAACGCCACCTTCTGTGAGCGCTTTACACACCTCAACAAAGTCATCTCGGTTGTAGTTAATGGCTTTAACGGCCCCGAGTTCTTCGCATATGGCACATTTTTTATCAGAGCCTGCGGTGGTGATGACATTGACGCCCAGGGCTGTGGCCATTTGAATGGCGGTGGTTCCTATACCACTAGAGCCGCCATGGACTAGCAACCATTCTCCGGCTTTTAATTCGGCCCGCTCAAACAGGTTATGCCACACAGTAAAGCAGGTTTCTGGCAACGCAGCGGCATCGACCAGCGATAGGTTGGCTGGTACGGGCAAGCATAATGAGGCTTCGGCAATAGCATATTCGGCATAGCCACCACCGGAGAGAAGTGCACAAACCTTATCGCCCATGGACCAATCTTCAACCAGTGCACCAGTAGCGACCACGGTGCCTGATACTTCTAGGCCTGGTATATCGGTCACCCCAGGAGGCGGCGGATAAAAGCCCATACGCTGAAAGACATCGGGACGGTTGATGCCCGCCGCCGCGACTTTAATCAGCACCTGATTATCGGCAGGCTGTTGGACGGGTCTGGAAGCGAGCTTTAAAACCTCGGGCGCGCCGGGCTCGGTGATTTCAATGCTGGTCTGTGTCGAGGGTAAACTCATTGCCGGTTGTGCTCGCTGTTTATTGGTTTAGAGGGCGTGAGTTTAGCTGGATACGGCCTAACTTCTCAACGCAATAAATACACCGCCACCCATTAGTAATGCACCAGAGCCAATTTTAAGATACTGGGTTTTGGGTGAGGAGGAAAATGAGGATTTGGTTTTTGCTGCCACATAAGCATAGCCTGCCATAACCGCTCCGACTGAGAATGTGGCGATTAGAAATAGTGCGGCGACATCTGTTAGAGACAGACTCTCTAAATCAAGGAAGGCGGGAAAGAAGCTGAAATAAAACAAAATGACTTTTGGGTTGCTCATTGAGGTCATTAAGCCGACCAGAAAGTTGGTTGAATGCTTGGCGGATGTTGGGGCCTGTGCGTCTTCGGTAGAGGGCTTTGCGGTGATCAGGTTAAAGCCGAGGTAAATTAGGTAGATGGCGCCGATATACTTAATGACCGCAAACAGGTTGCCCATTAGCTCGGCCAGCGCGGCTAAACCAAATACAGCCAGGCTAATAAAGACAAAGTCGCCGCTAAGCACGCCCATGGCGGTTGCCAGGCCCTGGCGAAAGCCTGAATCCAATGAACGAGCGACCACCACAATAACCCCAGGTCCCGGAATTAGGGCTAGTGCGATCATGGTGCTGTAGAGTGCGAAGGCAGAGGTAATAGTCATTATTGGGTTGCTGCTTTGAGTTTTTTCCAAAGTCGCCCATCGATTGCGGTGAGCCCGAGGCCAATAAAGGCCATACCGACAAAGTATCTGCTATGTAACTGTTCGTCCAGTATCAGCCAGCTTAGGAAGCTTGCGCTGACTGGCACTAGAAAGGTGACCAATACAACATTGGTGGCGCCGGATGAAGACAGTATGCGAAAGAACAATATATACCCTAGCGCAGTACAGAACACACCAAGGCAGCCGATAGATAGCCAGACATGCAGGCTCGGGTTGGGTAGTTGGTCGGGGCGTTCAAGGAAAAATACCAACGGCAATAAAATAATACTAGCTGATGTTACTTGGCCAATGGCGGTATTGAATGGGCTAACCCCCATAGATTTAAAGCGGCGACCAAAGACCGAGGCGCAGCCATAGGATATAGCGGCACCAATAATAGCCAGTTGCGCCACTGCGCCTATGGTCATGGTTGAGCCTAAGCCCAATAGAGAGGATGGACCAATCAGCACAGTGACGCCGAGCAAGCCAACCAGTACGCCAATGACTTTTTTTGGGGTCATATATTCGTCGGATAAAAAGGCACCGGCAATCAGCACAGTGAACAATGGTGTAGTGGCATTAATAATAGAGGCCAGACCTGCGCCTATATGGTTTTG
>ENA-UZWU01005653-UZWU01005653.1-metagenome-genome-assembly--contig:-Day-4--1m-contig-5653_pt1 | contig 76714 bp, 62 predicted proteins | sample MGYA00260345_ERZ794905 | MGnify/ENA metagenome assembly ERZ794905
TGGGTGTGGCCACTGTGGCTAACGGCAACAATATGCTAGTCATACTGTGCAAGGTGTCCTCGCCTAATAGATTGGCCCCTGTGGATGCAATCATTACGGGGTCAACGACCAGCGGGATGTCATGTTGCTCGATGGTTTTAGCGGCAGAGCGAATACATGATACAGAGGGTAGTAGACCAGTTTTAGCCGCATTGATAGGGTAGCTTTCTGAGAGGATATTGAGTTGGGCATCGAACGTTGTGGAGTCGATTTGTTCGATGTGCCTGACTTCGAGGGGGGTCTCGGCAACAATGCAGCTCACGGCGCTCAATCCATGAACATGGTGATCATGAAATGTTTTCAGATCAGCTTGTATACCAGCACCTCCGGAACAGTCCGAGCCAGCTATAGTGAGGGCTACTGGGATGTTGACCTTTTCCATTAGAGCATGACTGGAGCTAGGCCAAGCCCGCTAGCTGAAAAGTTTAGCGGCTTTTTGAACCTGTTGCAGGCAAGAAACGGTAATAAACTTCGAGCATAAAAGTGGCTAGGCAAGTTGCCATGTGGGTATCCTTAGAACCGTGATGAATTCTTTGTTTGCGGCTCCATGAGCCATTGTCACTTTGAGCGGCTAGTAGCTTGTCTCGAAATAAGTCATTGTAATCCTCCCAAGCACCTCCGCTTCTGTTGATCATGGCTTGTGCGTTGTAATAATGGTAGTAGAGATTAGATGATTGGTCAGCCCAATCAAACTCGGCATTTTTTCCAATGTATTTGATGCCGTTGCGAACGACTGAGTGGCTGCTTTTACCCCACATTTGGAATGCGAGTACACCGCCACCGGTAAGACCAGGACTTTTTGAGGCATTTTTTCTGTAGCCGATAGCTCCATTAGACCCTTGTACGTCCTCAATATAATCGAGGGCATTGTCTATCACTTTATCAAAGTATTTTTGATTCCAGAGCCCGGTGTGTTTACAGGCTTTGAGTGCTTGAATTTGCCAGAAACCAACTGAGTTATCGCCATCATTGGAGCTTACATCGAAGCTGTAAACCCAGCCGCCGCTTCGTGCTTGCCCTCCTGCAATCGCATCACCAGCTTGCTTGGTGACGACGTCAAGATTGGGTATATTAATACCTAGTTTGCTGCAGAACGTGTATGCTTCAGCCAGGGCGTAGGTGGCGATGCCGTGCTCGTAAACCCATCCATGCCCCTTGTCGCTGGTGCGGAGAAGGCCGTTATCTTTCATGCCTTTATCGATAAGGTATAGAATGCCATTAAGAACGGAGTCTCCAAATTCTTCTGAATCAGGGGTTTCGCAATGGCCAAGATATGCGAGGATGGAAAATCCTGTATATGCGACTGGATAAGTTGATCCCCAGCTACCGTTGGGTTTTTGGGTGCTCTTGATCCAGCGCAAAGCCTTGACGACTGCTTCTTCACATTGCTCGTTGCCGCCATTGTTAGCGAGACGCTGAAGCCGGTCTTCTCTCGAGCATCGCTCACGCATGGTAGCAGGAATACTTGAAAATCCTGCGCCGTTTTCTTCTCCAGTTCCCCAGCCGTCACCAAAATCATTTCCATCCCCAAAGTCCGCGGATGGGTCGGGTGTGTCCACCTCGGGAATAGGAACAGCAGTCAAGGAAGTGGTATTTGCTGCAATCACTTTAGCCATTGAGCTGGATGGAGCGGCAGGCTTGCGTTGAACAGCTCGATTCATTTCGCGTTTAGTAATCTTCTTCTCTTCTTCGGCTCCAGCCTGGTAGGAGACGATTTCTGGAGTGAAGGTCTCAACAGTAGGAAGCAGAATCCAAAGCAGCAAAATCCCAATGAGGACCACAGACAATATAGAGATGATAATGCTCGTAATTGTCGAGTTGCGTTGCTGTGCACGCAGGCGTGCTTGAGCTTCTGGAGATAGTTGTGCGTGTAGGCTCATGGCGATTTAGAGAGTGTGAGGTTTGGAAAGGATCTTAGAACTTTTTGTCATGATAAAGAAACTTGTAAAAAAACAAAGGTAATTGTGCACCATAGATTAGTATGAAGTTGACTACTACCAATATAGGCCATGCTTGTATGTTTTTCTAGTGTTAAAGTCTCGTAATAAGCTTGTTTTGTATGCCAATGGAAGCTTTGCCAGTGTTTTTTGTCAAACAGCCTTATTTAAACAGCTTTGTTTAGGATCAAAGTTGCTATTTATTGGTCGCTCGCGTGAGATTCGCATGAGTCTTGCCATGATGACAAGATTCGATTAGTGCTTGGCGCATGAAATTACGTGCAGGAGTGGCGGGAGCTGGGGCAATGGGAAGAAATCACGCGAGGGTTTTCTCCCTACTTGATGATGTCGATATGGTTGCTATTTATGACCGAGACAAGGGCCAGGCGGAGTCGGTGGCGGCAGAATTTGGTGCTGTCGCTGTTGACTCCCTTGATGAATTTGCCAAAGTCGTTGATGCGGCAACGGTCGCTGTGCCAACCATTGCTCACCGGGATGTAGGTTGCCATCTTATGGAACAGGGTGTGCATGTGTTGATGGAAAAGCCAATTGCTGATTCACTCGACGATGCTCGAGCTTTGATTGAAACTTCTCACAGGTGTGAGAAAATACTCCAAGTGGGTCATATTGAGCGTTTTAATCCAGTTATGAAGGAGCTTGAGGATCGCCTCACAGAGCCAACATTTATCGAAGCTCATCGGCTTTCACCCTTTCCCAACCGCAGTATCGATATTGGTGTTGTGTTGGATTTAATGATCCATGATTTAGAGATTATTCTCCACTTGGTTAAATCCCCAGTTGAGAGTGTAGACGCTGTCGGTGTGCCAGTGATGACATCTCGCGAGGATATTGCCAATGCGCGCATTCGATTTGAGAATGGTTGTGTTGCGAATGTGACATCGAGTAGAATTAGTCCCGAGCGGATGCGAAAAATTAGGGTGTTTCAGGGGGATTGTTATTTGTCTCTCGATTACCAAGACCAGAGTGCTGAGATGTATCGTATGGGTGGTAAGGGTATTGAAAAAGTGGAGGTAAACGTGGAAAAAGATGAGCCTCTTAAACGTGAGTTGGCAGCTTTTGTCGAATGTGCTCGTGTAGGGTCAACGCCGGCTGTCTCTGGCCAGCAAGGAGCGGCGGCGCTCGATTTAGCTCTTGAGATTACCAATTTGATCAACAAGTAAAAATCGTTCAGCGTCCCAAATGAGCCTCTTTTTGATTTCTTGACCTGACTCATTAGTCTCTACATTATTACTTTGTGGACAAAATCGAAATACCACAAAAATCAATTTACCGTATATCGTTGTACGGCCGTTGTTTAGAGCGCCTGCACGAAAATGGTCGAGAAATGGTCAGTTCGGCGGCATTAGCTACCGCAGCTGGAGTAAATCCATCCCAATTGAGGCGTGATTTAGCCTATTTTGGCACGTTTGGCACCCGTGGTCGGGGGTATCCCGTGGAGGCGCTTCGTCAAGCGATTCATGATGGTCTGGGGCGTGCAAAATTCCAACCGGTGATCATGGTCGGTGCTGGAAATCTTGGACGAGCCCTTCTGAGGTATGATGGATTTAAGAAAGAAGGTTACGAAATACTGGCTGCATTCGACTCTGAAGCGGAAAGCCTGAGAGACAGAGATATACCGGTCCCATTACATTCCACAGATGGGATGGAAGATTTTATTAGAGAAAACAAAGTGCAGATGGCTGTGCTCTGCGTGCCAGCTAATTATGCCCAGCAAGTGGCAAACAATCTCATTCAGGCTGGTATACAAGGGATTCTGAATTTCTCACCAGTGGTTCTTGAGGTGCCCACTGAGGTGACTGTGAATAATGTAGATTTGGCTCTTGAGCTGGAAAACCTAAATTATTTTATCCGTCGAAAGTAAAATAATGGAATCTCAGGATATGGAGTCAGGTTGTGTGAATTGGCCTAAGCTACTTCGTATGGCTTTTTTCTTTTCATCTTAGTCAAAGAGCGTATCCATTCGTCAACTGTCTCACACAAACAACTGAGATTTTTAATAAGTCATGGCCAAGAAAATAAGGATACCTCTCAAGAGCTCAGCAGACATCAAAAAGATGCGCGTAGCCTGTGAAACGGCGAGTGAAATTCTCCAGCTATGTGCCAAGGCTGTGCAGCCGGGTAAGACAACGGGCGAAATTGATGCTTACGCAGCGGAGTTGATGCAAGAGCGTGAGTGCAAAAGCGCCTTCCTTGGCTATCGTGGATTTCCAGGCCAAATTTGTATTTCTCGCAATGAAGAGGTGGTGCATGGGATTGGTTCCGATACGGTCATTACTGAGGGCGATATTTTGAAAATCGACGTTGGCATTACAAAAGGTGGCTGGATTGGTGATAATGCAACGACGGTGGCGGCAGGCGAGATCGACCTCGAGACCAAACGCCTAATGTGTGCGACTGAGCAGTCTCTCTACGATGCCATTGATCAGGCTCGAGCGGGCAATTTGCTCGCTGACGTATGTGGGGCTGTCGAAGCTCATGTTCAACCCTATGGGTTTACCGTGGTTCGTGAATTCGTTGGCCACGGTGTAGGTCGTGATTTGCACGAGGAACCACAGGTGCCTAATTATCGCCCATCCGGTAGATCCCCCAAACTACGTCCGGGCATGGTTTTGGCAATTGAACCGATGGTCAATGCTGGCGTGGCTGGGGTTACTATTCTGAGTGATGGCTGGACGGTTATCACCAATGATCGCAAAAACTCATCTCACTTTGAGCACACGGTTTTAGTGACTAATGGCAAGCCCGATATTTTGACTGCGCGTCCCCGCGAAGCTACCGCGGAGTTATTGGGAATTAAGATGGAGGGGTAATGGCAAAGTTACTCATTGCTGGTTACGGGTTTTTAGGGCGTGCGCTGGAGCGCAAGTTTGAAGAAGCTGGCTGGCAGGTAACTAAGCTCAATCGCAGTGGTGACGAAGGTGCGATTGCGTGTGATGTATCTTCTGCCGAGGAGTTGGCGTCTTTGCCTGAGGGTTATGATCTAGTCATTCACTGCGCAGCTTCCGGTGGGGGTGGCGAGCCGGCATACCGCAAGGTGTATTTGCAAGGTGCTCGATGTTTAATCGAGCGATACCCAGAAACTAGGTTGATATTCACCTCAAGTACTTCAGTGTATCCACAAGAAGATCATTCTTTGGTTACTGAGCTGAGTGCCGCGAATCCCTCAAGTTCGGGGGCAAAGGTGCTTCGAGAAACTGAGCAAAGTGTGATCAATGCAGGCGGTTTAGTGGCTCGCTTATCGGGTCTCTATGGTCCCAACAGATGCCATGTTTTGAAAAATTTATTGTCTGGTGATGCTCGAATAGATGGTGCTGGGGAGCGGATTATGAATTACGTGCATCGTGATGATGTTGCAAATGCAATGCTGATGCTCGCTGAATTGGATGTTTTTCCGAGTGGGGAGATCTACAATATAACGGCAGAGCCAGTAAGTCAGCGCGATTGTTATGCAATGCTCGCGGAGCATTTTGCAATGCCGATGCCTGCGCAGCAGCATCAAGAAGTGAAGCGTAAGCGCGGCAATAGCAGCAAGAGAGTATCAAATACTAAGCTCAAGAGCTTGGGTTGGCAGCCAGAATATGATGATTTTTTGTCGCTCTCTCTCGCGTGCCAAGGGTGTCAGTAGTTTAGTTGTAAACAGGCTTGTTGTGCCTGTGAAAGTAACCATCACTAAGCATCATTGATGCAGGGTAGTTTGGTAATGGGCTAGCATCTGGAGGGCGAGGAACGTTTCTGCCGATGGTCGCATCTTCAGGCTGAGTGTAGGAGATGTAAACTGGGGTGCCGTTTTTAACGAGTTGGAAGAATTTTGGGGATAGGTTTTCGTGCATGCGGATACAACCAAGAGTGCAGGGGCTGTTTTTCATCCAGCCGGTGTGAAATCCATAGTTAGCTTTGAACTCACACCAATAGGGCATGGGGGTGCCTTTGAAGCTCCATCCTGATGGCTTAGTGCGTAGGTAGCAGCCTCGAACTTGGTTACCTCGATATGCGAAGCCATGGCTGTTGGCACGGTGTTTATGGTCCTTTTTGAAAATCCGAAAATGGCCTTTGGGAGTTGGTGTCGATGATGTTCCCACGGAGACAGGCATGACAAGGAGGGGCTTTGAGCCCTCCATCACATAGACCATTTGGTTATTGGTTGATACCTTTACTCTGACTTTGGATCGATCCTTCGGCAAAGATGCGGGTAGGTCGTATGACTGATAGCCTGATAGACCCTGACTACTGAGGGAGGAGCTGGTGCCGCAGGAGCTGAGGCTAACGCAGAAAATACCAGTAGCGAGGATGCCGATGAGAGAAATACATTTCATAGTAATGACGACCATGCCTCTCATCGATGATTCCTACAAGTAGGAAAAGTGGGGGGCAACTGAAGAATAGCGTGAGATATTAGCTTGAAGCTTGCAATTAGGCTCAAAAAACCGCATCAAGCTGCGTCATGAAGACCGAAAGCATCCATAAATACCGTGCCTTTCCAGCGGTGGACCTGCCTGACAGAGAATGGCCTGATCGCAGCATCACAAGCGCCCCTGTATGGGCGAGCGTAGACTTGCGAGACGGGAACCAAGCTTTGCCTGTGCCCATGTCTATTGAGGAGAAGCTTGAGTTTTTTCAGCTCTTGTGTCGCATCGGTTTTAAGCAAATCGAAATTGGTTTTCCATCAGCCGCTGACACTGAATTTAATTTTTGCAGGCATCTTATAGATAACGACTTAATTCCCGAGGATGTCACTATTCAGCTCTTGGTGCAGACACGTGAACATCTTATTCGTAGGTCTTTCGAAGCGATTAAAGGTGCTAAGCAGGTCATCGTGCACATTTATAATTCTACCTCGCCATTGCAGCGGCGTGTCACCTTTGGCAATGCCAGCCGTGAGGATATCAAACAGCTGGCTGTCGATGGGGCTAAGCTTGTTAAAGAATTAGCACCAACCATTCCAGAGACCGAAGTATTACTGCAATATTCTCCAGAATCATTTTCAGACACTGAGCTCGATTTTGCCCTCGAGTGTTGCAATGCTGTGATCGATATATGGCAGCCAAGCCCCGAGAAGAAGATGATCATTAATCTTCCTGATACTGTGCAGTGGGCTACACCTAACGTTCATGCAGATATGATTGAGTGGATGAGTCGCAATCTTAATCGCAGAGATTCGCTGCTTGTGTCTTTGCACACTCACAATGACCGAGGTACGGGCACTGCTGCCACTGAGCTTGGATTGATGGCTGGAGCGGATCGTGTCGAAGGTACGCTTTTTGGCAACGGTGAGCGCACTGGCAACCTCGATATTGCCAATGTGGCACTCAATATGAATAGCCATGGTATACAGACAGGGCTTGATTTTTCTGATTTGTCCGCCATCCGTGCCGTCTACGAACGAGTCACTCGCATGACTGTGCCTGAGCGATATCCGTATGCTGGAGAGCTTGTCTTTACCGCATTTTCTGGGTCGCACCAGGATGCTATCAAGAAGGGCTTAGATTTACGTGAGAAGGATCTGAAAGATGACCCCAACACGTCATGGGCAGTTCCATACCTGACAATTGACCCGCAAGATATTGGGCGTTCTTACGAGGCAATCATTCGCATCAATTCCCAATCGGGTAAAGGGGGGGTTGCTTATGTGCTGGATCGTGAGCACGGCTTTGATTTGCCAAAAACGATGCATCCAACGGTGGGCATGCTTGTCTATGCTTTGGCTGACGAGCTCGGGAGAGAGCTCAGACCAGATGAAATTCGGGATGTGTTTTTCGAGAAGTTTGTTAATCTGTCTGAGCCTATGTCTCTTTGTGATTACGAACTTGATCATCATGCAGGTAAGAAGGGTGAAGTGGCATGTCATGCTGATCTCCTATTAGAGGGCAAGTCACAAAAAATTAGCGGTTTGGGCAATGGCCCGATCAACGCTTTTGTTCAGGCACTGGAGCAAGTGGGGCTTAAAAACTTCACTCTTACCGATTACAGGTCACACGCTGTAAGTGGAGGCTCTGATGCCGATTCAGCAGCATATGTGCAGTTGCAAAGTAAGGATGATCAGAACTTGGTTTGGGGCTGTGGTGTCGACCCTTCGATTGAAATGGCGGGCCTTAAGGCACTTGTCTCCGCGGTTAATCTGCTAGGGATAGCTAATCATTGAGCTCATTCATAAATTTATGTTACGTTTTACACTATTCGGAATTCCGATCGTCGTTGAACCTTGGTTTTGGTTGACTATGGCTTTTCTTGGTGGCGGTCTTAATGCCTTGCAGAGAAATTATCCTGGAGACTATCTAGGTGTAATTTTGTTCATGATGGCAGGTTTTATTTCTGTTCTTGTCCATGAGCTTGGGCACGCATTGACCGGTTGGAAGCGAGGTGGCGGGCAAGTATGGATTAGGCTGTGGGCACTGGGAGGACTTGCCTACCAACAGGGGGGAAGGTTGAACCGAAAAAATAGATGCTTTATGATATTGGCTGGTCCAGGAGCTGGTCTGATACTCGCGATGGTGAGTATCGCATCTTTGTTTGTTATTTTCCCTGCGCCCGAAGCGATGCTTAGATTGCAATATTATATCAAATACACGAATATCTTTCATCAAGAGATGCTGGGGGTTTTTCCTGACAATCGCCCCATCTATGGATTACTTAATGCGTTAATCTGGGTCAATGTATGGTGGTCTCTACTTAATTTGATACCTATTTACCCGCTGGATGGTGGCCAGTTTATAGAGCAGGTCATCAAGTCACGAAAAAAAATGCACTTGATAGGAATCATCGCAGGTGCCTGTTGTATGCTATTTTTGCTCTCTAGAGATTCATTCTTTGGGTTGCTGATTTTTGGGTTTTTGACTTATCAAAACTTTCAATCTTACAAACAGTCAAATGACTAGGTTTGTGAAGCCTGAGAGCTGATGATATTTCTTGGAAAATAATTTGTGTCAATTACTCTCAAGGTATGGACACATTTATGCTTATTGTATCTGAGCCTTTCACTTGGGGGCTTGTGGTCGGGCTGTTTCTTTTGGGCATGGTATGGCGCCTGATGCGTAAGGATATCGTTACGTTGCGTAGCGAAAAGAAGCGCCTTCAGCAGGAAAGCAAAGAGCTGCAGGGCCACCTCAATACGCAGCTTAAAATAAATGCGAAGGGAAACGATCAGCTTGAGGTCGATCTCAAGGAGTTGCGTGAGCAGAATGAAAATTTAAGATCCAACTTGAATGTGGCTAAGCAGAAGCCGGGAAGAGCTGAGCTTCGTCACCTTCATTTGATGGAAAATGCCGTGAGTGTGATGCGCGAGCAAGCGCCTGGATTTGCCCCGGCTTGGGAAAAGGCGATGCGTGATGCGGAAGCCGCAGAACTCGCGGCAGAGAGTGGCTTGAAGAAGCTAATGCGAAAAGTTCTCCCCACTGGTAAATTAGCACCAGCTATTGGCACTAAAGACGCAGTCGATGGCGACGATCAAACCAAGGATGTAGAGTAAATACAGCCACGTTGCACCCGATGGCTATCTTGACTCTTGTCTCTTCGAGTCGATTATGCTTTTCTGCGCCCGTCTTGTCGACATTGCTATCATGGCCGACCAGTCTATTTTTGTCGTCAATCTAATCACTAGCCCAGCTATCACTAAATATCGTTATGAAAATCGTCGTCGCATACTCCGGAGGTTTAGATACCTCAGTTCTCCTTCTCTGGCTTAAAGAGAAATATAATGCTGAAATTATCGCTTACTGTGCAGATGTGGGTCAGGGTGAGGAGCTGGACGGTCTCGAAGAGAAAGCTTTGAGCACTGGAGCAAGTAAGTGCTATATCGGCGACCTCAAGGAAGAGTTCGCCGCTGATTACATTTACCCCATGTTTCAGGCTAATGCTCTCTATGAGGGGCGCTATTTATTAGGAACATCGATTGCGCGCCCTTGTATTTCGAAGGGCATGGTTGATGTGGCGATCAAGGAGGGTGCCGATGCCATTGCTCACGGGGCAACGGGTAAAGGAAACGACCAGGTCCGATTTGAACTGTCTGTGGCTGCTCTTGCTCCTGATCTGAAGATGATTGCTCCATGGCGTGATGCTGAGTTTAGAGCTCAATTTCCGGGTCGTTCAGAGATGATCGCCTACTGCGAAGAACACGGCATCGATGTCACAGCATCGAAAAAGAAACCATACTCGATGGATCGTAATTTATTGCACATCTCATTCGAGGCAGGGGCGCTCGAAGACACTTGGTATGATGCAACTGGAGAAGCCGATCGTGATATGTATGTGCTTTCAGTTTCTCCTGAGGAGGCACCAGACGTTCCAGAGTATGTCGAGTTTCTGTTCGATAAAGGTGATATTGTGGGTCTCAAATACGACGGGATCGATCAAATCATCTCCGACCTCGGTGACTTCAAAGTTGAGGGTGAGAAAGATGGCTACACCCTGCTCAGCCCATACGGTGTGATGCGGGTGCTTAATTTCCTGGGTGGTAAGCATGGTATCGGCCGCGTTGATATTGTTGAAAACCGTTTTGTTGGGATGAAATCTCGTGGTGTTTACGAGACCCCCGGTGGGACCATCATTTTGGCGGCTCACCGAGATCTTGAGACGCTGACGGTAGATCGTGAGGCACAGTATGTGCGCGACAGTCTGATCACTAAGTATTCCCAATTGGTTTACAATGGATTCTGGTTCGCTCCAGAGCGTGATGCTATTCAGGCATTGGTCACGGAGACACAAAAGACGGTATCCGGTGAGGTAAGGCTTAAGCTCTACAAAGGGAACTGCATGCAGGCTGGTCGTCGCTCGCCATTCACACTCTATTCTGAAGATGTAGCGACGATGGAGGGTGGTGCAGAGGAGGCATACAACCAAGATGATGCAACTGGCTTCATCGCGTTGAATGCTCTCCGTCTTAAGGCGAGCGCCCGTCAGGGTGAGTAATGTTCGTATTCTCTTCTTAACCAGATCCTTATTAGTAAACTGCCATGGATGAAGCCGTTATTTACACCATTCTCGGTGAAGCTGGATTCACCAAGATGGTGGCCGCATTTTACCGAAGGATTAAGGAAGATGATTTGATCGGGCCGATGTATCCAGAGGAGGATTTGGTCGGTGCTGAAGAGCGTTTGCGCGATTTTCTGCTGTTTCGTTTTGGTAATGATCCCCGTTACCAAGAGAAGCGAGGTCACCCTCGGCTGCGAATGCGTCATGCTCCTTTTTCTATTGGTGAAGCAGAGGCAGTACGTTGGCTCGAATTAATGGATGAAGCAATGGATGAAACAAAAGTTCCCAAGTCTATCAAGCTGGAGCTTAATTCTTTCTTTACGATGGTCGCGCATAATATGCGCAATAAGTCGGAATAAAAAGAGAACTGGTAACTCATAAAGATATGAACAGTATATGGATTTTTATAGGCTTTATTGGTCTATATTTTTCTCTGCAGCTTTGGATTCTTCCTGCCTGCGGTATTCCGACATGAATGTCTGGAAGAAATTCTCCGGGTGAGAATAAAAGCAAGCCAGTTGAGGCAAGCGGTCAGTCCCAAACCTCAAAAACGCAAGATGAGATTGCGCCACCTGGCATGAAGAGCTCAATTACTGTTACTCCACCTCATATATCGAGTGAGGTCGACCAAAGTGAGTCCATCAGCAAGGATAAGCTAAACGACCTCGACCAGGCTCAATAGCACTGAACTTAATGATAGTGCTTAGATAAAGAGCACAAAAAAGGGGCATCCTTGTGAGGAGCCCCTTTTTTGTGGTTTGGATGAGACGCTTAAGGCTCAATGATGGAGTAGTCTCCATCTTTGCGCCGATAGAGGATTTGAAGCACATTACGACGTTCGTTGTTGTAGACGATGAATGGCTTATCAGATAGCTCGAGCTCCATGATGGCTTCTTCCTTGAGTAAGGTTCTGAGGCGGTATGATTCACGGTGAATAATCATCGGCTCAGGATCAGCTTCGGGCTCTTCGACCGCTGGAATATCATCTAGAATGCTCGATGCGAATATTTTCTCATCAAGGTGGCGGATAGTATCTTTCCTTCTGTTAGGTCTGTGCTTTCTGAGTAAGCGAGTCTTATGCTTGCGCATGCGACGAGCAATTTTGTCAATCGTCTCATCAATGGCGGCATACATGTCCTTGCTCTCAGATGAGGCATCTATGACGATGTGGTTAGCGCAGAAGAGAATGATTTCAGCATGATGGCGGTTTTTGTGTGCATCGAGGATAGCCTTGGCTTCGATTATTTTCGGGTAATCTAGGTGTAAGCCTTGAATTTTTTTGGTGGCGTAATCGCGCAGGGCGTCCGTGATATCCTCGTGACGTACGGTAACCGTGATTTGAGTATTAGCATTAGCTGATTGCATCTTGTTGTTTCCTTTCTTGTTTGTGTTATATAGCTCGAGGCTACGAAATAATGATTTTTTAGAGCACGAAATCCTCGCCGAGGTAATGTTTGCGAGCGAGTGGATTGTTTGCAATGTCTTTTGCCTCACCCTCTAGAATGAGTTGCCCTTCATGAAGTAGGTAGGCGTGATCGGTAATGTGCAGAGTTTCACGGACATTGTGGTCAGTGATTAAAATAGAGAGTCCATCTTGATCGCGTAGATCACGGACGATGGTTTGAATATCTCCAACAGCAATTGGATCAACTCCACTGAAGGGCTCATCCAGCATGAGCAGTGTTGGGTCTGTGCATAATGAGCGTGCAATGGTGAGCCGGCGCTTTTCACCACCAGAAAGTGATAATGCTTCAGACTTGCGGAGCTTGGAAATATTGAAGCGTTCGAGTAGCTGATCGGCGCGATGGTGGCGTTCTTTACGGTTCAGGTCTTTCCGGGTTTCGAGAACGGCGAGGAGATTGTCTATTACACTTAGATTGCGAAAGATAGATTCTTCTTGGGGAAGGTAGCCCATGCCTAATCTAGCGCGTTTGTGCATAGGAAGCGTTGAAATATCATTGCCTGAAAAATGAACAACGCCTGTGTCCGCTGGAACGAGACCAGCAATCATGTAAAAACTGGTTGTCTTGCCGGCGCCATTTGGGCCGAGCAGACCGACAATTTCGCCCTCACGTACACTGAGGTTAACCTCATTGACGACAGTGCGGCCAGCATAAGATTTCATCAAGCCGCGCGCCTCTAAAAGGGTGGGGGAATTACGACGTGTTGCTGTATCGAGATGCAGTGTCGCATGATCTGACGGCGGAGCCGCGGTGGTGGCTTTGTCTGCCAATAAATCGTTTGAAATAGTTTCTGACATTACTTTTAGTCTAATACGATGAGATTCTTTCTAGCGAGATTTATTTTTTGGGAATAGCTTGCATGACCCATTTTCCCTGACTGGTAATGATGCTCTCGATGTCTTTGTCTCTCATGATAAGCCTAATCCATTGGCCGTCCTCCGCGGCCTGTAGGTATTCGTTGGCACTTTGTTGGAGTGTTGGGCGCCCACCTTTGAGTATCATTTCACCAGATTTTGCGTTGTAGCTCGCTGTATTGCCTGACGCAAGAAAGGCTTGGCCATCGTTGTTTTCACCCGTAATTCTCACGTTTCCTGAGGCGATGATTTCTTTGAGATTTCCTCGGCTTGAGAAGCTGTTGGATGATTGATCTGCTTGATTTTTTTTTTCAGGGTCAGTTTTTTTTGCTGACGTATCCTGCTTTTTGTTTTCAGTCTTATTGTCGAATAAGATTTTGAGCTCATCATCGCATCGTAGCTTGAAAGCTGAGTTGGACTCATTGAGTCTGATGTTTTTGAGATAAGTTAGAATGCCATTTTCGTTATCAAAATAAATACCGCCATCACACTCTATTTTAATAGTGGCCGAGTCTTTTTCGGTATCGGTTTTCTTGTTAGTAGCCGATTTTTGTTTGGCAGCTGGAGAAGGTGTTCGATTTGGTTTTGCTGACGAGCCTTTGTTGGCCTGTTGTGCTTGATTGCTACGCTTGAGGAAAGAGCGCATTTCTTTGTCGGCAACTGCGGACTGTTCATCGCTCTGTTTGATGGCGGCCACTACATTTTTTTGGCGCTGGGAATGGCTATCACTATTGGTGGTCGACAGGCTATCAATTTGCTCAAGTTTACTATCTGACGGAGGTGCTGGTGGAGCCGCCGTGGAAAATGGCGATTGAATACTCAATAGCACAATCATGACCGCGACAGGAGATATCGATTTGGTTGTTTTAGTTAAGCGGTAGTATTGCATCAGTTATGGTCAAAAAAGAGTGTTGGTCAGCGGGAATTACTAAAGGTTATCGTTGGCTTTCTGGTACGGGTTTTGATTTGAGATGAAAAAGCGAGGCTGCTGGGCCGATGATGAAGCCTTGCCCAGTATTGATGTCGTAGACCATACCTGCGCCTGATGTTTGAAAGTCTTTCCCGCTGATGTATATGGCTTCTTCAGCATTAAGTATTGCATCATTTTCCTTGTAGGTAGCTCTTTTAACTTTCGTGCTAGCCTGGATCTCGCCATTGTCGGCGTACAACTCGAGTGTTACGTCGCGTGCATCTACCGTGTTGCCATTGATCACCTCCATCCGGTCTGCATGAAGTAGTGATAGTGGTTTAAAGTTTTCGTCATAACGAGGAATTCTGACTTGTCTCAGGACAGTGTCGCTGTGCATTTGTCCTAACAGGGAAAGGCTGGATTTCTCTTTCTTTTGCTTCGATTGTAAGCTTGAATTTGTGTCTTTTACTTTGTTGGGTCTCTTCTTCGCTTGGTTAAGCGAAGAAGCTTCTGTTTGCTTGACGTCTTTGCACGCGGTGAGTGCAAATATTGTCATGACAGTGACAAAACATAGTCCAAGGACCAAGTTGGCTGAGCTATGGTGATGACGGAAGATTTTCGTAACGGTAGAATTTGAAATGATGAGAGATATACTTAGCCAACATTGTGGGCAGCGCGATGGACGGCAAGTAAGCGAGTAAGAACAGCTTCAATCTCATTCAGTGGAATCTGGTTGGGACCATCCGAAAACGCTTTTTTAGGATTAATGTGAGTTTCCATAAACACACCATCGACACCTGTAGCAATCGCTGCCCTTGCTAATACAGGAGCAAGCTCGCCGTCTCCACCTGTGGTGCCGCCATCTCCACCTGGACGTTGCACAGAGTGGGTAGCATCAAAAATTACTTTCATGCCCATGTCGCGCATCCAGTAGAGTGAGCGCATATCAGCGACGAGATTGTTGTAGCCAAAAGTGGAGCCTCGCTCGGTGATGTAGAAGTGTTCGCAGTTGAAGTGCTTCATTTTGCCCGCGATGGGCTTTACATCCCATGGTGCTAAGAATTGTCCCTTTTTGATGTTAATAGGACGTCCCGTTTTGGCACAGGCTTCCAGTAAATCAGTCTGGCGACACAGGAATGCTGGAACCTGCAACATATCTACGGTTTCAGCTGCGATGGAAGCCTCTTCGGGGGTGTGTATATCTGTGCTAACAGGAATGCCGAGCTCCTTGCCTATTTCTCCAAGAATGCGACAGCCTTCTACCACTCCTGGGCCGCGAAAGGAATCAACGGAGGTGCGATTGGCCTTGTCATAAGAGGCTTTAAAAATGAACTGAATGCCAGTGCGCTGTGCAATCTCTTTGAGAGATCGTGCCATTTGCCATGCAAATTCCTCAGACTCGAGAGCACACGGACCAAGGATGAAAAAAGGGGCGGAGGGATCAAGGGTAAGGTTGCCGATTCGACTCATGATTAAATGTAACTAAGACGATTCAAGTTAAGCATGAACAGGGCAAATGGCACGTTAAAACTCAAGCCATGTTGTTTTTTATGTCTCCGCGGATGTTTCTTCGAGCGCCAAGGTAGCAGCCCCGATGATGCCAGCATCATTACTGAATTGAGCAGGGATAATTTCGAGCCCATTAAGAAAGGCTGGAGCCAGTTGTTTTTGGATGCTTTCTTTGAGCGGGTTAAAGAGAAGCTCTGCCGCCTTGGCTACACCTCCGCCAATGATGATGGCGGCTGGGTTGAGTAGCCAGCAAGCGTTGACTACTGTGCATGCAAGTTTTTGGGCGATGCCCTGCCATATTTCTATTGCTAGCTGATCTCCTTGAGCGGCTGCTTGTGACAGAGCTGCTGGGCTACATTCAGTAACGCTTTTATTGATATTGTGGTTAGCGTAGAATTGTCGAGCATCGGCTGCTATCTCATTGTTTCCAATGTAGTCTTCAAGTGAGCCGAGGTTTCCATATGCACCTTCTCTGCCTGCGTGGTCGATCGATGTCTGGCCCAGCTCACCGGCAACGGAGTGGGCTCCTCTTAACATATGGCCGTGAGTGATAATGCCGCCACCGACACCAGTGCCAAGTGTGATACAGACAAGGTGATCCTTGCCCATGCCAGCTCCTACTTTCCACTCGGCATAGGCCATGCAATTGGCATCATTCTCCACCGCAACGGGGAGCTTGGTGCGATCTTGTAGAATATCGCGCAAAGCAATGTTGGTCCACCCTCTGACGTTGGTCAAATTGTGAATGGTGCCAGTATTAAAATCAACAAAGCCAGGGACACCTACTCCTATGGCACTTATCTCGGGGTGGTGTGCGCGCAAATCATCGATGACATAGATGATAGCTTCGATTAGAGGTTCCGCTTCGTTGAAGTCTTCAGTGGCAATAGCAGGTGCTTGGGCAATGACTTCATGGCCTCGAACAACACCGAATTTGACGCTGGTTCCGCCAAAATCGATACCGAGGGAGAGGGGTGGTAGTGCTTGATTCATGGGTGTGAGATATTGAGATTTGCGATGATCCTCAAGCCGTCTAGTGTGAGGTCTGGAGCAAGATGATCGATTTCAGTGAGTCCGTGTGTGATCAGCGGGGCGTCGCCTCCTGTAGCTACCACAAGTGGCCTGGTGGAGAATTCCTTATGCAGATTGTGAAGGATTTCACGCACTAAGCCGCGATATCCATAAACTGCGCCTGCTAGCATAGCTTGTTCGGTTGATTTGCCGATGACTTGTTCAGGTTCCTGAAGAGTGATATGGGGGAGTAAGGCAGTGCGCTTTGCTAGTCCCTCGGTCATTGAGGCAAGACCCGGTGCAATCACCCCTCCTTGGTAGGATGATAATTGTATGTCTCCAGTTTTCTTCTTAATCTCACCGTCGTTCGTGATAGCTTGCACTCCTTTATAGTCGTTCGCTGAGGCCACCACATCAAAGGTTACCGCCGTGCCAAAATCTAGTACGATACAGGGGCTGCGGTATTTTGAATGGGCTCCCACGGCATTGGCGAGCCTGTCAGCACCGATCTGTTCAGGTTTGGGGTAATTAATACCGATGGGTAAGTTGCTGAGGTGGCTGAGCTGGTGGCAGGGTTTGCTGCTGAGGTATGATGCCAGCGTGGCTGCTTTATCGGGAACAACGGAACTAATAATCGACGCATCCCAGCTGATCTCATTGAGTGCATCCGTTAATGACTGTTGAGAAATTTCAGGAGTAGGAATGATGGCACGCCACGACTTAAGACAGTCACCATTAGCCAAGGCCAGCTTGGTGCGTGTATTTGAGTTGTCTACAATGAGAGTGCGCATGAGGTATGGGTAATGAATCAGTGCTCGCTGAGAATATAGAGTGAGTTCAAGGGATATGGAAAGTACTGGATATAGAAAAGGATAGAAAAACAAGACAGAAAAAAGCCGGAGGAGCAGTGCTCCCCCGGCTAATCGTTGTTATGATGCTTAATTAGTCGTTGTAAGCTGGTGAACCGTGCTCTGCAACATCGAGACCTTCATGTTCCTCTTTCTCGTCAACTCTCACACCGATAGTAAGCTTAATGATGGAGAAGACAATGATCGAGAAGATGAATGCGGCAGCTGCAACGGCGAGCACCCCTAAGAGCTGACCACCGATGGTAAATCCACTTTCAGTGGTGTCGAATAGAGCGCAGGCAATGATTCCCCAAACACCGCAGATGCCGTGAACTGAGATAGCACCTACTGGATCGTCGATCTTAATCTTGTCGAAGAAGAGGATAGAGAAGACTACGATGATACCTGCTACCAGACCGATCAGTAATGCACCGTTGGTTGATACGATGTCAGCGTTAGCTGTGATGCCTACAAGGCCAGCAAGGAATCCGTTGAGGGCCATGGATAGGTCAGGCTTTTTAAGAACGATCCATGAAGTCAGCATTGAACCAAGAGCGCCTGTGCAAGCGGCTAGGGTAGTTGTAGTGAATACCAGGCCGAGCGGTCCAGGAGCTGCAGAAAGAACGGAACCTCCGTTGAATCCAAACCATCCGAAGAAGAGTAAGAATACACCGATTGTGGCAAGTGGTAGGTTTGATGGCAGAATTGGCTTCATGCCACTTTTAGTATACTTGCCCTTACGTGGTCCGAGGATGATTACGCAAGCAAGAGCTGCGAAACCGCCAAAGGCGTGAACGACAGCAGAACCAGCGAAATCCTTGAAGCCGTTGCCGCCATTGAGGCTAGCCATCCAGCCGCCGCCCCAATGCCATGATCCGACAATTGGGTATGCGAGACCTACGAGCACTGTCGCAAAGATCATGAAACTTGGAAGCTTTATGCGCTCGGCTACAGCTCCAGAAACAATAGTGGCCGCGGTGGCGGCGAACATAGCCTGGAAAATGAAATCTCCATATCCGGTCATTGCAAGTCCTACGCCTCCGTAGCCGAAGGTATCATCGATATTGCCTTCGCCAAATGGTCCGCCAATACTAAACCAGCCGTTGAAGTCGCCTGGGTAGTGAGTGTTGAACCCAACAAGACAGTAGGTTACGATACCAATGGCAATGATGAAGCAGTTTTTGAATAGAATGTTAACCGTGTTTTTGCGTTGAGTTAGACCAGCTTCAAGTGAAGCAAATCCAAGGTGCATGAGAAAAACAAGGGCTGCAGCAATACATGTCCAAAGCATGGATGTGGTGAAAAAGTCGAAAGCGTAGGCGTAATCGCCTTGGCCTGCAACTAGCTCATCGTAACCTGCTTTTGTTTCAGCATCGTCAGCTAACAAAGATCCTGTTCCTATTGCTAGGATGGATAAGGGTAATATTGATTTAGTAATCATAGGTTGTTGGTTGTTGTTTGGTAGTTTGAAAAAACAACTTCAGCATGAGGCGTGCCAAGAACGAAATCAGGAGCTGTAAAGTTACAACGGATAGAGTTGGCACGTATATTGCTCATTTTATGACGCGCGCGCGAGAGGCCTTATAAAATCAACAAATATTTTTTTGATTCGGCTCACAAACAACGCAAACCAGATAAAAAACTGAAACTATACTCAATATGATGAAACTAATTAAAACCTACTGTATACCATTGTTCCTTTTGGCGCTCACGACTTCACATGCCTGTGCGGCAGATGCTACCCTTGATACGGGTGATACCGCGTGGATGCTAACTTCCACCGTGCTTGTGTTGATGATGTGTTTGCCGGGACTGGCATTATTCTATGGTGGACTCGTTCGTGCGAAGAACGTTCTCAGTATATTTGTTCAGTGTTTTGCCATGGCTGGAGTAATGTCGATCTTATGGGTTGCGTTTGGATATGCGGTTGCTGCAGGTGAGGGTGGCAATGCTTATTTTGGCTGGGACAAGTCGTTTGCCTTTTTGAATCATATCCAAGAAGCAACACTTAGTGGTACCATCCCCGAAAGTGTCTGGGTAACTTTTCAGATGACTTTTATTATTATCAGCCCCGCGATTATTGTGGGTGCCTTTGCCGAGCGGATGAAGTTTTCTGCCATGTTAGTCTTTACTGTAATCTGGACGATCCTCTCCTACTTGCCGATGTGGCACATGGCATGGGGCGGTAACGGGTTATTCCACAATGCTGGCTGGTTGATGTCGGAGGGCGAGGCTGCGATTGACTTTGCTGGAGGAAACGTAGTGCATATCAACGCTGGCATCGCTGGTTTGGTGGCATGTATTTTTATCGGAAAACGTAGGGGCTATCCCGGTCCAGCGTTGGTTCCTCACAACGTGCCCTTCGTACTCGTTGGTGCCGCATTGCTTTGGGTAGGTTGGTTTGGTTTTAATGCTGGGTCTGCTGCTGGAGCAAGTGCTGGTGCTGGCATGGCGATGCTGACTACCCAGGTGGCATCGGCTGTTGCAGTCGTGGTATGGATGGCTCTTGAGTGGATTGTTTCTAAGAAGCCCACTGCTGTGGGTGTCGCTACTGGTGCCGTGGCAGGACTGGTGGCAATCACCCCAGCCGCTGGATCAACCAACGTGGTAGGGGCCCTCATCATAGGTGCGGTCGCCAGTGCAGTTTGTTATCTCGCAGCTACTAAGCTTAAGCATGCTTTCGGTTATGACGATAGTCTAGATGTCTTTGGTGTGCATGGTGTGGGTGGCATCGTAGGGGCTTTGCTGACTGGGGTATTTATTCGCGAAGGCGCTGGGGATGGTGGTCTCGCTCAGTTCATCGTGCAGGCGAAGAGTGTGATCTTAACTATCGTCTGGAGCGGCTTAGCTTCTGTGATCGCCATCTTCGCAGCAAAGATTCTCTGCCGAGGTATTCGGGTGGATGAGGAGCTTGAGCATGATGGTTTAGACCGTGATGAACATGGCGAGGAAGCTTACAACTGGGAGGCATAAGTAAGACTAACGGATTTAAGTCGGGGCCCGATGGGTCTCGGCTTTTTTTGTGCATATTTTCTATGTCAAAAAATTGGCACGCTATTTGCTCAACGTAATTTTGATTATGAAAACTACAATCAAATCATTAATAATAGGCGGAAGTTTACTAACAACAACTACCGCATTCGCAGAAATTGAAGCTGAGATTTATACAGGATACCATTCTATCTACGAGTTTCGTGGTGTTGATTTTGGCGATGACCTAGTTGACGTAGGTGTTGACCTGAATTATGAGCTTGCCGATGGATTATCATTAAACGGAGGTTTGTGGTATGCCAGCTGGGATGAAGCAGGTGGAGAGGGTGATGAGCTTGATCTTTACGTTGGACTAACAAAAACGTTGGGTGATTATGATCTTAGTGTTGGTTACACCAAATATATGTTTCCTGGGGCTAGTGATATCAATACAGAAGAAGTTTCGGTTGGTATTTCAACTGAGCTAGCATGTGGCTTAGGTTTGGCACTAACCTATTTTGAAGATATTGACGCCATTGACGGCGGGTATCTTGAGTTTGAAGCTGCAAAAAGTGTGTCGCTCACTGATTCTCTTTCTGTAGACTTGTCTGCTGGTGCTGCATGGAGTTATGACTACAACAGTGAAACAGTCGCTGCTGGTGATGGAAGCCTCAGTGGCTTTAATCACTTCTTCGTTACCGCAGCACTTCCCATTGCTTTGAAAGAAGATGTCACATTGACACCCTACATTAAATACGTAGGTGCTGATGATGATTTAGCTAATTCATCCGATGCATCAGATGGTAATGATGACCTCTTCTATGGAGGCGTATCTTTATCAATTGCATTCTAAAAAATTTAACTGAATGAAATCATAGTTCAGTTTGTCTGGAGAATGGGGGTCTGCATCGCAGGCCCTCATTTTTTTGGTCGATAAAAACGAAGTGGTCGAAGAGGAATCCACCTAGGTGGATTTTTTTTTGACTTTAAGTAAATCGAATGATGTACCGCAATACATGCAGCGCCAGCGTTGTATGAAAAGAGTATTAATTATGGCAGTTATGCCATAATTAAATGGTCTGATTCTATAGGCTTTAGTGTGTTTATGAGCTAGGTTGTCAAGAAACGGTGTAGATTTGCAGAGTGGGCAGATTGTAGATCTGCGTTTTATGTATGCACAGAACCAGGTAACAATACATGCAGCTAAGCATACTATCAAAAGCTCAGCCGTACGCTTTTTGAGCTCAGCACTTACGTAAAAAAATGCAACGGCTGAGGTAATCAAGCCGATGAGGCTAATAAAAAAGACAAGAGAGAATAATACCGCTACAATAAATCTTTTTTTGTAGGGAATGGATCGTGCCCTGTTATCGCTAGATGGTTTACACCCAGCTCTAGATTTAGATCTGGAAAACGACTTACGCTTTTTGTGATCGGCACGCTTTGATGTGTGATCCGATTCAGGCATAAGTCGTTTGTTAGGCTCTGGCGATGATTACAGGAGTGGAGCAATAACTAAGCTGACAATTGCCATGACATTGATGAGAATATTCATCGATGGGCCAGAGGTGTCCTTGAAGGGGTCGCCAACTGTGTCACCGACTACGCAACCTTTATGGGTCTCAGAATTTTTGCCGCCATGGTGACCATCCTCGACGTATTTCTTAGCATTATCCCACGCTCCTCCGGCGTTGGACATAAAGAGCGCCATCAGAATGCAGCCTAGCAGTGCCCCACAGAGAGTTCCGGTGAGTGCGATAGCACCTACGCCAAAAGCATTGAAGCCAAAGCCAACTGCAATGGGAGTTCCTACAGCGAGTACCGCTGGCATAACCATGCGTTTGGTGGCTGCACGGGTGGCAATGTCGACGCACTTGTCAGAATCAGGTTCACCAGTGCCTTCAAGTAGCCCCGGGATTTCACGGAATTGACGGCGGATTTCGTTGATCATTTCAAAGGCGGCTTTGCCGACGGCATCCATAGTGATAGCTCCGTTCAGGAAGGGCACTACACCACCAATGAATAAGCCGACAAAGAAGGTGCGAAGCACGGCCTCGTCTTTGAAGTTAAAGTCTGTGATGTGTGCTTTTTGGATGAATGCAGTGATAAGTGCGAGAGCAGCAAGGCCGGCAGCACCGATGGCAAAACCTTTGCCAATGGCGGCGGTAGTATTACCCACGGCATCGAGGCCATCCGTGATTTTGCGGGTTTCTGGTCCCATGGCACTCATTTCAGCGATACCACCTGCGTTGTCAGCAACTGGCCCGTAGGCATCGATGGCCATGGTGATGCCAACAGTGCCCAGCATTCCGACTGCGGCCATGCCGACGCCAAGTAGCCCAGCAAACTCGTAGGAAACGAAAATGATGGCAGCGAGGGTAAGCATGGGAATAGCGACCGATTTGAGACCGACAGATAGGCCGGTGATCATCACAGTTGCGACACCAGTTTCTCCTGATTTGGCGATGTCACGCACGGGCTTCCCGCCTGTGTAGTACTCGGTTATTAAGCCGATGATGATGCCTCCTACAGCTCCGCAGAGTACGGCGGCTGCAATATTGCTACTCACACCTAAGATATTACAGAGTCCAAATGCTCCACCGATAAAGATAACGGCAGCACCAATGGTTCCTATGCGTAGTGCACTGGCTGGGTCTTTGGCTGCCATTATTTTGACGAGAAGAATTCCTAGAATGGAGCAAACCAGTCCCATCGTTGTGAGCGCAAGGGGCATGTGCATGAGCGTCTCTTTGGTGGCACCATGTGCAACAATAGCACCAGGATCTGATACATTCAGATTGGCGGCCATGGCAGCTACAATCGCTACGCAGGCTATCTGGGCTCCGCAGTATGACTCGAAGATATCTGAGCCCATACCGGCAACGTCACCTACGTTGTCGCCTACGTTGTCTGCGATCACACCAGGGTTACGCGGATCATCCTCTGGAATGCCAGCCTCTACTTTACCAACGAGATCTGCACCCACATCAGCAGCTTTGGTAAATATACCTCCACCGACACGATAGAACAAAGCGACAAGTGAAGCACCCATGGCAAAACCTTCCATGATTTCAGCAACAGCGTGATTGTCTCTGTAAAAGTAGTAAACACCTCCGAGTCCGATCAGTCCCATGGAAGCTACGGTGAGGCCCATGACTGAGCCGCCGAAGAAGGCCACGCTGAGAGCATCAGCTTGGCCGTTGTCCCGTGCCGCGATTGTTGTGCGAACGTTGGCGCGGGTCGCTGTGAACATGCCAACAAATCCAGCGAAAGAGGAAGCTAGGCAACCGAGGAAGAATGCAAGTGACTGCTGCTTGCCGTAATCAGCTTTTTGAAAAAAGAAAAGCAGGCCGCCGATGATGATAGCGAACAATGAGATTAGGACGAATTCCCTGCGCATGAATACCATCGCGCCTCTATGAATTTGATCTGCAATCTCCTTCACTTTACCTTCACCACCAGACCGTTTCAGAATGGTGGCAAGAATGAGGAATGCGACGACGAGACCAGCGAGGCCTGCGAAAGGAGTGATAATAGGATTCATGGTTTGTTGGATCTATTTGTTGTTCAGTGATTAAGCTGTTTAGGAGTCTAATCACAAAATAAAAAGCGGGGGTTAATAACCCCGCTTGGAACAAGTGGCTATCATACAAATGAAGCGCACTCTGGCAAACAAAAAGATAGCTAGTTTCTCTGAACGATAACAAGCCCTAGATTACCATTGCATATGGCTATGCCTGCCATTGTTGTTTGGCTTGAGGTAGCGTGATAAGAGACTTTTTGGGGCTTCACGTATGTTCTAGGGGTTTTTGTCACGAGCAGGCCTAGATAGGCCCAAAAGTCGTTTGACCTGATCAAGCGGGTCTTCGGCTTTCGCCCGAGAGCGAAGCCGGCTATTTGTGTTGCGGTCTAAATGAGCCGATAGGGGGGCTACTGGCGGCTTAGAGAGAAGCTCTTTTATGGTATCTGCCGGGATGATGTAGGTTTTGATGCGACTACCCCGTGCGATAACAATTCCTGCAATTTCGCCGTCGAGGTTGGTCACGGGAGCACCAGTGTCTGTCGGGTGTATGGGCATATCGGACTGCACCACTTTGGGAAAGTCTGTCCGAATACGGCTTGGAATTGCACCCATGCGCTCCATCGTGTTCATACGCTCCTGGGGTATGCGGCGGATGGAGGAGTTTTCAGATAGTGAGCCAAGTTTAACCTTGGTTTTTCTGCGCTGCTTACCGCGCTGATAAGTCACATCGATATTGGAACCAGGTTGCAGCCTCTGCAGGAGCGTTCTCATTTCCATGGCTCCAGATAGGTTTTCTTGGCCGACGGCTAGGATAATATCGCCTTGGCGCAGCCCAGCTTTGGCAGCCGCAGATCCAGGCATGATTTGTTTGAGTGGAACGCCGCTCTCTTCCTTGTCAAAATCCATCATAACACCAAGGTAAGCCTTGTCTCCGTCTCTTAAGCTGCGCGCGGCAACACTGACTACTCCAAGGCTTCCGACGTCTCCGTCTGGGCTAGCAAGCAGGATAAAGCTTCCTAGCCCCATCGGTTTTGATTTCCAGAGCTTAACGGGGTTAAGCCGATTAGTATTGTTCTCGCTCCTAAATATTGCGAGATCATGGTCTGGATAAAATCCCGCTAAGCTGGTTGCCAATGCCTTGCCTTCTGAGGTGACGGCTACAATATGATCACGAATATTTTTTACCTCGCTCCACTTGGTGAGGATAACCGGCTCAGTATCGACGGCTGACGTTACAACTGTGCCATAACAGATCATGCTGTTTTTGTAGTAGAGGGTAACGGTACTACGTGCGGCTTGTTCAACGCTTTTTCTGGATACGTTATAAAAGTTTGATGCTTGTTGCTGGAGCTCTTTTTTCTCTTGTCGAGTGAGCCCTGCCAGAGGATCAGGCATTTGGTGTTGATGCTGCGCGATCGCTTGTAAAGACATGCAGCTCCATGCAAATGCAGCCGTCAGTGATACAAAAAATGAGGAGATTTGAGGGTGATTTTTTTTCATGATAATAGGATGACGTATGGCGGAGTGTGTAATGCTGTGTCGTCTAGCGATTACCGCGTAAATTAATGTCCCCACGTCGGCCCAAAGTTACATTGCGAGTCAGCACATCGTTGTCGCGGTGGAGCAGTATCTTTATGGTGTCACCAGGCTGATGTTGCGCGATAACAATGTGAAGGGTGCGTAAATCTGGGGTAGGCTTGTTCTCTATTTGGCCAATGATATCGCCAGCCCTGAGGCCGCCATTACTAGCAGCTCCTCCCTCAAAAACATGCCGTATGCTCATGCCTTTTTTAGTGGGCGTGCCTGGTATGATTCCGATGACTGGTGCATCAGGATTGTCCAGCATGGAGCTACCACCAAGCCGTCCCCAAGTTTGACCTTTTTTAAGTTTGTCCCAGTCCTGTAACACTCCTGTGATGCCAGCGTGGTTGTTGGACATGAGTGATTTGCCAATCGAAGAATGAATGCCAACGATGTTTCCTTTCATATCAAAAAGGGGCCCGCCGCTATCACCCCCTATTAGGGTGCAATCAGTGCTGATAAATTCATCGAGACCGCGTGCTATTACCCTGCCGAAACGAACTGGTGGGGTGCGCACTGGGTCGTATCCGCCGGCATGACCAAGCGCGATAACCAGGTCGCCTGTTGTCAGTTTTTGGGTGCTCCCCACGTTTGCATGTGGCCAGCCCAATGTGGGTGTTGGGTCGCTAATCTGCAGCATGGCGGTGTCACGTGTGTAGTTGGCACCTAGTACTTTGCCACTTGCTTGTTTCCCATCTGGAAAAATGACGGTCATTTCATCTGAGCCACGCACGACGTGACCAGCTGTGAGTATGAGGCCGTTTTTATTGACGACAACGCCGCTACCGGATGCCCCGTTTTTCATGCAAAAAAGTGAAACGGTGGCAGGCAACACCTTTCCAACAACGCGCGTTACTTTTTTCTCCAGTGTTTTGAGCTGGGAGAGGTCCGATGGGCTGGGAACTGCCTGAAGTGGCTCACATAACATGGTTGCGGCTGCAGCCATGGTAAATGTTGAAAATAGGGTGCGGGGAAATCTCATACAAGCAGACTTAGAGTAGGTAGTTTTGTTTTTATTAGACAATTCAATAGGAGAAGCGTTGCATAAACTGGTGTTTGTGCCACAAATTTCGGAGTCGGGCTAGCTTGGGCAAGCTCTTTGAGCTACAATGCTGTGGCTAGTGGAAAGCAGTAAGTATTATACGATGGCAGCAAAAAAAACCAATTCGGGATCTCGCTCGGTGCGCAGGCGCTCCTCAGCTGCCAAGTCTGGGCGAAAAAAAGCGGCGCCTAGGCGCCGTGCAACCAAGAAAAAACCGAATCGCAGTAAATCTAAAAATCGTAATCGAGGCTGCTTGATGATGATATGGTGCTGGCCTTTCGGGCTTGTTGACCGCTTTACCCAAGATTTAAACTTGCTGATGAAGTGGCCCGCCAGAGCTGTTGGTTACTTGGCTGTATTGGTGCTGGCCTTTTTGATGTTTGTGGCGCTTGTCTATGGTGCCCGATCGCTGCGCTACAACATGGATAAGGTTGCTGAAATGCCAGCTAGAACGGTTGTTTATGCAAGAGATGGTCGCAGTGAGATAGGGCGCTTGCACGGTGATAACCGATACATTGTTCGGTATGATCAAGTGGCTGAAGAATTCAAGGCTGCGCTGATATCACGGGAGGATGCTCGTTTTTACAGTCATTTTGGTGTCGACATCAAAGGGGTCATCAGAGCAACAGTGGAAAATGTCAAACGTCGTCGGTTTGCCCAAGGAGCCTCGACTATCAGTATTCAGCTGGCAGAAAACACATGGTTTCCGCCTGACTCAGGTAAGAAGAAGTCATCGCTTCAACTAATTGATCAGAAGCTTCTTGAAATGGCATTGGCATGGAGGATTGAGAGAAGCTATGACAAGCCAAAGATCCTCGAACATTATATGAACCGCATCTTCTGGGGGCATTCCATACGTGGTGTGGAATCAGCTTCTCGAACTTATTTTGAGAAGCCGGCAAGTCGGTTGACGCTCTCCGAAGCCGCTATGTTAGCTGGCATTATACGTGGACCCAACGCTTTCTCTCCTTTCAAGAATATTGAAGCTGCCACTCGTGAGCGGGATGTCACACTGGGAAGAATGGTCAATTACGACCACATTACTGAGCAACAGGCCGAAGTCGCCAAGCGACAGAAGTTGGTTGTTAGGCCCGCATATCGGCGGGTTGTTCTTGATAGTTACGTCATGGATGCTGTGCGTCGTGAATTGGATCGTATCCTAGAGGAACACAACATTGAGTATGGTGGACTCACGGTGATCACAACGGTAGACCACACAATACAGCGCGCTGCAGAGCTATCAGTTGAGCGTAACCTGGCCAAAGTAGAGAGCACTCCAGGATATTGGCACCAAACCCGCAAAAAATGGCAAAATCTACCTGACAAAAAAAAGGGTAGGCCAGGATACGTGCAAGGTGCATGTGTTGTCATTGAAAACCGAACTGGTGCGGTCCTCTCTGTAGTGGGTGGTAGAGATGCTAATGAATCAAAATACAACAGGGCAATACAAGCAAAGCGTCAAATAGGCTCTTTGTTTAAACCTTTCGTCTACCTCGCGGCATTTAACCGTGGTCTCATGCCAAAGACCTGGATTCCTGACGGCGCTATCCGACCCGGCGAGATTGATGGAGCTCCTCGATCCTGGTCCCCAGCGAACTCGGATGGCACCTTTGAGGATTTTATCACAGCAGAGGATGCACTGGTAAGGTCTCGGAACACCTCCTCAGTCAGAGTGGGTAACTTTGCAGGGCTCAAAGGAGTCAACCAGACGGCTATTGATGTCGGCTTTATTCAGGGGATACCTAATAACCCATCAAGTTATTTGGGAACTTGGGAGGCAACCCCATGGCAGGTCGCAAGCGCGTATACCGTATTCCCGAACAACGGAGAATGGTATCGACCCTACATTATACAAGAAATACGCAATGCCTCAGGTGAGCGTGTCTATCCTGGAAAGGGAGATTCGGGAAAATTGGTAATCAGTGCAGCCGTTCCCGGTGCGACTTGGAGTGTTTCCAATACCTTGCAACAAGTTGTTGACCGAGGCACGGGGAATCGGGTCAGAATGTTGGGTTACAAAGCGCCGTGTGCTGGCAAAACGGGAACGACTGATGACTACAAAGATGCATGGTTTGCAGGCTATACTGGAACCCTGACCTGTGCCGTTTGGGTCGGAATGGATCTTCCTAAAAAAATCATTAACCGAGGATACGGCTCGACTCTAGCGGCACCGATCTGGACAGATGTAATGAAGACAGCAGGACAACTTGGTTACACAACACCGAAGTTTAGACCGTTCCAACTCAAGCGGGCCCAGTTGTGCCGATGGTCTGCAAAGCGAGCTACCCGAGGGTGTGAAAGTTACAGGGCATCTTATACGGCCCATGTTCCTGCTGATATGCTGCCAGCTGAAAACGATTTTTGCACGATTCATCCACTCAGAGCTGTTGCACCTAATCGTTCGAGAAGATAAAATCATATTTTAGTCCAAAGCCATTGCGAATGTGGAATGCTTTCAGAGATTTCTTTTTACAGAAGTAGGGGAGGCAATGGTGGCAATGGTGGCTAAACTGGCGGGCCTGAGCAGATTGCTCATTGCCATGTGGTCAGTCTTTGTCTTTCACCTTGAGCTTCATCTCGTCTGAGTTCGCTCTGAGCTCTGGAGCATACATAGCTTCAGCTTGCACTGGCAGGGCGGAGAAGCTACCGGGAATCTCGGCACGTAGGCGGTATTTGACGCTGTGTGATCCACGGGGGAGCTGGCGGATGAAGAAGGAAGTTTTCTCGTTTCTCATTTCCATGTAGGCGTGCATGCCTGAGTCTTGAGCGCTGGTGTAGCCGCTGCGAACATTGATGGCCTCTAGGCCAGCGGGTTTCCAGTCGTTGAACATCAGGTATTCGTAGTCGTTTTTGGAGTGGATGTGCAGCTCAACTTCGACCAGATCACCGCTGGTCAGCATGTCGCCAGCTTTGAGTGGGATACGATTGTATTTTTCCACCTTGTGGTCGACCACTTGGCCGTTGGTGCCAGCGGTTTTTTCCACGGCGTCTTTGATCCGTTCGAGCTTGTAGTAGGCACGCTCGACCTTGACCTCGAGGCCGGCCTTTTTGATGAAGTCCTCCTTGGTGAATACAGTGAGGTAGGCGTTGGTGTAGAGTGGGCCTTTGCCGCTGCGTTTGATCTCGATTGTATGCTCACCGGTGCCGAGGGCGTCGCCTGCGAGCACGACCTTATTGTCATAGCTGAACAAATTCTCTTTGGTGATCTTCACCGTTTTGATCTCCTTGCCGTCGACACTGACAGTGACTTCGGCCTCTGGGTTGTTTTCACCACTCGCACGCATGTAGTCAGCAATAGCTTCGATGCAGTAGGCGGTGTCGCGGGTGGAGTTCCAGTAGGTGGCGTGTTTGCGGTTGTTGACTAGGTATTTGACGATGCCGCGTGCCTGTTTGGACTCAGGGTTGGTGGCGGCTAGTAGCTTGAGATACCAAGCATGGGCTTCCATCTCGGAGCCATACCAATACCACCAATAACTACCGTTGCTGAGTTTGAGGTGGGCGGACTGGTTTTCATCATCGAAGACGAGGAACTGCTCGATGTTGCGGATCAGTGCGTCTCGTTTTTCGGTGTCTTTGGCGAGTTGGCATGCCATGCCAGTCATCGCCTTGGCGTAGACGGAGAGCTTGTTTTTATCACGGAATAGGTAGCCGAGTATTTCAGGGTTAGCATGCTTGGCTTCGGCGAGCACCAGCCGCACAAAGGCGTCCATCGCGGTGGCGTGGGGCTTGGTGTTTTTCTTCCGCTTCTTATACATGCGGATACGTTCGGTTTCCTCGGCCTCGTGGGTTTTCAGCCAGGTGATGCCGAGGTCAATCATGCCGGCGTCGACCCTAGCGCCATTGGCTTGGGCAATGAGTAGGCCGTGTACGACCACCGCGGTGGTGTGCGGGTAGGAGCGTTCGTAATAACCGGAGAACCACCCCCAGCCACCGTCAGAGAGCTGCATCTCGCGCAGCTTTTTGATGCCCTGGCGGGTCATCTTGTTGACTTCCTTTTCTGAGAACACGGGATTGCGCTGCCATCGCTGCCACTGAGCCATGCGTTTTTTGTCGTCGCCGATTTCCTGCGGGTTGAGGTTTGCGCGTTTGTTCCTGACGTCTTCGAGGTCGATGCCCATTTCCTTGATGAGTTTCTGGGTAATGACGGTGGGCACAAAGCGGTTCAAGGTTTGCTCGGTGCAGCCGTAGGGATATTCGACGAGGTAGGGGATGGCATCGACAATGCTGCCGGCGATGGTCGGCGAGTAGCGGACTTCCAGCCGAGTCTGCTCGGGTCGGCGCTCGGCAGGTACGTTGACGGTGATGTTCGTCGTGTCGGCATCAGGTTCGATCACACGGCTCCAGGCTTCTCGTTTGAGAATGCCGTGGACGTAGACCGGGTAGGTCATTTCCATGGCGTCGGATTCATCCTTGGTGATGACCTTCATGCGCACGATTGCCTCGCCTTCGCGGGTGACTTTTGTGCGCCAGTCGATGCGAGTTTCGCCACCGGCTTTGATACTGCGATTGACGCTCAGTGGTGAGTTGGAGCGGAGGAGAGTAAGTGTGCCGCCTTCAAGTTCCAGGCTGACGGTGGCGTCTTGGTCGGTTTTGAGGTAGTTGTGCACCACGGCACTGAGCACGACTTCATCTTTCTCGACAAAGAAGCGCGGTGCCTGCAGGCGGATGATGAGGTCCTTGCTGGTGATGACCTCGGTGGAACCTTCACCAACGCGGGTGCCGTGGGCCATCGCCCAGGTTTTGATTTTCCAGGTGGTAAGGTTGTCGGGAAAGGTGACCGGGACTTCGGCGACGCCTTCTGCATCGGTCTCGACCGAGCCGATCCATTTGATCAGGTCGGCAAAGTCCTTGCGGATCATCACGGGGGCGGCCTTGTCACCACCGTCTCCCGAGCCATCGCCGAAATCATCTCCGTCCCCGAAAGCATCGGATTTCATGGCCATGGCGGAGGATGGGGCTGGAACGGCGGAATCCACTGCCATTTCCATCATCATGGCTCGGCCAGTTTTCATGCGCGCGCCGCCACCGCCACCGTCACTGCCACCGCCAAAGGGATCCGTATCGGCAAGCGTATGGCCGAAGGCGCCGAGGGTTCGCATACCTCTGGTGTTGTTTTTTAGAATGTTGCGCTCGTGGTGGCTGAGTGAATGTCTGAAGCCACCACGGAAGTGGCGTCGCCATTTCCAGAAGTGGGATTTGATATCACCCACGTTGCTTCCACCGGAGATGTATTCGAGAGATTTGTCGTAGATGGTGAGGGCGAGGGATCCCTGTACTGGCTCGCCATGCTGGTCGGTGACGCGGACCTTGACCTTGCCCTCAGCACGTGGCTTGAAGCGATCGCCGCTGGGGATGACCTCGACGTTGAGGATGCGTTTTTCCGGAGGCACGATGATCTCACGCACCGCGGTGTGGACTTTGGCGTTAGATACCGTGGCAGCTTCGACAAAGAAATTCGGCATATCCTTGAGAGAAACCGGGATGTCCACCACTGTGCTCTGGCCCACGATGTGGATAAACTTGTATTCCATGCCGCCGCGTAGCGAGAGCAGCACGGTGCTATCGGGCCGTCTGGTGTTGATGAGAAGTTTGACGGTGGAGTCGTTAGCATAGGTGCGTTTGTCCGGGATGAGTTCAATGTCGGAGTATTGGAGGCCGCCTTCGGACTCGCCCTCACCGCGGACGGTGAAAAGGATGGCTCCCTCAATTTCCCTGCCTTTGTTATCGGTCATTCTGGCGGCGAGTCGGTATTGGCCTGCGGCACCCGCCTGTAACTTGAGTTGGCTGTTGTTCTCGGCAGTGGTGCTAATGTCCCAGCGTTGCACCTCTTTTTCAGAAACCTCGCCCTGCTTATCCGTGCTGATCCGGTAGAGGATGGCCTTGCCACGTGTTGCCACTTCCTTGCCGAGGGCCGTACGGGCTGCGATGGTGGCGATGATCGGGTCACCGACATGGGCGTAACCACGGTCCAGCCAGACGGTGACATTGTAGGCTTTGCGCGCCGCGACAATGCTGCCCTTGCCAACAATGGTGCGGCGGGAGGCGTCGACCACTTCGGCGGTGAGCTCGTAGCGGTGATCGGTGTCGCCGTGAACGGCCTTGGCGAGGGAGGTATCGACTTCGATGTCCACGGTTCCATCCGGGTTGATGTCGAGTTCTTGCTCTAACACAACTTCGGGTTGTTCGCCACCGCGGTCCCACCAGAGGGGGCGAGGGCAGAAACACCCCCAATTGCGCCAGCCGGGATACCATGGGCGCTCAATATCGAGCCAGCCGTAGCCGCCTCCGTAGAGCCAGTCCCAGCGACCGTAGGGGAACCAGAGGTCGTTGTGGCGGTGGCGTAGCACCTTGACCTTGACCTTGGCTTTGGTGACCGGGGCACCGTGGTAGTAACTGGCCTTGATTGTGGCCGTGAAGGTGTCACCCAGGCTGACGGGTTCACTGGGTGCGTCGATGCTGACTTCGTATTCGGGTTTTTTGTATTCCTCAACACGGAAGTAGTGGGAGCCGAAGCCTGTGTTGCCCATGCGCAGGTGAACCGAGTAGTTGCCGAGCTTGGTGTCTTCGGGGAGATTGTAGCTGTATTCAATGCCGCCGTAGGCGTCGGCGCGCGCTTGCAGGTCTTTGAGCACTTCGGTGCCGGTGGCATCGGTGATGTTGACGGTGAATGTTTTGCCGGCGTAGGTGGAGATGTCACCGAGATCGTAGCGCGCCTCGCGGATCCAGAACTTGCCGTAGACTTTTTGTCCCGGTTGATAGACTGGCCGGTCGGTGATACCGAAGGATTTGCGGGTATGCAGTCCGTTGTCTCTATGGGTGTGCGAATAGATGCGGTTGAATCCCAGTAGGGCAGTGCCTTTTTCTGTGATGGCTCGGGTCATCCATCGGAATTTGTTATTTAATTCTTCGTTTTTGATCAAGAGGCTGCCGTTTTTGCCTGTTGTCTTGGTGACGCGTTTGCTGATGAAGTCATGTTTTTTCAACAGGCCAGGTTTTTCCCGCCGGACGACTTCGTAGCCGAAGAACTCGATCTTGGCCGAGGCGACGGGTTTGCCGGTGAGCGCATCGGCGACGTAGAAAAGTTTACCATCCTTGACGTCTTTGCTGACCAAGGAAAGGTTATCGATCCAGACGACAGTGTGGGTGGCGACGCCATTTTTCAGCTCGGCAGTAACCAGATAGGCGCCGGGTTTGTTGACGGGCACAGTGAGCGAGGTGTTGGTGTCCCAGTGCCTAGCGCGCGGCTTGAGGCTGTGAGTGCGACGAGCTACTTCTTTGCCGACATATTTTTTACGTGAGCCATTAACCAGATCATTACCAAGGCTGTGCCAGTTGGTGAGGTTGTAGTCGAGCTTGTGAGGGTTGCTCTCAATGTGTTCCCAAAGGTTATCAACCATGCCGCTGATATCGACCTCACGAACAACGAGAGTTACAGTCTTGGCGTTGCGGTAGGTGTAGAGTAAATTAGGCTCCGTACCGGCGGGTGATGAGTTGCTGGTCTGGCCAAAGCGGCCCCAGTCACCGGTGATTTGGTTGAGCAGATCTTTGCGGGTTTTGACCAAGCGGCTTTTTGGAAAACGCTCGATGGTGGTTTCCAGTAGGGCGGCGGCTTGCTCATACTGGCGACGATCCAGATGGATGTTGATGAGCTTGTCCGCGGCGTGTTCGTTGCGCTCAGAGAGCTGCTTGTAGATGGCGATGAAGTTGTGCTCATCAGGTAGGTTGAAGCGCTTCACTCCCGTGGCAAGTTTAGCTACAGTTTCTTTGTTGCTCAGGGTGTGTAGCTGGAGAATTCCCTTTTGCTCATCCATATCGATGGAGCCAAACCAGTTGTATTGAGTCATGGTTTTGACCCCGAATTGAGAGTGCAGAAAATCAGCCCAGGTAAACTGGTAGTGATCCCTGTAGGTGGGGTCGATTCTTGCCGCCTCCGCAAGGGTAAAGCGCCAGCGCTCACCATCGTTTCTGGCGATTTCCCAGTGTGTAGGAAGGTTGTAGTAGAGAGGGTTTCCATCAGCACTTACTGCCGCCCCCATGGGATTGCGTCCACCGCGGTGCCAGCGGCTCCCGGGTTGGTGGTCGGGTAGCTTGCCAAGGTCAGTCAATGTCTGCAGTCGCCATGCGTTATTACCCTGGCGCCCCATTGAGAGGGCAGCAGCCAGATTGAGAAGTGTTTTAGCTCTCGCTCCCTTGTCTGTGGCATTCTCATCATTGAATTTATTTTGTAATCGGCTGTCGTTTGCCTGCAGAAACAGCTGAATGGCACGCACGCGGTCACGCTCCGTGCAGGCCGCGTATTGACCACTGCCACGTTGGTGGCCACGTTGGAACTTACCGGCAATAATGTAGCCGTAGTGTGGCAGGGAGAAGTAGATGTTGGCGGCGGTATCGAGAAGCGCAGGATCGGTGGGGTTGACCGATACTGAGTCTTCCAAAAGGGCATCAACCTCGGAAATGCGATTGAGATGTTGCAGACAGGTGTGGGCCTCGGAAAGGTCATTACTGGAAAGTTGATGGGGTTGGGCTGATTTCTTATCCAGTAGCTGCCGGTATATCCCGAGGGCCTCCTTGTAGTTGCCGTCTTTTTGCAGTTTGGCAGCTTTTTTTCTTAGTTTGTCCGAATCCCCCATTTCTAGCTGAGCCATGACATTTATGCTCATGAGTACGATTAGCGCGGTAGTGATGATGGTTAAATGTCCTCGGTTCATGGTGATTTATTTTAATGAGTTCAGTGCAGACAACCATGTTTCTAGCATAGGGTGATTATTGCCTCCACCCCTATTGCGGTTGAATGGGTAATTTGTGACAATTTAATGAGGATATCTTTTTTCGCTTCACACAGTTTCCATTAAAACTAGAATTTCTACATATCGCATTATGCATGACGTTCTGATTCATTCGCCATTCCCCCAGGAAACTGGTCAGGGAAATTCGGTGACGGCTGAGCGGATGCAGTTGATTATGCGTAGTGCCGGTATTGGTGCGCATATAGAGACAGTAACTTACCAAGGTGGAGATGCAAAATGTCTCGTTGCTCTCAATGCATGGCGAAGTGCAGGTGTGGTAGCTGAGTTTGATCGGCGACATAATGATCGGCAGATCGTGGTCTTGGTGACTGGATCAGATATCAACCACCCTGAGATGGGAGATGAAAACTCCGATACAAGGGTGACGATGGAGCGAGCTGATGCATTAGTCACATTACACGATGCCGATTTGAAGGCATTGCCAGAGAGCTTACAGCATAAATCGATATGTATTTATCCCAGCGTTAGCCTGCCGACGGGCATTAAACATAGGGCGCCACTCGAAGATCGAATGGATGTCGTAATGGCGGGAAATATCCGAGCAGTTAAAAACCCACAACTTGCCGTCGAAGTGGGCGCTTTACTGCCGAGTGATTCGCCCATTTTCATCAATAGCTATGGTGATGCATCTGACCAGTTAGCTACTGAGATGACCCATGCCAGTGCAGATGTGAAGCATTTTAACTGGTGCGGGAAATTAGATCACGCCACATTGATTGAAAAAATGGTACGTGCACAACTATTGCTCAATACCTCTACGATCGAAGGTGGAGCCAATGCGATCTGTGAGGCGGTGACCATGGGCTTACCTGTGATTGCTAGTGATATCAGGGGCAATGTGGGCATGCTGGGAGAGAATTATCTTGGCCTTTTCCCGAATGGAAATGCTCAAGCTGCAGTCGGCCTGCTCCAGCGTTGCGTTACAGAGCTGTCTTTTTATCAGGAGTTAAAGAAGCAGGTTGCCCAGCGAGCGCCCTTGTTTGACTTTGCTACGGAATCAGCTGCCTGGCTCGATTTGATCCGATCACGGCTGGCAGAATAGCGCCTACGGGCTTTACTTGTCGGCCATCTTTCCGTATCAGCGCGGCCGCACTGTGTTAAATTCAACATTGCGCATTCACTATTCACCATTCCCCAGATGACCGCCTCCGAGATTCGCCAGAGCTTCCTTGATTTTTTTAAGGAAAAACAACACAGCATTGTTCCCTCAGCCTCACTGATGCCACAAAGTCCGGGGCTGCTATTTACCAACGCTGGGATGAATCAGTTTGTCCCCTATTTTTTGGGCACCGATAAAGCGCCTTATGATCCACCTCGGGCTGCAGACACACAAAAATGTATCCGCGCGGGAGGTAAGCACAACGACCTCGAAGATGTCGGCTATGATACCTATCACCACACCATGTTTGAGATGTTGGGAAACTGGTCATTTGGTGACTATTTCAAAAAAGAGGCTATAGAGTGGGCCTGGGAACTGGTGGTAGAACGCTGGGGATTCCCTGCAGATCGACTTTATGCCACCGTTTACATGCCCAGTGAGGGTGATCCTGGGCAGTTTGACCAAGAAGCCTATGATTTCTGGGCGGTGTTGTTTGAAAAGAAAGGATGCGATCCAAAGCGTCAAATCGTCAACGGTAACGTCAAAGACAATTTCTGGATGATGGGTGAGACCGGCCCGTGTGGCCCGTGTTCTGAGCTGCATGTGGACTTAACGCCCAATGGTGACACTGACGGCAAACTTGTTAACATGGATTCTGATCTTTGTATCGAAATCTGGAACCTTGTGTTCATTCAATACAACGCAGAGGCCGATGGATCATTTCGTGATTTGCCCGCGAAGCATGTCGATACAGGCATGGGTTTTGAACGAGCGGTTTCCATCTACCAAGGAACCGATGGATTTAAAGATTTTTCAAAGAAGCCAACGAACTATGCCACAGATGCTTTTCAGCCTATTTTTCGTAAGCTGGAGGAGCTAAGCGGTAAAACGTATCATGATATTTATCCTGATGCAGTAGATGTAGATAAGTCGACGCTGACTCCAGAGGTTAAGGAGGCGATTGCCTTCCGAGTGATTGCTGATCACATACGCACTTTGTCGTTCTCTCTAGCAGATGGCATACTTCTTGGTAATACGGGTCGTAACTACGTGCTGCGTCGTATTTTGCGACGTGCTGTGCGTTATGGCCGCACGCTCGGATTCTCTGGAAATAAGCAGTTTTTGCCAGAGCTAGTTGACACCCTTGTGGATCAATTACAGGAGGTTTTCCCTGAGCTTAAAAAACGCCAACAGGCCATTAAAGAAAATCTGCAGCGAGAGGAGGCGAGCTTTAATGAAACCCTAGATCGTGGCTTGACTAAGTTTGAGGAAAAGGTGGCAGAAGGTGGTCAGGCGCTCGACGGAGCATTTGCATTCCAGCTTTACGATACTTTTGGCTTCCCCATTGATCTTACCGAGTTGCTATGTGCTGAGCGTGGTTTGACCGTCGATATGGAGAAGTTTGAGCAGCTCATGGAAGAGCAGCGTGAGAAGGGACGAGCAGCTCAAACTAAAGAGCTCATCCGTGCTGCGGATATTGCCACCGATGCGGTCACCGTCTTTTCCGGATTTGAGGAGGATGTATGCGAAGCCAAGGTGTTGGAAATTCATCATCAGGAGAGCTGCCTTCTCGTGATCACTGATAAAACACCGCTTTATGTGGAAATGGGGGGTCAGCTAGGTGATCAAGGAACTCTCACGCATGATGGTAATGCGTATGTAATCTCTGCGGTGCAGCAGTTGGCCAATGCGCGCGCCCATGTTCTTGAGCTCGGAGCTAAGATGAATGTTGGTGACTCTGTTACCTTGAGTTTGGAAACTGAGCGTCGTCGTCCTATCGAGGCCCATCATACAGCAACTCACTTACTTCACCTTGCACTGCATGAGCTTGTTTCCGAGGATGCCTCTCAACAAGGTTCACTGGTGAGCCGCACACGGCTACGTTTTGACTTCAACTCCGGCGCATTAGACGAAGCTGTTTTAGATAAGGTCGAAGCCAAGGTGAATGGCTGGATTAGCGCAGCTGATACGGTTTCTTGGACTGAAGTTGCACACGCTGATATTCAGGGGCGTAAGGATATCCAGCAATTCTTCGGTGATAAGTATGGTGACATTGTGCGCGTCGTGCAAGTCGGCGGTGGTGCGGGTGATTTAGATGGATACTCGATGGAGCTTTGTGGCGGTGCTCACGTTCGCAACACTAAGGATATTGGTATTTTTAAAATCAAGTCGGAGGGAGCAATCGCTTCAGGGATTCGCCGAATCGAAGCGGTCTGCGGCAGAGCTGCTTGGGATTGGATGAGTGAGGAGGTCGAGAAAGGAGCCGCGCTGGAAAAAGATCATCGTGCCAAGCTGAACACAGCTAATGATGCATTGCAGGCAATCGGTCAGGAGCCTGTGCCGCATCTTGAGTTCCCACACATCATGGGAGCACTTTTAGTAGAAGGTGGAGACTTCGAGCAAATCAACGCTACCTATAAACATTACCATCAGCACATTGAGTCACTGCGTGAAGCCGGTGTGACGGCAGAAAAGCAATTGAAAAAAGCGCAGGCTGGTGCAGCGGCTAAAATAGCGGATGAGGCGCTTACCACACTTCTGCAGAGTGGAGAAAACTTTGCCGAGTCGTTTGAGGGGCCGGCGAATTTATTGCAAGAGCTGATCAATGGATTAAAGAAAAAGCAATTTGCAGGAGCGGCTTTCCTTGTTGTCAATGACGGCCAGCGTCTGCACCTGGGTGCTTACTGTGGTGGCGAGGCTCAATCAGCAGGCCTGATGGCAGGCAAGCTGATTCAAGAGCTTGGATCTATTGCGGGAGGAAAGGGTGGGGGAAAACCAGATATGGCAAGAGGCGCGGCACCTGAGTTAGATAAGGCTGATGCGTTACTGAAGGCGGCTCTGAAGATGCTGTGATAGCTTCACATCATGAGTGGTTTGGAATCGTGGTGAACTTACATGGATGCTCAAGAAAACCTTTTCACCGGTGAACTAGTCACTTTCTTCTTTGCAGTTTGTCAGCATGTTGGGCCCATATTTTTTTGATAATCAGCCTGGCTGAGTGGTCATTGATATGGTGTTGATCAGAGTATAGGAAACGGCCCTTGTTGATGGCGCTGAATTCACTATTGCTGTAGAAGGCATGCCTAGGGTTCTCATAAATGACATTGTCGAGATCTAAACTTTCCACGACATTTCTTACAAGAGCGTTAGCCTTGTCGGCTGAATCATCAGCGCTAATAGTGATCTTGCCTGAATCTGATTGAAGATATTGTGACCAGTAGTATTTTCGTATTGAGTGGCGCGATTCTTTTGGAACATCTAGCCGGGGAGACTGGCCCACAACGATTACCCATGTTGCCGCCTTCGAGTATGCACGGAGGGCTATCTTTAATTTCTCCTCAAATTTCCCACCAGAAGATGTCGATTCACTGTGCCAGTAACCTGCGACAAGTAAAATGTCTGGGCGCAGATCTCTAATAATTTGGTTGCGCTGTTTGTTCGTCTCTGCACGGTTTTGGCCTTTTTTAACAGATGTTTGGGTAATCCCGCCGGATGCAACACTAAGACTACAAAATCGATACTGATGAGTTTGTGCGTATTCGTTGAGTGCACCACACAAAACCCGTGCATGTGAGCTGCCATTAATTATTACCAAGGGCGAGATGTTCATATTACATGGCTTGTGGCCCCAAATTGGTTCGATTTTTTTCTTATTACACCTCCAATGTTTACGGTTCTGAATTGTGTCAGTATTCATCATAGGTTTTAACTCGTTTGGAACGACTGGATTTGTCTTTATTTGACTCATCAGTAACGTTAATAAACAAGGTAAAGCTAGAAACCTAATTGAAATTTTAAATATAGATAAATTACCATGCCTCATAGGCCTCTCAATAAAGTGATAGCTGGAGCATGCAAATATCATGGTTATCAAAACTATAATTAGAATATTTGGCTCTGAAGATAAAAATTTTGCCATTACAATCACTGGCCAGTGCCATAAATAAAGGGAGTAACTAACTTTGCCGATATAGGCCATGGGCTTTAACTCTAGTATTTTAAGAGCGGGTGAGCGATAGCTGCAGCACCATATAAGACATATTGCGGATAAACATGGCATTAGGGTAATCCACCCGTCGGTATTATTTGTTATCTTGTGATCTAGAAAGGCGAAGCAACAACATAGTGTAAACAAAGAACCTAGCCCTAGATACCCCTGAGCTTTCACAGAAATTTGATATTTTGAACTATTAGTATTCCACAAAGCTAGACAACCGCCCAGTAATAGCTGCCACGTTCGTGTATGGAGAGAGTAAAACGCAAGGTCAGGATTACTTTTGTAAACATATAAATATCCAGTTAATGCAAGTAAGAGCAGAGCCACGATGACGCGCTTGTGTGCTAGCGGAAAAACTTTAAATACGATAAATAAAAAGAGTGGATATATAAGGTAGAATTGTTCTTCGACTGCGAGTGACCAAGTATGGAGCAGCGCAATACTGCCTGTATCATCCCCCCAATAGCCAGCCGTTGTATGATAATAAAAGTAATTAGAATATGAGAAAATTGCAGCTGTTGACTGAGCGACAAGTTGCTCACGATGGGGGAAAACGAGTAAAAATAAGCTTGAAATGATTACTGCTGATATCATCGTCATAAGCGCGGGCATCAAACGTCTTATTCTGCGTGTGATAAATTTGTTCCATGAATATGTGCCTTTTATGAGGTCCCCGTACAATATCTTGGTGATTAGGAACCCAGACAATATAAAGAAAACATCTACTCCCAAGTAACCTCCCCCGAGCCAACTTGGATTCAGGTGAAATACAATCACGGAGATGACCGCGATCGCACGTAGGCCGTCTAGTTGGGGCATATATTCAATAGGCCTAAACATGGGAGTTGATTTAATATGATCTATTGCCAAATCAGCTGATAATTACTGTGAACTGAGAGGCTAACAAAACAATCGGTCGTGTTTGAGTTGTTGTTGCTCGGACTACGCTCCGTCTATTTTTTTGTAGGAGTCAATTGTTACATCGAAATAACCAAGCACCTTGCCCGCCGAGCTCGATACTCGTAACCACTTCTTGTCGAATTTTACACGGTTGAATTTGATAAGGCGGATTGTCATATTTGGGATGGTTTTAAAGTCCTTATGCTGGCATGGAATATTTACATTGCCAATGTTTATACATTATATAACAAGATCATATGTTGATTTCAGACAAGCATCGGCTGATTTTTATGTTGCCGCAAAAATGTGGGAGCGCGACTTTACAGCTTCGCCTAGGCTACCTCCACTCCAGTGATGCGATTGGTAGTAGTCCTTATTTTAATCCAGAGGCGGGGCGTTATTTGTCGAAGCATGTGACACTTTCGACTGCGCGTGGTTTGGAGGATTATAAGAAACGCATCGACTATTCTAAGGTGTGTTTTGTGCGTAATCCATATGACCGTGTCTATTCGTGGTTCGCATGGGAGCGTGACTTGTGCGAGAAGAATGCGATGCTTTCAGGGAAGCAGCCTTATGCGATTGCTCGGGATTTGGATGCAGATGAGGCAAGTCTAGAACGAACCAAGCGACGAAGAGCTCGCTTGAAACAAAAAATGGATGCTGCGAATTATGATTTCAATCAGTTTGTCAAGCAGTCTCCGAAGAGATATAAACCGATGTATCGGTTCACGCATTCTAATTGGCGTCGAAACCAGATGGACTTTATCGGCTATTTGGAACGTTTCGAAGATGATTTTCAGGCCTTATGTCGAATGTATGCGATTGGAGTCGATTCGAACGAGTCTGGGCATGTGCTGGGGGCGTTGAAGGCATCTTGTGATCCTCACAAGATGGCACGTGAGGATTACAAGTCATTGGATTATTATAATCGCGAGACGATTCAGTTTGTGAATAAGCGGTTTAAATTAGATTTCAAATATTTCGGTTATCAGATGCTGGCCCCTCAAGATTTTCCTGAGTATGTGTAAACACAGTTGATTGACTTGCCGAGCTAGAATTTCAAAAGTGTTTTGAAAACTGAAATATTAAGTCGTGAGAGACGATAAATCCCCGAGGGTCTTTTGGTTTTTTATCATATCATCTCAGCTTTCGAGTAGTCTTGATAGGGTTAGTGGACAATCTCGAAGGTGTGTGCCAGAGCTCACTTTTTCTCTGCACTTATGTAGTCCATCGACTCGTTAATAATTGAAGCCAGCTTGTCAATTGTTTGAGCTTCGCCAAATTCAGCCAGAATCCTATTGCGAGCGGCACGACTCATAGCCTCAATCTCATCATCTGAGGCGCGTAAAATAGTCAACATATTATCAGCCATGGCCTTGTAGTCGGTCTCTTCGCATAAATATCCTGTAACACCAGGTAGAACGACATCAGCGATGCCTGTATGTCGAGTTGCAACGACTGGCAGGCCCGAGCATTGAGCTTCAAGAATAGCCACTGGGGTGCCCTCAGAATCGCCATTTGCCGCTTCTACTGAATGTTGGACGAAACACCTTACCCGCCCCATGGCTTGCATGACCCAGTGATGATCTTTCGATCCATGAAATGTGACGGCATGACTAATTTTAAGATCTTCAGCCAAACTTTGGGATCCAGCTAATAATGGACCATCTCCAGCCATTTCTAAACGTGCATTTGGGAATTTACCTAAAACATTGGCAAATGCTTTCAAAGTTATATGAGGAGCTTTTTTTTCTACAAACCGTCCTACACTCAAAAAAATGGGAGGAGCTTTGATTGGGGATGTTAGAGGAAATGATTCAGGGTTTGCCAGATATGGAACATAGTGAATTTTTTCAGGTGGAGCTCCGATTTTCTCTAGTTTAGTGACCATTGCTCGAGAGACAGCAATGATTGCAACAGCCTGTTGAAACATCATCTTATAGGCATCCTTGTGTCGTTCTATCTTATCATTACGGTGTGCATCATAACCATGGAAATGTACTACAAGTGGTATGTTTGCTATTTTACAAGAATCCATAACCTGGATCCCAACAACGGCAAATTCGGCTAATACGAGTTTTACACCACTAGCTTTTAAAAAGTGTGCACGTTTGTCGGAAAGAAAGGCTTTTTTTTTCAATACTCTCAGCTTGCGGAGTAAGTAATACAGAACTTTACAGAGGCTGTTTCTTGCAATTATATTCCCCCCTTCGGTTTGACATAGATCTGAACCGCTCAATGTTACAATATCAAATGGTAAGCGCTGAACATGATTTCGAATGAAAGTTTCAGAATATTTATCGAATGACTTGGCTGCTATACATACACGCATTATTTAATAGTATTATTTCTTGTTTGCTTTGAACTAATTTGCAGTGATCTTGATATTCGTTTGCGAAGATAATACCACCAAGTATTTCTCTTTTTTATCTTTCTAATGTGAGAGCGATGATATTTTATTACACGTTCGAAAAGGTGTGAATCAATCTGACTGTCCCTGCGGTAATGATCACGTAGCGCTTTATGCATACTAATGCGCACTTCATGTCTGCTTTCACCTTTGTGGGATTGATCATTTGTTATGCCTGCTGGATGTTTTCTATAGACACTCCATACATCATTTACTTTGATAGAGTCACCATGAGCGGCTGCAGCTATAAACAATACAAGATCACCGCTTTGGCTATGCAAAAAATAGCTGGGAAGAGAATTGATGCATGATCGGCGTGCCATAAAGGAGCTGGTGTGAAAGGGGCTCAGTGGAGCAATGATATCTGCAAGGCTCATAGAGGTTACATTAGAAAAATCTCGCCATGGGTTCATGTCATGAGGGTTATTATAAATTTTGACATACGTGTCATGAAAAGAACTGGAATATTGTGCGTTAGCTTCAAGAGCCTCAACCTGAGTTTGAATTTTATTAGGACTCAGCCAGTAGTCGTCGCCTTCTAAAAACGCTATATATTTGCCGCAGCATGCACGGAGGTTACGAATGAAATTAAGCTGAAAGCTTGTTCCTGTTAACTGCCCTAAATTCTTTGTAGATCTTAAAATCTTTATTATTCCCGGATACTTTTTCTGGTAGCGATCAACGATGTCGAATGTTTCGTCAGACGACGCATCCTCACCGATGACAATCTCGAAGGGGAAGTCGGTTTCTTGCATGAGGATGCTGTCGACTGCTTCTTCAACGAAGTCCGCATGATTGTAGGTAATAAGACATACGCTGACCAGTGCCTGAGAAACAAAATCTTCTGATACTATTTCTTCAGTGTTCTCATTGATGACTTGTCTGGCATGCTCTAGAGTTAACTTATGGGGCATGATAAATTTATATTCGGCATTCCAACGTTGTGTGATGCAGGAGCTTGGCGAACAGTATTCACAACAGTAGGTCCACCCGCAACTACAGAATGAGGAGGCTCGTCACCAATCATACAAACCGGTAGCGATAACATTATCCTCTCCAATACTTATTGGTTTTCCTGCCTTGCCGTTGATTTCTCGTACTAATATAAAAGCATTTTCATCAAATCGATCTTGGAAGCAGAGCCAAAAAGGTCTGAATAGACAGATAGGACATGCTTTTTTTCAATCATCGGGCTCTGATTTTATTGTTTTTTCTAAATTCAGCAGTTGTTTATTTCGAGGACATACTTTTTTAGCTGGGTTCCCGGAATATATTGACCATTCGTCGCAGGATTCCGTTACTAACGAATACGCTCCTATTGCTGATCCTATCTCAGCTGTAACACCTGGCATTATTGTGGCTCCTGTGCCTGCTACAACAAATTTATCTAGGGTTATTTTTCCAGATTTCAACCCAAGCCGATACTGGTTCGGCACAGTTGGGCCCACTAGTGAGAGACCAGAAAAATCATCTGAAACTGAATATAGTGCCACTCGAGAAGAAAGCGCCGAGAAATCCCTCATAAGTATACCAGCGCCACCATACAGGCCACAAAATGGTGCTATATGAACATAATTGCCAATATCGACTCCACCACTAGATGAAATAACACAAAAGTCATCGATTCTGACGTGGTCGCCCAAATACAATTTATCTGGACTGTAAATTTGTGCCCGTCTGCTGATAAGCACATTTTCACCATAACCACCCAAACCTAATAAGGGTAGCTCCTCCTCACTATAAAACGATTTTTCCACCAAATTAAGAATTATTATTTTGATTAGCTTTAGATGTCGAATACATATAATTATTAAGCTGTTGAGCCTGCATCAACTGTAAGAACTGTTCCTGTAATCGTTTGCGCATCATCACTTAGCAAAAATGCTACAGACCCGGCAACTTGATCGGGGGTTGTAAGAGCCCCCAACGGGCTCCGACGTCTCACGGAAGCCAACTTCACATCATCGAGTCCCTGCGTCATCTCAGTCTCCATGTATCCTGGTGCAACAGCATTCACAGTAATTTTTGCACCTCCCAAATCACGTGCGAGAGAACGACTGAATCCGATCATGGCGGCTTTAGTAGCACCATATACAGCAAGCCCTTTATATCCTGTAGTTGCAATGATTGAAGAAACATTAATTATACGTCCTCCTCCTCCAATAAGCATCGAACGTGATACATACTTAGCTAGTAGAATAGGTGCCTGCACATTCACTCGAATGAGTTCCTCGATTTCCGAATCATGTTGAGTTGGAAGCATTCCATCATGTCCAACCGCGGCGTTGTTTACCAGCCCCCAGATTCCCTTGTTAGATCCCGTCACTTTTCTCACAAAAATCGGAATATCATTTACATTGTTTAAATCAAACTCATGGAAACTAATTTCTCCTGCACTTGAATGCGCCATAAGTTCTTTCAACTCAGCTGTCATATTTCGAGCAACTGCCATAACATTAAAACCTTCTGATATTAGACGTCTAGTAATTGCTAAACCAAGACCTCTACTAGCGCCGGTCACCATAATATTTTTTTTTCTCATAAGCTTCTAACGATTTTCCCGCTCCGATTCGTATTTATATCATCAACTATTTTGAGTAGCGCTGGCCGCTTAAATGGCTCAAGTTGTTGCTGGCACTTATCAACTACGGCCACTCTGACCTCTTTTGGGTCAAATCCATTCTTAAGAACAATGTTGGCTTCTACTAAGCTTCCCATTATCGAGTTTACAATACCTGTTATCTTTACGATTGCGACACCAGGGACAGCACCAATTACTCTTTCTACTTCCTCAGGTTGAACTTTATTTCCTCCAACATTAATGGTGCCGTTCTCTCTACCACGGAAGAGCACACGGTCATTACATATCTCCACAAGATCTCCAGTATCTATGAATCCATCATCACCTGATAGCTTCAAACTCTCAGAAAGGTATTTTTGTGTTTGTTTATCACTTCTTATTTTCAGGGTTGATCGATTTGATATAAGTAATTCGATATCTAATGGAGGTGCTTTAAGCCATGCCACAGGAAAACCCTCTTTATGATCCGCAACAGCAAAACCTACCCCAACCTCTGTGGAGGCATATATATGCCTTATGCGCGCACTCGGAAAAGCCAAAGCCAACGCATTCAAAATCATTTGATTCGCAATCTCTCCCCCCAGTGTGATGAGTCTTAAATGCATTTCTGACGCCGAGGGTGACATTAAGATTTTCCTCCATAAGGTTGGAGTCGCTGATAGCGCATTACATTTGTGCTCTGCAAAATAAGAAATTCGCTGTTCAACATCTAAATGTTTCTCGTCAACTAGCAAAGATGAGCCCCCCAAGAGCGCTTGCAGAAAGACCTGAAGTCCTGCGAAACGTGAAACGGAATACAACAAACCCCATGTAATATCATTTCCTTTGTTAGGATCCAATTTGACACTCTTACTCAGGCTTTCAAGCGTATGCTCCACCAACTTGGGCTTTTTTGTTGTACCGCTGGTAGCAATAATCCATTTAGTATTACCATCCCATTTAGTATCCAATTTACCATTTACCCACTCAATCCGAGGAATCTCTAAATCTTTTGCCAAATTACTACTTGAAGATATAATCGCATTAACTTTAGCTTCGATTTGATAAGTCTTTGTTATGTCATCTTCAGCCAAATCATCAGGCAAAATCAATAAAGATTCGACCCAACCATCACAAAGCAACAACAACATTATCAACTCCAGACTAGAACTTGATCTAATTGCAACTCGCTGGCCCAGAAGGCCATGTAGTTGGACTCTTGTTGAATCTACCCACTTAGCAAGTAACTTCCGAGATATAAATTTGCCCTCATCATTGACAAGAAAAGTAGATGCCGAATTTTCTTTCTGTAGGTAATTCGAGAGCATCAGTTAATTTTGCGGAGCGTATTTTTTATAAATTGCCAAAAATTCACCATATGTCGTCGGATAACACGGGTTATCCATGATTACAAATGGATCATACTCTAGCTCAGACTCTAGTCTGGCAACCAGTATTGCAAAACCTAAAGAATCTAATCCAGTCTGCAAGAGAATCGTGGCAGAGGTTATTTGGTCCGCTAATTGCGACCCCGTGTCTTCTGCAACAATTGATATTTGCTCTCTGATTATTCGGTCTAATTTGTTCATGTTAACTTATTTTCTAATTTATTAATATTTATATTAATCTTAGTGTTTATAGTCTGCGTTTACTTTCCTAGGTCATGATGCAACAGGATAATTATAACCCTTTTAATGATGACAAAATAAGATCTACTGCCTTTGGTGACATGCTTTCATATAGCGGCAGACAGAGGATACGTTTCGAAATATCATCTGCGATCGGTAATTCTCCAGATAATCGATTAGGCAAAATCGTTAGGCTTGGGTGAAAATATCGACGAGGAAAGACATTTGCTCTCCTGCAATGCTCTACAGCTTGCAGCAATGAAACTTCAGAATCAAAAATAACCGGATAGTAGGAATAATTTCGACTGGTGCTTATACGATAGCTGATCGTGGATAAGGATTCGGCCGAATCAATAAACTGATCATATATCTCACATACCTCCTGCCTCTTTCTGAGAATAGCATCCAAATACTTTAAATTACAAAGCCCCATCGCCGCATGCAGCTCTGACATTTTGGCATTAATGCCCACACCATGAAATGCCTCATATCCCTTGTGGCCAAAGCGGCGCATCCATTCGACTTTTTCTGCAACCGCTGAATCTTTGGCGACTACAAAGCCGCCTTCTACGGTATGTAAGAGCTTGGTCGCGTGCAGGCTCATCATCGACACATCCCCATACTCCATTATACTTTTACCCTTGTATCTCACACCATAAGCATGTGCAGCGTCAAAGATGAGTGCCAAATCATGTTTGCTGGCTATTTTTTCAAGTGCCTCGCAGTCACATGGATTGCCAAACACATGGGTCCCTAGAATAGCCTCGGTATCTGGACCAATGGCTGCCTCTACCGCAACCGGATCAATGGTCAGAGAATCCGGCTCGATATCAGCAAACTTTAAAGTGTTTCCCTCCCAAAGCGGACAGGATGCTGTAGCAACATAAGAGAAAGGTGTTGTGATGACCTCTCCTTTGACACCATGTGCTTTGAGGGCAATCTGAAGACCTAAGCCACCATTCGCTACGCAATGCACAGGCATATCAATGCCGTGATATGCTTGGAGTTTTTGCTCGAGTTTCCGAACTAAAGGACCCTGATTGGTCAGCAGATTGTGATTCCAAATTCCCTTGAGATACTCAACGTAATCCTCAAGAGGTGGTAAGAAGGGTTCGGTGACTTGAACGGGTTTCATATATACACAACAGAAAACTTAATTGGTTACGGTGTTGTTTTCAGCACCTACTTTGCTAACCAATCACAGCTTGTCTCATGAGTTTAAGCCCAGTCTTAAATTTGGTTGCACGGTCAGAAAAACTTAACGTGGACTTGTTTGGCTGTAAACAATCACTAGTTAATGTAATTTCTTTTGCAAGACGGTTTGTACGTGTGGGTAGGCAAGGACTATCTTCATCGCGGGTAGTGTAGCCAAAATAGTCCATAGATGAAGCATTTATCGAGGTGAAATGTGATGCCTCATCTTTTGATAATGATTGCCTCCGACTGAGAGGTTGGAAAGAGGCAGTGGCGGGTTTCACCTCCCATTTTCCCTCATTATCTGATGAGCCAAATACCGGCATGTTAATGAGGTCAGACCATGGAAAATTGGTCGTATCGAGTTCGAGGAACTGAAGACATTTCGTTACCCACTTTTTCTGATTCGATAGTAAATCTTCATATCGAAGAAGTAGATATGAATCAGGGGATGCTTGCTTTTCAAAATCAGAAATAGCTTTTGCCGCTAGATTCCAGTCCTTGATGCTTTTTTGGATGGGACGTCCCCAGGTCTTAAGTGCTGATGCGGCAATATCTCGAGGATCTCTTGTAATTATTATTATTTTAGATGATGGAAACAATTGCAAATTTCGCTCTAAACGTTGAACACTTGGAGTCTTGCTAAGTAGTGATTTGTTAGGTAAGTCGGGAATTTTTTGCCCGATGTAGTTGACTAAGGCTTCTCCTATGAAATTGTAAAATTCTGACTTTGAATAATCATCACCACCCCATTTTGGATTCGTCCATTTTTGAAACAACTCATCTGAATATTCATATAATGAATCGCTGTAGTGAAGAAACCAATTCTCCCGTACCTTTAGAACAGGCTGAGCAACAGATGGGCTCATTAAAAGTATTTCATTGAGCAGGTTTGTTCCTGATCGTTGCAGTATTCCATGCAGCATGATTAATCGCGTCATATCGAATATGGGGTGTTGGGAAGTGTGTATGAAATGTATACTTGAAGTCTGTAAGTGCCCTGTAAGCCTGAAAATTTACTTAGGTGTGATGTTCTCATGTGAATCGTATGTTGGATTAACATTAACCCCTAAAAATCTGCCAATTTTCATCCACTTGTCAGCGTCATCCAATGATCCGTGAAACAAGGCATCTGGATCATTTCGAAGGAAGAAATCTTCAACCTCACGATTGTGAATCTGGTAGATTTTTTTGTAGTGTTCATCTAAGCCGTCGAGTGACATTTTTTCTCTGTCTTTTTGGGTTCGACGGCGCATATCGGGATATGGCTCGAGGCCTTTTAGCTCACCCTTATCTAATAGATCATAATAATCAGACTCTCTGCGGTATGTCATCGAGTGACCCTTGTGCGTCCCTAAAATAAACCCTCCCGAATTACGGTGTGACTTCATAGACTTAAACCAAGCGTCCGGGTCCCTGGTTAGCAGGATAAATTTAGAGCCTGGAAATCGGTGGTGAAGAATTTTAAACAATCCGGGCATAAACCACGGTGAGTCTTCGTATCCACGTGCTCTCTTGAAATCAGGAGAATTAAAAACCGTTTCGAGATCACCCTCATGAACGGAGCGTGACCAGTTGTTGTCCCGGTCGGCTGGCCAACCAGCCCATGGAATACCGTGATCTTGAAAAAATCTTCCTACGGATGTGGTTCCGCTACGCTGCATGGAGACGCAGAAGATTTTTCGCGGTTTTTTTGGTTGTAGTAAGTTTTTAAGAATCATTATATTTTAGCGGTTTTAGTGAATATAACTATTATAAGGCGCGTGTATGCATAGTTTTTATTCGAGAGGGGATGTTGATGCACAACACCAATTTACTAAATAATCATGACGAATGAAATACGTGACGCAATATAATATCATCAATTATACAATATTTCAGTGAATGATTATTATTCAGTGTTCAGCGAATAAAATACCATTTAGGCTTTGCGGAGTAATCTACACAGCAGTCGGTTGAACGATCGTTTGTAGTTGCGATTATTGCATAGTGCACTCCATAAAGCTGCCTTTCGGTCGGTATCGACGATGCAAATATCCTTAACGCGATCTAGTCCTTCGCAAATGTTGTCCGCCTTGTTAGGCGTCATTGTCTTTTTGTCTACACTGGGAAAAACGATTCCGAATTGGTCTTTCAGCCAGTCCAAATCGGTGCAGCGATTTTGTATTGCCAAGCGAACATGATCGTGTAGTTGCGGTCGCGAAAAGCCTTCTATTTTTTTATCGATTGAACCTATGGTCTTTTTTAATGCCTTGATCGAAGGGTGCGTTCGCTCCTTGCGGTTTAACTCTTGCATAAGAGCCATGGCTTCAGCGGACATGGTCGTATTTGTCTCCGTACAGTAGCTTAACCGACTTTGATCAAAATCTGGTATGTAATGTGTGCAAAAATCAGCGACAATATCTCCTTTTTCGAGGTTTTTGCGATCAAAAATTCGTGTGCTCACTATACCCAAGTCAGATTTCACATAGGGCTCAAGTATGCGGCGGAAACAGTCTTTGTGGGGCAGATTAAAATTAGGCTGGCTCTTCAAAAGCTGTTGAGCGCGTGACAGTGCTGATGAAGCTGGTTCTCGAAGGTAAGCCGTGATGATGATTTCAGAAGATATAGATTTTAAATGGTTTTTTAAGCTTTCCCGGGCTTTGTTTTTTCTTGTGCGAAAGAGCTGCTCGCTGCTTATTATAATTGTGTTCGGATTCAGGATGTTTACACTTTCTGTTAGATCTGACCACTTCTCATTGGAAAGCTTCATAACCTTTAGGGGGTCGAATTTTTGAGGGTTTGATGCTGGCGTTTGGCCGGCAGTGCTGTCACCAGTTAGATGAGGAAGAATGACAATGTGGTTAGGGTTCTTACCAGTGTTAGGATATAATATTCCATCATTGATCAAGGCTGACCTTGAAGCTTGTAGCGTTTTTTGAAGAGTAGTAGTGCCAGTCTTGGGTTGCCCGATATGTAGGATTAGACGTTTTGTCATTCTAGTTAGTTAGTTGAGGACTAAATTACTTTAACCAGTAGCTTCAGAGTAGTGAAGTTCAATTTATTCATGCCTTAATTAAATAGTTGAATGTTGGCGTTGAGAGTGATTATATGAAAACTTAAATGCTGTGAAAATTAAAAAAACATTAAACAGAATCAGGTGCCTAGTAGGTGCTATAGATTCCCCGCCAAAAAGCAGGCTTGTTTTCTATCATATACCCAAGACGGCAGGAAGTGCCATGCGCCAAGCCTTACAGGATCTTTATTTTAACCCTCGCAGACCACGCCGTAAACCGTGGTATGTGCTCAATTCTCATACAACGGCAGAGGTCAGTGCCATTACAGGGGTCAAATTGTACAAACTGCGTGAGCAGCAGTTGTTATTGGCGATGGCAGATGCAAAGAATAAAATGATTGCTGGCCATTTTCGATACAGTCGTCTGGCCTACGAGCATTATCGAGGAAACACTCTATTTATGACTATTCTTCGTGATCCTGTATCACGTTTCATATCTGAATATTTTTATAATAGATACAAGCATAACGATCATTTCCGTATCAAATGTGATTTGGATAACTACATTAATAGTGAAATCGCACTAAGGCAATCCCAACTCTATTTAAGTTGGTTTACGGATACACAATCGAAATCTGTTGGGCAATATCAGCAAGCTATATCAAACATAAACAATATTGACATCATTGGCACTGTTGAAGATATGCCGAGATTAGTAAAAGCCCTTGAGCAGCGCTTGGATAGAAAAATCTCGATGCCAATAGTTAGAAAGAATCCTCGCAATCACTACCAACAGGAAGTGTCAGCGGTCCAAAGGAAAAAAATTGAAGTTATGTGTGCGGATGATATCAACTTTTACAATGATGTCTGCCGATTAATGAATTGAGGTATATTCTCGATACCATGCCGTGTCCTATTTTTATTGGCCATCTGTTTTTTTATAGCTATCGATGCGATAGTGGAAAAATCCTAAGATTCTTCCACAAGTGCGACATATCTTGAGCCATCTCTTTTGAAATTTGTATTTGTTGAGCTTAATTATATAGGTTAACGCTCTTAATGAGTAGCGAAAAAGATCCCAACTCCGAGCTGCTGGAAACATCAGTCCTGCCCCTGTTGCCCTGTAGTGCTCTCCATATGTGAGTCCGGTGCGAAAGTGTCTTTTACTCAACCAAGATATTGTAATACGTTCCTCTGGGATATCCTCATAAACGATTGCATCAGCGCAAAATATCATGGGGATGCCGCGCTGAGCGGCTTTACGGAAAAGCTTGCTGTCAGTTCCTCCGGCTAGCGGGCGGCTCTCGTCAAAATAAATATTGTGTTTTTTCAGGACTTCTAATTGAACAATGACATTATTGGTTGCGCAAAGTTGCATGCGGTCGCCTGTTTTTTTATGTCCCCTTTGGAAGAGTTGGTGCAGATGTTTATTTTTCGTGGTATTTATCAAACTAGCTACAGCACCTTGTATGATGGTATTCTCGTCATATTGCAAATAGGTATTCCACAACTCTTTGAGCCATTGAGGGGCTACTAGTTCGTCATCATCAATGAAGATAATGTGGGTTGCATTCGACTCTCTGGCAACTCGGAGTGCGTGATTTCGCGCAATGGGAATGCCTATTTTTGGTTCCCAATGATGATTAATCTTAAACGGGAGGCTGGGGGCAAGATTACAGATGAGCTTTGCTAAGTTCGTTTCTGTATGATTTTCGATGATGTCAATTTGGACATCGACGTTTTGTAGTATTTCGATCGACTGAAAACTCTTCAGTAGATTGGTAAGCATTATAGGCCTTTCACGAGTGCAAATAGCAATCGATATTTTTGCTGGTTTGGTGATGTATTTGTTGGCCATGTGTCTTATCTTTTATTCAAAATGTTTTGATAAACTTCGATGTGTTGTTGGGCTATTAAATTCGGCTTGAAGTGTTTTCGAACATGCTCAGATGCAGCTCTACCCATACTGTGTCGTGTTGTGCGATTGGTAGCCAATTCGTAGGTCTTTTCGATTAATTCATTGATGCGGCCTGCATTAACTCTGTAACCAGTGATGCCATTGATGACGATGTCTTTTGGTCCGCCAATGTCATAGCATATTACTGGCAGCCCGCAGGCGCCTGCTTCTGCGAGGGTTTTACCAAATGCTTCTTGCGTCGAGGGTGCTATGAAAATATCTGATGCGTGATAAAGATTTCTAATTTCATCTGTCGACTTTATGGGGCCAAGGTGCGTCGCGTCTATTTGTATTTTTTCTTTTAGACTGTCAGATATTTTTCCAAAAGTGACAAGGTGGCAGCTGTTGTCGGCTTGCCTAGCAAGCTGTGGAAGTAGTTTACTATATCCTTTGTATCTTGAATCTATTTTTGCAGCGCCTGCTAGAATGATGGTTTTTCCTTGTGGGATATTGAGCTGTTTGCGAAATTCCTCTGGAGCAATTGATGGGCTGCTAAAAAAAAGATTGTCGATGTTATTGAGTATGACTTGAACAGATTGGTCTCTTAACAAATAAGAATCTAGAGCCTGGGAGGCTGTCCAGTTACTCAAGGCAATATAACGAATGCCGTCGGGAAGATTTGTTTTTTTGCGGTCAACTACCTTGCTTGAAATATCGTCCGGATCTGTGGATTGGATAAGGGGGCACTTGCCACAGCCAGTTTTATATTGATCACAATCATTCGTGTAATGACAACCGCCTGTATATGGCCATGCGTCTCTAATTGTCCAGACAATGGGCTTTTTGAAATGACGAATCGCTTTGATGCGAATGAACCTCGAGTTGATCCAATGTAAATGAATAATGTCAGCAGCATCAATTTGTTTTCTTTTTAGAAAAAATGGATGGCCGATGCTTCCAAGAGAGAGTCCCGGTCGTTTTTGTTTGGTTGCCCGCTTCAGCATGCTCGGTTCAATCCATTTTGTGCCGAGGTTGAATATTTTTCTATTGATTGGGGATCTAAAAAATGGATCTGCTGCAGGAACATGATCAGAATTTTCACCTTGCGAAAAGATGAGCTCTGAGTCCACTCCTAAGTCACACAATCCCTTGTGAAGGGCTGTGGCGCCCAAAGTTGCACCTGAGTTCAGGCTGCCTCCACACAGGTGTAAAATCTTCATTGGGTTAAGTTTGTGTCATTACCTATGAGGGTGGTCATTAGGCTAAAAAATCTGACGGTCACAGAGATCCCATGCAGAATAATTTTCACTAAAGCGAACCATAGAGTGAGCACAAGGTTTGTGCAATAACGGTCTGTGATGTTATGGTATTAATTTTTTAGTCAGCTCAGAATCACATCTTAACCTAATTTGCAAACTGTGTAACCGGCGCTATGAGAATAACGTGGTTATTGGTTTGCCATCGCTTCCACCCATGCGGAAGGGGCGTTTTGAGGGTGAGTTGACAACCTTGTCATGCGGTAATCCCATGGCGTAGGCGATCGTTGCGTTGAAGTCTTGAGCGCTGGTTTTATCGGAGATTACTTTCGCTCCATTTTCATCAGTATTGCCATAGGCTTGGCCACCGACAATGCCGCCGCCAGCCATCAAGCAGGAGAAGGCCTTCGGGTAGTGATTGCGCCCCGCATTGCCTTTCACTGTTGGCGTCCGGCCAAATTCCGTGCCCACTACTACGAGGGTACTTTCGAGAAGTCCTTTGAGCTCAAGGTCTTTGAGAAGGGCGGACAGTGCCTGATCCAGTACGGGTATTTTTTCTTCCATCTGGGTGAAGTTGTCGGTGTGCCAGTCAAAGCCCCCATACTCTATCTCGATGAATCGCACTCCTCGCTCGACTAGTCTGCGGGCGAGAAGCACTCCTTTTGAAAAAGCCTGGCTACCATATAATAGGTGTGCCTCCTTACTCTCTTGGCTGAGGTCAAAGGCTTCAAGGTCTTTGCTTTTCATAAGTCGCACAGCAGCATCAAATGCTTCATTGTAGTCACGCACGATTTTCTGTGTCGAGCCATAGCGGGTATCAAATTCAGCATCGAGTTGCTTGCGTAGTGATAGTTGCTGGCCAAATTGTTGCTCACTTATTTTATTTCTCTCACAGTTCTGCAATCCTGCAGTGGCGTTGCCGATGGGTAGTGGAGCGTGAGCGGCTTCCATGAAACCCGCTCCCGGATGGCTGCTGCTACAATTGAGTGTGACATAGGGTGGTAATTCGCCGCTAGGTTTGCCTGTAAGTTTACTGGTCCATGATCCAGCTGATGGGTGCACAATGCTTGAGCGCTTGGTGTAGCCGGTTCGCATGTAGTAGCGCCCTTGAGCATGTGCCCCCTGGGTGGTGCTCATGGAGCGCACTAAGGCGACCTTGTCCATCTGTTTGGCCAGACCAGGCAGGCAATGACCAAGTTGTATGCCGTCGACATTTGTGCTAATAGATCGGCAGTCACCTCGGATACCAGAATCAGCCTCTGGTTTGGGGTCCAGTGTGTCGAGGTGGGTCATGCCGCCGGACATGAAGAGGTAGATAACACTTTTTGCTTGGCCTCCACCTGCTGCCAGGACTGCAGGATCAGCTGCAGTTGCTCTTTGTTGAAAAAAGTTGGCAGCTGCGCCCCCGATGGTCAGTCCGAAGCATGATTTTGCGGTAGTGGCAAGAAATCCTCGGCGTGATAACTCATCGAGTCTGAGGTGATTCTTAGGCATGATTATTTTGTTGGTTTTTGTTTGCTGCTGATATTACTCAACAAAGAGAAAGCGTTTGGAGCTGACCATGGCACGTGCGAGTGTGGTAAGTGTAGTCGGGTTAGCTGCGAGTGGCTCGAGAGCGTGGCGCTCAGTCTCAGTTGGAAGTGCGCTATAAATGGATAGAAATAAACATTCTAGACGTTCTGCGGGAGAATTTGCCTTTCTTAACAATGTGGCTAGCTGGCCTTTTCCATCTGTTAGTTTGGCTATTTCATTGCTGTTTAATAGCGTTAAGGCTTGTGGTGTCGATGCTAAGGTATTTGAAGCATCGGGGGTCATACGGTCAGAAGCTCCAAATTGCCTCAGAAAAGTGCCAGGTTTAGATGGGGACCCTTGTTCTGAGGCCCGCATAAATGATCTGCTTTTGGTGCGCATTTGTTTTTGCATCATATTAGTTATTATCGAGCTTTTACCTTTAGTTTGAGACTTCTTGAAAGCTAACATTTTTTGTCTCGCTTGTTTGGTGAGATTATTGGCTCGGTCGGTATCGCCCTCGGCTTCGGCTTGTCTTGCTTGTGTGCGGAGTTTAGCGGCTTCGCTTTTTGCGGAATCAGAAATTTGTTTCATGTCCTGAGTTTCTTCGCTTAGTTGAATGAGATCGGGCATGGACATGCTAAAAAGTTTATCCACGCTTTGGACATAGCTATTCCATCGGTAAGCAAAGGCCTCATTCTTACTGTTGTCGCGGTTGCCAGATTCGAGTGTAAGAAAAGAGTCGTAGACTTCTTCTGCCGACATCCTGCGTAGTGTGGGTCCACGGAAGTTATAATGCCCTCCCATTTCAGCTTCTTCTGCCGACACTTTGCTCTCAAAAAGCCTGGTGTGATAAAGGATACGCATAAACTGCTTGGTGTCATAATCAAGGGCTCGCATGACTGTGCATAGGTAATCGAGTAGTTCTGGGTGAGAGATGCGTGTCGTATCTGACCAGTCATCCAGCGGGTCGACGATGCCACGACCAAAGACTTCCGCCCAAAGACGATTGACTATGACCTTGGTGAATAGGGGGTTCTGCTCCGATGTTACCCAGTCAGCAAAGGCTTGTCTGCGTTGCTCGATGGGGATGTTGTCAGGCATGGATTCTCCAAAGGGGGTTTTGGGGACAAGTATATCACCCGGCTCTCCATCGTTGTATTGGTAATCTTTTGGCAGTCGGAGTGTTTGGTCTGGGCTTTCACTGATGGCCACCTTGCGGAGGTCTCGGAAAAGATATGAGTAAGCCTTGAAGTATTTTTTTCCTTCTTTTTTCGCTTGGTTGAATCTTTTCTTGCCTGGCTTCTTTGACTTCTGCTCGAGCGTTCCGTCTTTTTCTAGAGAGTATTTGACGAGGTTGCGGAGCAGGTGATTGGCGGTGTCGCTTTTGTAAACGGTGTTCCCAGTGAATGCAGCAAGCTCGTAGTATTGTTTTTGTGTCCAGTCATCGAATGGATGGTCATGGCACTGAGCGCAGCCTATCTGAGTGCCGAGAAATACTTGAACTGTGTTGCTGACGTTATCGAGAAGCATATCGCGATCACGAAGATAGTAACCGACAGCGGGGTTGTCTGTGGCGAGGCCTTGTGATGAGAGCATGTTGTTGACAAAATCATCGTAAGGCATGTTCTTATTCACGGCATCTCGAATCCAGATGTGCCATCCGACTCCGTGCTTATCGAGGCTGGTTTTCAGGCGTAACAAGTCGGCCCAGAAGTTAAACATGCGGCTGTTAAAACTATCTGATTCAACAAGTGAGTCGACAAGAGTGCGGCGCTTGTCTTGATTGGCACCTTCTATAAAAGTGAGTGCTTCGTCAGCAGTGGGGATACGCCCAGATATGTTGATGTAAGCTCGACGGACAAAAGTAGCGTCGTCAATGACGGGATTAGCGCTCAGGTCCTGTGTTTGCAGGTAAGCCGCTATGTATTGATCAATCTGGTTGCTGGTGTTTCGTGCTGTCGACTGAGGTATAGGCTTGATCGAGTAGCCAAAAGAAACAGTTAAGGAGCAGATTGCAAAAAATATGAGGAGCTGTTTCATGTAGTGATTTCGAGCGGTCTGACGATGAAACCCTTGATTGTCATATTAGTTGCAAAAAAAGAGAGGGTTATTCGATGGGGGCAAGAAGCTTGATAAGGGTATCATCATCGAGCTTGAGCTGGTTGATAGAGGAGGTGAGGATAGAGTCGGCAACATTTGATTTTTTTTGCTGCATTTGTTGGATGCGCTGCTCCACTGTGCCTTTGCATATAAGTTTGTGAACGAAGACAGGCTTGTCTTGCCCGATGCGGTAGGCGCGGTCTGTGGCTTGGTTTTCAACAGCAGGATTCCACCAAGGGTCGTAATGAATAACGGTGTCGGCATTGGTGAGGGTGAGGCCAGTGCCCCCCGCCTTGAGAGAAATGAGAAACACCTCGGCCTCGCCAGCCTGGAATTGCTCAACTAGATCCTGCCGGTTTTTACTGGCTCCTGTTAGCTTGAGGTAGCTGGTTTGTTGCTCAATAAGGTGCTGTTCGATAATATCTAACATTGATGTGAACTGTGAGAACAGTAACACTTTTCGATTTTCTTTTTTGAGGGTTTCAAGCAGATCTTTGAGGTAGTTGAATTTCCCAGATTGGCTTGGTTTTTGTGGGAGGTGTTCTGATGATGAATCTGTATCTTTATTGGCAATGAGTTTATCGGCGATGAGGTCTGGGTGGCAGCAAATTTGACGCAGCTTGAGTAGGGCGTCTAGGAAGACAATTTGCGCTTCTTGGCCTCGAATGGCTAGTGCTTGGCGAACGTGTTTGTCCATCGTGGAGCGCACGGTTTCGTAGAGGTCTTTCTCGTCTGTGCCGAGTTCGATAAGGTGGGGGATTTCTGTTTTTGGTGGTAGCTCAGTGGCGACTTGATCTTTGGTGCGGCGCAGAATAAGTGCGCCTATTTTGTTTGCTAGAGCATCGGCACGCTGCTGGTTTCTCTCTTTTTCGATAGGTGTTCGGAAAGTTTCACGGAAGGTTTCGGTGTCACCGAGTAGGCCAGGCATGAGGAAATCGAAAAGGCTCCAAAGCTCTCCAAGGTGATTTTCGATGGGGGTGCCTGAAAGGCATAGACGACGACGAGCGTCAAGCTGACGCACTGCACGAGAGACTTGAGCGCTAGGGTTTTTTATATGCTGCGCCTCATCCAGAACGAGTAGGTGAAATGGTTGTTGGCTGAATTGTTCGAGATCTCTGTGCAGAAGGGCGTATGAGGTAAGCGCGATGTCAGTATCGCAGAGATCGGAAAAGCGGTGATGGCGGTCAGCACCTTGCAAGATGGTGACTTTTAGTGAGGGGGCGAATTGAGCTGCTTCACGTTGCCAGTTTTCGACAACACTTGTGGGGGCAATGACTAAGTTGGGTAGGGTGTTACCTTTTTGTTTTTCGGCTAAGATGTGTGTTAGGGTTTGCATGGTTTTGCCAAGTCCCATGTCGTCCGCTAAAACGCCATGAAGGCCATGGTGTGCGAGAAACTGCATCCATTCGTAGCCTTCACGTTGGTAGCTTCGTAGTGTCGCTTTTAGAGTTGGCGGAACTTCGCATGCTACTTTGCTTTGAGATGCTTCCTGTAATTGAAGAGATGTAATTTCGTGAGGAGGGATGAAATTAGAGTCGTCTTCAGCGAGAGCCTCGCAGATAGAGGGGGCTTCAATTTTATGAATTCGAATCGGTTTACCTGTGAATTTGAAATTCACCAGCTCACCAAGGTGAATGAGAATTCGGCGAAAGCGACCTATCGGAAGGGTGATAGCGCTGCCGGCGTGCTCTCCTCCCGTGAGAAAAACAAGAAACTCCTGACCATCAGGCATACCTTCCGTAAGTTTGAGAAAATTATATTCGACCAGTGTTGCAAGTATTGGTTGAAGGTCCATAGCTTGACCATCAACTTCAAAACCAGCAGAGAGGCTGAACCATCCTCTACCCTCATCGATAAATTCCGCTCGCCATGTGGAGGCTTCAAATTGGAGTGGAGGGTTGATAGCTCCCGCTGCAATGGTAACCTGCCATCCTCGTTTTTCGAGTGCTGGGATGGCTTCGTGGTGAAAGCGTTGCCAGTAGAGTGAGGGTTGCCATTCTTTGTGGTCAGGAGCCCAAAGCGTACCGCTTTGATTAGGAGTGGAAAGTTTCTTCAGCGATGGTGGTGGCTGTTCTGCTCCAGGTAGGAGATCAAGAGCATACAGAGTATTGAGGGCTGTCATCTCTGCCGCTCGCTGGCGTGGTTTACCAATATTTCCAGCTGGGTCGAGTGGGTATTGATTACTCCCATAGATGGCCTTGGCTGAAGCATACACATCCGGTAACCAGAGGTAACCGGAGCCTTCGGGACGTTTTTCAATATGAAGCTGGAAAGTGAGCGAGTTTGGCTCGTTTGTTTTGTGCGCGACTGTGGTGCTTTTATGGCCTTCTTTGTCTGCCTGGGTATTGATGCTAGCCGCTTGGTGCAGAGTTTTTGTTGGTGGCTCTGTACTTATGTCTCCGTAGGCGCTGTCTAATCTTCCAGGCCGGCTCAAGTGTTCAAAAGCAGCAGCGGCATGACTACAGCAGACGCCAACAGAGCAGGAGCAGGAGGTGTCGAGCTGGGTCCCATCATCTTCAAGCCACAAAGCAATAATAGTCTCTTCTTGGTGGCCTGACCGCTCCATCACCGTTGCGGTGATCTCAATATCTCCTGTATCTAGGGCTTCAATAGAACAATTGGTGACCTGCTTGGCACGGGCCATTTTGTATCCAGCGGTGAGGCAGGAGCTTGAAAAAGAAGATTTCCAATCAGCGGAGGCTAGAAAATTTTCGACCGAGTCTCGGCTCAGTCCATTATCGGTCATCATATTGCTTGCGGCTACTCGGAATGGTTCTTTTGTCTCCGAGTTTACCGCTTTTTAACAAGGATTTCTTTTGAGGCTGTCTCTCTGCGCTTCGAGCTTTAGTAGTCTCATTTGCTACTGGCTTAGTGCTCTTGATATCTACATTGTAGTGTTTGGCGATGTCTAGTAGTATATTGTAAGCACCTTGCTGCTTAGCTTGATCGGTAGCCTGTTTTATGTTTTTACCAATCGTGCGGTAATACAACTGCTCATCGTAGTCAGAGGCTAGATCGATTTCAGAAATAGGCGAGAGCACCCACATTCGGTATGAGGCTGCAAAAGCCTCGTCATGGTGTTTCTTTGCTTGATCAACAAAAAAGAGCCTTGAACTCTCATTGTAGCCTTTTGCGAGCTCGATGATGCGGTTTCTCTCATCATCGCTTGCGAAGGCCTTTTGAGCGTATTTGTTGACTACCCATCCGCAGGCAGCAAGTATGATAATGAGAATAATGATTTGATCTTTCATACCCTGATACACTCTCAGATTAAGTCATCGAGTGCAAGTGTGCAGGCTCGTTGTGGTGACAGAGCTGTAATGTGAACCGGAAAAACTCCCAAAAACAGAATTTTTCTTTATTTAACATATATTAATCATTGCTGTATGGGCTGCTTTTTTACATACTAGAGGGGATGATTACTCAGTGAATCATGTAAACATTCTAATCTCGGCATGGCCAATCCATTCAACATATTAATAGCCTGCGGTGGCACTGGAGGACACATGTTTCCAGGTGTTGCTGTTGCCGAGGAGATGGATAGGCGTGGGCACAAAGTGTTGTTGCTCATTTCAGAGAAAAAGGTGGATGCCCAAGGTGCCGAAAAATACGGAAGGCTTGCCTTCCACAAGGTTCCAGCGGTAGCTAAGCCTGCGACGTTTTCGCCAAGGATAATTCCTTTTCTTTTTAGACTATGGCGCACGGTGCGACAGTGTCGTCAAATCCTCGTGCAGAGCCAATGCGATGCTGTGCTCGGTATGGGTGGCTTTACTTCGCTGCCTCCAATTCTGGCAGGAAAAAAGCTAGGCCTTGTGACCTACGTGCATGACTCTAATGCGCTACCGGGCAAGGCAAACCGACTGACAGCGAGGTGGTGCCGAAAGATACTATTAGGTCTAGAGGCGGCGACTCCTTATTTTGCTGGTGCTGATGTGGTGGTGACAGGGACTCCCGTGAGGCAAGAGCTAAGGGCCATGCCCGAGCGCAAAGATGCACGCAATGCTTTCGGCATGGATTCTCACGGGCCAGCGGTGTTAGTCATGGGTGGTAGTCAAGGGGCACAATCTTTAAACACCCTTGTGGTTGATGCGGCAAAGGCAATGCCCGGATTGCAATTTATTCACATCACGGGAGCCCATGACTTTGAACGAGTCAAAAACCTTGTTGGCAGCCGTGAGGGCTATCGTGTAATTGAGTTTTGTGATGATATGGCGACGGCTTACGCTGCCTGTGATATGGCAGTTTGTCGCTCTGGCGCATCAAGCATGACGGAGTTGGCTTATGTGGCGATGCCTTCCATTTTGGTTCCTTACCCTCATGCAGCAGATGATCATCAGACGGTGAATGCTCAGGTTTTTAACACTTTTGGTGCAGCTTTGCTTAGACCACAAGACGAGCTGGATGCTGGGCAGTTAGTCACAGATCTCACTAAATTGATCGAGGATGATGAATACAGAAAAGCGATGTCTGAGCGTGCGGCGTCTCTCGCCGTTCGAGATGCGGCGGCTCAGATTTGCGATGTCATTACAGCAGATCTAATCACAAAGTAACCCTCTCTATTATAGGTAAATAAATGAGCATGAACATCGATGATCTTAGTAAACGATTAACTGATCGCGACACTCCCGTGAAGGTTCATCTCATCGGTGTGGCGGGCTCGGGTATGAGCGGTTTGGCATTGTTGTTGCTAGGTATGGGGCATCATGTCAGTGGATCAGACATGGTTACTAGCGGCGAAACTCAGCGCATGCAGGGCCTGGGGCTAAACTTCTCGAGTCCGCACAGGGCAGACGAAGTCCATGGCGCGGATGTGGTAGTCTACTCATCTGCTATTCGTGAGGAAAATCTTGCTCGAGTGGAGGCTCGTGCTCATGGGATTCCCTGTATCAGAAGGGCTGAGTGCTTAGCTGCTATTCTACATACCCGTGATGGAGTCATTATTTCTGGTACTCACGGTAAAACGACGACCTCTGCTATGTGTGCACACGTGCTCAGGCGAGGTGGCATCATGCCCTGTCACTACGTGGGTGCAGAGATACCTGTGCTGGGTAGTAATGCACACTGGCAACAGGATTGTGAGGTTATGATTGCTGAGGGTGATGAGAGTGATGGAACCTTAGCGCTATATCATCCAAAACATTCAGTGGTGCTTAACATTGAGGAGGAGCATCTAGATTTTTATCGTGATATTGATCACATTAAAGAGGTCTTTTCGACTCTGCTAGATCAAACGAGTGGCAGGAAAATCTACTTTTCAGGCTGCCCTGTAGCTAATGAGTTATGTTCGAAATATGAAGGAGCAGTTTCTTATGGCTGGCAGCAGGCTGATTTCACGGCCAGTGACATTCATGAAAGTGGTGGCATGGTTTCATTTGAAGTAGCGAAGAAGGGAGAGCCTCTTGGTAGGGTTGAGCTTGGTATTCCTGGTAAGCATAACGTGCTGAATGCGCTCGCTGCGATCACAGTCGCTGATACCTTGGAAGTTGATTTCCAGCTTGTCGCCCGTGCGCTGGCAACCTTTGCAGGTGCTAGACGGAGGTTTGAGAACAAATATGTTTCATCTCATTTACGTATTGTTGATGACTACGGTCATCACCCAACAGAGGTCGAAGCTACGCTGCAGACGGCTCGGTCACTGAACCCTGGGCGGTTGGTGGTCGTGTTCCAGCCGCATCGTTATAGTCGAACTCAGAAGTTGGCAGATGATTTTGGTAGGGCACTACAGGGTGCTGATCTTGTCTTCGTGACTGATATTTACCCTGCTAGTGAGTTGCCCATTGAGGGTGTCAGCGGACAAACGATTGTCGATGCGGTTGCCGCTCATGGTAATGTGACCGCCAAGGTAGTGGGGCCCATTCAGAATGCGCATCATACTGTTGGAAATTCACTGCAGGCAGGTGATTTGCTGATTACCTTAGGTGCAGGTAACGTGCACGAGATCGGCACGAAAATCGCTCGTGATATGGCGGTGCTTGAGGAGCTAACACGCAGCTGTGATAGTGCAGGCAACGAAGACCAAACATCATCTATTAAAGCAAAGCTTTACGAGCCTATGAGCCGTCATACCACGATTTTGTGTGGTGGGCCGGCACAGTATTGGCTTGAGCCGAAGACCTTTGAGGCTTTCTCCAGTATTGTGAAGTATTGCCGTGATCGAGGTATTGCACAGCGTGTTGTTGGCCGGGGTTCAAACTTACTGGTTCGTGATGGCGGCATACGTGGCGCTGTCATTCATCCCGTTGGAGGCGAATTTTCTGAAGTGAGGACCGAGGGTGATGTGATCGTATCGGGAGTGGGTGCTCGATTTAAAAAGTTAGCCAGTGTTGCTGCGGCTAATCAGCTCACTGGCATGGAGTGGATGGAGGGAATTCCCGGTAATGTCGGTGGTGGGTTGCGCATGAATGCAGGTGCCATGGGTATAGAAACCTTTGATCAGGTCATTGAGGTAACATTTCTTGATGAAGATGGAGAGATAAGAAAACGCAACTGTGATGAAATCAAGGCGCTCTACCGAAATGTTCCAGAATTACGCAGGAACTACGCTCTCCAGGCGAGCTTTCAAGCGGATGTTTCTGATGTTGAATCGATCAAAGCGCGCACTGAGGAATCAAAGCAAAAAAGGCGATCGTCACAACCTATTGCAGCCAGTGCCGGGTGTATTTTTAAAAATCCAGAGGAGATGCCAGCTGGCAAACTAGTTGATGAGCTTGGGTTAAAAGAGTCCTTGGTGGGCAGGGCCCAAGTGTCTCGTGAACATGGAAATTTCATTGTCAATCGTGGTAAGGCTAGCTCTTCAGATGTTTTGGGGCTGATCGATCATATTCGAAAAGAAGCCAAAGAAAAACGAGCGATTAACTTAGAGACTGAGGTTCAAATTATTGGTGATGATGAATTTACTTTTTAGGCCATGCAGGAAATTTTCAATACACACGTATGAATAAGGACACACTCATTGCGGTCCTTATGGGCGGCCCCGGTTCTGAACGGGAGGTTTCATTGGCGTCTGGTGGTGCTGTGGTTGATGCACTGCTAGATCAGGGGCTCAATGCTGTTGCCGTCGATGTGAGTGCTCATGCACTCAATCTTCCTAGCGACACGGGCTTATGTTTTAACACTATTCACGGAACCTTTGGTGAGGATGGTGAGTTACAAACCATCCTCGACGAGATGCAAATGCCATATACGGGCGCTGGACGTGAGAGTAGTGAGATTGCTTTTGATAAGGTTGCTAGTAAGGAAGTGTTCGTTGCGCACCAAGTGCCGACTCCTGCATCGGAAATCGTGAATTGCTCTGAAGGTGCTAAGTTGCCCGAGATGTGCCCGCCCTATGTTGTCAAACCACCTTGCGAAGGCTCGAGCGTTGGTGTGCATATTGTACATGATCAATCAGAGGCTGCGGCAGCCATGGAAGATGCTGCAAAGTATGGCAAAGAGGTTTTAGTGGAGCAGTATGTTGATGGTCTAGAGTTGACGGTAGGAGTATTAGACGGTGTTGCGTTACCTATCGTTCACATTGCGCCTCGTAGTGGTTTTTATGACATTAATAATAAGTATCCATGGCTTAACGGTGATGGTGGAACGGATTATTACTGCCCAGCTGATTTAGATGAGGCGACTACGCACGCGGTGCAGGAAGCCGCCCTTGCTGCTCATAAGGCTTTGGGCGTTGAAATATACTCAAGAGTCGATGTCTTATTGGACAAGCAGGGAAAGCCCTACGTTCTCGAGGCCAATACCATTCCAGGAATGACAGCGAGTAGTTTATTGCCCAAGGCGGCGCAAGTGGCAGGCTATGAATTTGGTCCACTGTGTGAAAAAATCGCTGATCTCTCTTTAACTTTCAGAACCTAGTATACAAGTATGGCAGGATCAAGAACCCGACGAAAAACGACAGCAATCCAGCGCAACACGCGACAGGGAGGTGACCTTCAGCGTCTCCACATCAAGGTGAGTTCTCCTCGAATCGTAATGTATCAAGTCATGCGAGGGATGAGCAAAGGAGTGAAATGCTTACTGTGTTTATTACTTGTGAGCCTGGCCTTATTTGGAGGTTTTCAGGGGGTAAAAAGCTTATTTTTGGGTAATGAAAAATATCAAATTCAGGAAATCAAACTTGAGACTAATGGAGCACTTGATCATGCAAGAATAGTAGATCTAGCTGAGTTAGATTTAGGGGCGACGTTGTTTGCTGTGGATATTGATAATGTGCGTAATCGCCTAAGTGCTTTGCCTGAGGTGGTGAATTGCAAGGTTGAGCGTCGTTTGCCTGGGACTCTGAAAATTACCATAGAAGAGCGAATCCCTTTTGCTTGGCTGGAGTGTGAAAAAATCGGTTTTGTAAAAAAAAGAGACGACCGAGGAGAATTGGTTGACGGGGTGTTGATTGATGAAAAAGGCACTACTTTTCCTTGCGTAGGTGCCATGTCTAAAACAGCTGAAAATCTACCTGTCATCATAATGAGAGATGCAAGAGTTGAAAACTTCGTGCACGGAGCGAAGGCAAATCATGTTGATTTATTGAGAGCGTTGCATCTCGTCAAAGTGATCAAGAATAGCGATGTTCGAGACCAATGGAAACCTGCGTATCTTACACTAATTAATGATTACTCTATGGAGCTTCGTTGTAATAACGGCTCAGAGGCTATTTTTGGCATGTACGATCATGAGCGTCAGGTTAAAGATTTTATCACGATACAAGAGCACTGCTTGGCATCGAGCATCAAGAATGGTGTGGATGTGAATAAGTATCAGATCAAGCGTATGAACTTGATTCCACGTATCAACATTCCAGTTGAGTTCAAAAAACAAACGGCGCAACTCAATACACCCATACTTATAAAACCGCACAATTCGCCAAACCCGTGAACAATTCGCGCATAATTATCTGAACGTTAGCCCACTATGGCTGATCTTATTTGATAGATATCGTTGGGCCTGCAGACACAAACAATCCATTTCTATTCTTCCTATGGCAAAATCAAAAATTCATGTAGGCCTCGAAATTGGCACCACCAAAACTTGTATGGTAGTTGGGGAAGTCAAGCCAGACGGCTCGGTTAAGATACTGGGTGTTGGGGAAACTCGGAGTGCTGGTATCAGAAAAGGCGAAATTACAGACTATCCACAGGCCAAAGCAGGTGTCAAAGAGGCGCTCCTGCAAGCGGAGGACATATGTGATGTTGATATTAGTAGTGTACTTTTATCTGTCACGGGTTTGCATATTGAGGGAGTTAATAACCTTGGAACCTACCGTCTTCCCGACGAAGAAGATGAGATCCACGAGGGACATCTTGCTGAGGCAACTGAGATTGCACGAGATTTAGCTATACCTGGCGATCACGTTTATTTACATAATTTTATTCGCCACTATCGGTTAGATGGTCAAGAGCATGCAGTCAGTCCAGTCGGTTTGCTTGGGCGGTCACTCGAGGTTGATTTCCACATTGTCCATGGCGTAAGAACACGTATCCAGAATAGTATCAAGTGTGTAAGAGAAATACCACTGGATGTTGATGATGTTGTCTTTGCGCCGATTGCAACAGCTCAGGTAGCACTCGAGAGAGAGCATAAAGATGCTGGGGCATTGGTGATTGATATCGGTGGTGGCACCGCGGATTATGTAATGTATTTGAAGGGTGCGATTGCCGCTTCAGGTTGTATTCCAGTCGGAGGGGATCATATCACTAATGATATTCACCTAGTAACCAAGATTCCTCTTAGTCGAGCTGAAGAGTTGAAGAAAACGGAGGGTGACTGTTCAGGGGACCCAGCAAGGGGTGTTGGTAATGTTCCTGTGAAGGATGATCACGGCCTTGTGGAGAGTGAGATCAAACGTTCACTTCTTAATGATATTATTCACGGCCGCCTTGAGGAGACATTGCGGCTGATTCGTGACCGACTCCCTGAGGGCTCCCTTAAAGGAGTAGGATCTGGAGTGTTTTTAACAGGAGGAACGAGCCGAATGCGCGGTCTTACAGAATTAGCTAACGAGGTATTTGGCTTGTCTATTTATGTTGCAGATCAGGTTAATATGAGTGGAATACATGCTAGTTTTCGTGATCCACAATATTCTACAGCAGTCGGGCTCATCCGTTATGCGCAGATTCTAGATGCAGAACGTGAAGCTGAATCTGGGGGCTTCTTCGGTCGTCTGCTGAAGTTCTTTTGGCCTTTCGGTGCTTAGTCTGATACTCGCAGGCTTCATTACAGAGGTATACAATATAAGCTGATTGCTTGCCACGGCTTGGGTCTTGCTCTTGTATAGAGGTATGAAAATTAAATTTTGTGGTGCTGCTGGAACTACGACAGGTTCGCAGCATTTATTAGAGGTCAATGGTAAGCGAATCCTGCTAGACTGTGGTTTATACCAGGGTCGGCGGAGTGATGCATACGAGATTAATTGCTGTTTTCCGCATTATGATCCCAAGGACATTGATTGTGTCGTTTTATCTCACGCACACATTGATCATTCTGGTAATCTTCCTAACTTATGTAGTAAAGGCTTTGATGGTAATATCTATGCCACATTCGCCACCCGGGACTTGTGTCAGGTAATGCTAAAGGACAGTGCTCATATACAAGAGAGTGATACTAAATGGCTAAATAAGCACCTTGCTAGAAAAAATAAGCCGCTCGTTGAGCCTCTCTATGAGGCAAGAGATGCCGAGAAGTGCCTCAAGCAATTTGTAAATGTTGGTTATGAGCGTCCCATGATGATTGCTCCTGGGGTGACAATGTGGTTTTACGATGCTGGGCACATATTGGGGAGCGCTCAGATATTGTTAGAGATTGAAGATGAGGAAGATAAGAAAACAAAACGTTTCCTCTTTTCCGGTGATGTTGGTCGTGGAGATAATGACCTACTCAATGATCCTGTTGCTGTGAAGGATATCGATTACATGCTGATGGAGAGTACTTACGGCGGTCGAGAACATGAGTTGGGAGCGGGAGCTGATGATAGTATTGCTGACGTATTAAACGATGCTATCAAGCGTGGTGGGAAGATTATCATTCCCTGTTTCGCTGTCGAACGGACGCAGCAGATTCTCTATGTCTTACATCAATTATTCGAAAATGGACGAGTGCCGGAAGTTCCTGTCTTTGTTGATAGCCCTTTGGCCGTCAATGCGACTGAGATTTTTCGCCTGCATCCGGAATGCTTTAACAAAGAGGTGAACGATTTTCTTTATGAAAAGCGTAACCCGTTTGGTTTCGAAGGGCTCACTCTGATTAGGTCTGTGGCTAAGTCCAAAGAGCTCAATGATAGTGACAAGCAGGGGATCATCATCTCGGCATCGGGTATGTGTGAGGCGGGCCGTATTCTGCATCACTTGAAAAATGGTATCGATGATCCTAACAATACGATTCTCTTTGTGGGTTACTGTGCAGAAAACACCTTGGGATGGAAAATACGCCATCGCCAACCAGAGGTTAATATTTTTGGGCAGCCTTATAAGCTCCGTGCGCATGTTGAAATCATGGATTCATTCTCTGGTCATGCAGACAATTCCGAACTCATTGATTATTTTAAATCCACAACCGGCAGGAAAAAGAAGGTGTGGCTGATTCACGGTGAACAGTCTAGATCTGAGCTTTTTCGTGAAGAATTACAAGCCATTCATGATGGTGACGTTGAAGTCGGTGTTTTGGGCAAGGTTATCACCTTTTAGGATGTGCTTAAAGATTGATGTTCGCTCAGTGATGGGGTTCCCACTTTGTGCTGATTTGGCTCGATATCACCTTCTCGGTAAATCAAAGTCGCTACTATTATCAAATTCATCTTTATGAGGTAGCAGCGAGTTTTTATCTCCGGGAAGCCATGGCAGAGATTGATGATGCTGAGGTGAGATGTGATTGCCGTGAGTGCTGTTTAACCTCCGTGGAGATGCCTGTTGGTCGATGACTTTGTTCTGATAATAGAGTTCTACCACGTAGCCAAAAAATTCGCGCTGGCCGAATAAATGTGTCTGAGCAAGATCTGCTTTGGGAATGGTGTAAGAAATGTTGACTGTTTCCTCATGGCCGGCACTTTTCCAGTCAACTTTATCATCCCACTTTCCATCGCTGATTTCTGCGTTGTCTATGGCCTTTTTTATTTCGCCGCCATCAAGCTTGTCATAGAAGTGAACCTGAACGCTGACATCGGATGGATTAATGCTTTTGTCTGGTCTTGCAAGAATTGTGATCGCAACATCTACCTGTTCATGAGCTGGGTCATTGGGGGGGCGGCGCACGTTCATGGGGCCGATGGAGATGATAGGCCGGTGTGCGTGAGCGGCATCCATACCTCTGGTGAGCTTTTTAGCTGATAGTTTAAAGTAAGAGCCTGCCACGAGGCCCATTTGTTGCACCTGCTGGTATTGATCAGCGGCCTGAGTATAGAGACCCATTTCCTCATACAGTAGGCCTTTGTTGTAGATGACAGCTGCTTCGGCGGGGTCTCTACGGGCAGCCTCATCAAGCTTGAGCATTGCACGCATCATATCGCCATCAAGCTGAAGCGCTCGAGATTCAGCGATGAGTTTTTCTACGACAGGATTTGCAATGATTGTCGAAGTATGGCCCTGAGCCATGGTTGTGCGAGATGAGCCGATGATGGTTACTGGCGAAGCATTATTAAAACTTAATGATGTTTCAGGTTCTATGTTGGTTTCGTTGCTGGGAGTGTATTTGGGCTCAGTGGTAGGATATAAATTTTTAACGATGGTGTCTGTTGTCGCAGTGGGGTTAAGGCTCGCGAGAATTTCATCAATACTCCTGGGGCGAATTGGTTCTGGCTTGGTAGCCAGTGGCAGCGAGAAGGATGCTTCAGGGGCTACCACTACTCTTTTATCGATGGTCAAGGCAGCCGCGATTGAAATGAGCTGAGCGAATGCTATTAATGCTAGAAGCCAGCAGGCAATGAGAAAGGTCGGACTTGGGGATCTAGAATGCACCGCGGTTGCTGCCGATGGGGCGGGCATATTTTTACTATGGGATCCCTTTGTTTGCATCTGATCAATAAATATTCACCTCAATGTGCTACGCTAGTCGTTGATTTGCAGTGAGTCAATGGGGGAAGTTGACCAGCAGTGAGTGCACACACCGCAGTGGACGCAGGTTAATAAGCTCAAATAGAAGACCTAATCATCACCACTGGGTGAGATGGTGGGCCTCAGGGCTAAGATTAGCCGCGCCAGCTTAACGCTCCTTTTTTGAGGGCATAGATGTATGCAACAGTCAATATGCCGACAAAACCACACACGCTGTAGAATGCCATATTACCCATGGCTGAAAGCTCACGAAATTGAACAGCCCATGGATAGAGAAAGACAACCTCAATGTCAAAAATGACAAACAACATCGCTACGAGGTAAAACTTTACGCTGAATCGTGGTGCTCCGTCTCCTATTGGTAACATACCACACTCGTAGGGAGAATCCTTGATTGCATTTTTGCTACCTTTCTTGCCGAGTAAAACACTCATAATGAGCATGCTGGCACAAAATCCGATAGCGACCATGGCTTGCATGATGACAGGTAAGTAATTCTCGATCATTGTATTGGAGATGAGGTAGTTGTTGAATAGTTGTGGGCTAGAAACCTATTGAGTGCAGAAAGCAGGAAACCCGCACCACCTTGTTGTTGGGTGATGCGGGTTTTTAAAACAATTCGCATGGTAATAACCAGCACGAAATTACGTTGTGGGATCTTGAAACGTAGAAGTTTACTTATGCAGAATCTTGAGCTGCTAAGAAGTCACTGTGAGCTTCAGATAGCTTAGCTAATCCTTTGTACTCCTTACCTTCTTTTTCAATCATCCCACGAGTAACAAGGTTTTGTAGTTTTTCGTATGCGCGCAGGCGGAGCATTTCTTCTCCACCACTGACGGCGTTGCGTTCTTTTAGTCTCGCGTATACAGCCTCAAATAAATCATTAAATCCGAAGAAGCTGTCATCGTCTCCTAAAACATTGACGATTTCATCAGTCACGTGATCAGGGACGCGGCGAGAGAAACGAGTTCTTTTCGTAGTAGGCATGAGCAAATTATACCACGTTATTGCTTTTCTGCTAAATGAAAATAAGAAAAAGCAAAAAAATGATGCTTTTTTCCTGTCTTGGAAATGACAAATTGTAAAAATGACAGAGTTGACAGGCCGCTTTATTTCAGCGATGTCATCAAGCATCATGACCTCTCCAATTCCAAAACATGTAGCAATCGTGGGGGCTACGGGTGCCGTTGGCCAAGAAATGCTCGATTGTTTAGACGAACGTAATTTTCCGATTAGCGAACTAACTTTGCTTGCGTCCGCCAGATCTGCCGGCAAGGAGATTGCATTCAGAGGTAATTTAATCAAAGTTAAGGAATTATCACATGACAGCTTCGAAGGGGTTGATATTGCTTTATTTAGCGCAGGTGGGGGCTTATCTCTTGAATTTGCTCCCAGCGCCGCTGCTGCTGGAGCTGTCGTGATAGACAACTCATCAGCTTATCGTATGGATGATGAAGTTCCCTTGGTCGTTCCGGAGGTCAATCCGGAGGCTATAAAAGAGCGTCCCAAAGGTATTATTGCGAATCCGAACTGTACTACTATTATTACCCTGATGGCGCTGAGTCCTTTGCATAAGCTATACGGCTTACGTAGTATCATCGCCTCTAGTTATCAGGCTGTTTCTGGTAGTGGTGCCCAAGGTATCATCGAGCTCGACGAGCAGATTAAGGTGCTAGGGGCTGGAGGAGAAGTCACCGAGGATATGAAAAATGTCTATCCGCATCAGATTGCATCCAATGTGATTCCGCATGTCGATGCCTTCACTGAGAGCGGCTACACGAAGGAGGAGCTAAAAATGCTCAATGAGAGCCGTAAGATTCTGGGTCTTTCAAATTTGAGGGTAACCTGCACTTGCGTGCGTGTTCCTGTGCACCGCTCACATTCTGTGAGCGTAACCGCGCAGTTTGAACGCCCTGTCAATGTTGCAGAAGCTCGTGCTGCCTATGCAGATTGTCCTGGGGTAGACGCTAAGGATGATCCAGGGAACAGTCTGTATCCAGTGCCATTAGATACGACCAAAAAAGACAACTGTCTTGTAGGTCGGATTCGTAAAGATATGGTCTTTGATAATGCTCTCGCGCTTTGGGTTGTAGGAGACCAAGTTCGGAAGGGGGCGGCTCTCAACGCAGTGCAAATTGCTGAGCTTGTGTAGTATAGGCTAATCCGCTAATACCAGTGTAATGGACGATCTTAAACCGTGGCTCAGGGCCAAGCAGAAAGAAGTAGATTCGGCCTTGGGTAGATTTTTACCCCGTGAGAGTGCCAAACCTCAGACAATCCACAAAGCGATGCGTTACAGCATCTTTGCGGGAGGTAAACGCCTGCGGCCTATACTGTGTCTAGCTGCAGCTGAAGCATGCGGCGGCTCTATCGAAAATGCTTTCGCGCCAGCGTGTGCTACTGAGGTGATGCACACATACTCGTTGGTGCATGATGACTTGCCGAGCATGGATGATGATGACCTGCGTCGTGGTCGCCCGACGTCTCACAAAGTATTTGGCGAGGGTATGGCGGTGTTGACAGGTGATGCTCTGCTCACCGAAGTTTTTGCAATCATTGCCCAAACACCTGCTACCAAGCGATATGGTGTTAAGGAGTATGTAGAAGAAATTGCTGTGACTGGGGGAAGCCGAAAGCTAATTGGTGGCCAGGTGCTTGACCTTGAGGGTGAGGGTAAAAAACTCGAGAAGAGAGATCTGGTTAAAATTCACGAAGCAAAGACCGCAGCGCTACTTACCAGCTCGGTGCGCTTGGGCGCCATGTCTGCCAATGCAACTCCCCGTAAGCTGGAGGCGCTGACCACCTTTGGATATAATCTTGGTCTGGCCTTTCAGGTGATAGATGACATTCTCGATGTGACCCAAACGACTGAGATGCTGGGGAAAACAGCAGGCAAAGATGAAGCTGTAGACAAGTCAACTTATCCTGCTGTGCTTGGACTTGAGGCTTCCAGAAAAGAAGCTGCTCGTCTGACTAAAAAAGCGCTCAGCGCCCTCGAGGTCTTTGGCAGCAGGGGCAAAAGGCTCGAGCATATAGCACGCTACCTGCTGGAGCGTGAGTATTAAACTTACGTGTTCTCCGGGGTGCTCTCTGGGGCGGGTATTGGAATCGTTTCCCTTTTGCCTGCAGATCTAGCGACAAAGTGGCTTACAGATATCGACTAATACAGGATCCATGCCTGCTGTCTGATCGGTCACTTCATGAATGGGCACGGTGCCGTAGCTTCCGGAGCGATAGACCATGATCTTGTTAGTATCCCCGCGATGAAGCGCATCTACAGCTGCGATGCCAAATTTGAATGCCATCAGTCGATCTCGAACCGTAGGCGAGCCTCCACGTTGGATGTGTCCCAAGGTTGTGAGTCGAGCATCCATTTTTAGCTTCTCATTGATCCAACGAGTCAAGTAATCGCCCATGTTGCAACCTTCAGCGACAATTGCGATGAGGAATTGGCGACCGTTTTTTATGTCTTTCTGAAGTCGCATCTCGATAGATTCAAGATCATATTCAAGCTCTGGGACGAGGCAAATTTCAGCGCCGCTGGTGACTGCCGAGGCCATTGCGAGATAGCCACAATGCCGACCCATTGTCTCAACTACGAAGGCGCGACTGAAGGAGCTGGCAGTGTCTCGAATGCTATCTACATTCTGACGTATCATATTCAGTGCAGTATCGACACCAAGGCAGTAATCCGTTCCTGGTATATCATTGTCGATAGTTGCTGGAATACCAGCGAAGGGGACTTTGAAGTCACAATAGAATTGATTAAGTGCGCGGAATGAGCCGTCACCACCAATAACGATCAACTTGGTAATGCCATGCTTTTTGAGGTTCTCGAACGCTTGTTTGCGATGTTCGTATTCGAAGAAGCGTTTTGAACGAGATGACCGAAGAACCGTACCGCCTCGGTGAAGGATACCTGACACATCGCCAGCCGTAGCTTCCTTGATATGATTATCAATAAGTCCTCGCAGACCATTGTGTATAAGGTAAGGCTTGTAGCCGAGCATACGTGAGTAATCTACCGTGCATTTGACTGCCGGATTCATTCCTGCGGCATCACCGCCTGAGGTCATTATTGCTATTCCTTCCATTACTTCAAAAAATGATGACTCTTAGTCTTTGCGCTTCACCGATTGGCGCACAACTGGAGTCAAGGTGGGCCACACTTAATCAGAAAATTATTCTTTGGCAAGTATCTCCATTGAGTAAGAATTCAACAATTGTGCAGTTGACAAGGTTCGGTATCACCTCTACCACAAAGCGGCTTTGCGAGTCCACATCGCACAGCAAGATGAAGTTTCATCAAGGCGGAGTGGCCAAGTGGTAAGGCATCGGTTTGCAAAACCGACATTCGCGGGTTCGATTCCCGCCTCCGCCTCCATGACCACCTTTAACGGGTGGTTTTTTCGTTTTCAGGTGATATGAACTTAAATGGATGTTCGACCTTTGCGGAGGGGGGATGAGAACCCTACCGAAGTGAGCCGTCGAAGGCGGCGAACGCAGGTCCCTGGTTTGAACGCAGGAACATCGTGTATCACGATGTATTCATAGAATCAAAATGCCGGAGGAGGCATTTTTCATTCTGGCATAGGGTGAGTGGAGCGAGTCCATTCCCGCCTCCGCCTCCATGACCACCTTTAACGGGTGGTTTTT
>ENA-UZWU01005775-UZWU01005775.1-metagenome-genome-assembly--contig:-Day-4--1m-contig-5775_pt1 | contig 76563 bp, 76 predicted proteins | sample MGYA00260345_ERZ794905 | MGnify/ENA metagenome assembly ERZ794905
GGGCGGTATCCTCCTAAAGAGTAACGGAGGAGCGCGAAGGTTGGTTCAGCACGGTCTGCAACCGTGTGTCGAGTGTAATGGCACAAACCAGCCTAACTGTGAGACCCACAAGTCGAGCAGATACGAAAGTAGGCCATAGTGATCCGGCGGTAGAAAGTGGAATTGCCGTCGCTCAACGGATAAAAGGTACCTTAGGGATANNGGTTTGGCACCTCGATGTCGGCTCGTCGCATCCTGGGGCTGGAGCAGGTCCCAAGGGTTGGGCTGTTCGCCCATTAAAGCGGCACGCGAGCTGGGTTCAGAACGTCGCGAGACAGTTCGGTCCTCTATCCTCTGTGGGCGTAGGAAAATTGAGAGGTTCAAACCCTAGTACGAGAGGACCGGGTTTGACGCACCTCTGGTGCTCCGGTTGTTCTGTCAAGAGCATGGCCGGGTAGCTAAGTGCGGCACTGATAAGCGCTGAAAGCATCTAAGCGCCAAGCAGTTCTCAAGATTAATTTTCCCTGAAAGACCGTGGAAGACCACCACGTTGATAGGCTGGGGGTGGAAGTGCAGTAATGCATGTAGCTCACCAGTACTAATCGTCTGTCTGGCTTGATTTCTTCGAAATTCTTTTTTCGAAGTATCAACTATTCGAAATTAAACCAAGTTTGATTGGCATAATGCCATAAACGTCACAAACATAATGATCTTCATGTTCATCATGATTGAGACGCGAGTAAGCCAAGGACAATAGACAAAGTGAATCAAATCACATTATATAACTCATCATCACAGGAAATATCTCTCTACAGTTGTCAGCGAATGCTTTGTAACTAGTAGCATCTCTGAAAAAAGTAAGCTTCATCACATGAAGGTCACTTTAAACCATCTTTACTAAGACCCAACACACCAACTCTACATTGTAGCAATCGCCTACTAGGGTGATCAGAGTTCGCTTTTTAAGCTGTATAAAACTACAGCATACTACGCGCCCTCTGGTGACCATAGCATGGTGGAACCACCCGGTCCCATCCCGAACCCGGAAGTGAAACACTGTTGCGCCGATGGTAGTGGGGCGATAGGCCCTGTGAGAGTAGGTCGTTGCCAGGTCTATGCCCGGCTTTGTCGTAACCGACGAAGCCGGGCTTTTTTGTGCCCACTTCCAACAATCAATATCCAACACTCAATGTCCGACAATCAATATCCAATACTCAATATCCACTCTGTAGATAGGGTGCCTATATGGCTGTAGTGACAGATCTTTATGTGATCAAAAAATATTTGAGACAAGTATGTGACAAAAAGGCGTTTAATTAGTTGTAGATGAGGCTAAAAAAGACACTAATCATAGCATCTTTTATATACCCATCACACTATACCATCATGAAAATAACTTCATCTCATTTTACAGTTTTATATGCCTTTAAAAAAACCAAAATGCTTCGTGCTGGTTTTACCTTGTTGGAAATGGTCATCGTTCTTGGCATCATCGCTATGATTATGGGAGGGGCTATTTTTGTGATGAAAAACATATCAGACAGTGGGGCTATTACGGTAGTTGATGGGGATTTTGCTTCCATTGATAATGCATTACAGGCCTACCGTAATAATGCAGGAAACTTTCCATCAGGGCAACAGGGGCTTGCGGCATTAGTAGATAAGCCGACTTCATCACCGCGACCACGCAGGTGGATTCAGATTATGGATCAGGTGCCCAAGGACCCATGGGGTAATGACTATGTTTACAAGTATCCAGGATCTAGGGAGCGTTCTCGTCCTGAATTGATTTGTTATGGCAAAGACGGCCTAGAAGGCACCGAGGATGATATGTCCAGTCAGGATCCGCGTTAAATATGCAGCTCGTTAAAAGACGCATACCAAATCGACGGCTAGGTGGTTTCACCTTGCTTGAGATTGTGTTTGTGTTGTCGATGGTCGCTATCTTGGTGACGTGGATGACGATGAGTATTGCTACTGTTGAGTCTGAACAAAAATTACGTGAAGCAGCTGATCGTATTGAATTGCTGGCCAAGCGTGGCCTGAACATCGCTGTTATACAACAGCGACCTTATGAGCTCATAATCACAGCAAAGACGGTTTCTCTGAAACCCAAACATGTGAGTATTTCTGATGATTTCGAAGGCGTTGAAGTTAGCGATTTAGGTGATGATGAAAATAATAGAAGCTTTGATGACATCACGGCAAGTGAGGCTATGGCGGCTGATGTTTCATATGAAATTAAACGTTGGCGCTCAGATGAATGGCAGACCCTGGAAAAAAATCAGCAAATTGTGATTAGTCTCAGCCCACGTGGGTTAATTGAACCAATCTCGATTCGTTGTAGTATTGGAAAGAGTTGGATAACACATGAGTTACATCCGCTTACTGCCAGTATCCGCGATGAAGAGATGAGTATCGAAAAAGAATAAAGATGAGAGGCTCAAGGCAACAGGTTCTGAGAAGGGCTAGCAAGGTGAATACCTGCAATGGCTTTGTGCTGCTTGAGATTATTATAGCGCTGGGGCTTTTTGCCGCGGTCGCTGTCTCCTTGGTCAAGGCGCTGCATATGACAAGTAAGACGGCGGTGATGATCCAAGATGGCATGCGTGTTGACAGAGTTTTACGAAGTGCAATGACAGAGGCTTTGGCTAATCCTTACCTTGAGGAGGGGGCTGAAAAAGTAAATATTACGGAGCTGACCGGTGATGATAGATCATTTTTCTCTGGTGAAATCGAAACGATTATTGAGCCTGTCGAGCTGGAAAATGAAGACGGGCAGTTGCTGCAAAACATGTACCGAATTGCGGTGGTTTTTTATTGGCGTGGTGGAGATGGTGAGTGGCAATCGCAAAGTGCTGAGACTTGGAGGTATGGCAGTTTATATAGGCCATAAATATTTTCTAATCCATGAATAGAAACACGCAGTATCAGAAGCTAAAACGCAGCAGGGGGTTTACCTTGCTGGAGATAGTGATTGCGCTAGGTCTCATGGGTATGCTGGTGGGGATGATCTTTCGTGTCGCGAGGACCTCAGTGCAGTTGAGCCAAATGGTGGTGGAGCAGCAGCAGGTGACGATGGAAAGAAATGCATTTTTCAACCTACTAAAACAACAGTTTGAGAATATGCCCGGTAACGCAATCCTAAGACTGGAGAGTAATGATTCTCGCAATGGTAGTGTGTCTCGTTCGATATTTTCTCTGATTTTTCAAAATGTGCCTATGTCTTTTGATTGGGGGGAGACCCCAATGACGGCAGAGGCAGTAGAGCTGACTACCGTGGTTCAGAGAGACGGTTTTGTTGATGTTATTTTAAAGTTCTATGAAGAGGAAATTCTTCAGGAGTCAAATGCTAGGGGGGGTAATGATTTAGAACCTTTTGCCGAAATTACTCTGCTCGAGAATTTATGGATGTGTGATTGTGAGGTGGTAGACGGTAATTCAATGGAGCAATTTACTGAGTGGGATAACAACAATAAGTTGCCCTTGCAGGTGAAGTTCTATTGCCGCTTTGAACCAACGTCTGATATCATACAGCAGACATTCTGGGTTGTTCCCAAACAAAATCCTGAAGTGTTTTTTCGTGAGGTAATGCAGCAGAACGTGATGCAGCCTCAGACGAATTCAGGTTCGGGTAATTCAAGTGACGTCATTGAGCTTAATAACCAAAACAAACAAAAGCCAGTCTCACCAATATCTGAGGATCAAGGTCAACAACAGCCAGCAGGGAGGTAGGCAGTGAAATATGAGGATATGAATAATCGATTAAAACATGGAGCTTTGGTTCTTCCTCAGAAGGTATGGAGTAGTGGTTATTCAACCAAGCCCCGCCATGGCAGCGCTCTCGTCGCTGTGTTTTGGATTATGGCAGTTTTATCGCTCGCTGTTTTTGCCGCAGTAAAGGTTGTCTACCATGATGCTGATGCGTCTACTTCGCAAATTCATGGTTTTGACGCGATGCTTGCTGCTGAACGAGGAATAGCTGTCGCCGTGAATCCTGCGACTCAAAAAACTGAGCCTCTTTTGAGCTGGGATAATGCTGAGCTGGGAATTTCTTATCGTGCTCGCATTGAGTCAGAGGCGGCTAGATTCAATATTAATGTCATTCTCATGCGTAAGGATAAGCAACTGCTCACTGATATTTTTACCGATTGGGGGATGGACCTGCTTGATGCCCAAATGCTCGTGGATAATCTAGTTGATTGGATTGATCCGGGGGATCTTACAGAGCTCAATGGTGCTGAGATTGACTGGTATGAGGAGCAAGGTCGCCCTAATCACCCTTTCAATAGACCTTTTTATAATCTCAATGAGATGCGCTTGGTAAAAGATATCAATCTACTGGAAGAGGTAAAGCCTGATTGGCAGAGCTGGTTCACCCTATGGAGTAATGGTAAATTAGATATTCATGAGGCTAGTGCAGAATTCATTGCTGCCGCTGCAGAGGTGTCGATTGATGATGCGTCAAATTTGGTTGAATATGTGCTTGGGCCAGACCAAGAGAGGAATACTGAAGACGATCAGCGTTTTCAGAATTTGACTGAAGCGCTCAGTTTGATAGGAGTTTCTGACGTGCAGCAACAAGTAGTTTCGCCCAGATTGACCGTCAAAGATACTACGACACGTATTGTCAGTGACGGCAGAGCTGGCTCAGTGAAAAGAAGAGTCACCCTGATCTTAAAAAGCCGCACGGGTCAGCCAGTTATTTTAGACCGAAAGGAAGAGATCATTCCTTAATTTTGGGTTATAGAAATCACGACATCATATGAGTAACAAAAAAAACACCCACTTATTGATACCTGGCCCAGAAGGTTGGGAAGTATGGACGGGTGGTGTTGATAGCTCATTCCAGCTGTCTCTAGAAAATGGACCGTTACTGGTTTCTGAGATAATGGATATACCATCTGCCAATCTTGTAATGGGTTTTCCAGTGCGTGAAGCACTGGCAGTTCCCTTTAAAGTCCAAACTAGCGATGACGCGATGTTTGATGACTTGGCATCAATGCATTTGGAAAAGTCAGGAATTCGGCCCGAGGAAAATGCGGGTAAGTTGACTGATTGTTTCTCTGTGGACCAAAGTGATGGTCAGTCAACCTTGTTAGCCGTTGTCTTATCAGCGCCAAAGCTCGGAGATTTGCCCTCACCTACGCCGAGTGCGTTTGATATTTCAGCACGTTTTTTTCCTATGGCTGAGAATGCCATTACGCTCTGGCGTGAGTTAGGCCGCTGGGTGTTTGCTGTGAGTAGTCAAGGCAAGCTGACGTATTTCCAATCTCTTTCCGGCGAGAGGCTCAACGGTGAAACCATTCGTGATGTTTACTTGGCCCTGACTCAATTGGGGTTGCAGGGGGTGAATCTTGAGTTGAGTAAAGCTGTTGTGTGGATCTCGGGTTCACCATCAGACCCTAATAATGACGAGGTCAAAGCATTTGGCAGCCAGTTGGGTGCCGAGGTGAGTGTGGCGACTAAACCAGCTCCGTTAATGCCTAGGTCCATCAGTAAACTTATTCCTGCTGATGCTCGTAGTGAAAAACGGGTGAAAGAAAAAAAGCAAAAGCGAAACATTCTGATTTCGGTCACCTTGGTTCTCTATCTCGGATTTGCTGCTTATTTTGGTTATCATTATGTAGAATTAACCCGTTCTATCGATGAGCAGGATAGGAAGATAAGAGACGTGAGGACCAATCACGCCGAAATCGCTCTATTTAACGCCGATTGGCAGCAGTTGGCGGCAGTGGTGGAAAGTCAGAATTGGCCGATTCAGTTACTCTACAGAACGGCCACGATTATTCCTCCATCACAAGATCTGCGGTTTAAGGTTTTTGAGGCTAGTCGCGAGCGTATCGTGATTCGTGGAGAATCTTCTGAGCTCAAGACGACCAGTAGTTATTCCGAGAAAATAAGGCGTGCGCTTAAAGATTATGAATGGTCGTTGCCCCCAGCGGAAGATGATCGCAAAACAGATCGTTGGAAATTTAATTACGAAGGTAAGTTGAAAGGGGGCATGTAATCATGAATTCACGAGAGAAAAATCTTATTTTGCTGCTTTTTGGTGTGGCTTTCATGGTCATCAATATTTTCTTGTTTACGTCTTTTAATGCCGCGATGCAAAAAAAGCGAAGTCAGCTGGATATTGGCGCCAAGAAACTGAACTTGATGGAGCAAGATTTAGCCATGTGGGAGTCGAAGGCTGACGACGTTGAATGGCTGGCAAATAACCAGCCTGTAATAGGTGTGCATGCAAATATTGGAGCCGATCTTGCGGCATTTACTGAAGAGGCTGCTAATCGTCATGGCGTAGCTCTGTCGAAGCGGCCCAGTCCGCAGCGTGCCGACACAGAAGAAGCTGGCGCCTATCGCAGCGCACTGGTCAAGGTGACTGCCAATGCAATGGATGAGCAACTCTATAAGTGGCTCACTGATTTACAGAACCCAGATCTCAGTCGATCAGTCACCTTTGTGCGAATTAGCCCCCAACGTGACGATCCTACGCGTATTGATTGTGAACTTGAAATTACGCAATGGTTTCGTCCTGAAAGAGAGGATGAGCCAATTCTGAACGAGTAAGGGGGCGATCCTCTGATTTTTTGGAGTGATCTAAACATTAAACAAACAATTTACTGACAATCAGGCGTTATTTCAGGTATACATTCTTCAGTCATTCCATGCGTAACACATTATCTATCCTATGTCTTATGACAGTCCTTATGGGATTGATGTTTGTCGATGTGTCATTCGCGACGCCTCCTCGCAAACCAAGCGCATCCCAATTTAGTGTTTTAGTGTCACGATCGCCTTTCACCATTCGGGCGTCGTCGAGTGTATCCCGAGTAACATCTCCACTGGAGAAGGATTGGATGCTTGGTAGTATCCGCCCCGATACCGACGGTAAAGGTTGGGCAGTTACTTTGATTAACAAAAAAGATCGAAAAAATCGGGTGAGGTTTTTACCCGGATTTTCTGCAGACGGCTTTGAATTACTGGAGGTGGATCAAAATATGGCTGACCCAAAGGCTTCGAAAGTGCGGGTTCGTCAAGGATCTCAAACCGCTTGGATTTCATATGATGAGAACCTTATTAAGGTGAGGTCATCGGCATCAGGGCAGACCAAGTCCAGCCGAGTGAAACAGGCTAGTTCGAATAAGCCCAGGATTGTTCAGCCTGCAGCTCCCAGCAAAGGCGGTGTTGTTCGTCCAGTACGAAAGCGATACAACCCAAAAGAGAATAAGCCTTAAGCGATTTTAAACCAACGTTATCTATGAAGATTTTTTTATCCATTCTTACCAGTATTGCCTTTTCGGTTACCGGGCATACTCAAGTTGCGGATGATGGTGCTCCCAATGCAGTGGGTAAAGCTCAGCCCCAGGTGGGGAAACCTGAACAAGCATCGGCTAACAAAGGTATTCCAGTTGCCCCAGTGGCTCCAGTGGTGCCAGCCGGAGCGGCTCAGCCGATAGGGCAGCAAGGGCCTAAACCAGCATCAGCACGCAGGATCATCCCCAAAATAGATGCGAACAGTGGGCCTATGGCAATGGCCGCAAAAAAAGGAGAGATCATCGATGGAAGCAATTGGGATGATCAAGATGTCGCAGACGAGTATTCTAAATATACCGGCCAACGTGTGCTGCTTAGTTCCGCGACACAGGATCTTGAAATTAGGTTTTTTCAGCGTGGGCCTCTCACTAATGAGCAGGCGGCTAGTTTACTTGTCAAAGTCCTTGGCATGGAGGGTTATGTATTCGTTCCTAGTGGTGTCAATGAGGTGAAGCTGTTGCCAAAGGCACAGGGTAGTGGAGCCAACGGCCCTGCTGAACTTGAAGATATCATCGATGATGCGAGTAAAATCCCGGAGGGAGACGATTACATCTCGTATTTCATGAAGTTGAATTTCATCAAGCCTGAGGAGGCAGTGAGGACATTCACTCAAAGTATCCATGGTTTGGGGCCTGGCGCGAAAATCGCGGCTGTGCCAAATGCTTCCGCCATACTCATTACGGGCAAATCAACTTTTGTTCGTAAGCTCATTAATCAACAAAGATACATTGATGTTCCTACAGGCAATGTTGCTACCGCATGGGTGCAGCTAAAGTATGCTGATTCTGAGGATATTGCAGCAACGCTCAATGAAATCATGAATGCTCAACAGCAGAGTGATACGACAGCGGGGGTGACCAAAGTAGGAGCAGCTAAGCCCAAAGTAGATGCACCAAGTCCATCAGTTGGTGTTCCCGTATCAGCAGCTGGTGAAGAGATTCCAGTTCAAATTGTTCCTGATCCACGACTGAATAAGATCTTCCTCATGGGGAGGCCTGTTGATATTGTCTTTGTTGAGGGGCTTGTGCGTCAGTTTGATGCCCCCCCTAACCGAAATTCATTCTACAAGAGGAAGTTGCGCTTTATCATAGCCAGTGACTTTTTGCAAATAGCAGCTGATGCGCTGGAGGCACACAATGGCTCTGGTAATGAGACCCCTAACCGTCAGGGCAACGCCCGTCAAAACCAGTCACGTAACCAGTCTGGTCGGTCGTCCAATGGTAGTGATCGAGGTAATTCACGCACCGGTAATGTTGAGTCGGTCGAGGAATTTAATGTTAGTGATGTGCCCGAGTCTATTGTGGTTGGTAAAACTTTCATTGTTGCTGATAACTTGGCAAACAGCATCTTGGTTCAAGGAACTCCAGAAAGTGTGCGTATTGTGACTGAACTGGTTGACAAACTGGATGGGCGACCTCAACAGGTCATGATTTCTACTGTATTTGGCGAAGCGTCGCTAGGTAACGGCACGGACATTGGTGTAAGTCTCGGGGCTATTGCACGTGGGGGAGATAGAGATGCCGCAGGCTCTACTGGTGGCGGTGGCCCCTTGCCTGCATTCGCAGAGTTGCTCTCGAACGTGGGTTTAAATACGGCGGTGGCTGATGACTATGCTAGAGGCTTGAATATCTATGGTAGAATCAATGATTTCACTGGCGTGATTCGAGCCCTTGAAAGTAGTTCAGACTTTAAAATTTTATCAAGGCCAACGGTTTACACGGCTAACAATCGAAAAGCTGTAATCTCTTCGGGAAGTAGTATCGCTGTTCCGACCAATCAATTTAATAGTGGAACGACAGGGCAAAGCACAAACATTGAATATAGAGATGTGTTGCTTCGGTTTGAGGTAGTTCCACTCATTAATTCGGAAGATGAGGTGACACTGCGTATTTCGCTGATCAATGATACAGTCGGTGAGGATCAGACGATTGGAGACCTCACAGTGCCGACTATTGGCACGGAGACCGTGACAACGACGGTGACGGTGAAAAATAACACTACTGTAGTTATCGGGGGCTTGGTTACCGAGGTTGAGCGTAATTCTAAGAGTGGTGTCCCTGTGTTGAGTAGAATCCCAGGTATTGGGAGGCTCTTTAGTCGAACTCGAAAAAGTGTGGAGCGCCGTGAGCTTTTGGTTTTCATTCAGCCCAAGATTGTTGGTGGTCATACCAGCCAACTAGATGTCCAAGAAGATATGGAGCGGCGTTACGATGTTGCCCCAGCGGCGCGAGAGTTTGCCGATGGTGTGCTTCCGCCCAAACCTGTTGACAGAAAGAGTTCAAAATCGCCTAAAAAGTCGATTCCGTCGGCATCTAAACGCCCAGACATTAAGTATCCTACAAGAAGGTAAGGTTCTTTGTTGCTGTCATTTGTATGCGTTATGAACCAGAGCTTTCTCAATTAAACATAGGTGGTATATAAAAATGGTATCAACCTAAACGGATGATGAATCGTGTAGCAGTTATTAATGTTGTCGGTCTGACACAAGGCTTGATCAGTGATAAAACACCAGCAATCAAGGCATTTGCTGATAAATGTCAGCTGAGCTCTTTTCCGCCTTCTTTCCCTGCGGTAACTTGCACTGCCCAATCAACCTATTTGACCGGAACTGAAGTTGGAGAGCACGGCATTGTCGGTAATGGATGGTATGACCGGGAGTTTGCTGAAGTAAGGTTTTGGAAACAAAGTAACCATCAGGTTCACGGGGAAAAAATTTGGGACCAGATCAAGAGTAATCATTCGGATGCTAAATGTGCCAATATGTTTTGGTGGTACAATATGTATTCAAGTGCTGATTTTACTGCCACGCCACGCCCAATGTATCCTGCAGACGGCAGGAAGGTTTTTGATATTCATACCCAGCCTATGAATATGCGGGAGAGCATGAAAGCCGATTTAGGAGATTTTCCATTTCCTGCTTTCTGGGGGCCTGCTGCAGGTATTCGATCATCTCAGTGGATTGCTGAGTCTGCAAAGTGGATTGAAGCGGCTGAGCAGCCGACTCTGAATCTCGTTTATCTGCCTCATCTGGACTATTGCTTGCAGAAGTATGGGCCGGGGGCTCAGGAGGTTGAGCCTGAATTACAGGCAATTGATCAAGTAGTGGGAGACTTGATTGCCTTCTATGAAGAACGCGAGATCGAGGTTGTGGTGTTATCGGAGTACGGTATATCTGAAGTTAATCGTGTGGTTCACTTGAATAGAGAGTTTCGCAAGAGGGGTTGGATTCAAGTGAAGGATGAGCTAGGCTTGGAGACTCTTGATTGTGGAGCTTGTCGTGTGTTTGCTGTTGCTGATCATCAGGTAGCTCATATTTACATCAATGACGAAACGATTCGTGACGAGGTGATTGAGCTGCTGCATGCCTTGGATGGGGTGGAAGAAGTGAGAGTGCCCAGCGACATATGGGGGCTTGGTGTCGCAGCAGAGAGAGCAGGAGACTTGATTGCAGTTTCTGCAAGTGATGCATGGTTTACTTATTATTATTGGGAGGATGATGAGAAGGCTCCTGATTTTGCGCGGTGTGTCGATATTCATCGCAAACCTGGATACGATCCCGTGGAATTATTTATCAATCCTGAATTGGCTTTCCCAAAAGCAAAAATTGCATCTTTTTTACTCAAGAAAAAACTAGGTTTACGTGCATTGTTGGATGTGATCCCACTCGATGCTAGTCTCATAAAGGGATCTCATGGTAGAGATCGGGTTCCGGTGGCGGAGCAGCCTGTATTCATTGCTAACACGGTGACTGTATCTTCAGCATCGGAGGTCAATCAGGCGATACGCACCATGGTTGTCAGTGACGAAAGCGATATTTAAATTATTTACAGACAATCATTGGTCTCACTGGCATTATACAAATGAATGGTTAAATCTTCAGATCTGCATTCCAGAGCATGGAAACGCTGGCTTAGAGAGCACAGCTCACGCTTGTATATCTATGCACGTCAGAGAAGTCAGAGCCGGCAAGATGCTGAGGATATTATTCAAGATGGTCTTATTCGGCTTTGGGGCTATCAAGAAGAACGGGGCAATGTGCCCCCAGATCTACCGTTAGCTTACTCGGTGCTGCGCTTTGTGGCAATGGACCATCATAAAAAAGCGGGGCGAAAAAAGCGAAAGGAGGAGGCCGTTATTTATCTGCATGACCAAGAGGACTACTGGCTTGATACTAATGCGGAAAACGATGATGAGGCCCTCATGCTCAGGCAGGCTGTTGAAAAGCTCGGAGAAAAGCTTAGAGAAGTGGTCACATTGAAAATATGGGGAGGCTTAACTTTCGGCCAAATTGCGGAAGCGATGTCGATTTCTCCCAATACAGCAGCATCAAGATATCGCTATGCGCTGGAGCAGTTAGAACGAAAATTAGAAACTCTTAAACAAGAACGTCTCGGTTAATATGTCTGATATACAATCAATAGAAAATAAGCTTTCGGAGCTGATCCCCTCATCTGTGAGCCAGCAGGGCTTGGATCAAATGGAAATCACCATTGATCGGCTATCTCAAGAAGCGGTGGCTAACGATTTTAGTGATGATGTATGTGATGGGCGTAATGACGGTGCTTCGCTGAGTTGGTATCGTCTTAGTCAATGGCGTATCGCTGCAGTATTTGCCATACTGGCGGTTAGCTCCGTGGCTATTGCAACAAAGATTGGCTTCTTGGAAGTTCACCTCAGGCCGTTGTCAGCAGTGCCAGCTAAGGTCGCTCCAGTGAAGCAACCGAAGGCGCCACAGATTACCAAGGCTGTGGTTAGCTCAATCAAGATGGGCAGAGATTCCCTTGAGCAGAACAAGGACTCGAAAGGGGCAAATAAAATCGAGCTCACCGCGCATGGAATGGTTGTTGAGAAATTAGATGAAGCTCATTATGCTGAGTTACCTGAGCTTCGACGAGGTAGTGGACTCTTACTCAAGGAGCTCGACCAAGCGGGAGCCGCTGAGTCTGCTGGTATGGAACCACTAGACATTATCAGTAAGATCGATGATCAATGGGTAGTTAATGGTCAGCAGCTCAATACTTTGTTATCAATGCCACATAATGATGGTCAAGTTTCTGTGACATATTACAGAGACGGAAAAAAGAAAGATACCGTCATGTTTGTGGAGAGTGTGATAGCGAATGTGTACGGGGCGTATGATAGAGATTTGTCAGCCTCCATCGGCGACGGTAAGAGCACGGCGACGCTCTCTTTCAGAGAAGGTAAGCCATGGCTTCGTGTTGAATCCGCCAAGGGTGTTGAAACATACAATGGCTATATCAGTAAGGATGAGGATATTGCCAAAGTGCCGACTGTTTGGCGTGATAGTATCAATATACTTAAGGATTCTATTAAAAAATCATCAGAAAATCGCCAAAGATACAGGCAGCGATATATTCCCAAGGCCAAGAATGGTTTTGCCGACAGCTTCAAACAATGATTCTAGAAGCATAGTTAGCATTTGTGATGAGCGTTAGTTGATCGTGGATGGTGCAAGAATTAGGTTGCTATTTGTCGATCCATTTTCAATGGTGGGGGCATGCACCCAGATGTAGCGAAGCTAGTTGAGGCGGGACGTATCCCGCAGCCTGTCGGCGAAAGATTATCAGAAATTTCACCAGGAAATTTCTGCACACACAAGAATTGGGGAGCTGGCAAGGTGAAGAGCTGGGATTTGTCCAGAGCTAAGGTTATCATTGATTTTGAAAAGCAGCCAGATCAAGAGATGGCGCTTCAGTTTGCGATTCAAAAAACTGAGCCACTTGACCCTGAACACTTCAGTGCACGCAAGCTCGAGAATATTGATGAACTCAGAGACTTGGTTAAAAATGATCCTGCAGAATTAGTCAGGCGCACCCTGGTAAGTCATGGAGGAAGCATGATGCTTGATCAGCTAGACCGAGAATTGAGTGGTAGTGTTGTTCCCGCCGATGAATACAAAAAATGGTGGGATAAGGCAAAGAAAGCGATGCGTGAAAGTCATGTTTTCTCTGTGCCCAGTAAACGAACAGATCCACTTGTATTACGTGCCGAGTCAGCAAGTCCAGCGGAAATGTTAATTGCCGATTTCACCGATACTCGTGACCCCAAGGCTAAAGTCAAAGCACTTGAAAATATCCGCAAAAATTTGTCTGTATACAAAGAGGACAGTTCGCCGTTGGTCACCTTGATCGAAGATATCAATAGCTTTTGTTCTAAAGGCCGCAAATTACACCTGACACTCGTTCTTGAGTTCCTCGTTGCTCGTGATGAAATCATTGAGCACTTTGACAACATAGATTTGGCTGACAGCGATTTACGCTTGGCCGATGTGCTAACCACGGAGGAAGAGCGGTTGGTGGAAAATTTGAAAGGCCGATCAGCGGCCACGCAACGCAGTATTTTCCAGAGTTTTCCAGATGCATTTGGAGATACATGGGTCGAAAAACTTCTTGCTGTTTTTGATGCTGTCGGCTCCCGGGGAGTAACCGAAATTGCTAAATACCTGCAGGAAAGTGGTGCAGACGAGCAATTTGAAGACCACTTGAAGAAAGCAATTGCTAATCGTAGCCTTGGTCCAGACGCTTTGATTTGGATTTGTCGAGAGCGAGAGAAATCAGCGGCAGTTGTGTTTTCTTTTGAGACCGGCAACTCAATTCTTAATCTTCTAGACAGAGATCATGTATCCGATGGGCCAAGCAAGAGCGCAAGACTGCGCACCTTATTGATGAACGATAAGACGCTGATTGCAGATTTGCTCACAGATGCTGAGGAGGCAGAGGCGAGGCAGTTTGGCCGCAAGTTATACAACAGTCCAGTTTTCACAGACCTAGACCGTAAGTCTCTGATGGCCCGGGTAATCAAGGCATGTCCAGCAACTCAAGACTTAGTGACTGGCGAGTTCGAGAAAAAAGTGGAGGGTGTGATCTCCTCACACAAAAGCATCGAAAAACGCAAAAAGGATCTTGATGAAGTTATCAAAGTCAAAATTCCTGAAAACACTAAAGAAATCGCAGTTGCTAGATCTTATGGCGACCTTCGTGAGAATTTCGAATTTAAAGCAGCCAAGCAAATGCAGGCTGTCTTGATGCGCCGAAAGTCTCAGCTTGAGAAAGAGTTGGTGCATGTGCAGGCAACTGATTTTAAAAATGCAGATACATCACAAGTTAATATAGGCACGGTAGCCAAACTTGAGGATGATAATGGTAATGCTGTCACCTACACCATACTTGGTGCATGGGACTCGATTCCAGAGGACAACATAGTTTCATACCTATCTGACATAGGGATGACCTTAGTAGGAGCAAAAGAGGGGGATCGTCTCGAAGTGCGTGATATGGAAACAGAGAAAAATCGCTTTCTAACCATTAAAAGTATCACTCCATACTGCTAATATTTTCAAACAATCTATAAACAAATATTGAACATGTCAGATACGACAATTACCAACATTATCGGCCGCGAGATCATTGATTCTCGTGGAAATCCTACTGTAGAAGTAGATGTGCATCTCGCAGGCGGCGGCTTTGGTCGTGCCGCAGTCCCATCAGGTGCTTCTACAGGAGAGCACGAAGCATGTGAGCTTCGTGATGAAGACCCGCAACGCTACCTGGGCAAAGGTGTCCTCAAGGCGGTAGCCAACGTCAATGAGCAGATTGCACCAGCTCTGCTTGGCCAGGATGCTACTGATCAGACATTCATCGATAAAACGATGATTCAGCTTGATGGAACACCTAACAAAAAGAACCTTGGGGCTAATGCAATTCTCGGTGTTTCGCTAGCATCAGCTCGCGCCGCAGCAGCAGCAGCAGGTCTTCCTCTCTATAAGTATTTGGGTGGTCCAAACTCAAAAACATTGCCCGTGCCAATGATGAACATCATCAATGGCGGATCTCACTCAGATGCTCCGATCGCATTTCAGGAGTTCATGATTCGCCCAGTAGGCGCACCTAGCTTCAAAGAAGCAATCCGTATGGGCGCTGAGGTATTCCATAACCTGAAGAAAGTTCTTCACGATCGTGGTCTCAGCACGGCAGTAGGTGACGAAGGTGGTTTTGCTCCAAAGTTCGAAGGTACGGAAGACGCTCTTGATACTGTTTCTCAGGCAGTTGAAAAAGCTGGTTATAAGGTGGGTGAAGATATCACTTTTGCCTTGGACTGTGCCTCCTCTGAATTTTTTGAAAATGGTGTATATGATTATACGAAGTTTGAAGGTGAGGGTGGAGCTAAGCGTAACTCAGAAGAGCAGGCAGCTTATCTTGCAGAGCTTTGTGAGAAGTATCCAATCGATTCTATCGAAGACGGATGTGACGAAAACGACTGGGATGGATGGAAAGTTCTTACTGATAAGATCGGTGATAAAGTCCAGCTCGTCGGTGATGACCTTTTTGTTACCAATGTTGATTTCCTGCAAAAGGGCATCGATCTGGGTGTAGCCAATTCTATTCTTATCAAGGTGAACCAAATCGGAACGCTCACTGAGACTCTTGACGCCATTGAGCTTGGTAAAGTCAATGGCTACAACTCCGTCATTTCTCACCGTTCCGGAGAAACTGAGGACAGCACGATTGCTCATATTGCTGTGGCTACCAACGCTGGCCAAATTAAGACAGGCTCGATGAGCCGCTCAGACAGAATCGCTAAGTATAATCAGTTACTTCGCATCGAGGAAACTCTCTGCGAGGAGGCCGTCTACGGCTGCTAGCCAGCAGAGCATTCTACGTATATTGCCCGATACATTTCAGACCTTCGCTTGAATAGGCGAAGGTCTTTTTTGTAATGATATGTAGCGTGAAATAGTGGGTAGGCTGTCGTAATTAAAAGCCGATCATTGCTACGATTTCATCACGCGTGTATATCGATGGGTCTTCGGCAGCAGCATTGAGACTTTCTTCGATGATGAAATCGTTAAGCGTTGCTGTGGCTGAGCTTTCTGAAATTGTGTCGAATGGTTGATTGGTAGTGTGAGAAGAGCCGACTGAATCGTTACTTATTGATTCCTGATTCGGCCAAACTAAAAAGGCGGTGACGATTACTAAGCCCAAACAAACAGCTTTAGTAACTTGTTGTGTTGTGAAGAGGGATTTGAAGCGATGGCCAAGGGTAGGTGAAGCAACAGCTTGAAGTCGAGCTGCTCTGAGCGTATTGCGTGCAAAAAAGGCACTAGGCTCTTTGGTGGTTGCTCTTTCCAGTAGCTGCCACAGAGGATCTTGGTGCTCATCTGGAGATACTGCATCATCTTTATGTTCTGAAGGCATGGGAGGCATTATGTAGTTTAAACCGCTGCAGTGGCGAGTAGTTGCATCTAATTTATGAAAAAAATCAAACCCCGCGCTTACTACCCCAGAGCTGAATGTGAAGCCGGTCGCTGAAGCGCAATCCTTGATCACGGCATATTTCAGCAAGCCAAGTGCGCCGATGCATAAGAGTGGCGTCATCTCTTCCCTCTGGCATTAAAAGAACTCGGTTCTGAGGCAGGCGGTGATCTGCGATGAGCTGATTTACCTCAGCCAGATCGGCTTCTGAGGAAATGACGAATTTGAACCAAGCTTTCTTAGATCCGACAAAATGAGCTAGTGATTGACCGTTGATGCGTGAGCTTGAAGTATTTCCTGAATTAGCCAACTTAGGTGATACATTATATTGGTGAATCATGGCATCTAGTCTCATGCTTGGAGCTACTGTGCCATTGGTTTCCACTTCAAATCGATAGTCGGAATTTATATTCGTTAGATGCTCAATGACAGATTGCCACGCCGTATCTTGAAGAAGCGGCTCACCACCAGTAATGATGATGTTGTGACAGGGTAGGGCAGCTATTTTTTCAGCCACTTCACGGGTATCTAGCTCGATAAGGTAATCTTCTTTTTTGAATTTTTGGTAATTTGAATCTGAGTCCTTTTCGTGTTTCCAAGGTGTGTTTTCCCAATTCCACGTATAATCTGTATCACACCACACGCAGTGCAGGTTACACAGTGAGGCTCTGACGAAAATAGATGGCACGCCCATGCTAATTCCTTCGCCTTGAATACTGTGGAATATCTCAGCCTGACCGTCCAGGCAGGCTAGTTTGATTGTATTCTGGGATATTGTTTCCATTTGGCGTGGTAGGGTGGTCGATGTGTGTAGCTGACACGCTTGAATGCGTGTGATGACAATGCGTGATGCTAGATCTATTCTAATGAGGGGCAAGTAATTTGATAGCCCTTCAGTGCTCGCTTATGCTATGGAAAGGGCATGAGCATTATAACGCGCAGAGGGGATGATGGCCAAACCGATCTTATGTATGGTGGTCGTATATCCAAGGTTTCGGCCGAGGTAGTCGCATGTGGTACAGTGGATGAGTTAACCTCGTCACTGGGCTTGGTGCGTGTTTCTGGTGTTTCTGAGGAAATATCTGGTCAGATTGATACTATTCAAGGGCACCTGGTAGCTCTGATGGGTTTGCTGTCGGTGCCCGCAGTCAATCGTGACAAGTATTTGGCTGATGGTTATCCTACCGTTGATCAAGCGGATGTCGACTGGCTTGAGTCTGTTGCAGTAGATATGCCAACAGAATTTACTGGATGGGCTAGGCCTGGTGCCAGTGGCCACGTTGGAGCGGCACATATGGATGTTGCTCGCACGGTATGCAGGCGTGCTGAGCTTTCGGCTTGGGCACTTGGAGGCGAGAGCCCAGTCCTGGCTTGTCGTTATCTAAACCGGTTGTCAGATATTCTCTGGCTATGGGCGCGGAAGCTTGAGGGTGAAGATGGTGCAAATTAGCTCTTGGGCGGGTTAGTTCGTCGTAGGGGTCATCACATAGAGGCCCTGAGTTACATCATAGGCGTCATCAGCATCCATGGTCTTGAAGTTGTGTCCCGCTCCCCAAGAGTCGGTGAAGACGATTTTATTTTCCACTATATTGTATCCATGAATTATTCTCATGTGACCACCAGATGTTTGCGGGTTTATCCTAGGGTTCTCGGGCTTCAGGCCAAGTTGCATAGACCAAAGTAGGGGGATACCCTTTTTAATATTGGTGGTGATAAATTTGTCATAGGATCTACGAGGTATTTCTTTACCGACATACTTGTCGTCTTTGAGCTCTACCATTTTGCCCTGGTGCGATACGGCTAAGCATTTGAATCTCGTTTTAAACAAGTAGTCGATGCGCCCCAGTTGCTGATTAATGTAGAGGCTGTTTGTGCCTTTGTCGGGGTCTGATTGAGCAAGTTGAGCAAGTTGGTGCATGTCACATGCAATACCGTAATATTCGAATAGGCGCTGAGCGGATGCGACTACGCAATACCCTTTGTTTCCCTGATCGACCATGGGGAGTCCTGAGATGGATACGTAACCATCATTTTCTCGTACGTTGGCGGCTAACCTTGATTTTCGCACAGTCGCTTGAGATCTCTCCTTGAGGGCGGCTTCATAGATCCCTTTAGCGTCTTTTCTCGCGAGTCGCATTCGAATAAATTCCTTTGTTTTGGGGTTGTTGTGGTCTTCAACGTCAGGATTGCATAGCAGAACAGCCTTACCCCGCGCAGATGACCAAGTGTAGCCATCTGTCATGATACCTTTTCTGATGTTGCCTTTGCGCTTACGGGGGCGAGTTTGTAGCTGTATACCGAGATGTTTCCCGGTTTCAACAAAACGTCGAGTAAACTCAGTATCGCTGATCTCGCCACCATCGCCGCGGTTGAAAAGAGATATGGTCACGCCGAGGAACTTGCCGTTATCAAAATCAACGATGAGCTCATCCAACGGAATGCTCCCGTCAAGAATGGTTAGGTTGACTGTGATGTTGGCTGCCGGGGAGCGCTTGAAGATTGCACGATTCTTGCTTTCGCTGAGCCATTGGAAATAGGGGTTATTGTTAAATTGCTTGTTATTGAACTCCTTTTCGAGATCTTCAGGGGTGATTTTGTATGCACCAGGAAGATTGACAAGAGAGTCAAGATTCGCTGAGAGTTCAAATCTCTGAGCATCTGCAGACACTGCTAGAAACAAAATAGATATGATGCATATAGCTGAGCTTATGCGACGGCGCAATATGTCGTATAGCTTGATGTGGATTTGAGTTTTCATTTTGTATTACACCTGGTCTGGCATCTTGATTTTCTACTCTCTAGACAAAGCAGGGATGCCTCTTTTCAGTAATTCGGCATCGACAGTATCGGATAATTTAGCGTCGAGATAAATTGTTATGGGAGGGCCTTTCGCAAATTCAATAGTATGTAAACCATCTGCTCCTGCTTGCTTGAATGCATTAATTAGTGAGGAAATATCGGCAACAGTGTGTCCGTTTACTTTATTAATGATGAAGTTACGTAAACGCTCGTAGCCTGTTGTGGCAGGGGTAGGAATGACAGCACTGAGAAACACAATTTTGTTGCGATCTTGTTCGTAATCTTCAGGAGTCATCATGATATCTAAAAGATTAAGTGGCGCTTTGCTCTGCCATTCTTTACCGAATGCTTTTAGGTATGTTGCTGTAAGTTCTTGAAAAATGAGGCCTCCTTTCAGCAAGTAGAGTGGAGCTTGATCATAACTGTATCGGGTAACAAGTGGCTCCTCTGGTCGGGTTAGGGTGGCGGTTATCTGCCTCTGTTCACCGCCACGCAAAATAGTCAGATCTACGATGTCACCTTGCTTAAGTGAACCTCTGATGAGGTGGCTCCAGTAAAGCTGCCCATATTGATCGTCACTATAATAACCTCGTCGTCCAATGGCTTTGTCGTTGATGTTGATGATAACATCACCTTTTTTGAGACCCGCTTTTTGTGCCGCGCTATCTTTGCGGATTTTCGTTATGTATAGGCCACCCAGATCGTCTGAGAGTTTCAGCCAATCTCGAAAGCTCGGATCAACGGTACTGGTAATACCGATGCCTAGGGAGGGAAATCCAACGTAATCACCGTCTGAGGTGTCAGCAATGAAGGCCTGAACGATTTCGGGGGCGATGATGTCGACAATTTGATCCTTGGAATCGTAACTACTTAATAAACCAAGTAGCTTGCCGTTACGAATGACTGGAACGGTAAAGCTGTTCGAGGCGCTCTGCATAGAGCCTTTTGCTTCATAAGTGAGAAAGAAATGACCATTAGCAAAGCTTGAGACAATATCAACGCTCTGGATGACTGCATCGGTTACGATGGGCATGCCATTGTCCTCAAGTTGCCACACGTCGACTCGGTCGCCAATCTTTGCGGAAGAACCAAGACTAAGTGGCTTGAGGTCTTTAAAAAAAGAATCGGCATCACCATTGTCTGGCTCAAGCAGAGCGAGGTTGGCCTCGTAGTCGATCGCCACAACCTTTGCAGGAATTATGCGAGTGTTATCAGCATTTTCCAATTCTATGTAAGTTGCATCAGCTGCCATTTCAGCGGTTGTGAGAACACGGTTACCTGACAATACGGCCCCCAGAGCTCTTCGCTTCTTGGGTGCTGATTTGTCCCAGGGCTGAGATGCGCTCCAGACTTGGATGGTAGAATTGATTCGAACCAGAGATTGCCTAATCGCAGATTTTTCTGAACTTTCTTTTTCAACACTCGATTGTAGCTTCGACTCATGTGAGCTTTGTTTCTCGTGGCAAGAATCCTCGTCGCAGCAGCTCGTTAAAACAAAGAGGAGCGATGAACAGAGGGCGTAAAAGCTGTATTTTTGATTCATAACAATAAGGTAAATATGTAAGTTTAATGGTCGAGGTTAGCTGGACTGGTGATGCCGTAGCTGCTTTGGGTGCGTTGGCTCGCCTCCTCCGCAGTGTAGCCAGGAATAATGATGGGTCTCTCGATCCCTTCACAGCGAATGACAAAGAATTCAGGAAGCTCTTCTGGGTGGAGTAGATCGTGAGCATGCTCGAGAGAGCTAACCTTGACTCCATTGATCGATTTGATGGCTTTGCCAACGTGCCCATTAAGATGTGTGTTGATGGGATCACTTAATACACGAGTTAGTATAACGATGTCTTTACGCTCTTTGAATATAGCCTCATCAAGATAGTGACTGAATAAACGCCTTACTCTAGTGTTGGTTAGGTTTTGTGCGGAATATAGGTTGCGATCTAGCGGCTGAAGTACGAGACCTGCGAAAGTTGTGTAACGCGGTTTGACATCATATTGAACAGCATACATTTGACTTGGCGGAAATGGCTTCAAAGTGCACGTGACATCCATAGATTTTCCATCACGGATTACACTCAGAGTTACTTTATCTCCTGAAAATTTTCTCTCCACAATTTCATTCATGTTTACTTTTTCACCATCAATGAGAATGTTTCCGGCGGCATCAACATCGTTGCGATTGATCGCTGTGAGGATATCATTTTTTTGCAGCACACCATCGCAAGGCCCATCTGGCGTGACGGCAGCAACTAACACGCCAGGTGAAGTTGGGCTGAGTCCAAACTTCTTTTGCATCGCGGGATTAAACATCGGAAAATCAGAGATGCCTAAATCCACATATTTGTCATAGCTGCCATCTTTAATATCTGTGAGGAAACGTCTTACCACAGGTGTTGGAATCATGTAGCCTGTGTTGTCTGCTGAACGAAGACCTTGGAAGGCAACGCCGACTACTTTGCCATCTTGTAATACTGGGCCTCCAGAGTTCCCTGGGTTGATGGCTGCATCAATTTGCACCACAAGGTGCTGGTCCGATCTAGAGTGGCTATAGGTATTGAAGTCGATGCGGGATACCACTCCGCGTGTCACTGAAATACGGTTGCCTCCCACAGGATAACCAATGACACGAACCTGGCTTTCAAGCTTAGGCACGCCTCCTATCTGGAAGTGATGCAAGCTTGCGAAGGGGGTGAAGTCATCAACTTCGAGTAGCGCAAGGTCGCAGTCGTGCGCAATGTGGAGAATCTTGGCTGGGTGTTTTCGTGCTGCACCATGCATCGTAATTAACAGGCGGCGCGCGTTAGAAACCACGTGGGCATTGGTTAAAAATAAATTGGGCCCGATCAGAAAGCCTGTGCCGATGCCGCCACTGAAGCGCCCGGCTTTCCATGGCTCGCGGTAGTTTGGAACTTGTGTTGCTACCTCTATTCGAACAACGGACCTGTATGTTTCTTGAGGCAGGGACCCTGTGGAACTTGGCTGGAGAGGAGCGAGAGGATTGCTGGCAGTCTGTTGGGCGCCGGCAGTCTGCAGAGTTAATAAAAGGAGAAAGGCCATTTTCAAAGGCAAGGATCTCATCAATGTATTTATCATGGATGTAATCTAAGCTTATTTTGCATGATGGAAAGCGGTAATCGAGGTGGCTAGATATTTATATCGTCATTGATAGTCTTTGTTAAGGGGTCGTTGACAGGTTTTGACCTGAGACGCTACTCTATGTCATGTCAACGCACGTCGATAGAGGTTCCTCAGCGGAACAACTAGCCATAACATTGGCCGGTTCTCATTGGTGTATTGTTTCTCCCCAGTGTTTTACGGAGGCATGTTTCTCAGTGCCAGCAGTTCGTGCCTTACGTCATCATTCGGCTGAGGCTAGTATCGCTATTTTATGCCCGAGGTCCCAAGTGACGTTATGGCAGTATGGGCTCGATGAACTTATTTCTATCATCGAGTATGAGCAGGGTGCGTCAGTAAAGACGATTGCTACTCTGCTTGAGGGGTCCTCGGTTCAGTTTGATTCGGTGATTCTGTGGGAAGCTGGCAATGCAGCTAAAGCAACGACTAAACTCGGCAAAACAGGTATTGGTCAGCGTGTGGGATATTCAGTAGACGAGCTTAAGCCATTCCTCACTGATATGGCAGAGCTTGATTCGCAACCGGGACCAATTCAACATCGAGTGAGGTATTACCTTGGCTTAGTCAATCAACTTGGGATCGATGCTTTTGTAAGATCAAGTTTTAAAAAACCATCTCTGCCGACTGTGGATAAACAGCTTGAGATTTCGATTGCGCCGTTCTCTGAATATGGAAGTTCGTATCAATGGCCTCTGGCGCGCTTCTATGAGGTTGTCGCAGCGATTGAAGCTCGTTACAAAGGCGTATCTTGGATGCTTTACGATAGGGGCTCAAAGGGAGGGGCGAAAAATTCTGAGCTTATCAAAGAGCTCATGAAGAAGGATAACTTCACCCTCTTTGATCATTCTCATGGAGACGTGTTTTCTTCATTAGCGCAATCGAGTGCTCTGCTTGCTTGCGATGGCGAGTTGGCACATGTGGCGGCTCATGTTGGGCTGCCCGCTACGGTTATTTTTGGGCCAAATGCACCAGAATGGAAGAGGCCACTGGGTAAACAAAGTGATGTGGTCAGGGAGCATGTGGCATGCAGTCCCTGCTTTGCTCCAAAATGTCCCCTAGACTTGCGATGTCAACGCGAGGTGAGTGTAGCCGCCGTCGTTAATAGTCTCGAGCATGTAATTGCTCAACGGAACAGCCAAACAGGCTGATTGCGATAGATGTCAACCAATGCCAACCAATGCCAACCAATGCCAACCAATGGCAATTAATCCTCGAGCTGAATCCTCGGGAACACGGGCTTAGGTTTGGAAAGCTCTTGGCCAATGGGTAAGATGCCCCAGCGGAGATCGGACAACGAAAGCTTGTTGAGATGATCAGCATTAAGTTGTGCTTGAATGCGCTCACATGCAGATGGGATAATCGGCTTTAACAAGACACTTGCCTGCGCGACAGCCTCGACCATGTGGGCGAGTACGGTGCGCAGCTGGTCAGCCTTGCCTTCATCCTTAGCTATTTCCCATGGCTTGTGGTGCTCTGCGTAGACATTGGTTCCTGAGATGAACTCGATCAATGCTTCGAGCGCAAAAGAAATTTCGTAGCGATCCATGTGATGGCGATATTTCTCCAGCAGCGTATCTAGGGAGGCGCGGAGTTGCTGGCTGGTTTCGTCATCATACTCTGATGCTATAGTCTTACCTCCGCAGTATCGCTTGGTCATATTCAAAGCTCGATTGCAGAGGTTGCCCAGATTGTTTGCCAGTTCTGTATTGAAAAGCATGACTAAACGATCGATGTCGTAATCTGAGTCGCGACCAGTGTGAATATCGCGAACGAGGTAGTAGCGAATAGCGTCCTGCCCGAAGGTATCTACAAGGGCAACTGGATCGACAACATTGCCGAGCGACTTGGACATCTTTTCGGACCCTGCCCCTGCGCTACCGTCATCCGCCTTCTTTTTGATGTTCCACCAGCCGTGACACAGCAGAGAGGGGATTTGCTGATCATTGAAGCCTATAGCGTGCAGCATGCACATCCAATAGATCGAGTGAGAGGGGACAAGAATATCTTTTCCAATGATGTGGATGCTGGCAGGCCAAAGCTGATCAAAATCTGGAAGATTGCTATCTGTAGACTTGTTGTAGCCAGCGAATGAAATGTAGTTGATGAGGGCGTCAAACCATACAAAAGTGACAAAATCGGAATCAAAGGGTAGCTCTATGCCCCAACGTAGACGCTCTTTGGGGCGAGAAATACATAGGTCAGTATCTGCTGAGCGCTCGATGGCATTGATGACATCAGCCTTGCGAAAGTGAGGGATGACAAAGTCATCTTCGGTTTCAACCAGGTTTTTAAGCCATGGAACATGCTCGCTTAGTTTGAAATAGTAATTTTCTTCATCACGCTCTTCGACTTCGCCCCATTCTTTGCCCCATTCACCATTCTCATCGCGCTCTTTGTCGGTCAGGAACTGCTCTTGTCGTATGGAATAGTGTCCAGTGTGGCGTTTCTTGTATATTTGACCTTGGTCGTAGAGATCCTGAAGTATGCTCTGCACACATCTTTTGTGCTCGGGGTTGGTTGTCTCGGCCCAGCCGTCATACTCTAAACCTAGCTTGTCCCAGGCATTAACAAACCCCTTGGTGACACGCTTGACATAAGTGGCAGGATTAACTCCGTCTTTTTCAGCCGTCTGCTGCACCTTCTGGCCGTGCTGGTCAACACCCGTAAGGAAATAAACATCTTCGCCACGCAAGCGCTGGTAACGTGCGATCACGTCAGCAAGCACTTTCTCATAAGCGTGACCGATATGAGGTGCACCATTGGTGTAATCGATGGCTGTTGTCAGGTAGAACATGACAGGGACAATTTGATACTATAAAGAGTGGGGGAACCTATTGCTCATCAACAGCAAGGCCTTTGACGTCGGCCTCGTCGTATTGCTGGCTGAGCCAATTGAGGAAGGCAATTAACATCATTTGATTCTGGCTGTTGTTAACCGCAGATTCGATGCGTTGTTTGCTTTCTTCAGTATCTGATATTTCTCGACTTATCAGCTTGAAGAATAGCGAGCGGTCGTTTTCGTCGATTGTTTCTGAGATATCTCCAACGTTAAGCCCGCTGGCTTTTTGATGGAGAAGTCGAAAGCTGGGGTCCTTACTTTGGGTTTCACGATTGCTGAGTCCGAAGGGCCCCAGAGGGAGTGCTTCCAGACCCTGTTCTGACAGGGCATCATCAAAGCTTTTTCCGGCCTCTACCAAATCTTTGGTGGTATTGCGGGCTGCAAGTGCAGCTTCCTTCACTTTCTTAGATCCGTTTTCTGAGACAAGCTGAGCGCGTGCTTTGGCTCTTGCAGCGTCATAACCTAGCAGTGCTGGCTCGACATTCTCCTCCAGGGTGAAGATGATCCATCCGTGCTCGCCAACTGGAAGCGCGTCTGAGACGAGATCGTAAGCGTCATCTGATGAGGTGCTATGTCCAAAGATAAAGTCTGCGATCGTTTTGCCGCGATTGAAGTTTCCACGAAGGTTCAGTGAAGACAGCTCTTTGGGAATGCTGGAGCGTTCAAAGAGACCTGTTTTTTGGAGTTTGTAGTCACGTTTAGCAAGAATAGCCTCAAGGTCGAGAGGTCTTTTTTCTTCTTCACTGTCATAAATTTCTTGTGAGATTTGGTCGATCTCTTTTTGGATGTCGCGCGCTGCTTTGGTTCTATCCGCTGCTAATTTGGCCTTTACCTGAGCTTCTGCACTCAAACGTGCTTTCTCGGCATCAGCATGAGCCTGCTTCTGCTCATCGGTAGCGTTTTCAGGAAGCGCGGTTGGTTTTGAATCAACTTGTGTTTCAGGGGGCAAAGTCAGGAGTATGTAATTAATACGACGCTGCTCCTGAGTTTTGTAAGCATCTTGGTGTACGTCCCAATAGGCCTTAATCTCTTCTTCACTGGGATTTTCTTTTTCAACGTAATCATCACGGTCGAAAATAACGCGAGCAATGGCAACATTTTGCATTTGTGCTTCGAGAAGATCTTGCGCTGCTTGACGTGGTGCAATGAGACCGCCACCCACGATTTGAATGATCTTGTTGAGACAGAGGCTTTCATGGACGACTTCTCGAAGATTCTTTTCGGTCATGCCCAACCTGCCGAGGCGCTTTTCGATGAAGCTAGCATACTTGGTGTTGTCAAACTTGCCTTCTGTTGCAAAACCAGATGACGACATGATGGCTTTGTTGATTTCTTCGTCGCTAGCACTGACCCCCATGCTCTGCATTGCTTGCTGAATAATGATTCGATTGCTGATAAAGCGATTAAAGTCTTCGGCTTTAAGGTTACGCCCCATTGTTACATAGTAATTGGGATATCCATATTGCATCAATTGCATAGCCTGTTGCATTTGTGCAGCGTCAGGGACGATGAGGAAATTGACGTAAGCATGAAGCCCCGCTTCTGAGGCGAGTTTCAGAGTGCTGTCACCCATCTTGCGGTATTCTTGCTGGTCGAGGATGCGGCCATTGGCTTCCAGTATCGTCGGGCCCGAGCCCATGCCGCCACCGCCACTACCCGAGATGTCGTTCATTGTGAATAAAAAACCTGCAGCAAGCAGGATGAAGACGACGGCCATTAAGCCGGTGTATTTACGCATGTTCTCAATCATTATGGGAAATATGAAATTTGTTGATGGTCTGCCTTTGCAGAACGCTCGGAAACTTAGGGAGAGATTGACTCAGTAGCAATACTAAAGCCTCGATTTTACAGGCAAAAAGATAATTTGCACCAGTCGGTAAAAAGAAGAGCCCCAGTAAGAAATCCTACTGGGACTCAAGATGGATCCTCTCGGGTTATGTTCGTTTTGCGAACAATCACTTTGAGGCATAGACTATGAATGAACTATGAATAAACTGAAAATGAACTATGAATTATAGAATCAACCATCTTTGTGTTGGAGGGAATTAACAGTAATACCGTGCTTCCAATATAGGTAGACTACTAACTCCCGTCTCTGTTCAAAATTAATGTAATATTTCTTAGGCGAGGGGTGACATAGTTATGACTTGCTTGTCTGCTGGAACGAGAAGAAATTTCATCCATGAAATTTACCAACGTAACCGCAGACGCAAAGGCGAATGTTTATTTTGATGGCAAGGTGGTCTCGCACGGAGTCACCCTAGAGGATGGATCAACCAAGACCTTTGGCTTAATCTTCCCTGGCAAATATCACTTTGATACTAATTTGGCCGAACGCATGGAAATTACTGATGGTGATTGTGCGGTCAGTCTTGACGGCATTGAGGGCAGCGACAGCTTTGCAGCAGGTGATCATTTTGACGTGGAGGCCAAGTCAGGCTTCAGTATTGAGGTGGCAGAGGGTATTTGCCAGTATGTTTGTTCTTTTATTGACTAAAAACCCAGCGGTATTCACGGGCGATTTGCTCGTCGATAGCTATTTTGAGCTCACTGGGAAGAACGCCCCAAGTGTAAGTCTCTATCTCAAAGTGGGAGCAAAAACCAGGATTCGCCTTGAGGTATTTAATGGCGTCAACAGCATGTCCCTGAGTCGAGCTAAGCGGGGCTGCCGGCTCAGCATAAAGGGGGATATGGAAGTGTATGCGTGCCCTGCTTGGTGAAGCGGTTGTGAAGTCTGGAGACTTATGAGAGCAGATGAAATCTGGGAGGTCTTTGAATCGTGTCAGTTGCTTGCTGGCATCCGAGACAATGACTTGGTGTAAGTAGGTGGGCTCATCGAAGGCTGTGATTGCTTTAATAGCATTTTCAGAGTGGGGATCAAATTCTAGTGCGGAGGAGAGGTGAACCTTAGAGATGCGCAGCCCAGCTGCTCTGAGGGCATCGAGTGAGTTGATGCAACTGTCGAACTCAAGCGCGAAATGGCAGGTGTCATAGTTGATTCCGATTCGGCGTTTGATGAGCTCAGGGTCAATTACGCTTTGGAGCAACATGTGGAAGAAGCGAAGTGTTTCCTCAGTGTTTTCAAAATGGCCGAGAGGTTCCGGCTCTAGACCTAAATGCAAATCTCGGTTGTGCTTGATTGAGAGTTTTTCTATGTGCTCAGCACATGTCTCAAGATTTCTGCAGATCGCGTTTTCGTCAGCGTGAAAATCTTTGAATGAACCGGGTAGTGTAGACACGGAGCCATCTATGCCTTCGGGGACAAGTTGGGCGATTATGCTGAACAGGTCCTTGGTGTAATTGAGGCGTTCCTCACTGGACCAATCAGGCTGATAAACTTTTTCCTTTACCCTTGTGCCGTGAAACGACCCATAGGGGAACCCATTGATGGTAAATACGTAGCACTTTTCAGCTTGTAGCCATGATTTAAACTCAGCCAGGTGATTGCCATGCAGCAGCTCAGATGCTGCGCGAGCCGATAATCGTAGTCCGATTGCATAGTCAGAGCCGGCAGGGCAGACCTGGTCTCTCACTTTGAGTGTATGTTTTTTGAGCACCTGCAGTGTCTCCTCCCAGCTTTCTGCTGGGTGAATATTGGTGCAATAGGCTAGATGAGCCTCAGGAAGATTGGCTGTTTTCACAGGGACTCTACGTTGCGAAGGTCGAGGATCTTCACGATATTGGCAAAAGGATCCTTAAAAAAGAAAAGCGCGTGGCGGCCAAGAATTTTGACTTCAATAATTCTACCAAGAGGGTCAGTGAATCGATAGTTTCCCACAATTTCTGGGTTAGACTGCAGCCGATCAAGAAAGGATTGAACAGGACCTTGTTGAGCTAATTTTCTAATGAAATCAGCAACGTGGTTGTGAAGATAAACCAGGGTGTTATTCATTGTCGCGAGATGCTTTGAGGCTTTTTAAGGTTTGCCAGTTTTCTGGATCAGAGTCTTCAACACGCTTGTGGAGGGCGGGCATCACCAGGCTGTTGCGTTTGAGGCGCTCAACCAGGAGGAAGCCAGCCATGTGGTCTTGGTCTTCGGGGGGGAGCTTGCGCAGACACTCCTTCAATTGATCAAGTTCTGATACGTCCATGATTTAGAGCGTGAAATTAGGGGATTGGCTAAGGAACTTGACGGGGTTGTCATAGACTACTTGGTGGATCGTCTCACGAGAATGTTGTCGTTTTTTCATTTCTTGCATGCATTTGGCAACAGCCAAGGGATCTGAGACGCCCCAGTCACATGCGGAGTTCATCCAGATGTTTTCCATGCCGAAATTCTCAAGGATGTCGACAGCTCTGGACAGTGTGCACTTCGATTCGGGGTAGAGCGTCATACCTGCCCAGAAGCCTTGGTCGAGGACCATGCCGGCGGTATGTTCCTCAACGTGGTCTATAATGACCTTGCTGGGGTCGACTTGAGCATTCTTGAGGGCATCAATAATGAGGCGGGTGCCTTTAAGCTTATCCTCAAGATGTGGTGTGTGAATGAGGATGGGCAGATCGTGTTGCTGAGCGATGGCGACATGTTCTTCAAAAATAGTGAGCTCGCTGGTAGTGTTTTTATTGAGGCCGATCTCGCCAATGCCCAATACTGTGGGCTGATCGAGAAATTCTGGGATGATAGCCATTACCTCGCGAGCAAAGCCAGAATCTTCAGCTTCCTTGGGGTTGATGCACAACCAACAAAAATGTTTAATTCCGAACTTAGCTGCGCGTTTCGGCTCATAATCAGTGAGTTGTCGGTAGTAATCGTGAAACCCTTGGGCTGAGCTGCGATCAAAACCAGCCCAAAAAGCCGGCTCGCAAATGGCCTCACAGCCAGCAATGGCCATGGCTTGGTAATCATCCGTGGTGCGGCTCACCATGTGAGCATGTGGTTCGATATAAGACATCGGTAAGGAGTGATTGAGGTTTAGTTGCTGGCTGTTTTGCGTGGTGCGCCAAAGGCTCCTTGGATTATGGCCTTTGGTATGGGCTCTTTACTCTGATCCGAGAGGGTATTGAGGACAGCTTGTGCTCGTGACTGTTCGCCGGGTTTCAGCATGGCGTCTAATGCTTCATGAAAGCCATCGAAACGGTAATCGGTATCGCCATCAAAACGATCTATGCGGTCCAAAAAGGCAGCGATATCAATTAATTTACATCGTGCATCCATGAAGTAGAGGTCAAGAATATCTTGTTTGCTAGGCATTAGATAACGCTAATCTATATTTACTAAATTCCAAACGCCAAATTCAGTTTCCAAATTTAAATTTTCAAGATAAGAACGTTTCCATGCAGGATAGTAACGAACGAGATTTGGGTTCTCAGCCATTGGATCGAATGATGGATGAGTGGGGGATGGGGAACCATGATATGGTAGAGGTTTCCACCGAGCAACTGACGCACAAGCAGGTACAGAAGGCAAGAAAGGGACGCCGCCTGACCCTGAAGATGATGCAGAAGGTGACGCGGGCGTTTAACGTGGCGATCTGGCATCGGCTCAATGACGAGCAGAAGGAAGGTTATTACGAGTATATGCACCGTGACCTTTTTAATTATGCCAAGGGGTATGATGAGAAGTGGTTGGATCCCAACCAAACATTGCAGCAAGCACTGCAAAGCTAATGTCACTCCTCTTATCACCCCATGACAGCCCCTCCGAATACCTCACCCAAAAAGCAAATTTCTAGCAGTCAGAGACCCCATCATTCGCAAAAAACCAGCTACCAGACTTTCTTAGGATATTGCTTTTTCCAAGCTTCAATAAATGCCTGATCGGGCTCACTGAGGTTCGAAATCGTCATCGTGAATCTTCTCCCATCTTCTCGGATGATAGTGACCTTGGTGCCAGTAATGGAAACGAGCTTGGCCTCGATCTGCTGTCCTTTAGTATTCGTAAACTCGCGAAATTTCTCATCGGAACCATCTGCATCAGGCTCACTCTCTCCAGCTTTTGAATGCTGATCAAAAAAATCGAAAACCTCGGCAATCATTGATGGGTTCGCATGGATGGAGCTGCCATGATTGCCATCTTTAATCTCCTTGTAGAGGTGAGTAATCCCTTCAGCCTTCAGCTTGTCAACTACACTGCGAATGCCAGCTACTGGAATGAGCCTGTCCTTGTCTCCAGTGACGATCATAATGGGAATCTTATTTTTTTTGAGAACGCCCAACTTATCTCGTCCTAACATGATTGCAGGAGCCAAGGGTGCCAACCCTGCCCACAGCTCAGGAAATTTAGTTCCCAGATGGACTGTTCCACCACCACCCATGGAATGCCCCATCAAATACATTCGGCTCTCATTGATACTGAAATCATCACGAACAATCTTGATGACATTCAGCACATCTTTTTCACTCAACTCGCCAAGATTTTCGGGATCACTGGGATTTGGCCGAATGAAACCTCTTCCTTTCCCAGACGCGCCATACCAACCACGGCTGTTGTACCCGTGTGGAGCCACCACCATGTATCCGCGCTTCTCAGCCTCAGGAATAATTCCAGCATATTGAATCACTTCCTGAGGTGTACTTCCCAGTCCGTGGAGCAGGACAATCAGTGGAGTTTTGGCCGTTTTCTTATAGCTCCGGGGAACATATAGCGCATACTTAACTTCCTCATTTGCGGCCTTAAAATCGTAGGTCCGTTCTTGATACCCTTTCTTGACCGATACTTCTCCTTGGAGCGGGGACAGCGCCCCCAGAGCCAACACACCCAGAATCGATAAAAGGCTGCCCAAAAATCGCTTTTGGTAGGAAAATGCTCTTTGCGAGGGCTCGACATTGTTCATAAGGGAGAAAGGCTCAAATTTTGGCTGCGTGTTGTCAACCCCCTATCTTCCCCATGAAAGCCCTTCCGCTCACCTCACCCAAAAAGCAAATTCCTAGCAGTCAGTCATTATAAGGTGGGCGATGGTTGATCTGGCGGTTGACTGATGTCAATCTGCGCTACCGAAGGTTATTGCAAGAAGTAGGGTTAAATCTGCTATTCCCTTCGGGTTCAAGATGGGATACACAGGCTGTAGGATGAATGTTGATTTTCTAATCATTGGCCAGGGCCTAGCCGGTAGCACGCTTGCTGTCGAATTACTCAAGCGTGGGCGCTCTGTTCTGGTAGTGGATCGGCAAGATGGTACGGGCTCGACGAGGATTGCTGCTGGCTTGATAACTCCACTGACAGGTAAGGGGATGAACCCAGCATGGCGACAGCAGCATTATTTGCCGAAAGCGGTCACATTTTATCATGCTTTAGAAAAAGAAAGTGGTCGCAAGCTCTATCACTCAACACCTGTGGTGCGTGTGTTCGCCTCTGAGAAAGAACATGACAAGTGGAGGGGGAAGAAAGATGAGCTTGGCCACTGGGCGCATGAGCTGCCAGAGATCGAAGGGCCTTTTCAACACGAATTCGGTGGTGTCGAAATGCCTGACGGCGCATGGCTTGATACTTTGGCTTTTTTGCATGTAGTGAAGGATAAGTTGATCGATGCGAGCGCTTGGCGCGAGGCAGCCTTTGCTGAGGAAGATGTTTCATTTATTGGTGGTAAGGTCCATTGGCAAGACGTGGTCGCAGAGAAGGTGATCCTGTGCCAAGGTGCCTACGGCTTGAAGGGAGTGGATGATTATCAAGGTTGGTTTTCACATATTAACCACCGCAGTGCAAAAGGTGAAATTTTGAACGTTTGGATTGATGAGCTTGATGAGGCAAGGCGTTACCACTGCAATGGCTGGTTGGCTCCCCGAGAGGGAGGTATGTGGAAGGCAGGTGCGAATTATGACTGGAAGCATATGAATGCGATACCAACAGAGGAGGGTAAGTTAGAGGTGATTGAAAAATTAAACACATGGGTCAATCTAAGTGGCGGCAAGGACGTTCCCATGGAGGTAATTGGCCACGAGGCAGGGATCAGGCCGATCGTAAGAAACAGCATGCCAGTGGTCGGTTTCCACCCTGAGATGGCAGAGGTGGGTTTTTTCAACGGTTTAGGATCGAAAGGATCGTTGATGGCACCTGCTGTGGCTGAACATTTTGCCGCGCACTTGAGTGGCGAATGTGATCTCGATGATGAACTGAAATTAGTCCAGCCAGGTTGAGGGCTTTGACCAGCTGTGAAAGAGCGCGGTATGATTGAAGAGAAAAGCACATCAGCAAGCTTGCTGGTTCAAGCTCATGAGTTGGTTGCTGGGGTTTTGCTGGCAGGCGATACGGCAGTGGACGCAACAATAGGTAATGGGCATGACACCCTGTTTTTAACCAGATGTGTTGGCGTCTCTGGTATGGTCTATGGCTTTGATGTTCAGCAGGCAGCTTTGATTAACTCGCGTGAGAGACTTGAAGCGGACAAGGTAGATGGTGGTTGTTATCAGCTGATCTGTGAGAGCCATGCTGATATGGAGCATCATGTGGTAGGCCCGGCAAAGGCGGTGATGTTTAATCTCGGCTATTTACCGGGGGGGGATAAGACGAGGATTACGCATGCAGATTCAACTTCAGCTGCATTATTGGCTGCGGCAGGTTTAATAGCCTGTGGCGGGATATTAACGGTGATGTGCTACCCCGGTCATGATGGTGGTGATGATGAGGCACGCATGGTGACTAAATTCATCAATGAGCTTGATGGTGAGCAATGGGTGAAGGTGCGTTACAACCGCGTGCAGGCAAAGCACTGGTCTCCTTATCTCTGGACTTTGAGACGAAGATCCTCAGATGAAAGTTCGGCTGGGTGAAAAAAACGGCCAGACCTCGATGGAGGGCTGGCCGCAAATGATTAAGTAAATAGTTTATCTAGAAAGGTTTGCCCACAAGAGGCCTGCTTGCTTGGATATTCATTTTGAATGGAGCAATTGCTTTGGCAACACTGTCTTGGTCGAGATCACCAGCCTTGTTAAGGTGGAGGGTGATACCTCGGTTGACGTAAGCTGCTGCAATATTGTCAAGTTGTTCTAAAGCCACACGGGCTTTTTCGTTGGTGTCCGCTCATCCGGTTCCAGTAACAGCCAACACATAGCCAGCTTCAGGAATCACAATTTCGTCTTTCTTGAACGAGACAAGTTTTAGCGACTTTCTATTCAGTGACTGCTCAACTTTGGCTTTGTCGAGATCCTGCCCGTCCTTCATGACGACAGTAGCTCGCAAACCTGAAAGTAGAATTTTGCTGACGCCACTTTGTGTTTTCAGAGCCAAACTGGCTCTGCTGGAAACGCCTCATCCCTTGCCGCTGACTTGGACAAGGTAGACGCTTGCGGTGTTGGTAATGGCATCGGCCGCTGCTGCCTCGGCAACATTGGCATGCACAGTAGCCAACATGGGTAGCGCCGCTAACCCGAGAGCAGCAGCGCATGCAGTTGTTTTTCGTATGCTAGTTTTCATAGTAGGATCATTGGATGAATGCTCAACCCGTGGGCATTCGAGATAAAAATATTGTTGCTTAAATTACGTATGTTTTCTGATTCTGCAAGTGGAGAAGTCATAATTCAGAGTTACACATTTTAATAATACGAGCGGGAGCTGTATAAACCTTGCAAAAAAATGATCTAGTTTACTTCAACGATCATATTAATTTCGACAGATACATTGAGAGGAAGGGATGCTGCGCCAAGGGCTGTTCGTGAATGTATTCCTTTGTCACCGAAGATTGCGACAAGCAGGTCGGAACAACCATTGATAACGGCAGGGTGCTGGTAGAAATCAGGCTCAGAGTTAACAAAGCCACCTATGCTGACAATTTGTTCGACCCGGTCTAAGTTGCCGATTTCTTCTTTCACTACAGCGAGTCGATTGAGCGTAATTAGACGGGCTGCCTCTTGAGCTTTTTCAAGAGAGGTGTCAGTCGGAACTTTGCCCATGTAGGTTTCCTCGTCGAGTGGGGGGATACCTCCAGAAAGGTAAAGCAAATTACCTGAGCGAACACAGTTTACATAGGATCCTGCTGGCGCAGGGACGACAGGAAGACTGTAGCCAAGCTCTTGGATTTTGGATTCGATGAGGGACACGGCTCAGGCTTGTGTTAAGAATGATGTTGAAGTGCTGCAGCAATGAATCCAGAGAAGATAGGATGTGGATGATTAGGTCTCGATTGGAATTCGGGGTGGAATTGAGCACCAATGAAAAAAGGGTGATCGCTGATCTCTACGATTTCAACGAGGCCTTCGGGCTCAGAAACAGCACTGATTTTGAGACCTGCGGCTTCAATCTGCTGGCGGTAAGCAGGGTTGAATTCATAGCGGTGTCGGTGTCGTTCGCTGATGATGTCCTTTCCATAGAGTTGGTGGGCTACGGTATTGGGTAGGATTTTTGAATCACTGGCACCCAGGCGCATGGTTGCTCCCATGTCTTCAACACCTTGCTGTTCCTCTTGCAAGGAAATCACTGGGTGCGGGCTTTCTTTGTCAAATTCGGTTGAGTTAGCCGCTTGCAGGTCACAAGCGTTTCTAGCGAACTCAATGGTGGCGATTTGCATGCCTAAGCAGATGCCGAAGTAGGGGATTTTTTGCTCTCTGGCAAATTTAGCAGTGAGTATTTTACCCTCTGTGCCGCGGTCACCAAAACCTCCCGGAATAAGGATGCCGTTCATTCCGCCGAGATGAGTTTCTGCTCCATCACGCTCGATCACCTCTGCGTCAATACGTTCAACAGTAACCCTGGTGTCGTTCGCAGCCCCAGCATGAGTCAATGATTCGTAAATTGACTTGTAGGCGTCTTGGAGCTCGATATATTTGCCCACTACCGCAATTTTCACTTGGTGTGTCGGATTGATAATGTGATCGACGAAGTCTTGCCAATTACTGAGGTCTGGCGTTTTGGACTCAATGCCAAGTCGATCAGTGACTAGGCGGTCAAGCTTGTCGCGGCGCAGATCGACGGGGCATTCGTAGATGGTGTGGTCAACATCGCGAAATGCGACAACATTTTTGTGCTCGACGTTGCAGAACATGGCGATTTTACGCCTGTTGTCCTCATCAAGGTCGTGTTCTGTGCGGCAGACGATAATGTCTGGCTGGATGCCGATCTCGCGAAGTTTAGCGACGGACTGCTGCGTTGGCTTGGTTTTGATCTCACCAGCTGCCTTGATGAGCGGTAGCAAGGTGACATGAATAAAACATACATTTTCACGGCCAACATCGAGTGAAAACTGTCGTAAAGCCTCAAGGAAGAGGTGTCCTTCGATGTCTCCGACCGTTCCTCCTATTTCGGTAATGATGATGTCTGCATCTGAGCGTAGTGCGACGTCATTGATACGAGCTTTGATTTCGTCTGTGCAATGTGGAATAAATTGCACGGTCTTGCCAAGGTAGTCGCCTTTGCGCTCTTTGCGGATAACATTTTCAAATACTTGGCCTGATGTGAGATTGTTGAACTTGCTGAGGGTGCAATTGGTAAACCGTTCATAATGCCCAAGATCAAGATCCGTTTCCGCTCCGTCATCAAGCACGTATACTTCGCCGTGCTGGTATGGGGACATGGTGCCTGGGTCGACGTTGAGATAGGGGTCAAATTTTTGTAAGATAACCGAGAGCCCACGATGTTCGAGCAGGGTGCCAAGTGAGGCGGCGGCAAGTCCTTTGCCTAGTGAGGAGACGACGCCTCCGGTGACGAAGATATATTTGGTGGGTTGAGCCATGGGTATGAGAGATATGTGATTGAGAAGCGGGTAAATTATTGAAGAAGTCTTTCGATCTGTTGGGCTTGTTCGAGTGTGTCGACTCCTATGGAGTCATCTGAGGTTATGAGAACCTTGATGCGCGCGTTGTTTTCGAGAGCTCGTAATTGCTCAAGTGACTCGGATAGCTCAAGCGGGGAGGGTGGCCAGACGACGAAATTTTCGAGAAAGTCTCTTCGGTAAGCGTAGATACCTTTGTGGCGGTAGAGTTTGAGATTCGGGCTTTCAGCGCGCTGATATGGAATAGGGCTGCGAGAGAAGTAAAGGGCCTCTCCATTCTGGGCGAGAACGCATTTGACCACGTTAGGGTCATTGATGGCTTGCTCGTCATCAATCGGGTTGGCAGCGGTTGCCATTGAAATACCAGAATCTTGGTGCAGGGCAGCGGCAAGCTCGTCGATGAGGCTCGGCTCAATCAGTGGTTCATCTCCTTGGATGTTGATGACGTATGCTGCATCAGGATATGATGAAACTGCCTCTGCGATTCGATCAGTGCCAGTAGGGTGGTCTGCTGAGGTCAGGACGGCATGCGCGCCAAAACTATGGGCTACCTCTAGGATGCGCGTGTCATCGGTAGCTATGGTAACTTGGTCAAGGAGTTTGCAATGCTGGGTTCGTTCCCACACGTGCTGAACAAGGGGCTTTCCTGCTATGAGATGAAGCGGTTTCCCGGGGAAGCGAGTAGAACCCCAGCGAGCTGGGATGATGCCAAGAGTATGATGATTTCCAGATGAGGCCACTTGCTTAAATCTGGGGTTGAGTTATGATCGGAGTGTGGCAAACGACAAGTCTCTTTTGCAATTAGTTTGAAGTTTTCAGTCTGAAGTTTTCAGTTTGAAGTGGCTAGATCTCTTGCTAGCCTGCGCAACGATGAAGCAGGTGCACGAATATTTTACCTATTGGGACTGGATTGTTGTTGCCGGTTACATGATTTTTACGACCGTGCTCGGACATCGGCTGTCTGGTAAGCAGTCCAACATTAAAGATTTTTTCCTGGGCGGTAAGACGCTACCATGGTGGTCGGTAAGTGGATCGATGATAGCCACGGAGATCAGTGCGTTAACTTTTATCGGCGTGCCCGGCATGGTCTATGCCATGGCTGGAGACTGGACTTACCTGCAATGGGGATTTGGGTCTATTATTGCTCGTTTTGCAGTCGCTTATTGGTTGATCCCTCTCTACTACGAGAAGGAAATATATAGCCCTTACGACTTTATGGGTGATCGATTAGGTGAGGGTGCCAGACGCTTGGTGACAGGTCTGTTTTCTCTGGGCTCAATTTTAGGGCAGAGTGTGAGAGTTCTTGTTACTGCCATTATTCTGCAGGTGGTAACGGGAATGGACGCGCGGCTTTGCATTGTTATTATTGGTGCTGTAGCGATTCTTTGGACTTTTATGGGGGGCATGCAGACGGTGATATGGACGGATGTGATTCAGTTTTGCCTGTTTATTTTTGGTGGCGTTTTGGCGATGGTTCTTTTGGTGAATGAGTTGAGTTGGAGCCAGATTGTTGAGCTGAATCAGGTGACAGTTGATGGGCAGGATAAGGACAAGCTCCGGTGGCTTGATTTTACAACTCCATTTCAGGAACCGAGTTTACGCTATACGATGTGGGTAGCGTTGATTGCGATGCCGTTCCAGAATTTCACCGCATTCGGTGTCGACCAGCTAAACACACAAAGAATGTTTTGTTGCGGTAGTATCAAGGATGCCCGAAAAGCGATGTGTTGGAGTAGTGTCTCTATCATGGTGACTGTGTTGATGCTCGCTGTTGGTGCTGGCTTGTTTGCATGGTATCGCGTCAATGCGCCAAGTGATTTGATTGCGGCAAGTTTTGAAAAAGGCAATAACGTGTTTCCCACCTGGATAACGGTGGAGGTGGCTCCAGGGTTGAGCGGGCTCATCTTGGCTGGTGCATTTGCTGCGGCAATCTCGAGTCTTGATTCTATTCTGGCAGCGCTCAGCCAGACCAGCTTGTCCGTGTTCTATGGAAGAGATAAGCTTGAGGCTGAGGGGAGGGGGCGGGAGATGGTAAGATTATCGAGAATAGTTGTCTGCGTGTGGGGGGTGATTTTAACTGCTGCTGGCTTAGGTTTGTGGGCTGTTTATGAGAACAACCAAGATAGCGATCTCATCGGCTTGGCCTTTGGAATGGTGGCCTATACCTATGGCCCATTGCTGGGGGTCTTAGCGGCTGCAATTTTACCCATAAAGGTTGACACTAGAGGCCTTATTATGGGCACAGTTTTATCTGTGCTTCTTGTGTCTTGGTTTAGACCTGAACTGCCCCTCGTTCTTGGGGCTCTCGGGCTTACGGGTTGGGCTGAAGAATTGACTCTTCACCGCCCTGAGTTGAGTTCGGAATGGTTTTTCCCACTCAATGCTAGTATTACTCTGTGTTGCGGTTGGTTAGTGGGAATGTTGGGACTCAACCGTAAGCCATAATTGGGGCCCATTATCGAATACGTTTGGCAGGGATAATTAACCATAGTTGACTAATTCACGGGTCAAGTATTTTTAAAATTTTTCCGTGGAACTATTGTGGAATAGGGGAAGTTTTTTTTTGCGGCTCGGGTAATATTAAAAAGTTTTGCTCGCATCGCTGCAAGCGAGTTTGATGAGGAGGTCCCCCGCTTTCTGTTCCCCATGTGCGAACATACTTTTTAACCAAATAATTTTTTACAATTTAAATGAAACAAGCAGACGCTCTCTTCGACGACCACCATGGGTCAACGACTAAACCAATTCAAAATGGAGAAGCTTCAGCTTGTGAGGAAAACAGTATCTTGTGGGCTCAGCTTTCAGCAGCTCTCAAGGATCTTGTAAGTGGTGATGCTTACACAAGATGGTTTAGTTCAGCCTACCTGAAGGAGGTCAATGAAACCGAGGCTGTAATGGGCGTTGTGAGTGACATGCATCAGGTATGGATTGAGACCAATTACCTTCCGGAAGTGCAAGCTGCTCTGGCTAGTGTATCGGCGCTCCCGCTCAAAGTTAGAGTGGTTGTCTGTGAAGCGATTGAGGAGCGCGTTTCTGATGCGGCACCCACAGACGACGTTGCTCAGCTTTCGAACAATCTAGTGTCTGTAACGGACCCAACATCACAGGCGTCCTTCAGTGATGGCTTTGGAGTCGCAGCTGGAAAGAATACACAGGATCGTGACGAGGAGCAGATACGCAAAAAATTGAGATCAACAGGGCTCAACCCACAATTTAGTTTTGACCGTTTTGTAGTTGGCCAAAACAACGAATTTGCTCAGGCGGCATGCATGGCGGTCGCTTCCACTAAAAATCCAATTTACAACCCGCTGTTCATCCATGGCGGTTCCGGTCTTGGTAAAACCCACCTCATGCAAGCCATTGGTCAACAGCTGATGCAGGACAACCCTAGAGCTAAGGTTGTATACCTGACATGTGAGAAGTTCATCAACGAGTTCATTGATACTGTTCGCAAAGGTTCACTAGAAAAGTTTCGTCGCAAGTATCGCCGTGCTGATATCTTACTCATTGATGATATTCAGTTTTTGGCTGGCAAGGAGCGGTCGCAGGAAGAGTTTTTTCATACTTTTAATGAGCTTTTGGATCTCCAAAGCCAAGTCGTGTTGACATCTGATCGGCCCGCTTCTGAGATCAAGAATATTGAGCCTCGCCTTATCTCTCGGTTTGAAAGCGGTTTGACTGTAGAGCTTCAGCCTCCTGGTATTGAGACTCGACTCGCTATCTTGCGATCAAAAATGGAGGATTGGGATGTTGTGCTTGAGCCTGAAATATTAGAAATGTTGGCTGAGCGAATTCAGAGCAACGTTCGCAGACTCGAGGGGGGCTTGGTGCGAATAGCCACCTACGCATCATTGGGCACGGAGCAAGTAACTGCGGAGCGCTCTGAGTTTTTACTCAAAGACATACTCAGAGAAGAGGGCCAGCGACGCGTCAACATTGACTCAATACAAAAAGCGGTCACCGATTATTTTGATATCCGCCTGGCGGACATGACGAGCAGACGCCGCCCTTCTAATATTGCATTTCCAAGACAAATTGCCATGTACCTTAGCCGCAAGATGACGCCATGCTCACTTGTCGAAATCGGCGATGCCTTTGGTGGCAGAGATCATGGGACAGTGATTTATGCATGCCAGAAGGTAAGGGATAGGATTCAGTGTGAGCCGGAGATTCGTGATGCAGTAGACATCCTGATGACCACGCTCAAGCGTCGTTAGATTTTCTCAATGCAGTTACAGCTGCTGACGTCACTCATTTTATTCCTGTATGAGTATCATACATGCCTTAGTAAGTGTGCTGGTGGTATCGTAGTTATTATTTGCCGGTCTACATATGCCGCTCGACGGGCATTACAGCACAACATATTGTGCCAGGGGCGTAAAATTGTTCAAGATTCCTTAATGAGGGCTTGCTTTGGATTAAAAACAACCCAATGTTTTGTCGTCGTCCTCACACTCGTTCACTATTGCGACGACAAACGTTAATTATCACTTAATCAAACATGAAATTTTCTATCAGTAAGGAAGCTTTTCTCGATGCTCTTCAGCAGGTTCAGCACGTTGTAAGTAATCGGGCTACGCTGCCAATTTTATCAAATGTCCTTATCGAAGCTGCTGACGGAAAACTCAAGCTAACCACCACTGATCTTGACGTAGGAGTCAGCGGTAGTGTCGATGCGACAGTAGACAAAGAGGGTTCTACTACATTACCTGTCAAACGTTTGGTTAGCATTATACGTGAGTTGCCAGCAAGCGAGGTCGAGGTTTCCGTGGACGGGAAGAATCATGCCAGTATCAAGTGTGGCCCAAGTTTCTTCAAAATCATTGGTTTAGGAGAGGATGAGTTTCCGCCATTACCCAAGTTTGAAGATTCTACAGAATTCAAAATTGCCCAAGGCGTTCTGCACGATGCGATCAAAAAGACTTCATATGCTATATCTACTGATGAGACACGTTATGTGTTGAACGGGATTTATGTTTCGTTCCGCGAGGGTAAAATGATTTTTGTGGCTACTGACGGTCGCCGCCTTGCAATGGTAGAGAATGACCTTGAATATCCAGCAAGTCACGAAACGGACATCATCGTGCCATCTAAAGCTGTAAGCGAGCTCCAGCGAATGTTGGGTGGAGAGGGGGATGCACTAGTCAAACTCAGTGGCAATCAGATTAGCTTCGAAATAGGTGATAGCATAATCGTCAGTAAGCTGATTGAGGGTAATTATCCAAACTACAAGCAAGTAATTCCAGGTGAGCGTAAAGAGCGTGTTACCATCAATCGTGAAGAGTTCCTCAACACTGTCCGACGAGTTTCCTTACTCACTTCCGAGAGTTCCAATTCTGTTAAGTTGAGCTTCAGCAAGGGAAGTATAGATGTGCAAGCCAACTCAAAGGATATTGGTGAGGCCAAAGAGCCAGTGGTTGCTGACTATGATGGCGAAGAGTTTGCCATTGCGTTCAACCCTGAGTTTCTGATGGCGCCACTTAAGAATCTGAGTGACGAGTCGGTTTACCTTGATCTCATCGATGGGATGAGCCCTGGCGTGATCCGCATCGATGCTTCTTTCTTGTATGTGATCATGCCGATGCGTGTGAGCTCATAGAGGAGATTCAAATTACGAGGTTTTTAAATACTAAGTTCGGAGGGCAACCTCCGAGCTTTTTTTTATTCTCTTTTTTTGATATATATGAACTCATGAAAATGCGTTTCTTCGGTGTAGCTTTATTGTTGCTGATCTCAGCTTGTGGATCTGTGTATGAGGGCCACGATTGCCAGAGTGGTTTAAGGAAGAATCAAAATATGGTAAACTCGGTTGAGCCCATCAAGACTCATGATAATGGAAATCAAGTAAACCATGAAATTGTAAGGAGGGGACAAATCACAGGTGTTGATATTGAGCATTTGTTTGGCTTGCTGCAGGCTGACCGAGTCTTGCTGCTGGATTGTAGACCGCGTCTTTTTTACCTACTGGGGCACATCGATCAGGCGCTCAATCTACCATATAGAAATTATGCGCATCGTATTGAGGTGATCGAAGAACAACTGGATCAAGCGCTGGCTGAGAGCCAAGTGCTTGTAGTTTACTGCCAGAATTACAATTGTCCTGATGCCTATAGGTTTGCCGAGAAAATGGCGGCAAAGGGATACTCGTGTTCAGTCTACAAAGGAGGCTGGCAGGAGTGGAAAGCCTTGGGGCTTTAGCTCATGATGGGGACGAGATTACTCATCGTATTCAGCCCATGAGGAAGTTGTTTCCCAAACGCGTATTTTTGCAATCTTTACATTGGGTCTTACTGGGTACTCCGGGTCTGGTTGATTGACGAAGTGACTCAGAGACGCTTTTGTGTGCAAATAAATGGTGCGAGCCATGACTTCTGTTGTTGGATCTTCGCCTTCAAAGCCGATAATGCGATCACCATAGGCTTCCCTAAAAAACTCAAATTTTGGGTCGTCAGTATTCATGCACAGAGCATGATCATAAGTTTCGAGAAAATCTCCGATCATTCGGGAGATAAGTTTGAAGTCAAAGACCATCTCCCGATTGTCCAAGGTGTCCGCCTCAAAGATTAGTTCGACTTTACGAGTGTGGCCGTGCGGGAATCTACACTTGTCGGGGTGCTTGGAGAGGAGGTGGCCGTTTTCGACCTCGATCATTTTGCAAATGCGATATGGCATGGGTAAAGAATGTTGATGTGGGTGTGATAATTGAAAAGTTTGGAGCGGTGATAAAGTGTCGATTTATTGCTGCTCATATAATCATCTAGGAGATCATTTTCTCTGCTAGTGTGATATCTTCGGGGTAAGTGATTTTGGGGTTTGCCTGTTCATTGGCCACGACACACGTTTTACAATGAATTAGCTCCATGGCGGATACTTCATCAGTAACTCGTTCATGGTTCTGTTGAACAAGTTTGTAGGCTTTCTTGAGAAGCTCGGCTTTGAATATTTGGGGGGTTTCCATCAGCCATAAGTGATCTCTAGAGACAGGTTCACGTACAAAGCCATCGGCACTTATTCGTTTGATTGTCTCTGTGACTGGTCGCGCTGACGTTGCAGCATTGTGTTCGATCGCTGAGTTAAATACTTTGCTGATTTGTTGGACAGTTATCAATGGGCGAGCGCCGTCGTGGACAGCAACGTAATTCGCATCTGGTTGCAGGCAAGCTATGCCTGCGGCTACGGAGTCGTGCCTATCTTGGCCGCCGTCAACGCGAGTAATGGTAGGTTCACTGGGCCTAATGTCTAGAGCATCGTAGCGATCCTTGGGGCAGACTACAATGATTTCAGAGACTTCAGGGCAGTTCGTAAAGGCTTCAATACTGCGTTGGAGCACAGGTTTGCCAGCAAGGTCAGCCAAAAGTTTATCAAAGCCCATACGCTGGCTCGAGCCGGCGGCAACGATGATGACTGATAGCTTCATTATGGCTTATGAAAGTAGTTTTAGAATGGTATAGTGCTGGTCCAAGAGGGGTAATGCTCGCCAGAAGTGCGTGTAGTCACCTGGTTAATTGAGCCGTTTCATGACCTCCTGAGATAGCTTTTTGCCGTCTGCGCGTCCGCCTGTTTTTTCTTGAAGTAGCTTCATGACTTGGCCCATCTCTCTCTTTGTCTCAGCACCAAGCTCGGAAATAGAGGATTCAACGGCAGTGATAATCTCCTCATCAGTCATGGCTGTAGGCAGGTAACTTTCTAAAATCGATATTTCAGCTTTTTCGTTGTCAGCCAGAGCTTGGCGGTCTGCCTTTTCAAATTGTTCGATTGAGTCCTGGCGTTGTTTGATTTGTTTTCGGATAATTGAAATGATCTCAGCATCTTCTAATACAGTGCCAGCACCTGATTTTTGTATGCTAGCATTAGTGATGGCTGTTTTCAGCGCGCGAAGCGTATTGAGCGTTTCCTTATTGCGCTCGCGCATGGCGCTTTTCATATCGTTGCTGATAGTGTCGGTTATTGAATTCATAACTAGTAATGAGAAGGTGTCGCAACGAAGGGATTGAGTAATCGTTGGTTCATTGGGGTGGCAAGCCGTTTAGTGAAGATCCTCGGCTGTGACAGACTTTTGCTCACGGCAACCGAGCCAGACAGCTTGGTCGACTACGCGAGAGCTGTCGCCATCGAAGCGATAACTATGACAGTTGGGGCAGAGGCTAGCGCCAGCACCTACGATAGAGTCGCATCCTTCGCAGACCTTGTAATTGCCTGGATTGTTGGCGATTTCCTTTGCCTTATCTAGGCGAGATTGGTCTTGAGAATTATCAATGATCACTTGGAACTGGTAAATGAGGTATATATTTTGTCTAGGCGAAAAGTAAGGCCAAGCGACAAAAAAGCGACCTCCAAATGGAGGTCGCCATACAATGATTTGTTGAACAAGTAGTTTACTAGAGCAAATTAAGCGTTGATACGCTTGCTGGTCTTGCTTTTCAAATTAGCTGCCTTGTTGGTGTGGATGATGTTATTCTTCTCACACTTGTCTACTGCTGAGCTGAACTCAGAAAAAGTTTTGTTTGCGGTGTCCTTGTCACCTGCCTCTGCAGCGTCAACGGTCTTCTTGCGAAGTGTTTTCATGCGGCTGGTGAGAGACTTATTTTGTGCTGTTCGCGTTGCTGCTTGGCGAACACGCTTGAGGGCTGATTTTGAATTGGCCATGGATAAACTTGAGTTACTAAATTAAGATTGTCGTAGTCATCATCACTCCGTGTGAGTGAGTATGTCATGCGCTGAGGGCCGAGAAACTAGCCCTTTGGGCTGAGCTGTCAAGCTCGATAGCGCTAAAAATGTATGTTTGTGGGGTGGTGTGATCTATTGGGCTTAGATTTCTGACTTTCGAAGAATTTACAAAAACAACCAGACAATGCTTATTTTTTAATGCTTTGTTTGTCTGGGGTATTGAAAACACTTGGCAATTGCTGTGCCAGTGAGGTCAGCGAGGTGAAGTAGAAGCCGACAGGGAAAGGCATCAATAAAATCGCGGCAACCCAACTGCCGTTTAAGGCATTATCGGCAACAATAATGGTGAAGAAGAAAGCAAAAGCTAGTTCTACAAAAGGTGTGAGGGACTTGATTGCTTTGTATCGACTTTTCTTGAAGGTTGATTTTTCTTTTTTTGTACTGCTGTTGATGCCGTGTTTTGGTGTGCGCACGAAGCTTGTTTCATGATTAAACAGGGCCTCTAATACAGCTTTTGCGTTGTTGACTGACATGCCAATACCGAGGGCTAATAGCAGAGGTAAGTATGTGATGTCCTTCATCCAGGTTGTGGGGCGCAGAGCTTTTTGGCTCATGACATAGAACAAGGCGACGGAGACGCTGCCGAAGAAAAAGATGGGGAAATTGAGGAGGTGCTCGGAGATGCCGTTTTGTGCAAACCATGACATGTCGCTTTGCTGCTTGGGTATGATCAAGAAAAGCAGGGCGAAAAGAAGCAGGTAGGCGAAGTTTGAGGTCAAGTGAGCGGTAGCTTCCATTTTACAGCAGAGAGGAGCTTTGCTTTTCCAGATGTCGAACAGGCATTTTTTACACACTTGAATGGAGCCCTTGGTCCATCGATGCTGTTGACTTTTGAATCCCTCCATGTCAACGGGCAGCTCAGCTGGAGTGGTAACGTCATTGAGGAATATAAACTTCCAGCCTTTTAGTTGAGCGCGGTAGCTGAGATCCATGTCTTCAGTTAGGGTGTCGTGTTCCCAACCGCCAGCATCACCAATACAAGACTTGCGCCAGATTCCAGCAGTTCCGTTGAAGGTGAAGAAGCGACCGCTGCGATTACGTGCTGTTTGTTCGAGCTCCAAGTGCCCGTCGAGGAACATGGCTTGGATACGAGTTAGCGCGTTGTAGGTGCGATTGATGTGTTCCCAGCGTGTTTGAATCATGCCGATATTTTCATCCGTGAAATAGTGAATTGTTTTTTGCAGCACGTCTGGGTTAGGTACGAAGTCAGAGTCCAGAATGAAGAGGTAGTCGCCCTTGGCTGTTTCTGTGCCATTCTCGAGAGCTCCTGCTTTGTATCCTGTGCGATCGGTGCGGTGAACATATTCGGCGTCAAAGCCACGCTTGACGAGCTTGGCTACTTCAGCCTTGCAGATTTCGGTGGTCTCATCCGTGGAGTCGTCTAAAACCTGAATCTGAAGCTTGTCTTGGGGGTAGTCTAGTCTGGATACTGACTCTAGGAGCCGCTCCATCACATGCATTTCGTTGAAGCATGGCAATTGTACGGTTACTAGTGGAAGCTCATCGAAGTGAGTTTTCGGCTCGGGTCGGTTACGCGAGTGTTTGAGATACAGTGATAGTATCATCAACCGGTGAAAGCCGTAGCCTGATAATCCGAGGAGAACGAGAAAGTAGAGTGTGATCCAGATGAAGTCCATGATGGGAAGGAGTGAGAGGCGCATCGCTTACTTGCATGGGCTAAGTTTGTCAATGCCAGATCCTGCCATTTTTCAGCATGGTATCAACAACACTTTCCATTTCAGTCGTGAAATATGCTTTCGAAAATTCATGTTGCGTGATTGATTGTTGGTAATGAATATCCCGAATGATGATCGAGAAGAATTTCGTGCGATATTGGTTGAGATCGGTAACCATTACATGCCGTTTGGCCGATTTGGGCCAAAGGATTTTCCTCCCCGTGGTTTGCCAATAATGGACTTGCCTGAAGAGTATCTGGGGTGGTTTCAACAGCGTGGGTTTCCAAACGGGCGCCTTGGTGAACTGCTGGAGATAGTGTGGGGTATAAAGGATGTCGGCATGGACAGCGTTTTTGATCCGATGCGTAAGGCGCGCGGGGGGCGGCGTAGCATCAGAAAATCACGGGGGTCTCACACAAGAGGGCCAAAGCTATAAAGGTCTGATAGCTGCCGTTGTTTTTGAGGTTTGCATGCCCTAATATTTACTTGGGTTGTCCAAGTAGTCGACCATGGTTCGACGCAGTTCAACGGCATTGATGCGGCCTGAGTGTTGCCAAATAATCTTGCCTCCGGGCGCTACTAATACGGAGTAGGGTAGGGCTCCATCCCATTTGGGCGCTATGGTGTCGGCAAGCTCGTCGAGGTTTGAGCCAGAGAAGATATAGTTGTTTGATTTGCGATTTTCTTTTTTGAGGCTAGCTGCAGTCCGTGCAGCCAGCGCCGCTTGATGTTCGATGAGGACTTTAAGTGCACGGTTCTTATCTTCGATGGGATCAATGCTGATACTGACCAATTCGAAAGGTCGATTCTGAAAGCGCCGGTAAGTTTCTACTAAGTCCGGGAGCTCAGCAATACATGGGCTACAGGTTGTTGACCAAAAATTAATGAGCCGCAGTTTCTGTGTATCGTTGGCGGCAAGAGATTTGGCCAGTTTCCCGTCAAGGTCCACGAGCGTCACTGGTAGGGATGCCCATTTGGCGTTATCTTTGGTGACGTCGTCACGTTTCCATGACCATTTGGTGGAGCAGCCGAAGGGACGGGTGATGGCTGTCTCAGGTTCCTTAGCAGAGAGAATGGCATCAATTGCTTGCCTTACGTAGGGGGTTCCGATGTTCTTGGGGCTTCGGCGGGCGTCGTCTATCCTGCCAGTGTATCTTAGCTGGCGCTGGGCATCGAAGACAAAGACGTGTGGTGTAGCCACTGCACCGTAGTCTTTGGTGGTTTGTTGTGTGGAGCCATCATAGAGGTAGGGGAAGTCGTAGTTTTCCTCCATGGCGACATTTTTCATATCTTCCAAGGAGTCACCGTAAACTGAGTAACCTAGCTCATCGAGACGCAGGGCCTTATCATCGTTGCCCGAGATGGCGATCACAGCAACGCCCTTGTCTCCGTAATCTTTGTGTAAACTGATGACTTTGCCTCTGGCGGCTCGCGCATCTGGGCAGTGATTGCAGGTGAAAACAATGACGAGAACGCGAGATTTTGAAAAGTCGTTGAGGCTGTGATCTTTGCCATCAACACCAGCGAGTGAGAAGTCTGGGGCAGAGGAACCAAGCTCTAAGGTCTTAATGGCCTCGGGCTTCGCCCATACAGGAACAATCAGAAAGCTGTGAGTAATCAGGATACAGGCAAGTAAAAAGCAGGCATTTGATTGCATTTAAAAAATGCTAATTGTGATCAATTATATTGCAAGAATTTAGATAGTCGCACGTAATGAGCATATGATTTCAGCGAAGTTTTTTATGTCGTCTTATGTCACGATCTTCATTCTTGGATTGGCGACGCCATTGCAAGCAGTTGATGTCAAAGTGGCGGAAGGGTTTGATTGTCAGCAAATTTACCAAGTGCCCACGAATACACAAGGATCTTGGGTGGCTATTACCAAGCATGATGATGGGCGCTTAATCACGGCAGACCAATATGGATCGATCTACTATGTAACTGTTAATGGTAACAAGACGCCTAAAGTTGAGCCGCTTAATCTTAAAATAGGAGGGGCCCACGGCTTGCTGTGGTTTAAAGACAGGTTATTTGTCTCGGTGTGCGAGAGGAAGGTGGTAAAAGCAGGCGTTTATGTTGTCATGGACAGTGATGGTGACGGCGAGCTAGACAAGGTAGAGCTCATGAAGACACTTGCCGGTGGTGGTGAGCACGGCCCGCATGGATTTGTGGTATCACCTGACGAGGAATGGATTTATTATGTGTGTGGTAATCACACTAACGTGCCAGCCGGGATTGATCATTTTGCGGCAACTAATAAATGGGGCGAAGATCACTTGCTTCCTACACAGCCTGATGCCCGTGGGCATGCCCGCAGCCGTAAGGCACCCGGTGGATGGGTTGCTCGCTTTAAGCCTGACAATTCTCGCTGGGAGCTTATCAGCCAGGGATTCAGAAACGCCTATGGAATCGCCTTTAATCATGCAGGCGAACTTTTCACTTTTGACGCTGACATGGAATTTGACTTTGGCACTCCGTGGTATCGGCCTACGCGTATTTGTCATGTAACGAGTGGTAGCGAGTTTGGTTGGAGACAGGGTACAGGTAAGTGGGCAGACTATTATCTCGATAGTAACCCAGCTGTGCTGGATATCGGTCCTGGGTCACCCACAGGAGTAGTGTCTGGAGCAGGTTCAAAGTTCCCAGCACGTTACCAGGAGGCAATTTACGCGCTAGATTGGACATTTGCGACAATCTATGCGATTCATCTCCAGCCAAGTGGCGCGAGCTACACAGCTCAAAAAGAAGAGCTCGTCTATGGTGAAGGGCTCTCGGTGACCGATGCTGTGATAGGCAACGACGGAGCAATGTATTTCCTCACAGGAGGCAGAAAAACGCAATCAGCTCTCTATCGCGTCAGCTATAGTGGCAATGAATCATGTGAGCCCGTCGAGTCGGGGCAGGCTACCAATGAGCTAGCAGCGTTGCGTCGCAGCCTTGAGGCGCTGCATTTGTCGGCTGATGCGGATAAGCTTGACCTGATCTGGCAATCCATGGGGCATCATGATCGTGCAATTCGCTTCGCAGCCCGTGTGGCTCTCGAGCATTTGCCGATCAAGCTCTGGCAGGATAAGCTTCTCAAGGAAACCAATCCCGCAATCTTGTCCCATGGGGCCGTGGCACTTGCCCATCAGGGAAACAAGGAGAATGCCCAGCCGCTGTTGCAAGCGCTCGCCAAAGTTGATTTTTCATCTCTGAACAGGGTGGGTAAGCTGGAGCTGCTGCGAGCAGTCAGCCTGGTGATTTCACGTTGTGGAGACGGGGCTCAAAGAGATGCGCTTCTTGGAAGCTTGGACGCACATTATCCAGCAGGTGATGATATGGTGAACCGTGAGTTGTGCCGTGTGTTGAGTTATTTGCAATCAGACAGCGTGGTTAAAAAAACGCTTGGTCTCATGGCATCTCGTGGGGCTGAGACACCTCCTGATTGGGCAGCTTTGGCGGCGCGCAACTCCCGCTACGGCAAAGATGTCATCAATATGCTCAACAACTTGCCATCTACCCAAAATCTTCATTACGCCTATTGTCTCAGGGTAGTGAAGGGGCCATGGAGTAAAGGCCAGAGAAGGCAATATTTTCAGTGGTTTAAAAAAGCGGCTAACAAGAGTGGTGGCAAAAGCTACAAGGGTTTTGTAGATAATATACGCAAGGATGCACTGGAGCACGCTACCAAAGAAGAGCGTGAGATGATTAAGGCGTGGAAATTGGAGGTGGTAAGTAATCCTTTTAAGAATCTGCCGCAGCCGAAGGGCCCTGGCAAAGCATGGAGCTTAGCTGATATCTCAAAGCTGAAAAATCTCGATAAGGCGGATTTACTCAATGGCCAACGAATGTTCGAGGCTTGCCTGTGTTTGGCATGCCACCAAGTGGCCGGTAAAGGCGGTGCAGCAGGCCCGGATTTAACCAAGGCCGCGGGTCGTTTTCAGCTTGTTGATATGGGGGAGGCGATCATTGACCCTAGTAAGACCATTTCTGATCAGTTTCAGTTTAGCTTGATCACCAAGAAAGATGGCTCGTTTGTTACCGGAAAGGTTCTCGATGAGAGGGATGGAACCCTCATTGTGGCGGTCAGTCCATATGACTTTTCCCAAACCGTGAAGGTTCCAAGGTCTGAGGTCACAGAGATCAAAGCTTCACCGGTCTCTCCGATGCCTCCAGCTTTGATCAATAGGCTCAATGAAAAAGAGCTTGTCGATCTGATGGGGTATTTGATGAGCTTGAAGTAAACGCTTCGCAGTGATGCCTGACCGATCCCAGATAAGGCTGGGCACAACAATTCGCGCTTACCGCAAGTTCTTGTGAGTATGCTTATGCTCTTGGCGTGGTCGGGTAAACTGAATGCAGTCCACGCTTTCGCACTAAACTCGCCCGAATGGGCAAAAAAAAGCCGCAGAATGGGGGGGACCCTTTCTACGGCTTTTCTGAGATTACAACTTCAACACGCTGATACATGATCAAGCTGATATCTGCAATTCACCCTTACATGAATAAGAACTGCGCGATATACACGCTGTTCTCATAATACATAGACCCCTCAATGAGCTTCTCGTTCAAAGAAAATGGCAAAAAACCCTAAAAAAATAATAACACGCTTATTTAGAGTGCGTTGTAAAACTTTATTAGCTGCTTTTAGCGGCTATAAAATAGACCCTGGCAGATAATTAGCTGCATCTGGGTATTTTGCCTCCCATTGGCCCACGGCATCCGCGAAGTGATCAACTTGGCTGCGCGCTGTGCCAGCATTTTCACCCCCTGTAGCAATGATTTCAGAGAGTTGCTCAAGGCTGAGGGGGATGCGGTCATCTGAGGCTAGGCGCTCTGGGAGGTTGTTTTCATTGATTTTTCCAGCACGCAGGTCGTTGACGGTGGCCACAGCGTGTTCCTTGATGGCGGAGTGGGCAGCCTCGCGTCCTACGCCAGCCTTTACGGCCTCCATCATGATGGTGGTCGTCATCAGGAATGGGAGGTAGTGGTTGTTTTCCGCTTCAATGACAGCAGGGTAAGCGTCCATTTGCCCCAGTACTGTGAGGAAGGTTTCAAAAAGTCCATCGATTGCGTAGAATGCATCTGGTAGCATCAGACGGCGAACCACTGAGCAGGATACATCTCCTTCGTTCCACTGGTCTCCCGCCAGGCCACCCGCCATGGTGACATGTCCTTTGAGGATAACATGGAAGCCGTTGACGCGCTCGCATGAGCGTGAATTCATTTTATGGGGCATTGCACTTGATCCAGTTTGGCCTTTGGCGAAGCCCTCACTGGCGGTTTCGTGCCCTGCCATGAGTCGAAGTGTGCGGCACAGAGACGATGGGCCTGAGGCGATATCTGCAAGGGCTGACACAGTGCGCATATCAAGAGAGCGGGGGTATACCTGCCCTACATTGGTGAATACTTCTGGAATGCCGAGGTGACTGCATACTTTTTGTTCAAGTTGTGATGCTTTTTGTGCATCGCCGTCAAATAAAGAGAGTTGGTCCATTTGAGTGCCAACTGCACCTTTGAGACCACGCACAGGGTAGGTTTCAATCAGGTGGTTGAGCATGTCGAGTGCCCCTAGTAGTTCCTCTCCGTTCATGGCAATGCGTTTGCCAAAGGTAGTTGGCTGAGCTGCTACGTTGTGAGTGCGGGCGGTGATAACAAGATCACGCCACTGCACGGAGCTATTCTTCATTTTTGCCAAAGCCGTGACGGCCTTTTCCCTAATGATGAGAAGAGAGCGGTATACTTGAAGTTGTTCGACATTCTCGGTGAGGTCACGTGAGGTCATGCCTTTGTGAATATGCTGGTGTCCTGCGAGATCACAGAACTCCTCAATACGTGCTTTAACATCGTGGCGTGTAATGCGCTCACGTTCCATGATGGAAGCCAGATTTACTTGGCTTTTTACAGACTCGTAGGAATCAATCGCTTCTTGTGGGATATCTAAACCAAGCTCTTTTTGAGCCTTCATGACGGCAATCCAGAATTCCCGCTCCAGGACGATGCGGCCTTCTGCTGACCAAATTTCAGAAATAGCGGGAGAGGCGTAGCGTTCGGCAAGGACGTTGGGAATCATATGAGTAAGTGGTTTATGTCAGAAAAAATATAAGGGGAATGAATACGTAAAAGAGCCTACTGGCAAACATATTTCAATCGAGCTTGATGGATTTTGGTTTTTGTCTCGTTGGGGATTTCAGGCGCATGTTTGGATGACACGAGCAAGGGTATCGATGAGCTGCTGGCGCAGGGGAGTAGACTCTTTGCTGATTTGGCGCTGTAGAATTTCGTATTGTTTGCGCCCTTGCTCAGTCTCTATCGCTACGGGTTCGTAGCCGTATTCACTGAGGTCATAGGGGCTTGCTCGCATGTCAAGTTCCCGGGCCTTGAGCGCTAGCTGAAAACAATCCCAAAGTAGTTTGCTGCCAACCCAAGGCATGCATTTGGAAGCCCACTTGTAGAGATCCATATTGGTGTGAAGGCATCCGCATTGTTCAAAGTCTTGCCGACTATCTAGAGTGGGTTTGAGTTTATTGAGCTCAATGGCTGCTGGAGAGAAAAAACGATAAGCATCAAAGTGACTGCAGGTAATTGGTCGAGATGCGACAAGCTTATCGATCTGTTTCTGCGGCAGTCTTAGTTTTGTTGACTCGCTGTGCCTAATATTTTGCCCCTGATAGACCATCGCCCATTCGTGTAGACCGTGGCATGCAAAGTTAGGGTTTCTTGTTTGGCTGAGGCATAAAAGGTTATGAATCCATCGCAGCCTTTTGATTTCTTTGTCAGATAGAGCATCGGTGGTCAGCGTAATACTCTGATTACAGTCTTGGTAGTGTTTCGACTTAAATTTGTGATGTAGCTTCTCAGTGCTTTCAAGTTTAGTGCCGTATCCCGGGTGCCACTGCTCTAATTTCCCTAATGAAAAAGGGTAGTAAGTGAATAGGAAGTCTAAGACGGGGTGTTGCTGGTGGCTGGCCTTGCGACGACGATAGGGCACTGTCCATTTCCTGACCTCATTGCGGTGCTCGTTCGCCAATGGCTGCCAGTGAACTAGCTGAATGTAATCTGTCTCAGATGTCAGCATGATGCAGAGACGCTTTTATATGAGGGCAGAGAAGAGGGAAGTGTTTTTCTAAATGAGAAAGTTCGCCACTGGTATATATATCACACTTGGGCTGTGATACTTCGAGCTCACCTGCGATAAAGTGATTCACTCGCTGAGCCACTGCTTGTCCAGTATCCATAACGGTAACTTGCGGTCCGGCGATGTCTTGAATGAGAGGCTTTAGAAAAGGGTAATGACTACAGCCTAATACGAGAACATCTGCTCCTGCTTCAATCAATGGCAGAACTTCTTCTTCTACAATAGTACGAGCCGTTGGGCTGTTGAGGTCACCGTCTTCGACGAGCTTGACGAAGTTAGGGCAGGGGCGCGTGATGATGGTTACGCCCTCGCCATGGTCGTTGACCAAACGGTGGAATTTTTCCCCAGCTAAGGAGGCTTCGGTCGCTAGTATTCCTACAGTCCCAGTTTGGGTATGGGCAGCAGCGGGCTTGATTCCGGGCTCCATTCCGACAAAGGGGACTGGGTAGGCAGATCTTAGTGCCTCCACTGCGGCTATTGTTGCTGAGTTGCATGCGATGACGATCAACTTGCAGTTTTTAGAAAGTAGGAAATCGGTTATGGCGTAGACGCGGCGCTGAATGTCTTCTGCATCACGTGCTCCGTAGGGACACCAGGCGCTGTCACCAAAGTAGACGATGGGCTCGTTGGGTAAGGTTTTGCGAATCTCATTAAGAACTGAGAGGCCGCCGATTCCAGAGTCGAGAATCCCTATGGGGTGCTTTGATTTCAAGTGTGGTGGTCAGTTAAACAAATTCATCTGGGGCGAATCAGCCTCAGGGAGAGAATTATTTTTTGTGTTTTTGGCCCTCGGTTTATCCTTGGCCTCGGGCCGCGTTGAATTCATTTCAAGGTGCGATAGGATATCCTTTGCTCGATCGATGATTGTCGGAGGTAGGCCTGCTAGTCGAGCTACCTGGATACCGTAAGACTTATCAGCAGTGCCCGGAACGATTTTGCGTAAGAAGATGATGTCATCATTCCACTCCCGCACGGCAACATTGTAGTTTTCTACGGCTTCTCGGGTGCGCGATAGATCGGTAAGCTCGTGATAGTGAGTAGCAAACAAGGTGCGCGCTTTGATGGTGTCATGTAGGTGCTCGGCTACTGACCATGCAATTGAGAGACCATCAAATGTTGCTGTCCCTCGTCCGATCTCATCCAAAATGACAAGTGATTTTTCGGTGGCATTGTTGATGATGAGCGAGGTTTCATTCATTTCCACCATGAATGTTGATTGGCCACTAGTGAGGTCGTCCGAAGCTCCAACACGGCAGAAAATACGATCGACTAGACCAATGTGAGCCTTCTCGGCGGGCACGTAAGCCCCAATTTGAGCCATCAATGTAATTAATGCAACCTGACGAATGTAGGTTGATTTACCTGCCATATTTGGACCTGTGAGTAAGATGAGCCGTGAACTGGTCGCCTCGATGAGGGTGTCATTCGGGACAAACTTTTCTTCGACTAAAGTTTGCTCCAGAACGGGATGACGGCCATTTGTGATTTGCAGGTTTCCCGAGTGGTCAATGAGGGGTCGAGTATGCTGATGGAGCTGCGCAAGCTCGGCAAGACCGAGCAAAACATCCAATGTAGCCAGTGATTCAGCGCATTGCTGCAGACGATCAATCTCTTCTGCCACAGCTTGCCTTAGCTTAATAAATTCTTCGTATTCAAGCTGCTTAGCACGTTCGTCAGCTCCAAGAATCTTGTTCTCCATCTCCTTGAGTGCAGGCGTGATGAAGCGCTCAGCATTCGTCATTGTTTGTTTGCGCTGATAGTCATCAGGCACAAGGTCGAGCTTTGCCTTGGTGACCTCTAAGAAGTAGCCGAAGACGTTGTTGAATTTGATTTTTAGCGAGTCGATGCCTGTTCGCTTGCGCTCGGTTTCTTGGAGTTCTGCAAGCCACTGCTTGCCGCTAGACGAGGCGGCCCGAAGCTCGTCGAGTTCAGAGTTGAAGCCGTCCTTGATGATGCCCCCGTCTTTAGTTCCTGCTGGCGGCTCGGTAACTAGGGCTTGATCTAATGTGTTAGTTAGTTCGGGGAATTGGTGAAGGCTTTCAAGGAGGTGCATTTGAAATGCATCGTCTGGAGCTTGCTCGTTAAGCGCCTCTAGGTGGCTTCTTAAGTTTGGAATTTGGAGCAGTGAAGTAAGAAGCGACATCAGGTCGCGGGCGTTACCTGAGTTTTGAGATAAGCGTGAAGTGGTGCGCTCGATATCGCGTATGCCTTTGAGTTGGTCTCGACATTGGCCTAATAAAAAAGGCTCTGCAAGAAAGGCAGCGATGAGGTCTTGCCGAGAGGTCAGCAGCTCCAGGTCGTGAAGTGGGTGTAGAATCCAATCTCGCAGTTTGCGAGCTCCCATGGGAGTTGCTGTTCGATCAAGTGCTCCAAGTAGCGAGTGCTGCCTTCCTGTAGGAGAGTCGACGAGATCAAGGTTACGTTGTGATGATGCATCAATGATGACATGCTCATCTCCGACACGAACAGAAAGGTGTCTGATGTGATCGCATGATCGCCGCAGCTGATAGGAGAGATAATGGAGGATGGCTCCCGCAGCAGAGATGGCGGAGTGCATGTCGTCACAACCAAAGCCACGCATGGATTGAACCTTGAAATGATCGCAAAGCGATGTCTTGGCCTGGTCGACTAGGAATGCGTATGCATCGTAGGGAAGACAACCAGTGAGGTGGCCAAATAAATGAAGCTGGTCGTCGCCAATAATTAATTCTTTTGGACTCAGACTTTGAAGCGTGTCTTTTAATGAGTCGATATGATCGAACTCAGTGACGGTAAATTCGCCGGTAGAGTGATCAGCATAGGCGAGGCCGATTTTTTTGCCCGCCTGATATACCGCCGCAATGTAGTTGTGCCGGGTGTCATCTAGAAGCGTGATGTCACTGACGGTGCCGGCTGATATAATTTGAGCGATTTCTCTTTCGACGATTTTGCCTGGTTGAGGTTCGCTGGTTTGTTCTGCAATGGCGACTCGTTTGCCTGCTTGGATGAGTTTGGCAATGTAGCCTTGCGCGGCATGATGCGGAACTCCGCACATTGGAATGTCGTTGCGTTTGGTGAGTGCAACATTAAGAACACTGGAGGCAGTTTTGGCATCTTCAAAAAACATCTCGTAGAAGTCTCCGAGGCGATAAAATAGCAGGATATCATCAGGCAGAGATCGGCGCATTGCCTGATACTGAACCATCATGGGAGTCAGTTTTTTTTCTTTAACCTGGTTGTCTTTCGCGGTTGCCATTCTGTGGTAATTTTTAGCGACTAAAAGCTGGAGTGTCCAGCGCTTGGATTACATGCGCTGCGAAAGCATTATTTATGCTAGGTTATTGACAGATTTATCATTAAACGATGTATATAAATCATATGAAATTTGTTACTACTTTATTACGCTTTTTGTCAATTTGCTCTCTATGCTCTACAGTATTGATTGCACAGGCTTATGCGGACGATGACGATACTCCACTGGAAAAAACGATGTCGGAGAGTAGTAAGGCACTCAAGAGTTTACGCAAAATAGACAAGGATGATTGGGTCGGTGGGGCTGAGGCCGCGCGTGCAGCAGCAGAAGGGATCAGAAAAGGCATGGAATACATTCCCGTATTGATCGAGGATATGGCTGATGGTGATGACAAGGTGAAAGCAATTGCTGATTACCGCAGGATGATGGGCTTATCTTATGCCTACCTCTGTGAATTGGAAATGGCATATCTTGAGAAGGATGCTGACAAAGTTGATGCTGCGATGTCCAAGGTGAAGGCGGGGAAAAAAGAAGGACACAAGAAATACAGTGATGATTAAGCGCTCAGGTGCATTGTCATTATTTGATTTCCTATGATGGTGAGATCCCTCATTAAATTTATCCGGCTTCGGTTTGTCCGGCTTCGGTTTGGGCTCATCTCTCGTCGGCCATGCCGAATTGTTGATGCAAGTGGAGTCAAACTCTCGCCCCAAAAAATTGGTGAGATAGGTGAGCGCATTGCTGCCAATCATCTAGTGCTAAATGGCCGCAAGTTATTGTATAAGAATTATCGGGGTCCTCGCGGAGGCGAAATAGATATTGTTGCGCGTGATGGAGAGACGCTTAGCTTCGTGGAGGTGAAGACGAGGACACGCAAGGGGTATGGTAGACCTCTTGATGCGGTGGATAGACATAAACAACAACTCATTGAGCGTGGTGCTAATTCGTGGCTTAAGTTGCTGGGGAGGCGTGACTTTGTCTGGCGATTCGATGTCGTTGAAGTTATACTGACTGATGGTGAATTAGCTGAGGTGAATGTGGTAAATAATGCATTCTGAGATACTTGTATTGAGGCCTAAAAACTTAATAAATGTCTCATCATAGCATTGCCAAGCATGAGTGAATAAGAGAAACTTCAGTTCTTTATAATTCCATGTCTAATTCACCTAAGATGCCGCTTTATGTAATCGGCCACAAAAATCCTGACACTGATGCCATCTGCTCGGCGATCGGCTATGCTGATTTGCTGCAGAAAAAAGGTCATGCTGGGGCTTTGCCTGCCCGATGTGGAGCTGTGCCCACAAGAACCGCGTGGGTGCTTGAGAAGGCAGGCATGGAAAAGCCGCTTTTGCTCGATGACGTCAGCGCCACTGCCGAGATGATCTGCCGCAGGGATGTGGTAAAGGTGGGTGATGATGCCACCTTCCTCGAGGCCTATGAGCTGATGCTATCCGAGAAGGTTCGTAGCATACCTGTTGTAAATGCTCAAAATCAGTTGTGCGGTTTGTTGAAATACCTCGATTTATTGCAGTTGCTGATGCCAATTGATACTGAGCCTGAATCAGTGCGAAGGATGATTGCGTGTCCCGAGAAGATTGCCGGAACACTCGGTGCAAAGGTTGAAGGTGCAAACTTGAGGGGGCAAGAGCGTGAAATCATACAGCTTGTTGGTGCTTCCAGTGTGGATACCGTGCAAAAACGTCTAGAACTCGCAACGGAGGTAGGGGAGATCAAATCCTATGTTGTGATATGCGGGGACCGCCCAATCATTCAGCGCACAGCAATTGAGTATGGCGTTTGTATGTTAGTGGTTACCGGTGGCTTTGAGGTTTCTGAGGATCTCATACAGGCATCCAAGGAAAATGGGGTTGTAATACTCAGGTGCAAACAAGATACGGCCACTGCGTCGAAACTGATTCGTTGCTCGAGAATGGTGAGTCACGCATTGGACGATAATATTACGCGTGTCATGGCGCATGATTCGGTGAAAGTTCTTAGAGATGGATTAGCTTCCGAGAAACAGGATCTATTTCCTGTGATTCAGCCAGGCGACAACCGCTTGATGGGAGTTATTTCAAAATCAGATTTAATTGACCCGCCTCGTATTCGCCTCGTGATGGTAGATCATAATGAATATTCTCAAGCCGTTGAGGGTGTCGAACATGCTGAGGTTATTGAAGTGATTGATCACCACCGTCTGGCTGGAGACTTGGTGTCGAGTGAGCCGATCAGATATATCAATGAGCCTGTCGGTTCATCCTGCACCCTTGTTGCTCGAGAATATCGGTATGCAGGGATCGACATTCCGAGAGAGGTGGCGATGTGCCTGATCGCAGGCATGGTCTCTGACACCTTGAACCTTACTTCTCCGACAACGACAAATTTAGATCGTGAAGTGCTTGAGTGGCTCTGTGGTATTGCCTCTGTGGATGCAGCTGAGTTCACCCATGACTTTTTTGCGTCTGGATCTTTGTTGGCGCACAACACTGCCGATGAGGCAATCAACGCCGATCGTAAAGTATTTGAGGAAAATGGTGCGAGAGTCAGCATTTCGCATGTGGAAGAATCTGGTTTAGATTTATTCTCCGGGCGTAAAGAGGACCTCGCGGCCGCTCTTGATGACTTGATTGAGCTCAAAGGCTATGACTTAGCACTTCTCATAATTACTGATATCAACAGTCATCATAGCCTTTTGCTGGGTAGCGGGGATGCTCAAATTATGAATGCCCTCAATTTTGAACGTGATGCTGAGGGCGTATTCCAAGCTCCGGGGGTAGTAAGTCGCAAAAAACAGGTTTTTCCTGCAGTTTGTCAGGCGATTCGGATTGCCTCACACAGCTAACCTGCAAACAATGCGACCTATAACATCATGGCACGAGACATTGTAGTAATTAAAATTGGTACGGGGGTATTAACTTCTGAGAAAGACGGCACACTCGATGAGGCTTCGCTGGTGCGTTTAGTCACTTCCGTCTCCGAGTTGGTTGCATCAGGAGTCCCCTGTGTAATGGTCTCAAGCGGAGCTGTTGGTGCCGGCGTCTCGGCCCTAAAGCTGGGTGGATATCCTCAGGATACGGCCTCGCGGCAGGCGTGCGCCGCCGTTGGGCAAACTCGGCTGATGCATGCTTATGAGAATCTTTTTCAAAAGTTTAGACTCAATGTAGCTCAAATTTTGCTCACGGCCTCAGACCTTGATCATGAACGTCCAAGCAATCATGTGATGGACACTCTTCATCGTTTGTTAGAAGAAAAGAACATTGTGCCTATCATTAACGAAAACGATACCGTTGCTGTGCAAGAATTAAGGGTGGGGGACAATGATATGCTCTCAGCTCGTGTGTCACGCCTCTTGGATGCTCGCTTGCTTGTAATGCTGAGTACTGTTGATGGTCTTCAGGGCGATGATGGTGGCGTTGTGCCTGAGGTCACGGACATAGATGCTGTTGCTCAGCACGTCAGATCTGATCATGGAAAGTTCTCCATTGGAGGAATGGCCTCAAAGCTGGAGGCTGTAAAGTTTGCACTAAATGCTGGAGTAGAGACAGTCATCGCAAGTGGTCATGAACCATCAGCCCTCAAAGAAATCATTGCAGGGGGGCAGGGGGGGACACGCTTCCCTCTCTCAGTATGATAATGAAAGCCAAATGAACTTTAGTCATGAGTTGGAATAGCTGCTCTTCTAGTTGACCCGCCGCTATATCTAGTGTAAGTTTCACCATCGTTATAACCATGTTCCTATCATTGAATTGTGAGTGAAGAATACTCAATTTCAGCATACCACAACAACGAGTTCTCATGGATTCGCTGCGACGGAAAGGGATCATTCATCAACAGCCCAGTAATCAAGGATTGGTGTGAGAAGGAACTAGGTGCTGGAGCAACACGCATTGTTATAGATTTAGAGGAATGTAAGGGCATGGATTCTACCTTCATGGGCACAATGGCAGGTCTTGCCATGAGGTTGATGAAACTGCCTGAGGGTAGGCTGCAGATTGCGGGGCCATCTGAGCGGAGCCGCAAGTCACTGGAAGACCTAGGGCTGGATGTTCTAATGGACATAGACCCTCAGGAAGCTAGCTGGCGCCAATCTATCGAAGATATCCGAGCCAACTTAGTGGCATGCAGGGGATCGGATGAGAAAGTGGGTCAAGGGGTTCATGTTCTTGATGCCCACAGGAAGCTGTGTGAGGCGGACAATCGTAATACTGAAAAATTCGGCACCGTCCTTGATTACTTGGAAGCCGAGGTGAAAGCCAAACAATCTGACGATGAATAATGGTAATGTAAGCAGGAAGCGGGGAGACCTATGTCCGATCAGTTTCAGTTTCTGATGCCAAGTCCGATATTTATTTCATAACCCACCCTTACTCACAGTATTTTAATGTTGGACCCAGCTTACCTTGTGGCGGTCGTTTTGCTCATTTCTTGGGGCATTACATTATTTGCATGGAGCAAGACTCGCCAGAGCCTATACAAAATAAGGAAGGAAAAAGATGACATTGTGGGTGAAGAAATGAGGATGTTTGATTTCCTTCACCACATTGGTGAGGCGATAGAGAGAGACATCACTCCTGCGCAACTTTATAAAGAAATTGTAGAAGGCTTTGAGGAGGTTTTAAGTGCTGATGCTGGAGCGATCTATTTGTTGAGTGAGGATCGGGCGTATCTGGTGCCCAAATTTATTTCTGCAAACTGTCCGCCACTTGTGAGCGTGCCAGCGCAAGCCATTGAAAAATCGAGAACAAACCCAAGGGCATTAATGAGCTACCTTATGTTGGCTCGGACTGGGGCTCATGAAGGTTTGCTGGGGCAGGTGATTAGCTCCGAGGGGAGTATGCGCATTGAGAGCCTGAAGGGGCACGATTTGCTATCGGCTTCATCTGCCCTTTATCAGGGTGATTCATCAGCAATGCTATCAACTTTGCAATACGGTGGTCGAAATATTGGTGTTGTTGTTGTGATACGTAATCATGCAAACGGTTTATTTTCCGATAATGACTATGATGTATTCAGATCTGTTTCAGAGCAGTCTGCCTTTGCCATGGGGAATGCAATGATTCATCAGGAGCTCACAGAGAAACGAAAGCTTGATGATGAGTTAAGAACTGCCAGAGAGGTTCAAAATGTTCTGCTTCCATCGGGGGAACCTCACATACCTGGCTACCGAGCTTATGGTAGTAATACTCCTGCTCGCATGATCAGTGGCGATTACTTCGATTATATCGACTTGCCTGATAACAGAACGGGAATCGTCATTGCTGATGTCACAGGCAAGGGCCTTCCTGCTGGTCTATTAATGGCGATGTGCCGAAGTGTATTGCGCCTAACGGCTAAAACAACAGTCAGTCCGTCTGAGGCATTGGGACTAGTGAACCGGCATCTTTTTCCTGATGTAAGAGAAGACATGTTTGTAAGTTTGATCTATATCGTGTTGGACAATGATACAGGGAATCTGAAAATGTCTCGTGCTGGTCATGATGCTCCTATGCTATATAGATCAAAGACAGATAAAATCGAGACGGTAAAACCCCCGGGGTTAGCTCTTGGGATTGACTCAGGAGACGTCTTCGATCGCGTGACCAAAGATCAGGAGATAGACATGCACCATGGTGATGTGCTATTACTTTATACAGACGGTGTGTGCGAGGCGGTTAATGACGATGATGTTGAGTTCGGCCTAGCCAAGTTAGAGCAAGTATTTTGCAGGACTGCTGCTATGGGGAGCGAGAGAGTTGTGGAATCAATTAGACGAGAAGTTTCTGTGTTTTCGGGTAACCAGCCGCAAATGGATGACATCACAATGGTAGCGATTGAAAGAAGATGAAAATAATCAATTGTTGGTATTGTCTTATTTATTGGAATACATCTTGCAAGATGCCTGACTTTTCATAGTATTTAAATTGTTGATTGGACGTGTTGTCCTTTTCGCAACCAAATACGAACTAAAAACAAACTAAGTTATATTATGAAAATCGTTAAAATTATCGCAATCGCAGCAGCAGCATGTGGATTCATGGTCACAGCTTCATGCTCATGTCAGTCAGAAGCTCCAGCTCCTGTACACGTAGAAGCTGCTAAGTAATGCTTCTCTGTGTGAAGACCTTCAAACGCTAAGACTACACTAACTATGAAAATAGCTATCACGTTTGCTGCTATCGCAGGTCTTGCACTTTGTGCGTCCTGTAGCTCTCAACCTGAGTCACAGGTCGATCCTGCTCCAGTCGTAGAGATTTCTGCAAAATAAGCGGAACGCATTCGAACAATTATTACAACAAGGGCGGGTTAGTTATCTAACCCGTCTTTTTTTGTGTGCTCATGTTTCGTATGTTATTCTCTCTTTTAGGCTGTTTGTTTCTGCTTGTCATAGGGTTCTATTCGAGTCATAAATATCCAGTAATTAATAATATCTATGAATTTGTTTAAACTATTTATCGTATCCGTTGTAGCAATAGGTTTTTGTTCTCTATCTTCTTGTGGATGCTGCACCGGTGAAGATCCTGCGCCCAAGTTGCGCCCGCTACCCAAATACAATGATTTGCCAAGCCCAATGGCTCCAGTATCAGAGCCGGCTCCTGTCCTGGAGGTAAGCGGAAAGTAGTCCGCCATCCTGGTAAACATCAGCCGCACATCTGTTTAGTTGCCGCTGCAATTCTTATGGTCACGTTTACACGTGGCCATTTTTATGGATCATTGTCTGCATTGCAGCGTAGTTGCGTCTTTGTCTCAGTGCGCCATGTTGTCTGGTCTAGAGGCTTAGCTAGTGCGACAATTTGACTCTTTTATCTCGGCTTGATCAAGCTTTGCAGCGGGAAATTCTTTTTAACATATTCATTGTCAATGAATTGATCTATCGCCCCAGTATGTTGGCATAGAATGTGCATGTGGGTTATTACAAATGTCTGTCACCACAACGTGCTTCAGTAATCTCACTTAACTAAGTCACATTGCATCATCAGATAAGCAATTCAATCTACGTGCTGAAGCACGTCAAAAAAAACATCAAACTAACAAATTATTATGTCTAAAATACTCGGAATTGACCTTGGAACAACCAACTCTTGCATGGCTATCATGGAAGCTGGTGAGCCTCAGGTGCTAGAAAACTCAGAAGGTGCTCGTACAACACCATCTATTGTTGCTTTTACCAAAAACGGAGAGCGCCTTGTAGGACAGGCTGCAAAGCGCCAAGCTGTTACCAACCCTAAAAATACGATTTTCTCTGCCAAGAGACTAGTAGGTCGTAAATTTGCTGAACTCAACGATGAGGACAAACAGCTACCATACACCGTAGTAGAAGCAGACAACGGTGACGCGCATATCGAGGTTGAAGTTGACGGTGAGAAGAAAACATACTCTCCTCAGGAAATTTCAGCGATGATCTTGGGTAAGCTCAAAAGTGATGCAGAAGCCAAACTCGGCGAAACAATCACTGAGGCAGTAATCACTGTTCCGGCCTACTTTAATGATTCTCAACGTAATGCAACTAAAGCAGCGGGAGAGATTGCCGGCCTCAAAGTGCGTCGTATTATTAACGAGCCTACCGCGGCCTCTTTGGCATACGGCTTGGACAAAAAGTCTGATGAGCAGATTGCTGTCTACGACCTTGGTGGCGGAACTTTCGATATTTCTGTGCTGGAAATTGGTGATGGCGTATTCGAAGTGCTTGCGACTGACGGCGACACTTTACTGGGTGGTGATGACTGGGATAACGCCATCATCAAGTGGATCGTGGATGAGTTTAAAACCAGTGAAGGTGTTGACCTCGCTGGCCAACCTGATGCTCTTCAACGCATTCGTGAAGAGGCAGAGAAGGCAAAGATCGCACTCAGCTCGTCTCAGAACTACGATATCAATTTGCCCTTCATCACAGCGGACCAAAATGGCCCCAAGCATATTCAGACTACCATCAGTCGTTCCAAGTTAGAGCAGATTACGGACAGATTGTTTGACCGCACCAAGAAGCCAGTATTGGATTGCTTGAAAGAAGCTGGTGTTGACCCCAGCGATATTGATGAGCTGGTTCTCGTTGGTGGTATGACTCGCATGCCTAAAGTGCAGGAGATTGCAGCTGAGCTTGCTGGCAAGAAACCTCACAAGGGTGTGAACCCAGATGAAGTAGTTGCTATTGGAGCATCCATACAAGGGGGGGTTCTCCAGGGTGACGTTTCAGATGTGCTACTTCTAGACGTAACGCCTCTCAGCCTCTCCATTGAAACGATGGGAAGCATAGCTACGCCAATGATTGAGCGCAATACAACAGTGCCAGCCAAGAAGTCTCAGATTTTCTCCACAGCAGCCGATAGCCAGCCAGCAGTAGACATCCGCATTTGCCAAGGTGAGCGCAAGATGTTCGACGATAACAAGCTGCTCGGTAATTTCCGTCTCGATGGCATTGATGCTGCGCCACGTGGCACACCTCAAATTGAAGTAACCTTCGACATCGATGCCAATGGTATTCTTCATGTTTCAGCCAAGGATAAAAATTCTGGTAAGGAGCAGAAAATCTCTATCGAGGGTTCAAGCGGACTTTCTGATGAAGAGATCGAGAAAGCTAAGCGTGATGCCGAAGCTCATGCAGATGAGGACAAAAAACGTGCTGAAGGTGTTGAAACAAAAAACAACGCGGAGAACCTTGTCCACCAAGTTGAAAAACAATTGGAGGAGCTAGGGGAGCAATTACCTGCAGAGCTTAAGTCTGGCATTGAGGCTAAAATTGAAGCAGTCAAAGAGGCTCTGAAGTCAGACGACCTTGATGCAATCAAATCGGCTACTGGTGAATTAGAGGCCTCACTCCAAGAGCTAGCACAAGCGGCTCAAGCTGCAGGTGCTGCAGCAGGCGGTGCCGAAGGTGCTCCAATGCCTGATATGGATGCAGCCCCTGATGACTCCGAGTCTTCAGAACCCAAACAAGCCAAGGGCAAGGTCGTAGACGCAGAAGTCGTCGAGGACTAATCCATCAACAATCTCAGATCTATCTGGTCTCAAAAGGCCAGCTAGATCTTTTTCTTGAAATAAAAAAACAAACTACAACTAACTAATAATATTATGGCAACCATAACACCCATCGGACAGCGCGTCCTCGTGAAGCGCCTTGAAGCCGAAGAAGTAAGTGCTGGAGGCATTGTCCTTCCAGATACCGCAAAAGAAAAACCACAGGAGGCAGAAGTTGTTTCTCTCGGAACTGGTGGCAAAGACGAAGATGGCAAGGCTATCGAGTTTGCTGTCAAGGCAGGGGATACGATTCTTATTTCCAAGTATGGAGGCACCGACGTTAAAGTTGACGGCCAGGATTTGTTGATTCTTTCTGAGTCAGACATCCTAGGTATCGTGAGCTAACTAACTAACCATCACACAACTATTACAATATAAAATAATATGGCTAAACAACTACAATTCGACGAAGCAGCTCGCCACGCACTTTTGCATGGTGTTGAGAAGCTTGCCGCCGCCGTTAAGGCAACACTCGGGCCCTCAGGCCGTAACGTCATTCTCGACAAAAAGTTTGGTTCCCCAACAATCACCAAGGACGGTGTATCTGTTGCTAAGGAAATTGAACTTGAAGACCCTTATGAAAACATGGGTGCTCAGCTTATCCGTGAGGTTTCAAGCAAGACATCAGATATTGCTGGTGACGGAACAACAACCGCCACAGTTCTTGCTGAAGCTATCTACAAAGAGGGCCTTCGCAACGTAACTGCTGGAGCTAACCCTATCTCACTGCAACGTGGAATCATGAAGGCTTCTGAGGCCATCGTGGCTCAACTTCATGAGCTCTCAAAGGAGGTTTCAGACACATCTGAAATTGCTCAAGTTGCTACTGTGTCCGCAAACTGGGACACCGAAATCGGTAACATCATTGCCGAGGCGATGGACAAAGTAGGCAAGGACGGCACAATCACTGTTGAAGAAGCCAAGGGAATTGAAACCACTCTCGACGTTGTCGAGGGCATGCAGTTCGACAAAGGCTACCTCAGCCCTTACTTCGTAACTGACGCAGAGGCAATGGAGTCATCTCTAGACGATGCACTCATCTTGATCAACGAGAAGAAAATCAGCTCACTGAAAGATCTTTTACCTCTTCTTGAGAAGGCTGCCAAAACAGGCAAGCCACTCCTGATCATTGCTGAAGATGTCGATGGTGAAGCTCTTGCAGCTCTTGTCGTCAATAAACTTCGTGGCACGCTCAACGTTGCTGCTGTTAAGGCGCCTGGATTTGGCGACCGTCGCAAAGCAATGCTCGAAGATATCGCTATCCTCACAGGTGGTAAGGTGATTACTGAAGACCTTGGTATTAAGCTTGAGAATGTTGAGCTTGAGGACCTAGGTTCAGCTAAGCGTATCACCATTACTAAAGATGCGACAACTATCGTCGAGGGTGAAGGTGGCAGCGAAGCTATCACTGGACGCGTCAACCAGATCCGTAAGCAGATCGAAGATACATCTTCTGATTACGACCGTGAGAAGCTCCAGGAGCGTCTTGCAAAGCTTGCTGGTGGAGTAGCCGTTATCAACGTAGGTGCTGCGACTGAGACAGAGATGAAAGAGAAGAAGGCGCGTGTTGAAGATGCCTTGCATGCTACTCGCGCTGCTGTTGAAGAAGGTATCGTTCCCGGAGGTGGAACAGCACTTATTCGCGCTCAAGCAAACATTACTAATCTTGGACTCGTCGGTGACGAAGAGACAGGTGCTGGTATCGTAGCTCGTGCCGTAGAAGCTCCACTTCGCCAGCTATCTGCAAACGCAGGTCTTGAGGGAGCTCTTATCGTTGAGCACGTTAAGAATGCTTCAGGTAATGAAGGATACAACGTTGCTACAGGTGAATACACTGACTTGATCAAAGACGGTGTGGTTGACCCAACGAAGGTAACTCGTAGTGCACTGCAGAACGCAGCATCTATTTCTGGTCTGCTTCTTACCACTGAGTGTGTTGTCACAGATATTCCTGAAAAGGAAGAACCAGCTGCCGGTGGTCACGACCACGGAATGGGCGGCATGGGTGGCATGGGCGGCATGATGTAGAGCCCTAAACTTATAAAATATCAAACTCCGGTTGCCGTATGGTAGCCGGGGTTTTTTTGTCTGCACGCAGAGCCATCACCCCATTGCTGCGAGAGTCGGGAATGGCCAAGGTATAAGCTGTATGGCTGGCGGGTGCTAGCCGTCACAACACTGAATGCTAGACGATTTCGCCAATCTCCACGTTGAGATCATCGCTTAGTGCCTCAACGGCGCTGATGAGTTCTTGCTCATCGGTGCTATCAGGCACGCAAACAGTACCGCAGGCATGAAAAATGGGGTGACCCGCCATGGCGGCACTTTCTATTGAGGTGTTGAGTTCTTCGATATTGGCACCTGCGCCTGACACAGCTTGGGTCAACTGGCTGACAATGCCGGGCCGATCATTGCCATAGATATCTAGGCGTAAACATCTAGTATAAGGGTAGTCAGACAAGTCACCTTGATCATGAATTTCTACGGAGATGCCCTCACTGGAGAGGGATTGAAGATTTTCAGTAAGTTGGGATAAATTATCTTCAGAAGATTCGATGCGAACAATGCCCGCAAATTGGCCACCAAGTCGAGCCATCCTGCTCTCGAGCCAGTTGCCACCTGATTCGGTGATAGTTTTGGAAATTAGCTGCATGACACCTGGTCGGTCATGGGCACAGATAGTAAGAACAAGGGAATTAGCCATAATCTATTTGGGTCGTGTAGTTAGAAGGGGAAAGCTCGACTACTCGACGATAACTGGGGTGCCAATCTTAGCGTTTTCATAGAACTTACTGGCCATTTGCTCAGGCATGCGGATGCAGCCATGCGATGCAGCATACCCCGGTAGGAAACCCGTGTGCATTCCGATTCCGTGATTGAAGCGCATAAAGTTAGGCATCGGTGCATGCACCGCAATCTCGTTTGGGCCTGGCTTGTGGATTCTGAAATCAGCATCTTTGTTAATAATCTCACCCGTCATTTTATTTTTGATAATACCATAAACTGATGACTCGTGGTCGATATCTTTCTCGGTTACCTTGAAAGTCCCAGCAGGCGTTGAGTGCTTATCATTTCCCGATGAGATGGGCGTCATCCCCACTAATACTCCGCCCTTATAGAAATAGGCTTTTTGTTCAGCACGCACGATACGGATTGTGGCAGCACCAGAGACGCCATCTCCGTCCCAATATCCTTTGGGTTTGTAGCTGGCTGCTCCCATAGAATCTGTCAGCTCATTTTGAGGTCTGTATCCCGATAGATACTGTGATTGGCTCAACGAGGTGGGGTAAGGCGAACACTGGCAGAGCAATGCAGTGCATAGACTTAGAATCAAAAAGTGTGATAGGTTCAAATATTTCATGAAATTGAATTATCAAATATTGTGTAGTAAAAATGCAATACCCACTGGTAGCGTAATAAAAGGATTAGGTCAAGGTGTGATCGCATGCCAAACGTCGCTTTTGTGGGGGTATTACAAATATGTTTCTTACTTGTGTATATGCCATTCTGACGGTAATCACCGTTTGTAATTTCATTTTCATTCGAGAATAAATACAACACCCAGACGATTATGCCGAATTACGATTACCAGTGCAAAGAATGTGGCGAGACTTTTGAAGTTTTTCAGAAAATGAGTGACCCTAAGCTAGAAGATTGCCCTCAGGAAAAATGTTCGGGTAAAATTAGACGGCTATTGGGCACTGGGGCCGGAGTTATTTTTAAAGGATCTGGTTTTTATCAAACCGACTATCGAAGTGATTCATACAAAAAAGGGCAGTCGAAAGAGGGGGGCTCTAAATCTAAAACGGATACAGGCAAAGCTAGTTAGTCCGATGCTTGCTCGGCCTTTCCTTGGTTCAATCTTCGTCGTTTGCTCTGAAGCACCTCATCACCGTCTTGACAACTGCTTTGCCACACTCCTCTTCATCGAGTAAAATGTGGTTAGCGCCAGCTTTTTGTAGCTCATCTGCATCGCTGCTAAATTTGGCCCGTGCAATGACAATGATACCGGGGCAAATCTCCCTCACAATGGGCAAGGCAGATATAACAACGTCCTTCAGCGGGAAGGTAAAGGCAACGGCGCGTGCCCGCTGTATGTGAGCCAGTTCCCATGTGATGCGGTGTCGTGCATCTGCGAATAGGCAACTGGTGCCTTGTTTGAGTAATTGCTTCACCGTATCGTCATTATTTTCAACAATGATTGAGCGAATATTGTTACGTCGCAGTGACGCGTGTAATTTTTGGCCTACGGGACCATAACCGCAAATAATCACATGATCCTTGAGATGATCTATTTTTCCTGGCATGCCCAGATCATGGCGTGATTTCATTGACTCGCTTTTCAGGCCCATCTTATGAAGTTTTTTGATTGCAGGCTGCGAGAACTTCATCAAGGACGGCACCAAGCCCATTGTAATAGCGGTGCAGGCAAGCAGTATTTGCTCAATCACTGGGTCGAGGGCATCCAGTTCAGCCGCGCGATTGAGTAGCACAATGGAGAATTCTCCCGTGCTGGATAATGCTGCAGCTGTAAGTAGCCAGTCGCCACTCCTTAAACCTGAAACTCTCGCTGCAATTGCTGCTGCAATGCCCTTAGCAAAGAGGGTCGCCACAGTGCCGATAAGTATGAGTGCCCAGTGTTCGGCCAAGGTTTGAAGGTCGATGAGCAACCCAATAGAAACAAAAAAGAGAGTAAGGAGTAAATCCTTGAAGGGTAAAACATCAGCTAGAATGCGGTGGCTGTAGATTGAGTTGCTCACGACAACCCCAGCAACAAAAGCCCCTAATGCAGGGCTCAATCCAAGCAAGCCGGCAATAACGGCGACGACGACACATAGTGCAACAACGGCTACGGTAAAGAGCTCTCGACTGCGTGTATGCGCGACGGCTGCTAGTAGTTGGGGAACACCGTAGCGGCTCAGAGTGATCATTGCGGCACAGAAGATTGTGGCCTTGGCTAAGGCAAAGATGAGAGCTCCTGAACTACCTTCACCCTCATCCAGTAATACTGGTAGCAAAACGATGAAGAAAATAACCGCTAGATCCTGAAAGAGGGCGATACCCAAAGCCACACGGCCAGGGGGGCTATCTGGCGCGCCCATATCTTGAAAACACTTCATGGACACGGCGGTGGATGATAGCGCAAAGGCAAAGCCCGCGACAATGGCGTGATTGAGTTCCAAGTCCCAGTAGTAGGCTGCTAGCGTGGCGACAGTGGCGCTTAACGACACCTGAATACTTCCGCCAATCAGAGCTGGGCGTTTTAAGTTTTTAAGTTCACTTGCGGAGAACTCTATACCCAAGGTGAATAGTAAGAGTATCACGCCGATTTCAGACAAGGCATGGATAAGCTCTCTAGAATCAGCCCCAGCCCAGCCAAGAATGCCACTGTTGGAGAGAGCGAGTCCGCAGAGAAAGTATCCAACCAAGAGGGACTGCTTCAGCCTAGTAAAGACCAAGGATACGAATACCACTGAACCGAGGATCAGGGATAGTAAGATGAAAAACGCCGGGACAGATTCAGTGGCGGCCAGAAAAACAGGCATGAAAGAAAAGTAACCTAAGAGGCTAAAAACTCCACACGAAAAAACGAGTCAAGTAAAGGGGTGGGGTGGGGTGTAGAACCGAAAATAAGCAACATTCTCCTTGCAATGGTATATGTCTGCTATTAGTTTCCCGCGCACACCACTGGTTGTGTGAATATTTCAATCGCGGGGTGGAGCAGCCAGGTAGCTCGTCAGGCTCATAACCTGAAGGTCGTAGGTTCAAATCCTACCCCCGTAACCAATTTAAAGTCCCGTAAGTCCAAGCTTACGGGACTTTTTGGTTATTTAAGACCTTTAAAAAGCAAATTAAAGATGGCTCGATGATGAGATTCTTAAATACTTTTCATCCTGTTGTTGGCAACTATCGATTAACTGCTTGAGTGGTAGAGATAAAATGCCAGACTCTTCCACCTATGAAAATAATATCCCTCATCTTGATATCGTCACTTCCACTCTCTGCTTTTGCAAGAATGGGTGAAGATAGAGCCGAGTGCCTGGAACGCTATGGCAAGGCGCAACTCGAGTGCGATGGCGAGTATGAAGTCAATTATAGCTTATTCGAGAAAAGCATCTACAAGATCCATGCTAATTTCTGGGGAGGCGTGATTCATCAGATGGGGTATACTAAAGAGACGGAGCTAACAGACCTGGAAATTGCATATATCCTCAAGGTAAACAAAGGGGGGGCGAAGTGGAGGAGAATCGACGAATCTACATGGATGACCAAGGGTGGTAAGCTGACGGCTATCAAAGAAGATAGTTATACCTTGACTATTTTCACATCAAAATACGCCCGTTACTATTGGGACAGCAAAGATCAGGAGCTCAAAGATGAGGAGTTAGCTAACCTCCAAGGGCTGTAATCCCTCACTATTTTTAGCTATATGACAGTGGAGTTAGCGGCACTGTCGAAGCTCGTTTTTAGGTAAAGAGTAGACAGCAGGGAGGCAGTGTTTTACTCCCGAATATCAGGGTAGCTGCCAAATATTTTCACGAGCGAGCAATGTTTCTCTAACTCAAGAAGAGCGTCTGCAACAGGCTTGTCTGTGCAGTGGCCTGCTAGATCGACATAGAAAATATATTCCCAATCGCGTTGCTTAGATGGACGTGACTCGATCTTGCTCATATTGACATTGAGTTTATCGAAGGCCTTCAACGCGTTCACCAAAGAACCAGGACGATCATGGATAGAGAATAGAATAGATGTACGGTCATTGCCTGTCGCTGGACATGTCTTTTCTCCAATGACGAGGAATCGAGTCGTGTTAGTCGCGCGGTCTTGAATGGATTCTTCAATGACCTCAAGACCATTGAGCTCAGCAGCGAGCTTGCCACCCAGAGCGGCAGCACCGGATGCTGCATTTTCATGAGCAATTTTTGCTGCTTTGGTTGTTGATGAGACCTCCACTAAGTCAACATCAGGAAAATTACGTAGAATCCAATTGCGGCATTGGCCAAAGACCTGAGGGTGGGAATACAGAGTTGTTATTTGTTCTCTGTCTATTGATGACAGCAGGCAGTGATCAATACGGAGTAGAATCTGAGCACAGATTTGTAAATGTGAGTCGACGAAGAGATCGAGTGTGTGTGACACAGCTCCCTCGGTTGAGTTTTCAATTGGGACAACTCCGTAATGAGCTTTGCGACGTGCAACTTGGTCGAACACCTCGGCGAAATTAGGTTGCGGCGAATAGGCGATAGAGTGACCAAATTTCTTGATAGCAGCTTGGTGGGTCCATGTGCCCTCAGGCCCAAGGTAGGCCACAGTAAGATTATCTTCTAGGGCCAGAGCTGCCGACATGATTTCCCTGTAGATAGCAATGATTGAGCGTTCGGGAAGTCTGCCACTGTTCATTTTGGCAAGGCGCCTAAGCAGGGCATCTTCACGATCTGGTGCGTATATCTGTAAGCCCTCTTTTTTCTTAATCTCACCAACCTCGTGCACGAGATCGGCTCGATCTGAGAGAAGGTCGAGTAGCTGTTGATCAAGGTGATCAATTTTTTTGCGGATATCGTCTAGTGGCACTTTGTTAGAGAATAGGGTGGTGATTAATATCGACTAGTTTTTTGTGGCTGAGTCAGCACTTTCATCGGGTGCATCATTAGTCTTAGGTATACCGGCTGATGTCAGAGCGAGTTGCTGTTCGATGTCTTCAGAGCTAGATTCCTCGTTCTCAGTTGAAGAGTCTGCCTCCGTTGCATCTTTCTCTAATTCAGGTTCCGGTAACTTGATAGTGCGAAGCTCTGCTGAGTTCGGTAACTCATCCACTGATTTGACACCAAAATGTTCAAAGAAAAGATCTGTGGTTTCATATAGAAGCGGTCTTCCTGGTAGCTCAGCTCGACCTCCAATCTTGACTAACTCACGATCGAGTAACTTCTGTAGCATGCCGTCGCAGGAAACACCTCGCACTGCTTCGATAGAAGCTTTGGTGACTGGCTGGCGATACGCAATAATCGCTAAGGTTTCCATCGCTGGGCCACTGAGACGACTTGGTTTGCGGTCAGGGAAGAGCTGTCGAACGAAAGCCGCATAATCCGGGTGCGTGAATATGTTCCAGCCTTTGGCGCGCTCCGTGCAAAGAAAGGCTCGTCCAGACGCCTCATATTGTTGATTGAGTTCGATGATTGCTGCAGTGACAGAATCCTCAGTGAGGTTAGCCAAGCTTGCTAATTCCTCAGGTAGCTGTTCAGGTTTAGACTCGGGGTCTGCACCGGCATCATCATCTGACTCACTTTCTGCGGCAAGAGCATCCTCAGCTTCGGCTACACGTGCGCGGATGATGCGAGCAATTTCCGAGCTGGGTAGGGGGTCCTCGGAGGCGACAAGCAAGGCTTCGATGATGGCAGAAAGTTGCATATAGAAGAGATGAGATTATGAAATTGGAAAAAGATTGCAAGCCTCTGGAATCAATATTCTTAGGCGATAATCTGTAAACTACTGCAAGAAATGTAAGCTAGTGTCATCGTATAAAAGATGTCCCAGTCATCTTCGTGAGAGGCGTTTGTAAATACTCATGACACGCTAGGTTGACCTCAAAGTATCTAAAGCCTTAGGTTTATTGAGCAGGTTTAGAATTGCTTGTGCTGCTTGTGCTGCTTGTGCTGCTTGTGCTGCTTGTGCTGCGGGCACGATTTCTTTGCCCGTTTATTTCTTTGCACCTTTAGCAGCTGCGGCTTTCTCGGCAGCGGCTCTCTCAACAGCAGCCCTTTCAACTGCTTCGGCTACTTCTGCAGTGGCAGCCTTACGAATAGCGGCTATATCAGAGGTGGGAGTAGTGCCAGAGTTGTCTTTGGTGTCGGTGGTGTCAGTAGCTGCATCATTGGCCTTGTCACAAGAAGTGAAAATAGCAGCAGCAGCGAGTGCGATGATGTATTTGAGTTTCATAATTGTTATTTGATGGAGGATTATATGCTGATTATAGCGTAACATCATTAATCACTGTAGATTAAACGATCGCATCACGCTATGACAAGATAATCGTTATTAGCATATAATTTTTACCTTGTCACAAATTTACCTCATTATTCATGCTGGATTTGCTGTATTTGATAATTTGTCGTTAAAATGTTCATTTTGCTCTTGAACTTGAGGGTCAGTTCGTAGAGTTTCTGCCCGCCGTAGATCACTGCATTTGCCAGTGTGGCGACGGGGAGTAGCTCAGCTTGGTAGAGCGCTGCGTTTGGGACGCAGATGTCGCAGGTTCGAATCCTGTCTCCCCGACCATTTCCTAGGAGCACTCCCCCAAGTGTTTCAGGATCAACGAAATCCAAGGATCGCGGCGATGCCGCGACAGGAATTCCAAAAAGAATTCTAGCAAACTTGACACGGCAACCGGGTCCGATGACCCGGAAGCGCAAACGCCGCAGCAGTGTCGTGGAGATCGGAACCGGCCCGGGTTAAGATCTACACTGTCAATCGCAAGGACGGATACCCGATGTTCTCCCTCTATTGGAAGGAGGGCTCATTGCTTGAACGGGGCGTTAACCGCCGCAGGCCGACCTGGTCCATGAGCCGGGCGGTTTGGCTGTAGGCTTCCTCGACCCACTCGACGATGCGGGTTGGGTCGGGGGAGTATTCGAGTTCGATGGAAACGGCACCATCGATGTTGAGTTCTTTGATGGCTTGCAGATAAGGAGCGAATTTCACGACGCCGCGTCCCGGTGGGAGATCACCATGGACCATGCCATCGCAATCACTAATGTGGACGTGAATGGCTTGGCCGGCCAGTTTTGAAACTTCTTCGGGGCCATTGTCGGCGAGGACGAGATGGGAGATGTCGATGTTGGCCCGGAC